>Ga0208321_1000034_pt1 | contig 178245 bp, 175 predicted proteins | sample June2015DPH_4_15_FD_184692 | JGI IMG/M metagenome (GOLD analysis project Ga0208321, IMG submission 184692) | Peatland microbial communities from SPRUCE experiment site at the Marcell Experimental Forest, Minnesota, USA - June2015DPH_4_150... | ecosystem: Environmental > Terrestrial > Soil >...
CTATCTCTAAAGGCAGCGATAGGATAGCATCGGTGATTTCTTCAACCTCAGAACGAGTCAGTTCTTTCAGACGTTGTTTTTTCCAGAGTATGTTCCCGGCTTCAGGATAGATCAAATCCGGCGCCAACAAGTCAATCTCCTTCTTCTCCACCTTGGCCAATAATCGTTCAGCCCTATCCGAGAGGATCTCGGGAACATAGAATTTGATCAGAACACTTGCATCCATAACAAGATTCATCGGGCCCTGTCCTCCCTGAGCAGCCTGGCGCTGTCAGTGAAACGGAGGGCTTTCTTCCGGAGTTTTCTCCTGAGGTCTAATGCCTTCTGGAAAATGTCAGGTGGGGATTGGTCCACTGTTTTTTCAAGGGCCACTCTGAGTTCCTGTTGAAGCGACCTTTTGTGGCTCTTTGCCATGTTTTTAAACCTATCCAAAACTTCCTCGGGGATATTTCTTATCAGAACGTTTGCCATGGCCTTACCTCCTTCTTGATATCAAAATGATATCATAGTCTGCACAAATTTGCAAAAAGGTTTTTTGATAAAAAAGGACTGGGCAGGAGGGTCAGGTCTTGCAACAATACATTTAATCGACAGTAACATTTTCATTCCTATTGTACCTAACGCAAAGGTATTCTTAAATCTCGTTCCTCAAAACTTCCAGGAATTCTGCCGAAGATAAAAAAACAATTAAGAATTATGAATTAAGAGTTTAGAATAGATTCTGCCAGGGCAAACAGACATAAAATCCCCATAGATTTCAAAATTCTCCATGAAAATCGCCTGAAAATCCACGCTTGACAATTTCCAAAGGAAAAACTAACGTAGATTTTGTAATATTGAGGACAGAAAATCGTCAAACTCAGCAGCGACCATTGCTATTGATAAAAGATCAAGTGATGGCTTGGATAGAAGGGGTTAGGTAATATGTTTCGGGGTAGCATTGGGATCTGGGCTATTTTATTTTGGTTTTTCTTCCTACCCCCTTTCTTGTTTGCCGGAGAGATCTATCGTTGGACAGACGAAAAAGGAACAGTTCATTTTTCGGAAGATGAATCGAGCGTGCCTGAAAAGTACAGAGAGCAACTTGAGAAGAAATCTGTGCCGGAAGAAGCGAAACCACCGGAAGAGAAGGTGAAGGTCAGGAAGCAAGATGGAAAAGGGGCAAAGAACCAGCCCGCAGTGAAAGAGAAGGAAAGGATCAATATAAACAAGATCGAGGGTGATGTGATCGAATCAGTCAAAACGATCCTTTCCCTATGGAAAGATGGGAAATACGTTGCCTTATATGACTGTGGAGATCAAAAAAGCCGAATGGCCGTCAATAAGGAAGAATTTGAGCACCGGATGACGAAGAAGGGAATAGGGTTAGCCTCCTCATGGGAGACTCTCCGCGACATCAAAGTGGATGTCAAAAGCGCCACCCTCGCCTATGCCACAGTCAAAATAGGCTACAAACCAACCAAAGGAGGAGAGACGAAATTTCGGACAGAGACCTATCGGATGTCCTTTGAAAAAGGGATGTGGAAGATCAGTCTTACAAAAATCCTGTCCGCCAAGCTTTAAAATGGGAAATAGGAAGGCAAGGAGGAATTGTGGAAGATAGAATAGTAAATTTGAAATTGAGCGATTTTGAAAAGGAAGGGCTTTATCTCCTTTTCCCGGATTCAACAAAGTTAGAGCTTACGAAAGAGAATATCGAAAGAGTCACGGATCGTTATTGGCAAGACCCTACCAAAATACCCGAGGGCAAAAGAAAAGCCATTGAATTTCAAAAATGCTACTTTTGCCCGCACATAGATAAAGAAGACATTTGTGATTCGATCAGACCCGTTCTTCCATTTCTGGATATTGTCGATCAGTATGTATCCTATGACAAAGTCATTGCGGTATACAAAAGTAATGAAGATAAATTGGTGCATGTCAGGGCAACGACAATGCAGGACGCCCTCAAATATGTTTCGATACTCAGTCTATTGCGATATAACTTGGTCTTACAAAAATACTGGAAATATTATTATGGTATTATCCCGATTATGAGTGGAAGAGAGGTAGCCACGAGAGTCTATCTGAACATGTATTGGCTTCATAAGGGAAACCCCGAAGAGATTAAAGAGATTATTAAGAGATTTGGAGAGGAATTGAAAGTCTCAAGCACCAATCAAGTAAGACGCCTAAATTTGGTCTGTAAGAACGATGCGTTCTTGAATGCGTTTGTAAACACCCAATTAGTAACACAATTCCTTATAAATATGGAAGCTATTCTTACGAAGTCTTTTGATGAGTTTGAGGGGAGTTTCCAGGTTCGGCTGTAATAACTGTTCCTTTGCTAATTTAACTTCTGGACACTTTCCATTTTTTATTTTTCCATATGAGGTGAGATATGGCTGAGACAATTGTGATGATTCACGGGATGTGGGGTACTGGATGGTATTGGGAGAATTTTAAGGGTTTCTTCGAGGGCAAGGGCTATCAATGCGTGGTGCCCACACTGCGTTATCACGATATGGATCCGAAGGGAATTCCAGATCCGAGGCTCGGGACAACCAGCCTTCTGGACTACGCCGCAGACCTTGAGAAACTGATCCGTGAGCTTGAGGGGACGCCCATCTTAATGGGTCATTCCATGGGAGGGCTTCTTGCACAGATCCTGAGCAGCAGAGGGCTGGCCAAAGCTCTTGTTCTTCTTACTCCTGCATCACCTCATGGCATCATTGCTCTGAAGCCTTCAGTGATAAAGAGCTTCTGGAGCGGCCTCACAACATGGGGTTTCTGGAGGAAGCCCCTTCGTCAGACGTTTGCTGAAGCAGCATATTCAATGCTCAATCTGATGCCCTTCGAGAGCCAGAAAAGTATATACGATAAGTTTGTCTTCGAGTCTGGCAGAGCAGCATCCGAGATCGGGTTCTGGCTTTTTGATTCAAAGAAGGCGGCAAGAGTGGATGAATCGAAGGTTACTTGCCCTGTTCTGATCGTCGCTGGAGAGAAGGATAGGATCGTGCCTGTATCGGTTACTCGAAAGATTGCGGAGAAGTATAAGAAGGTATCGACATACAAGGAATTCCCGGACCACTCCCACTGGGTTGTTGGAGAACCCGGCTGGCAAGAAATCACAGAATATATCAAGGAGTGGCTCAATCGAGCCTTGAGTAAACCAGACTGAGGAATGATTCGCGTCGGAAATAGAAAATGAGGCCATTCAGCACAATAAAATAAGGGCCATCACTGTAGTAAGGGATAAGAGCAGAAAGGAGAGGAGAGTGTATCAGGCGCAAATTGAAGAAGGTTCCAAAATTCAGAAGTGAGAAGGAAGAGTTGGAATTTTGGGCAACCCATGATTCGACAGAATACATTGCTTATCCAAAGGCAAAGAAGGTATTATTCCCGAACCTGAAGCCATCGACCCGATCCATCTCCATCAGGCTGCCGGAGTCTCTTATTGAGCATTTAAAAGTTTTAGCCAACAAGAGGGATATCCCTTATCAATCTTTGTTAAAGATGCTTTTAATTGAGAAAGTGGAAGAGGATCTCCACTCGGCCAAGTAGCTCTGTTTTTTTCTAAGAGGGTAAGGGGGCTGGCTTTGGTTGAGGACTGAATATGGTTAAGATCTACGATGAAGGGATAAAATCGGACTTCGAAGGAACGATCATTGATTTAGAAACAATCGGATATTTTGATGATAGATATGAGGACTCGAGACGATACAGAGATATTATTCCAGTAATATTTGGCTATATTCATAGGGATGGAATTCGAATATTATGCGCTAAGGATCGAGACTCAATATCTGAACTTGGAACAGAGATCATCAAGGTATTGGATTCGATAGAAAAGCCATTTTATGCATTCAACACCCATTTTGAGCGAGGGGTTCTATTCACTCATCTTGGGGAAAAGGTAGCATTTGAAGGGGAATTGAATTGGGAGAAATTCGAATCAAAAAGAAGGGTCATTCAGTTTTTGGGGATTTCTAATTATGGAGATCCTTTTAATGATAATGGATTGTTATGTTCACAAAGTTGGTTAAAAGGCAAAATTGACCATGCCATATCGCATAATCGAAGCTGCCTTTTGAAGGAAAGAGATATTTTATTTAAAAGGGGCTTCAGAAAACCAGATAAATTGAGGCTAATACGATGAATCTTTTGGAACATATAAAAGCTCTTTAAATCCTCCCTTTCAATACTTCCAGAAATTCTTCAGGCGATAATATTTTTGCCCTCCTACGCTCAAGGCTTCAGAGGACAGGCCCCTCTTCATATTCTTTTCTTGGGAAACGGTGTTGGTTACCAGTCAAGATTGCTCCCACTAAGGACTCCAGAAAAGATTTGGTCTTCAATTTGAATTTGTAAGAATTTCCCTTTACAATTTTACTTGCAAATGAATTTTTCTAATGATAACTAATACCAACGCAAAAAATAGGATGACATCACCCCCACTTTAACCCTCCCCCGTCGAGGGGGAGGGGTGGGCGAGGGGTGTTCGCTTTATTCGTTGTCATTCGTTTTTAATTTATGGAAACTGGAGAAAAAGTAAATAAGGGTCTTAAAGCACTTGAAGAGAAGGTCTTTGGTCGCGACCTGTGCGCTGCCTGTGGGGCCTGTCTCTCCCTGTGTCCCTATCTTCGCTCGTGGAAGGGTAAGGTCGTTAAACTCGATGATTGCAAATTGGAAGAGGGACGCTGTTTTGCTTATTGTCCGAGAACTGAAGTTGATCTAAACGAAGTTTACAAAAAAAAATTTGGAAAGAATTACGAAGAGATTGAAATGGGGCCTGTCAAAAAAATTGTGATGGCCCGGGCCAAAGATTCACTCTGGAGAAAGAAGGCTCAAACCGGAGGGGTCGTCTCGAGCCTTATTGATTTCGCTCTGCGAGAAGGAATGATTCAGTCTGGAATTCTTACTCCCAGAGATGGAGACCTTCTCCCTCAGGGAAAGATCATAACGAGTCGCAAAGCAGTCCTCAATTGCGCTGGCTCAAGCTATGTGTCCGGCCCTACTCTGGAGGCATTGAATAGAGGTCCATGGAAGGGAAAGGAGCGAATAGGGATCGTGGGTTTGCCCTGCCAGGTTCTTGCCCTGGCAAGAATGAAAACTTCTTCACTTGAAAAGAAAACTCCTATAGACCGGGTGGATCTGGTGATCGGCCTCTTCTGCACCTGGGCTCTCGACTATAAACCATTTACTGCGTTTTTACACGAGCGAGTTGGCGGCCATTCTATCAAAAAACTGAACATCACACCGCCTCCTGAAAGGATATTGGAAGTAACGTCTGGAGGAACATTGTACCGGATACCTGTTGACGACATTCGCCCATTTATTCGCCCCAGTTGCCGGGTCTGCCTCGATATGACTGCTGAACTCTCAGACATCTCTGTTGGAACAGTCGAAGGCAAGGAAGGTTGGAACACAGTGATTGTCCGCACTGAAATGGGAGAAGATCTCTTAAGACGGGCTAAGAAGGCGGGTGTCATCGAGACACGACCTCTGCCCAAGAATAATCTGAGTCATCTTAAAGAGGCATCGCTCCTCAAGAAGAGGCGAGCCCTCGATGCCCTCAATGAAAAGGGAGGGATTGAGAAAAACTACTTTATTCTTTCAGCCAATTTGATCAAGCGCATCCTTTCCGAATCAGGGGAGGCCACACCATGAGTTCAATCAGCCAGAATGCTCCCGGGAAAACAGTGCTTTTGATGGGAAATGAGGCGATTGCCCGCGGAGCTCTTGAAGCAGGAGTAAAGGTGTGTGCCGCCTATCCGGGAAACCCCTCGTCTGAAATCATCGGCACACTCGCCAAAGTCGCTGACGAGTTGGGCCTTCATGTGGAGTGGTCAATCAATGAGAAGGTTGCCCTGGAAGTGGCTGCCGCCGCATCTTTTGCAGGACTGAGGGGCCTCTGCGCCATGAAACAAAATGGGCTCAATGTGGCTTCTGACTTCCTTCTCAACCTCAATCTCTCAGGAAGTCGCGGAGGCCTTGTCCTGGTAGTTGCTGATGATCCAGCAGGAGTCTCATCAAGCAATGAAGAGGATTCCCGACTCTATGCCAAACTGGGCGATCTGCCTCTCCTGGAACCTGCCAACTTCCAGGAAGCCAAAGAAATGACCAAATCAGCTTTTGAGATCTCCGAAAAACTGGGACTGCCTGTTCTGATTCGAAGCGTGACTCGAGTTTCCCACGCACGGGGGAATGTGTGTCTCGATGAACTTCCCCGATCAAGGCCCAAACCGAGGTTTGAGCCCTCTCAGCGATTCCATGCTCTTCCTGTAATATCTAACCACAAACTCCTTCATGAAAAATTAAACAGGGCGAAGCAGATGGCCGAAGACTCGCCATTCAATTTTTATCGAGGTCCTGAAAAACCCGAATTGATGGTCATTACGAGCGGAAGCGGATGGATGTATTCATTGGAAGCATTGATCAACCTGAATGTTCAGGAGAGAGTTGGTGTCCTCAAACTGGGGACGACATGGCCCCTTCCTGAGAGCTTTGTTATCGAGCACCTGAAGAAGGCGGACCGGATCCTTTTTGTCGAGGAAGTGGACCCCTTTCTGGAGAATAATGTTAAGGAAATATATGCTCAGAGCTGTCTTGTTCTGGGGCTCAAGTCTTTTTTCGGAAAGGCGAGCAAGCATGTCCCTGACGTTGGCGACCTCAACCCTGAAATTGTCACCCATGCTATTCAGAATCTTATTCAAGTTCATTATGAACCGCGGCCCGCTGATTATGCCCTGCGTGCCCATGAGGCTGCGGCAGAACTCATTCCTGCCAGGGCACTCGGTTTCTGCGCAGGTTGTCCGCACCGGGCCACTTACTGGGTGGTGAAGATCGCTCTTGCTTTAGACGGCAGAGACGGTTTTGTTCTCGGCGACATCGGCTGCTACTCCCTGGGAATGGGCCCTTCCGGTTTCGGCCTGATGAGGACGTTACATGCCATGGGTTCAGGCACTGGCCTCGCCTGTGGATTCGGTCAGCTCAATCGCTTTGGGCTGGAACAGCCCGTGATCGCTGTCTGTGGCGATTCAACCTTTTACCACGCCGCCATGCCGGCTCTGGCTAATGCTTATTACAATGGTTCCAACTTCTTGCTTCTTCTTTTAGACAACAGCGCCACCGCCATGACAGGTTTTCAGCCCCATCCAGGAACAGGTGAGACAGCCACAGGAAAAGAGGCTCCGGTGATTGATCTTAAAGCCATCTGTAAAGTTTTTGGAGCTCATGTGGAAGTGGTTGACCCCTTTGACGTAGCGGCGACGGTTGAAACTCTTTTGAGACTCCTTCAGGATGAGAAAGGGGTCAAGGTCTTGATTCTCAAACGTGAATGCGCTTTGGTCAGCGCAAAGCATCAAAAAAGACTTTTTCAGGTCGAAGTTGAACAGGATCGCTGTCTGGGTGAGACCTGCGGTTGCAACCGACTCTGCACACGCATCTTCAAATGTCCTGGGTTGATGTGGGATAAGGAGACTGGAAAGGCGCGCATTGATGAAGCCATCTGCACGGGCTGCGGGGTCTGTACTGAGATTTGTCCTGCTTCGGCGATCAGGAAGGAGAAAGCTTAGATGTTTATCTCAAAAGATCCTTTCAATGTCATTATTGGCGGAGTCGGCGGGCAGGGAAATGTTTTAGCCTCACAGATTCTGGGGGAGATGCTTATCTCCCAGGGATATGTCATCACTATTGGAGAGACTTATGGGGCCTCCCAGCGTGGAGGAGCGGTCATGAGCCACTTGCGGATCTCAGGAAAGGACCAATTTTCACCCCTGATTCCAGAAGGACAGTGTGATCTGCTTGTCGCACTGGAACCAGTTGAAGGACTTAGGATACTCGATCACTATGGCAATCCCAGGGTGATGACACTTCTTAACACCCGGCCCATCCAACCCATGGACGTCATTTCAGGGAATGCCACTTATCCAGAGGTTTCAAAAGTGATTGCCAAAATAAAAGAACTGAGCAGACGGGTCTGGACGCTGAATGCCACGGAGATTGCCCTGGAGATGGGCGATCCCATCTTCTCTAACATCGTCATGTTAGGAGCCCTTTATGCCATTGAGGTATTGCCCATCCATCGAAAAGAGTTTGAGTTAGTCATCCAAGATCTGCTGCCTGCTCGAACGCTGGATGAAAACATGAAGGCCTTTGATAGAGGGAGGGAGATGGTCCAAGAGTTTCATTAATTAATAATGAGAAATAGGAGATTAGAAGTTTATCTTTTTCCCGCTCTGTATTTTTCTGCCACCTCTTTAAACCCAGGGAGGGACCCTTCAATCACTTTCTTGTCGACCGCATAGGCAATTCTGAAATAACCCGGTTTTCCAAAACCGCTACCCGGAACCGTCAGGATCCTTTTGGATTGAAGTTCTTTGACAAAGGCCACATCGTCTTCGATGGGAGCTTTTGGGAAGAGATAGAAAGCCCCTTGAGGTTTCACCACTTCGTAGCCAAAGGCGGTTAAGGAATTGTAAAAGAGATCCCGTTTTTCTTCATATTCTCTGATGTTCACCGAATTCTTTTGGAGAGGAGCAACTAACCTCTGCATCAATGCCGGGGCGTTGACGAAACCGAGAGTTCGATTAGCAAAGACAATCGCAGAGATCAGCTCGTCGACTTCCTCACAAAGGGGGTGCACGGCAATATAGCCGATCCTCTCTCCTGGGAGAGAGAGGTCTTTGGAATGGGAGGTCACACGAATCGTATGGGGATAGTAACGAAAGGCAATAGGAAGCTGGATTTGATCGAAGACGATCCGCCGGTAGGCTTCATCGGTAATGAGGTAGAGGGTTTTTCCCAACTCCTTACTTTTCTTTTTTAACAACTTCCCTAATTTTTCGAAAGAGGCTTGATCGTAAACAACGCCTGTTGGATTATTGGGTGAATTGATCAGGATGGCTTTGGTCTTCGATCCCATCGCCTTCTCAATCTCTTTCAGGTTGAGTGAGAAGTCGCCATTGGTTTCGACCAATCGAATTTCACCTCCACAATTTCCAATGTAAAATTTGAATTCCATAAAGTAAGGGGAAGGGACGATGACCTGATCTCCTTCATCTAAGATCGCCTTTAAGACCACATTGAGACCACCGGCAGCCCCCACGGTCATCACGACATGCTTTTCATCGAAAGGAAGTCCAGATTCTTCTGAAAGAAATTCAGCAATCGCACATCGCGTATCACTGTAACCGCAGTTCGGCATATAACGATGCATTCCCGGAATCGGGCAATCGGCAAGGGCTTTCAGTGCCTTCTTCAGGGAAGCAGGAGGTTCGAGATTAGGATTTCCAAGGGAAAAATCGAAGATGTTTTCCTCACCATAAAGTCTTTTCAATTCCTCCCCTTCTTCGAACATCCGCCTCACCCAGGAGGCACCATTCAATGCAGTCTTCACTTTCTTTGAAATGGCCATGTCTGAAGTCTCCTTTCTTAATCCCCTCACCTCAAAAAATAAAAAAGCCATAAGGTTGCCCCTATGGCTATTAAAAATGAAAAAGCCATGGGGCCTTAATGATCACCCATGGCTTCCATCCCGCCATCGGGATTGGATTTATGAGTGACCCTTACCAAAATAAAAATAAAAGAAGTAAAAGTTAAACATTTTTCTTACCTTATTAAAGTATTACTAAAATAAAGAAACGGATTTGTCAAGGGGATTTTTCCAATTTTTCCCATTCGGTTGGGCCAGGCCCCCCCTTTTGGGGCAAGGTGTAAAGCCCCGCTCTGTCCTCCGATGTCACTCAGGACTGAATAAACCTCGGCATTGCGGTAAGTCGAAGGGTTGACTTTTCGTAAAAATCCCTTTAATATTGCCAAGATATATTTTTGCTCAATATTGAGAAAAAGAGATGGCTGGAGAGAAACGGCTCGCCCGAACCAGAAATATTGGGTTCATGGCCCACATCGATGCGGGAAAGACCACTGTCACGGAAAGGGTCCTTTTCTACACGAAGAAAACCCACCGTATGGGAGAGGTGGATGATGGGACAGCCACCATGGATTGGATGCAACAAGAACAGGAAAGGGGAATTACCATCACCTCTGCCGTGACGACGGTCGAATGGAAAGGAAGCACCATGCATATTATTGATACCCCTGGTCATGTGGACTTCACGATTGAAGTAGAACGTTCATTGCGTGTGCTGGATGGGACCATTGCGATCTTCAGTGCGGTCGAAGGAGTGGAGCCTCAATCCGAGACCGTATGGCACCAGGCAGATAAATATCGGGTTCCGAAAATGGCCTTCGTCAATAAGATGGATCGAATCGGATCGGATTTCTTTGGAACGGTGAAGATGATGGTGGAGCGCCTGGGAGCCAATCCCCTGATCACACAGATCCCCATTGGTGCGGAAGATCAGTTTATCGGAGTGATCGATCTGATTCGATCCAAAGGAATTGTTTGGGATGAGCATAGCCTGGGTGTCGAATTCAGAGAGGTCTCTATTCCAAAAGGAATGGAGAAAGAGGCCTCCCTTTATCGTTCCAGGCTGATCGAATCCATCGCCGAGTTAGATGAACCTCTGATGGATAAATATCTCAACGGAGAAGAGATTTCAGAATCTGAAATGAAAGCAGCCCTCAGAAGAGCCACCATCTCGATGAAAGCCGTGCCTGTCCTCTGTGGCGCCGCATTGAGAAATCAGGGGATTCAGCCCCTCATGGATGCCATTTTAGACTATCTTCCCTCTCCCCTCGATATCCCACCGGTGGAAGGGACGAATCCTGTGACAGGAGAGAGGGAAGTCAGAATGGCTAAGGAGGAAGAGTCATTCACCGCCATAGCCTTCAAAGTGATGATGGACGAGGGCAGGAAACTGGTTTATATCCGGATGTACTCCGGTGTGCTCAAAGTGGGGGCAGAGGTTTATAACCCGCGTTTGAAGAGGGGTGAGAAGATCTCAAGGATTTTTCAGATGCATGCCCATCAGCGCAATCGTGTGGAAGAAGCCAAGGCAGGAGAGATGGTAGCGGTCATGGGATTGAAGGAGACCACCACAGGGGACACCCTCTGCGACCGGAGTCACCCCATTCTTCTTGAGCCCATCGATTTTTATAAACCTGTCATGTCCATTGCCGTGGAGCCCAGGACAAGCAGGGATCAAGAAAAACTGACTGAATGTCTTGAGAAGTTGAGCGAAGAAGATCCCACCTTCCATGTCAAGTTAGATGAGGATACGGGTCAGACCATCATCTCAGGGATGGGGGAATTGCATCTGGATGTGTTGGTCAATCGCCTCCTGACTGAATATCACTTGGAAGTGAATGTGGGGAGGCCTCAGGTCGTCTATCGAGAGACGATAGAAAAAGAAGTAGAGGCCTCAGCTAAATTTATGAAAGAGATGGACGAAGTCAAGCATTTTGCAGAGGTCTTTTTGCGGATTTCACCCAATGGGCGGGGAAAGGGAATTGAGTTTCATTCTGAAACCTTGGTGGGAATCCTGCCCGCCGAAGGGCTTCTCTCTGTTGAAGAAGGAATTCGAGAGTCCTCCACGGTAGGAGTGATTTTGGGTTATCCTATGACAGATCTGCGAGTCACTTTATTGAAAGCGAATATTGATTCTGATCATCCATCCATGCTTGCTCTCAAGATTGCTTCGGCGAATGCCTTGCGGGAAGGTTGTCGCAAGGCGCAACCTGTTCTCATGGAACCGATGATGGAGGTCAACATTATTGTTCCAGAAGAGTTCATGGGTGAAGTGGTAGGGGATTTGAAAGCGAGAAAGAGTTCTGTCGAAGCGATTACTCCAAAGGGGAAGATTGCGATGATCAAAGCCATCTCTCCCCTGACTCGAATGTTCGGCTATTCAACCGATTTAAGATCTCTCACCCAGGGAAGAGGAACCTTCACCATGCAATTTTCCCGTTATGACAAAATGATAGGTTAGAAATAACGTGTACGTGTCGCGTGTCACGTGTCCGTGAGGACCTATGATGGATGATGAAATTCTCAAACTCCTGAGAGAATCCCCTTCCGCCTTTCTCTCCGGTGAAGAGATCAGCCGTCGTTTGAAGGTGAGCCGGACGGCTGTGTGGAAGAGAATGAAACGGCTCAGGACCCTGGGCTATGAGATTGAGGCCTCGACACGATCAGGGTACCGTTTGATTCGATCACCCGATCTTCTCACTCCATCGGAAATCAAACCCATTCTGAAGACGAAATGGATAGGAAAAACGATCCACCATTTTCACACCCTTGATTCAACGAATTCTAAGGCTTATCAGTTGGCTCTCGATGGTGCTGAGGAAGGAGAGGTGGTCGTCGCCGAATCGCAGGAAAAAGGGAGGGGGAGGCTGGGAAGACAATGGTTCTCTCCTCCTTTTTTAAATCTTTATCTTTCTGTTATCCTACGGCCCAAAATTCCACCCCATCAGGCCTCCCTCATCACCCTGATGGCGGCCATCGCTACGGCAGATGCCATCCAGAAGTTTTCTGGGTTCCTTCCATTGATCAAATGGCCCAATGATATCCTTCTCCGAAATCGAAAGGTAGCCGGACTCCTGAATGAGATTAATTCGGAAATGGACCGAATCCATTTCGTGATCCTCGGGATTGGTATCAACCTCAATATGGATGAGAAGATGTTTTCAAAAGAGATTCGGACTGCCGCCACCTCGTTAAAGAGAGAGATGGGACAGACGATTTCGAGAAAGGCTTTTCTCCAATCCCTTTTGCAGGAATTAGAAAAGTGGTATACGATTTTCATGAAACAAGGCAGCGCCTTTATTCTGAAGGCATGGAGAGATCGGGCTCACCTCAAAGGGAGACGAGTCAAAGTCACTTCTTTCGGGGAAACATTGGGCGGCATTGCAGTGGATGTGGATTCGGATGGAGCCTTGATCTTAGAAACGGCGGATGGGAAACGAAAAAGAGTGGTGGCAGGAGATATAGAATATAGAAAGAAAGTTAAGAGTTAGCAGTTATAAGTTATGAATTACGGACACGGATCACAAGTCACGAATCACGTTTTTAGGAGGAAAATTTATGTTACTGGTCATTGATGTGGGAAATACGAATACGGTCTTGGGAGTCTACGATGGGGAGGTCTTGGTCGATCATTGGCGGATTGCAACAGAAAAGGGAAAGACGGCTGATGAATGGGGAATCATGTTTCGGGATCTCTTCCAATTTGATCATCTCGATATGGGAGATTTTGAAGGGTTGATCATCTCCTCAGTGGTCCCTCCGGTTTTGGACATGTTGCAGGGGATGGCTGAAAAATATTTTCATGTCAAGCCGCTCATCGTTGGACCAGATATTGATACAGGGATGGCCATTGCCTATGAGAACCCTGCAGAGGTGGGAGCAGACCGGATCGTCAATGCCGTGGCCGCCTACGAGCGACATAAGAAGAGTTTGATTGTGGTGGACTTCGGAACTGCGACCACCTTTGATTACGTCTCGCCCAGAGGGGAATATATGGGTGGTGCCATCGCGCCAGGGATTGGGATTTCGGCAGAGGCATTATTCCAGAGGACTTCTAAACTGCCCCGAGTAGAGATTGTGAAACCGAAACAGGTCATCGGAAAAAATACTGTTCACAGTATGCAGTCTGGTATTTTTTTCGGATATGTCGGATTGGTGGACGAGATCGTCAGAAGAATGAAGAAAGAGGTGAGATCGAACCCCAAAGTGATTGCGACAGGAGGCCTGGCAGGCCTCATTGCTAATGAGTCTGAAACCATTGAGGAGGTGAATGAATTTCTGACCCTCGAAGGACTGAGGATCATCTATGAAAGGAATCAGAAGAAAAGGAAGAGAAGGTAAATGACAAAACTTCGGAGATTACAGACTGCAAATAGCAGATTGAAAAATTTCAAATCTTAAATTTGATGTAAAAGTGGATTCTCCTGCCGGTAAACAATACCCAATATGGTATTAAGTACTTCCTGAAGTCATTAGTCTTAAGTTTCCTCCCACCATACAACATTTCAACTGGAAATCAGTAAGTCGAGGCTGAGAAAAGGGAGGCCTTGGCAAGCCCAATGGCAAATGGTTGTTTCAGTTATAAATGGCGTAATGCTTCCCTTTATCCTGATATTTATGTTATTATTAAAAAAATCTGATGGGGAATTATACAAACCCAAAGATATTTAACTGGATAGCTTGGGCAACGACAATAATAATGAATATCCTGACAATAATGTCTCTGGTTTGGTTATTTTTCTAATTACTAATGCGTTCCATTTTGAATGAAAAAGGAAGAAGGACGACAGTAAAGGAGGAGACGAATGATTGGTGGGTTAGGGATGCCGGAGCTACTTGTTATATTGGTCATCGTCCTGATTATTTTTGGTGCCAATAAGCTTCCCCAGATTGGTGAAGGACTTGGAAAGGGAATTCGAAACTTTAAAAAAGGCATCAAAAAAGAAGAGATCGACATCACCCCAAAGAAACCAGAAGAGATTTCGGAAAAAAGTAAAGAGTAAAAGGTGTTTTTGTATTCTTTGTAACTTGATGACTTGTCTCTTTTTGGGGGTTTTTAAAAGGGAGGGTTTATGCTTGCAGGGCCTGATTTGTTGGTCATCTTGGTGATTGCCTTGATTGTTTTTGGGCCTAAAAAACTCCCAGAATTAGCCAAGACTATTGGAAGGGCACTGGGAGAGTTTAAGAAAACGACTGAGGAGATAAAGGAAAGTATTGGAATTAAAGATTTAGAAGAGATGAGAAGCAACTTAACCGGGATGGACCTTTTTACCGATTTAGCTGAAAAGGTATCTGCTTCCATGAAACCCAAAGAAGAGACGGAACAGTCGCAGATGGGGGATTCAAATACCTCGCTTGCTTCCGTAGAGGGATTAACACCCTTTCAAGGTGAAGGAAAGGGAGGTGCAAGTGAAATAGGGGAGCCAAAAGCAGTAGGGATAGCAGGGAAAAGAGGTTCCACCCAAGAACAGGTGTCTTAATTAATATCGTGCAAATGCCTGAATGAATCTTACTTTGTTGAAAGCATCACATCAATTAAAATTGAAAAGGGAATTATCTGCCTTTTGGGAGGAGTAGTTGCCTTTATCTTTGATGAAATAATCCTGGATTACTTCCTTCAATTTTCGTCCTACCATTTTGTAGCCAAACGCATTGGGGCGTTAATAAAATAGGCAGCAAAAAACTAAAGCTCTTTCTGTATTCTTTTTGGTCAGCGAAGATCATTTGATTTTTGCAGTATAATCGAACTTTAGGAATGAGCTTCAGATGAAAATCCCAAATTGACATGAAGATCCGTTACGCCCTTAGGGGCATTTTTTTAGTCTTTTTTATTATCCTTGGAATCTACCTTATTATTCACTATAATGTCTATTTCTTCTTGAACTACCAGAACAAGGTGATCGAGTTCATTAACTCCTTCCATCCTTACGACGATTTTGTTTTCATCGCCTTGCAGATTTTCCAGGTGCTAATCGCAGGGGCAATACCCGCCGAAATAACCGGAGTCATCGGCGGTTATCTCTACGGTCCTGTCTTAGGTACCATTTATTCTACCATCGGCCTCAGCATTGGCTCATGGTTAGCCTTTATCCTCGCCAGAGTATACGGCCTGCCGCTTGTAAGGAGAGTTGTGAAGGCTTCGATTATGCAAAAATACGATCACTTTATGGCACTACGGGGTCCTCTCGTTTCCTTTATCCTTTTTCTAATTCCCGGTTTTCCCAAAGCTGCGCTTTGCTACATCATAGGTCTTAGCCAGATGAATATTTGGACCTTTATTGTCGTTTCTACTGTTGGCAGGTTACTTGGAACCATTTTACTTTCAGTAAGCGGAAGTTCTGTGAGGAACGATCAAGGCGCGGTGGTTCTCGTCATTCCGGGAATCATAGGCATCATTCTATTGCTCGCCTACTTCTATCGGGACCGATTCATGAAAACGGCAGGGAGGCGGAAAAGCATGGATATAGGGAAGAAAGAATAATGTGGGTAAGGGCTACCGGATATTTACCGAGGCAAAGATGAAGCAAGTCAAAAAGAACTGGGAGAACCACAAAAGAACGAAATAACCACCGTCTCGCCATACACATCTGGCGCTAAACTTTCGGTTTTAAGTACAGATTTCCGAAGCGAGATTTAATTACAGCCATTCAAATGAGACCATTTTGGTTGTAAATCCGCATATTTTGTCCTGAACCTTGACTCTTTTAACACATCTGGGACATTCTTTTTCTCCCTTTTCCTTCAGATAGATTGCCAAATAAAGCATGATGCAGGTGAGGTACAATAATACCAGTAGTAAGTGATACCAATCTCTCCCATAAACCATTGCTACATAGATAGCGATAACAAACCCGATATAAAAGAGGATACGGATTTTCCGGTTACCTGATAACGATTTCATTCTGGTCACCTTTTTTCTCTGTTCATCTTCCCATTAACCTTTTCGGTGACGAAGTAATTCAATGATGCCAGGTAGAATTGAAAGAAAAATAATTGCAGCGATGACTAATGAAAAGTTATGCCTAATGAAAGGAATGTTACCAAAGAAATAGCCCCCGAAAACAAAAATCGCAATCCAAGAAATGCCCCCGAAAATATTATAGATGATGAAACGCCCATACGTCATACTTCCAATACCTGCTACAAAAGGTGCAAAGGTACGGATAATAGGAATAAAACGAGCAAGAATAATCGTCTTCCCTCCATATTTGTCATAGAATTGGTGAGTCCGGCGAAGGTACTCTTTATTGAGAAAACGTGATTTCTCTTTAGTAAACACTCTTGGACCAACAATATACCCAATCCAGTAATTTACTGTATCTCCTCCAATGGCCGCAATGGACAGGAGAATAACTAACCACTTCGCATCTAATGAACCAAGAGCAGCAAAGGTTCCCGCAGCAAAAAGCAGAGAATCTCCTGGAAGGAAGGGGGTAACCACTAATCCAGTTTCTAAAAAAATTATTAGAAAGAAAATGCCATATACCCAGAAGCCATAGTTCCGAATGACCAAATCGAGATGTTTATCAAGGTGCAACAAGATTTCAATGAAACCCTTTAATAATTCCATATCCCCCCTTTACTACCTCTTGAGTCGGGTTATTTTGCCAAAACGAGAGCAACGTCCTTAGTTTTCCTCCCCAATCTACAAGACCTGGAATAAGAAGTCAAGAAATGCTTGGAATTACCAATTTCAGGGTTTGTCAAGCGAAAGAAATCTTTTTTCTCACATGGGATATCGTAGAAAGATGCATCGATAGATTGAAGGAAAGTAGTTCTAACTACCGACTGCGTCTCCGGCTGAAGCAGTCGGTATCCACTCTTTCAATGAGAAATCATAAAATTCCTGAAACGGAACAAACTGAATAGTAGTAGGTGAACTAAACGACCCCTTTTCTCAACTCTTCCTTCCTGTAACTTTTCGTTTACTATGTTTCAGGTATAGTGTACATTACAATCGTAAATACTTGATGGAGCAAACAAGGGCTATGGACCCGGGCGAAAAAATCGAATATCTAAGGAAATATATAACGTTGTTGGATCGAGGGGTATGTGCCTTCAACGAAAAAATCCATCAACCCATATTCGATCCAGCTATGGGCGGAAGATTTCGGTATAAAGAACCGAAACCTGTCACCTTTCTTGTCCTTAAGATGGCTCGGATGGTGACTGCGTTATATGCCACTCTCACGCTTACGAAGGACGGTTTATTCGAAGATGCGGGAGCAATTTGTCGCATTATAATCGAATGCCGCCACGACGTCGATTTTGTAATGGACGGGCTGATAAAAGATCCATTCCCAGCTGACAAACAAGAGGTAGGAGATAATTTCTTCAACGAAGAAATCCAAACCACCAAAGAAATGCTGGGCACTATGAAGAAGCCCCCGACAATTCCGCGGAAGAAAATCTATCCCGCTGTAGGACGCCTTCTTTCTCCCGGCAATCCTGACAGGCCCCAACGGATAGCGAAAGTTCTTGAGGAGACGTTTTCTGGCTATGTACACGCTTCTCCTACCCGCATATTATGGAGATGTACGAAGGGACCAGAAAAGAGTTCCGCATGAGTGGGGTCCAGATGCGAATCCCAATATTCATAAAACAGGTGGCCTTAAATATTCATGCATCTCTTAACCAATTTGCGATTTTAGCTAAAGCATTGGATCTTACCGATCTTAAATTACAGTTGCTTGCAAGTGTTAAAGAGTTGGAGAACTCAGAAGTCTACAAATAGTATCAAATCATTCAAGTTGGGCGCGGCAAAAAAACTGCCGCGCCCCTTAGGCTTTCACATAATCTCTTTCTACCGGAAATGATCAACCCTGGATGTAAGCCGATCCTCACGCTTTGTAGATGAAGTTGGCAAATGGAAGTCACGTGAGAATTTGCGCGAATCAAGTTTGAATTTTTATTGTTTAATCTATTCTTTATCACTATGCGCCCTGCGCTATGCCCTTTGCGGTTTATCTCTCTTTCTTATACCATTCCACAAATCGCCTGATGCCTTCCTCCATCTTTACCCTGGGTTGATATTTCAGCATTCGCTTTGCCTTGGTAACATCGGCATAGGTCACAGAGACATCGCCAGGCTGGGGCTCCAGCATTTCGATATTTGCTTTTTTCCCGAAAGATTCCTCAATCAATCGGATCAATTCTTTTAAAGAAGTGATCTGGGATTCCCCGAGGTTATAAATCTCAAATCCCTTATGGCGATGGATGACACCGAGGATCCCTTCAATGAGATCATCGATATAGGTGTAATCCCTCCGGGAAGAGCCATCCCCATACATTGGGATTTTTCCACCCTGGTCAATCAAACGAGTGAATTTATGGATGGCCATCTCCGGCCTCTGTCTTGGACCATAGGCCGTGAAGATTCTCAGACAGGCGATATTCATTCCATAAAGATGATGATAAGAATAGCAGAGGAGTTCACCGGCCCGTTTGGTTGCTCCATAGGGGGAGATGGGTTGGATATCGAGGTCTTTTTCCGTAAAGGGGACCCTTTGGTTTTCTCCATAGACTGAAGAAGAGGAGGCAAAGATGAAGTTTTTGATTCCATGTTCTTTACAAGCTTCCAAAAGGACATTCGTTCCACGAATGTTTACATCCTGATAGAGAAGGGGGTCGGCGATAGAGGGTCTTACTCCAGCCCTGGCAGCCAAGTGGATGACGAAATCAATCCGGTTTTTTTGGAAGATCCCTTTAAGGTGATCAGGATTTCGGATATCCCCTGTGACGAGCTCAAACAGGTCTGGAAATTTCTTTTCCATCCCTTCCGCATTTTTGATTTTTATATCGGGATCATAAAAGCTGTCAAAGTTGTCGATACAAATGACATGGACCCCATCGCTTAAAAGACGTTCACAAAGGTGTGAACCAATAAATCCTGCTCCACGGGTCCCGAGAATTGTGCTCACATATTCAGCTCAGCTTTATATTTTTAAAAGGGAATTGCCAAAAACAACGCTTTCATTGTGATACCAACTTAGGACAGAAAATAATTTCCTATCCACCCCTTCTGCTCAATCGAGAAGGCGAGATTTTCCCTCACTTATTTACTAAAACTCACCATGGATTCTCATGGTCATTCCAGCTTTAGATGCTGAATTTTTCTATCTGTTTCTCATCGACCTGAATTCCTAACCCAGGCCAGTCCGAAAGGTGAACCATTCCATCCTGTATATTGAGGGGTTCGATCAACACGTCTTCCTCATAAAGAGTCGGCCCCACCAAATAGCAGGGATAAACTAAATTAGGAAGGATTGCTGATAGATGTGCACCGGCCATTGTGGATATTCCAAGTTCATTAAAACTTCCAACGAAGGAATCTAGCCCTGCAGCTTCAGAGACGTCCAAAGCTCTCTTTGCGTTGTGAATTCCACCTGCCTTCAGGACATAGATATTAACGATGTCCGCTATCCCTTCCTGCTTTACCATGAGGACATCCTCAGCGGTAAAGACACTCTCGTCGACGGCAATGAGTATAGAGGAATGCTCGCGAAGCATTCTCATTTCGTTGCGGAGATGGCCTGATAGGGGCTGCTCGAGAAAAAGAATGCCCGACTGCTCTAACTCAGGTAAGTGTGCCAATGCAGTTTTAAAATCCAGCGCTGATTCAGTTCAACATAGAGATTGATTTTTTCACCCACAGCTTTTCGGATTTGACGGATTCTTTCTAAATCTGATTCCGGGGTTTCTCTGCCACAATAAATCTTTAAAGTTTTAAATCCTTGGCGAATATGTTCTAAGGCTTGTTCAACCATCTCGGAGACAATGCCAGAGCTGACAGAATGCGCAACCGGTATCGATCTTCTCCTAAATCCACCTAATAAGCTAAAGATGGGGACTCCCAATGCCTTGCCCTTGATGTCCCATAAAGCCATTTCAACGGCAGCCTTTGCAAAGGGATTGCCAGCAATGATTTTATTCATCTCATCGATCGATGATAGGATATTTGTAGGATCCATACCTGTCATGGCCGGGGCGATAAATTTATCGATGGTACTCTTTACCGAATCCTGCGTTTCCCCTGCGAAGAAATGTGCAAATGTGGCTTCTCCGAAACCCTCGATCCCTTCATCTGTCTCGATCTTCACAATGGTATTGGAAGATTTTTCTCTCATCATTTTGGCAATCTTGAGGTTTTTTTTCAATTTAAAAGTGACATTAAAGGTCTTGAATTGGGTGATTTTCATTTTTTCCTCTATTCAATGCCTGCCAGTCGTTTTGCACAATGTTTCTTGTATTCCAGATCCGATTCTCTGAGAATGGTGATCCGGTGTGCGGCAGCCGAACCTCCTCCATGAATGTCGGATATCGTATCGGCACTTTCCATCACCATCTTTTCGATGAGACGAAGCATTTTGATTCGATGCTTCGTGGGCATATTCGCAACCCCTTTCAGATATTTCTCCAATAGAGGCCCTACTTCGGGGATCTCCAGATCCTTATCAGAAGGTAGATCCGCCACATAGCCGCCGGCTATGTCTATTAAGAGTCTTCCAACCTCTGCCATCTCTTTGCCTTCATGAATTTTGGAGGCATTGGCCAGAACCGGATCGATTAAATAGGTTCCTGAAGGCTCTTTCTTCCCTTCATAGGACGAAGCTAATGAACATCCAAAAAGGGTTTCAGCCCTATAGATCATATCCACGATTTTCTCTTTATGATGACTCACTTTGGTTGTCCCATTGTATTCCATCATCAGCAGCGCCGCACCGATCATGGCATCGATTTTCCCGGACTTACAGCCTCCGTGCGATTGTCTGTGATAAGCTGAAAATCGACCGACGATTTCTGAAGCAAAATCGACCTCTCCGCACATAAAAACACGTTCCCACGGGACGAAGAGATCGTCAAAGATCAAGGTGGGACAATATTTGCTGTAATAGATGTTTCCACAGTCAAAACCTTCAAGTTCGCGAGTATCCAGAGAATTCCGGCCCACGATGTGAATCAACCCCTTGCTGTCTGATGGGGTCGCGAAGGCGACAGCATAATCCTCCTCGCCCTTGCGAAGGGCGCGGGTGGGCAGCACAATAATCTCATGGGCACTGAGGGACCCTGTCTGATGGGCCTTTGCCCCTCGAACGATGATCCCATCGTTTCTTCTTTCCACGACTCTTAAGTAAAGATCTTTATCCTGCTGCTCTTGAGGGCTTAGACTTCGATCTCCCTTGACGTCCGTCACTCCGGCATTTGCCGTAAGATCGTTATTTTGAACATACTTCAAAAAATCGATGAATCGATCGTAATAGTTGGATCCATATTTTTTATCAATATCATAGGTGACAATGGAGAGGGTGCTGAGACAGTCCAACCCCGTGCAACGCTGAAAACAAGTCCCCACTCTCCCACCAAGGGCACGATTGATTTTGACTCGCATCACAAGGTCTTCGATCGATTGGGGAGGGTTTGTAAACCGATTGATGACCTCACCCGTAAATCGGGACTTTGTTGTCATCATCTCGCGGTATTCTGCCATCTCAGCCAACTCGTAGGTTGCTGCCGTCGCATTGATGCCAGCCCGTATCCTTCGATTGTCGACGGCGTTTTCTACTTTTTTACCAAACATATATACGGCTGGTTTCAAGTTGCGAAGACTCTCAATATATTGAGCCTTTGTCTTTACCCCCATTGTTCCTCCCTCCCTGAATTTGTCAGGCTTTCACCTCTTCCTAAAAAAGCTTGACATATTTATCCCTTTTGCTCTCCTCAAATGCGCTGTGCCACCGACTCACAACGACCTTCTTGTCTGTATAGAAATTGACGGCGTCGTTGGCCCTGCCCCGGATGTCTCCCCACATTGAGATCTTACGGCCGCCACAGGGATAAAAGGCAATAGGGGCAGGAGTTCCTACGTTCACCCCAACATGACCGATATTGAGTCGGCGAACAAATTCACGGGCCCAGCCACCATTCTCAGTATAGATTACCGCAGTGTGTCCATACTTGTTTTGATTGATGATGGATACTGCCTCTGCCATGTCCTTTACCCTTTTCAGACATCGCACTGGACCGAAGATCTCTTCGTCAAAGACCTCCATTCCTGGTTCCGCTTCAAACAATGTTGGAGCGAGGAAGTAACCTTTGGGGTATTTAGGAACCTGTGGATTTCTTCCGTCAAGAACGAGTTTTGCTCCATCTTTGATGGCTTGATCAACAGCCTCTAATATTCCCTTCAGAGCCTTTTTTGAAACAACAGGACCCATCGTCGCGTCTTTGTCCAGGCCGTAACCAAGTCTATATTTCTTGGCCTCTTCAATAAACATAGCTTTAGCCTTTTCATATATCTCCTCAACAATAAGGATGTTCGACACGGCAAAGCACCGCTGGGATGTGTGTCCGAAACAGGAACTGGCAAGATTAGGGATGATATCGTCCAGTATTGCATCCCTGGCCACCAATACCATATTGTTTGCCCCGCCCTGGCATTGAGCTCTTTTTCCAAGGGAGGTGGCTGTTTTGTAAACCTGTTCGGCTACATCAGAAGAGCCGACGAATGTCACACCCGCCGTATCAGGATGTCTGACCAACCCATTTCCAACGTTAGAACCCGAACCGTTCAGGACATTGAAGATTCCCTTAGGAAATCCGCACCTTTGGGCCAACTCGGCAATCTTATTGACCGTCATCGGACAATTCACATTCGGTTTCAAGATAATTGGGTTCCCACAGGCCAGGGCCCAGCCACAATAAAGGGGATTCATGGCAGGAAAATTGAAAGGGGGGATGAAAATAAAAGGTCCTAAGGGTTCGTGAATGTAATGCGTATCTACCCTCGTCCCGACATCCTCTGAATAGGAGCCCTTCAGAAGTTCTGGAATGGCACAGGCGTGTTCAATAAACTCTAAAGATCGGACGATCTCCCCACTTGCATCGGAATAGGTCTTTCCATGTTCGTTCACAAGACATTGGATGAGGTCTTCCTCAGCCTGTTCCACTTTTGCGCGGAGATTGAACAGACATTTGGCCCTTGCAGGGGGGGGAGTGAATCGCCACCCCTCAAAAGCCTCCTTTGCAGCCCTTACGGTGATATCAACTTCCTCCAGTGTAGAATTGGGACATAATGCGATCACTTCGTCTGTTGCAGGATTTCGAACCTCGGTATAATCCGCCGTCTTTGACTCGACCCACTCACCGTTAATAAAATTTCTCAGCTTCTCTACCATTAAACCCTCCTTCAAGATAGTCTAAAGTCCAGAATCCGGATAGTTTCGTGACAAAAAAAGCAGACAGGCATATTGAAAAAATTTTGTAGCTGCCCGCCGACAAGATGCTAACCTGGCGGATTCCACCTGTCTGCTCACTCTATGTTAACCCACCAGTTGCAAAATTTAATAACAAGGAACCGGGCAGGTTTGCTTGAAAAGCCTTACAGCGGCACCTTTTATCGAAGTGGCACCCCACGTTCGGTACCCATACTGGAGTTCACCACCGGTGAAATCGTCGTTCCCCCATAAATCCCTATCAACGACCGCATTGTAAGGCTTTGAAAGTAATCTTGTCCGGTGACGGTTATGCAACATCTGAGTTAATTCATCTCAACCTTTTTCAGAGGTTGCATCCATTCGTGTTGAGGCTTAAAGGCCTATTATTTTTTCTCTTGGTTCTTCAAAACCTCCTCAAGGGTGAGTCCGCCTACTCGAGCGAGAGGTCTCCCTGAATCTGTGAAAGCCACCGCGATCAGCACCTCATCAGGCCGAGGAGAGTCAATGACCTTTACCTCCATGGCATCGTAATGGGACCGTACTTTCATCTCGTCCTTATAATGGAGAGGCACGTCGATCGGTGTTCCTGCAGCGGCCACTTTCTTCGCCGAGGGGATGATCGCCTTTCCAGCATTGAGGACTTTTCTCATCGTCTGACCCAACTCGGGATGCATGATCGCTGCAGCATGCTCCAGCTCTCCATCCGTTCCCACGATGACCGCTTTGCCAAAGCTGTGGATCTCCTCGGGTTTGACGCCGAGGGCCTTGATGGCCCGTTGGGTCAGCTCGGTTCCCATCTTCCCGCCGATATCGATCAACTCATCCAGTTTCTCCACGTATTTCCCAGCCGAGGGATTCTTCACGACGGCGATGGATGCCACCTTCCGGTGGGGAGGAGAGATTTCCTTCCCTGATTCCATGCACGTCTCTTCAACAATCGTTACGTACTTTCGCACTTTCATCTTGACCTCCTTTCGGGTATCCACCCTATCGTCCCTTGATTTATTTTTTAGCGGCCTTCCGTTCCTTCATTTCTTCGATCACCTCATCCAGTGGTCGAATGACGTGTGCATGACCGCCAATAGCAATGTAATCTTCCAGTTTCATAGTATATTCTATGGGGGCCACTACAGCGGGCGTTGGAACCCAATAGAAGAAAGGGGACTTTACCTTTTCCACATCCACGACGAAAGTAATTCCTCCACCGGGCATGATGAAGGCCGGGGCACCCCCGATCGTCAGTTTCGCCTTCCGTTCCCTGATGGCCTCGTTCAATTTGAGTGGCCTTTTGGTAATCCCGGCACGGGCGCTTCCTCCTGCCCCCGCAACGAACATCGCTGAGACCCTCGAAGACTCACAACTGGATGCAATCTCATTCATTGTCTCCAGGACTTCAGGGCTCGGACCGATCTCAACAAACCTTTCGTTCTCAAAACGGAAAAAAGCGAAACGCTCACCGGTGGTCTCGGTCACGAGGAGCGTCAGACCGGGGCGAATCTTGCTCTTCTCCATATCAATGATATCGAGAGGGTTCACGATGTTGGTCCCGCCGAGACCCTCTCCTTTTTCACCGAAATACCGTCCCGGAGTAGACATCCGATACTTCAACACGATTCCTGAGGGAGGGATCTTCAAATCCCTTCCGGCAGCGTGCCCGGAGAAGAGGGAAGTGATCTGGTGGTCCAGCACAATGACCTCATCGGCTGCCTTCTTCAAAAAAGTCGAGAAAAGACCTGCTGTGGCACTGCCGCAACCAACCCTCATCTTTCCCGGGACCATACCGTTGATCACAGGTGGCTGGGAAACCTGAATCTCGATCTTTGCTCCTCCCTTCACAGCCAAAGGAACCCGCTTCTGATTGGCGATATCGGTGACCACCTTCACGGCGAAGACGCCGTTCTTTCCAGCTGTCGTGTGGAGTCCTCCCAGGGCGAGCATCGTGGCACCATACTCCTCCGTGGTCACCATTCCAACACGCCGTTTCATGTAGGTCACATCCGCTCCTTCTTCACCAATAGGAACGTCGGTATCGATCTTCACTTTCATCCCATTCACTGTGAAGGGACATTCCGTGACACAGGTGACCACATCCACACCCTCCACCTTGGCCTGCACGATGTAAGGAGCGGGCTTGCTGTCAGGCGAAGTAGTACCTGCTCCGATGGCTGTGGTGAGGGGTTTCATGATGGCAGAATGGTATTCTTTCGGAACGATATCAGCGACCTCACTGTAGAATACAAGGGGAGTATTCCGAACAAGTTTATTGCCATCATTTATGTAACGGAGACATGCCCCCGTGCATCGTGGTTTGATCTCACAGGCAATCGGACAGGCGTCGCAAAGGATCGAACCCATGATGGGAATCTCACCCTTCGTAAGGGCATTCACCGGGCAGACCTTCACACAGGCTGCACAGTTCACACATTTATCATTCACTTGCGCCTTCTTTTTTACCACTTTAATGGCATCCACCTGGCAAGCCACTTCGCAGGTCTTACACCCAGTACATTTATCCAGGTCGATTTGAACCATAAATTCCTCCTTCAGAATGTTTCAGTAGATCTTTGACTTCTTTTCAAAATGGGCAAAAGCCACAAGCTTTTTATTCTACTGATAAATACACTCTCGGTGGGGCTGGGGGGTGTTGCGGCTCTTTCGCACTCGAATCTCGCCGTCGATCATCACCATGGTGATACCTGGGATATCACCCACCTTAATGGCCTCCAGCGCATCTTGGCCCACAGAGCCCATGGGAGCATCCATAATCACCAGGTCAGCAGGTCTTCCCTCTTCAGCGACTCCCTCCTTCAGTCCATGTATCTTTGCCGTGTTGCCCGTTGCCAGTCCAATCGCAACCTCAGGTTTCAAATCTGTGAAGGAGCAGAGAAGTCCAAGGGTCCGCAACACGCCCAAAGGAATCACACCCGTCCCGGAAGGTGCATCGTTGCCGATGATGAAGCGGTCGAGTGCTCCGGCAGCCATTGCCATCTTTATGGCATCCACGGCGACCCGAGGATTTCCGCATTGGACAATCTCCAAAGCAAAAGAGGTCTTCTTGATGAGTTGTTCAACGTCAGCGATAGGAATTGCAGTGGGGCCTCCATTGACATGAGAGACGATATGGGGATTGATCTGGATGATTTTATCCACACCCATAGTCGCTGATCCCGGAACAGAAGATCCACCGCAATGGATCATCACCGTCATCCCGTATTTTTTTGCCCACTCCACCATGGGGCGGGCCTCCTCCGGTTCTTTGATTTTGCCTAGGCCGATCTCTCCGACCACCTTCACACCTGCACGAGCCATCTCCTCAAAATCCTTTTCAGTGAGCCCGGGCTCCAGGATGAGGCTTCCCCCGTGGACCTTCACACCGCTGGGCCTGTTATTGGCAAAGGACTTGGCGCAGAGGATGGCAAGGGCTTTTACCATGGTCGCATCGCTTGCCTTACCCGGGACATGGGATTCCCCTGCAGAGATCATCGTTGTAATTCCCCCATGGAGATAGCTGTCGATGAAATCGACCATCTTCTGTCGGGGAGTGTAGTCACCCAAAACTGGATGGGCATGGGAATCGATAAGGCCCGGGATGAGAACGGTACCCTGGGCATCGACCCTTTGATCGACCTTTTCGAGAGACAGAGAATCTTTCGTTCCTATCTTGGCGATGAGCCCCTGATCGACCAAGATCGCATCTCCTGAGCAAAAGGGAGAAGCGATCTTTCCTGAGACGATCTTTCCAATATTTTGAATCAATATTCTTGCCATCTTTTTCCCTCCTCTCAGTTTTGTGGGCAGTTTATGTTTGTGTGTGATACGGATTGTCGTCTGTTCTAAATTTTCCGGTAAGCATCTCCATGATAGGGAGATTAAATATATTTAAATTAACCTATTTATAATTAATTCACAATAAATTGTCAAGAAGAAAAAAATCAAAGGAAAAATCACTGTCAACTAAAGTTAAAGAGGGCACTTTTGAAGTTTCAATGACACTCAGATATAATTCATAGCTCTATGTTAACAGAGGTCATGTCTTTTAAAGATTCTATGAGGCTCAATGAAGACTTTAAGATCATTTGAAGCAAAAGATTTAGGTTTGAATATTGCTGATCCTTTGGGCCGAACTTTTGTATACCTTAACGTTGCATTGCAGAGGCGGCCAGATGTACTTCCAAACCTTTACAAAGCGGGTTTATCATAAGTTTTATGGGAAACAATCCAGGTCACCCAATGTGGCCTTTGTAAAATGTTTGGGAACTCTGTGGTTATACGTTCAAGGGTTCCGCTGTAAAGGTTTTTTCAGCACACCTGGCCGCTTATTGGTAACTTTTTATGCAACTGTCGGGTATATTCTGTTTGGATGCGAAGACACGGCACCACACTAAGGCAAATATTAAAAGCATGACGTTCGGCGTTTGTTCCTTTCACGGCTTGGTAGGTTTAGTCTTAGAAAAAAGTTGTCATCATTGGCTAAATATGCTACAAAATCGATTCATTGGTGGCCCTCCTTAAACTGTGAGATTGTTTTGGCAAAATCAATCTATCACATCATGAGAGGAAGGGCCTATTTTTTAAAGCCTAATTTGGAGAAGAGTCTTGAAGAATATAAACTTTTGCATGGGAGCCCCTTTACGGATAATTTAAAAAAATGTGGCACACCCAATATCCATCAAACCCCGAGATCACCCCATTCATTATCGAAGATGAAGATCCAGGAGGACCTTATGGAGCAAAGGGGATCTCTGAGGGTAGCCAAAGTACCCGTCACACCTGCCATCATTCACTCTATCTACGGTACGGTTGGGATTAGGATTTGTGACCTCCCAGCAACTAAAAATAAAATCCTTAAGCAATTAATCGGATTAAAGCCTTAAAGAATGGCCTTATTTATAATCCAACAAAAAAGGAGGAGTTGAAAAATGGTAGAATTAAAGAAAATACCTGACATTACCTCAGACAATCGACCCTTCTATCAGAAATGGCAGGAGACAGAAGGCATCGATGTCATCAAGGGCTTTTTCTTGGAGGACCTGAGAAAGGTCCCTTTAAAACCTTGGAAGCGGAAAGGGGGTCTTGGAGTCTTTATCAACTTAGAAGGGACAGGCGGTGAAAACGATGCCTATGTTTGCGAGATACCTCCGGGAGGTTCGCTCCAACCCCAGAAGCATCTTTTTGAAGAGACAATATTTATTCTGGAGGGCAGGGGCTTCACAATGATTTGGAATGAAGGTGGAATGAAGCAATCATTTGAGTGGCAGCCTGGGAGCCTCTTTTCACCCCCCCCTCAACGCCTGGCATCAGCACTTTAATGGTTCAGGGAATAAGCCCGCTCGGTATCTCGCAGTTATCCTTGCGCCCATTATCATGAACATCTTCCACAACACCGATTTCATTTTCAACAATCCTTTTCAATTTAAGGATCGATTGGGTGATCAGAAGGATTATTTTAGTGGGGAGGGGAGACTTTGTAAGACCCCGGATTGGGACCAGAGGATTTGGGAAACCAATTTTATTCCCGATCTCTTGAACCTTGATCTCATTGAATGGCAAAAGAGGGGTGCGGGAGGAAAGAGCATGTTTTTTGAACTTTCGGAGAATAGTATGGCAGCTCATATCTCTGAATTTCCTGTGGGGACTTATAAGAAAGCCCACCGCCACGGCCCGGGGGCTCACGTGACGATCGTGAGTGGAGAAGGCTATACCCTGTTGTGGCAGGAAGGGAAACCCATCCAGAGATATGATTGGAAGGTGGGGTCCATGATTGTCCCTCCCGAGATGTGGTTTCATCAGCACTTTAATGTTGGAAAAGAGCCTGCAAAGTACCTGGCCATCCATGCGAGGTTCAGCCGAAAGCACAAGAGCGGGATGAAGGATTGGAAGATAGATAAAAACCTCAAGGAGGGTGGTGACCAGATCGAATATGAAGATGAAGATCCTATGATCAGGGAGATGTTCGAAAAAGCATTGGCGAAACGTGGGGTTCAATGTCAGATGCCCAAAATCAAAAGAGAAAAATAGCAAGGCCCCGGAAGAGTGAGGGATTACGAGCGGAGCAAGATTTTACTTGACAATGAAATAAGACTAAGTATTATTAACGAAGATAAAATATATTTAACTTATGCTCATGAAGCAGCTTGGCGAAAAAATCAAGGCACTCCGGCTGGCAAACCAAATGACTCTGAAGGAATTGGGTCGAAAGGCGAGTTGCACCGATGCGTATCTCTCCCAATTGGAGAGGGGCCGTGCCAATCCATCCATTATGATCTTAAAGAATATTGCCTCCGCCTTTCAGATGAAGATCGTTGACTTTTTCCTTGAATCCGAAACGGAGGAGAACGATGTCGTTCTCAAAGCAGAAGAGAGGGTTAATCTCAATTTTAAGGAAGGCGAGGCAAAGATCCAGTTGCTGGTACGCAATATTCGGGATAAAAGGATGCAACCCTTCTACAATATTATTGAGGCGGGAGGGGGGTCGAAAGGTCCCTATTCCCATATTGGAGAGGAGTTTGGGATTGTATTGCAGGGGAAGTTGGAAATTAATCTGAACGGGAAGATCTATCAGGTTAAGAAGGGTGAAACTTTCTATTTTTCATCTCAGATTCCTCATAGCTGGTCGAACCCCGGTAAAAGAAAGACGACCGTCATATGGGTAACGAGTCCACCCTCTTTCTAATTGGAGGGATTATTGCATTGGAAGAAAGGTTACCGGTCGGTGATGCTTCCAAACCTTTACAATGCGGTCTTTTTAAGTTTCATGGTTATTTTGCGCCTCAAGGGAAAGAGACGTTTCAAGATGTCGTTGGAACTGGATAGTTGTTTATTAAAAGGTTTCCGCCCTGCCTTCGCCGAAGCGGCTACGCGCAGGCAGGTGTAAAGCTTTTTCAGCATCTCCGTCCGGTTCCAGGTTCTATCAGGAAAAGTATTACAATAAAATTAAAGTTGAAAGATGGTCATGCGGATGTGCGATGCGTAGGAAAAAGAATTCCTCGGGTTGATGGGATTTCGAAAGTATCTGGTGAAGCGGTCTATGGAGCTGATTTTTACCTGAAGGACGCCTATTCTTTAAAGGCCCTGCGAAGCCCTTATGCCCATGCGCATATTTATAAGATTGACGAATCTGAAGCCCTGAGAGCCGAAGGGGTTTTGACAGTCCTCACGTGGAAAGACATACCTGGAGAAAATCTTTCCGGGGAGGTGAAGAGAGATCAACCCATCTTGGCAAAGGAGAAGGTTCGATATATTGGCGAACCGATTGCTGTCGTTGTGGGGGAGACCCAAACGATCTGTGAAAGGGCCCTCGATAAAATTAAGGTTGATTATGAACCCCTTCCGGCTGTCTTCTCACCTGAAGAGGCCCTAAAACCCGATGCTCCAAAAATCCATGAAGGAGGAAATGTATTAAAGGAGTTCAACCTTTCCACTGGAGACATCGAGGAAGGCTTTTCGAGATCAGAGATCATCATCGAGAACACCTATACGACCCCCTTTGTTGAACATGCCTACTTAGAGCCAGAAGCTGGAGCAGCAGAAATCGATTCAGAGGAGAGGGTTTCGGTTTATGCTCCCACTCAATTTTCTCATTATATCAAAAGAGAGATCGGTCGGGTTCTTGCCCTGCCGCCGGAAAGGGTGAGAGTGGTTCAGACAGCTGTGGGAGGGGGGTTTGGTGGGAAGAACGATAATTCGGTCCACTGTATTTTAGCACTTGCCGCATACAAAACGAGAAGACCGGTGAAATGGACTTATACTCGAGAGGAATCTTTTTTGGCTTCCACAAAGCGACATGCGTCCATCATCCGTTATAAGACGGGTGCCTGGAGAGATGGCAGGTTGATGGCCATAGGGGTCGATATACTGATGGATACAGGAGCTTATGCATCCTTCGGTCCGCCTGTCATCTCAAGGGCTGGCATTCACGCCGCGGGTCCCTATGAGATTCCAAATGCTCGGATTAGATCTCGGGGGGTATATACAAATAACCCTATTGCCGGAGCCATGCGCGGCTTTGGGGTTCCACAAGTTGCCTTTGCTTATGAATCCCAAATGGACATCCTGGCCGACCGATTGGGTATCGACCCTTTTCGTCTTCGTGAAATCAATGTTCTTAAAAGGGGTTCAAAGACGATCACGGGTCAAATTCTCAAAGAGAGCGTTGGTATTGGAAAGACTCTTCAGACCGCCCACATGAAATTGATCAAAACGGGGGACCTTAGGAAAGCAAGCCGAAAGCCATTTATAAAGAGAGGGGTCGGTTACGGCTGTGCTTTTCATGGGATTGGAAATACAGGGATAGTCAATCGTCCCGAAGTGAGGATGAAGCTCAATGAGAATGGGAAGATATCGATCTTAGCAGGGGCTTCAGAACTGGGACAGGGGTTGTTGACCGTTTTTCAACAGATTGGGGCGGATGCCCTTGAATTACCCTTCGAAGACGTTGAGGTTCGAACGGAAGATACGTGTTTAACCTCTGATCCGGGTGAGACCTCTGCAAGCAAGCAGACCTATATGACAGGAAATGCTATCTATCAGACAGCAAGAAATATGATCAGGGAGTTATCTCTTCTTCTTTCGAGACATTTTCAAGTCTCTCCGGAATGCGTCCTTTATTCGAAGGGTAAATTCATTGTGAATAAGGATGACAGGTACATTCGAATTCCATTTTCTGAGTTAGGGTCTTTCATCTCTGATAAATCCTTTGAGATAACAGGAGATTTTATATCCCAAACGGCACCCTTAAATACAGAGACGGGGCAGGGTATTCCATATCCTGCCTATTCCTATGGGACCCAGATTGCTCAGGTGGAGGTAGATCTTCGGACGGGGAAAGTTCGTGTGGTTCAGATAATTTCGTCAAACGATGTGGGAAAAGCTATTAACCCTGAAACCGTGGAAGCGCAGATTGAGGGGGGCGCTATTATGGGTCTTGGGTATGCGTTGATGGAGAAATATGTACCCGGATCGACAAAGAACTTTCGTGAGTACTTGATTCCAACCTCCTGTGATATTCCGAAGATTCTTCCCCTTATTGTTGAGGAACGGGAACCCTCAGGCCCTTTTGGCGCAAAGGGATTGGGTGAGATCACAACGACACCGACCGCAGCCGCGATTGCCAATGCCGTAAGCAATGCGATCGGGGTAAGATTCTATCAACTCCCTTTAACTCCTGAACAAGTTTATAAGGCGATTAAAAGTGATTCGTGACCACTTGGTCCCTTCCACATTAAAAGAGGCACTTGACTTAAAGCAGCAGCTCGGGGAGAAAGCCCTCTTTGTTGCAGGGGGGACGGATCTCTTCATACGGATGAGAGAAAAAATGGTCTTTCCCCAATATCTGATTGACTTAACAAAAATACGAGAACTGATCATCCAGGAAAAGATTGAGGCGGATCATCTCAATATCGGAGCCTGTCAGACCGTTTACCAAATTTCAAAATCGTCTCTGATAGAGAGGTATGTTCCTTCCCTTGTTACTGCCTCGGCACAATTGGGATCCCCCGCTATTCGAAATCAGGCCACGATTGGAGGAAATCTGGTCAACGCCTCTCCTGCAGCTGACCTGGTTCCCCCATTGATTGCACAGGGTGCAACGGTTCACACGGTCAGTTCCAATAGGCGTCGGTCTTTTCCGCTGGAAGAGCTATTTACAGACGTGAATAAAACCATCCTATTTCCTGATGAGATCCTGACTCATATTTCGGTTTCGATCCTTCAGCCTCTTGAAGGAGCCGTTTATTTAAAGTTGGGTCTCAGGGAGGCATTAAGCATTTCCGTAGTGACAGTGGCGATTTGGTTGAAGAGAAAGGGAAGGAAGGTCGAAGGGGTGAGGATCGCCTTAGGTTCCGTCGCCCCCCGAATCTTTCGGGCCTCGAGGGCAGAAACTTTTCTTTCTGGAAAACCTTTGACGACCGAAATGGTTTATCAGACAGCGGATATTGCTTCACAGGAATGTCAACCCATCTCGGACATTCGTGCCAGTAGCGAGTACCGGAAGTCGATGGTGGTTGAATTGGTTAAGATCGGTTTAGAAACGGTTTGGCGCACCAGTGTCACCCATAAGGGATAGAGGGAATGAAGGAACAGGAGAGTAAAAAAGAGATAAACCTTCGAGTCAATGGGAAACTGCATACATTTCGAGTGGCAGTTAGTCTGATGCTTGCGGATCTTATACGAGATGAACTGGGATTCACCGGTACAAAAGTGGGTTGCCGAAAAGGAGAATGTGGGGCCTGCAATATTTTGGTCAACGGAGAACTTTTCTCTTCCTGTCTCTATCCTGCCATAAGAGCGGACGGGAAGAGCATCGTCACCATCGAAGGATTAAAGAGGGATGGTCGACTTCATCCAATCCAGAAGGCATTTATCGACCGTGGAGCCGTCCAGTGCGGATTCTGTACCCCTGGCATGATCATGTCAGCGAAAGCACTTTTGGGTGAAGATTCTAACCCTTCGCTGGATAAGGTCCAGAGAGCTCTATCGGGAAACCTCTGTCGATGCGGAGGATACCCAAAGATATTTAAAGCCGTCCTTAGTCTCGCTAAGAAAAACCATCCGTAATTGTTAAATTGAGAAACTTGAGCATTGTTGCGATATGAATTTTCGTATATTACATTGAACGAATACTATAAGTTGAGGGAATGCGATCTCAATACGGGAATACCAAAGGGGAATTACCGAAGGAGGGATAGGAGTGCTGATCATTGGAGAACGAATCAATACCAGCCGAAGGCAAGTCAATGAGGCCGTAGAGAAGAGGGATGCTGCCTTTATCCAGACCGATGTAAGGGCCCAGGTTGAGATAGGGGCTCACCTTATCGATGTCAATGCGAGTTCTCGTTCTCGTTCCGAGCTCGCCGATCTGCTCTGGCTCATAGAGGTCATTGAAGAGGCGGTTCCTGTGAGGTTATCCCTCGATAGCTCAGATCCTCATTGTCTTCGCGAGACCGTGAGAAGGGTGCGCGAAATTCCTATGGTGAATTCCATCACTGCAGAGAAGGTTCGCTTTGAGAAAATGGTTCCAGTGATTCAGCAGCGGGAGTGTGATATTGTGGCCCTCTGCATGGACGAACGGGGAATTCCAAAGAATGTAGATCAGGTGATTGAGAATGCTGAGAAACTCACAAAGGATCTTGAGGGATTGGGGGTGAGTCGGGAGAGGATCTACCTCGACCCCTTGATTCAGGCCCTCAGCACGAATACAGAGGCGGGTCTCATGGGCCTTGAGGCCATCGAACGGATTCATCAAAAGTTGCCGGGGGTAAAGACGATCTGCGGGCTCTCTGGAGCGCTCGTTGATCCCCTGGATAGGAAGCTCATGAGTGTGTTAAAGGCGACAGCACTCGTTCTCGGGCAGGATCAATATTGCAGGGACTACATTCGGGCCTACCGGGAAGGAAGGTTGGAAAGTTAGATCATACATTTTCGAGTATGACAAGAAAGAGTTCTCTGTTTTTTCTTGACAAATTTTTAACGATTAAATATAAATTAGTTGAATTTAATATATTTAATTTCTCAACCCTGGAAAGATGTTGAAGAAATGAAGACACTTAATAACGGGTGCATTGTTCACCCAAGAAAGGAGGAGGTCATGAAAAAGGTATTGGTGGTTTTAGCATTTCTCTTTATCGTTGTGGGGGTGTGTTCAAGCTGGGCTGCAGAGCCCATTAAGCTTGGCCTGATCTATCCTCTCTCTGGCCCCATCGCTTATGATGGGCAGTCTGTTGTAAATGGAGCAAAGTTGGCCTCAGAGGAGATCAACAAGAAGGGGGGGCTTCTCGGTGGCCGGGCCCTAGAACTCGTTATTGAAGACGGGCAGGGGTTGCCTGCCCAATCTTTGGCGGCAGCTGAGAAACTGATTAACCGGGATAAGGTTGTTGCCCTGATGGGTTGCTTGCGAAGCTCTGCGTCGCTGGCGGTGCAGCCGATCGCAGAGAAGAATAAGATCCCGATGATGTCAGTCATCTCCAGTGCCCCTAAGCTTACTGAAGGAGGTTACAAATATTATTTCAGGGGTACACCGAAGGAATATATGCTGGTAGATGTCGGAGCCCGGTATCTCATCACCAAGCTCGGGATCAAAAAGGTGAGCTTTCTCGGACCCAATGATGAATGGGGAAGGGCTGGCCTTGAGGCCTGGACGGATATGATGAAGAAGCATGATGGTCAGGTGGTGACGGCAGATCTCTTCATCACAGGGGAGACGAATTATCAACCTTACCTGACGAAGATTAAATCCATTCAGCCTGATGCCATAGTTGTCCAGGCAGAAACGCTTGATGCCTCGATGATATTCAAACAGGCCAGGGAGATAGGCCTCGACGTCATCAAGGTCGGATCCGGTGCATTGGCCTCTCAGAAGTTTATGGAACTGGCCAAGGAGGCAGCCGAAGGGATCTACGCGACGGTTCCTTGGGTCCACACCTATAACACGCCTGAGAATAAGGCTTTTACCGAGGCCTATGCCAAGAGGTTTCCTGACCGCGGGATTCCTGATAAGTATGGGGTTGGGGGGTATGATGGGATATACATTTTTGCCGATGCCATTACCAAGGCGGGAAAGGCAGACCGGGAGTCAATCCGTAACGGCATGACGATGGTCGAATCGAAGAGGCTCCAGGGGACGATGAAGTTCGATGCGAAAGGGCAGAGCCACCCCTTGGCTTTCGTCACGCAGAACAAGGGAGGCGTCCCCGTCGTCATGGGATACTTGGAAACGAAAGAATAGTTCCCATATGGAGCGGGAGGCTGGTCTCGGCTCTCGCTCCATATTTCATCACATCCTTAAATAAGGGGGGAACGGTGTTTGTCATCTTCGTTCAACAGATCGTCAATGGGCTCATCATCGGTGGAATTTATGCTCTGATTGCAGTGGGTCTAACCACGATCTTCGGGCTGATGCATGTGGTCAATTTTGCCCATGGTGAATTTTACATGCTGGGAGGGATGATCGCATTCCTCCTTACCCAATCGTTCTTGCCCAACTATTTTGTCGCTCTGGTAGCCTCGATCGCTATCGTCATGATGATCGGCTTTCTGGTTGAGAAGATTCTCATCAAGAGGTTCCGGGTGACAGGGGCCGACCTTCTGGTGACAGGGGCACTGGTGACGATCGGGGTCTCTATCTTTTTTCAGAACACCTCGCTTGTCATCTTTGGTTCCATTCCCAAGCTGATTCATTCCCCGTTCTCAACCGAACCTCTCAAGATTGGACCCATCCTGGTGGGTCGAATGTATATCTTCGCAGCGGCGGTCACAGTAGCGGTCATCCTCTCTGCACACTACTCCATTAAGAAGACAAAGCTGGGGATGGCGATGCGGGCCACTTTCCAGGACAAGGACGTTGCATCTCTCGTTGGGGTAAACATCGACCGGATCTATTCGTTCACCTTCATGCTGGGCGCTGGGTTGGCAGCTACAGCAGGGGCCCTCTTGGGTCCGATCTTTGTCATCTATCCGAATGTGGGCGAGCGTGTCGTCCTCAAGGCCTTTGTGGTTGTCATCGTGGGAGGGATGGGAAATTTCTTGGGGGCCATTTTCGCCTCCCTTCTCCTCGGAGTAGTGGAGGCTTTGGGCTCGGCGTATATTTCAGCTGAATATAAAGACCTCATTGGCTTTGTCATGGTCCTACTGATCCTTGTTTTTCGGCCTTCTGGACTCTTTGGGAGGATGAAAAGGATATGAAGGGCAGGAATTCTCCTATCTGGTATGCCATCGGGATTGCAGTGGTCGCTTTGTTGCCAACTGTGATTAGAAGCGACTATGACATTCACATCTTCGTGATGGTCTGGATCTTCTCCCTCCTAGTGATTGGATTTAATTTCATCTTTGGATACATCGGTCAGCTTTCCTTAGGCCACGGGGCTTTTTTTGCTATTGGAGCCTACGCATCTGCCTTGGCCACGCTGAAGTGGGGGGTTCCTTTCTGGATCGGTCTCCCCTTTGCTGCATTGGTGGCAGGGATTTTTGGGGTTGTGATCGGAGCGATTGCATTACGGTGGAGGAGCCATTTTTTTATCATTGCCACCATATGCTTCAATGGAATCATTTATCTTATGATTTTGAACTGGGTTTCCCTCACGAACGGTCCTGTCGGCATTGGCAATATTCCCCTTCCCTCGCTCGGAGGGATGGCGTTTTCAACCAAGGTTCATTTTTACTACCTCACGCTGGTTTTTGTTCTTGGGGCCCTCTGGTTTACGAAAAAGATTGTTTCTTCACCCATTGGAAGAGCCTTTGCCGCAATCAGAGAAAATGAGCCTCTTGCTGAATCTGTCGGCGTCAGTGCTTACAGGTTTGCCACACTGGCTTTTGCCATTGCGACTGCCTTTGCGGGCATGGCAGGAAGTTTTTACGCTCACTACGTCACTTACATCAGTCCGGAGATTGATGAATTCTCGATCATGATCAGCATCCTGGTCATGGTCGTCCTGGGTGGCAAAGGCACGGTCCTTGGTCCGGTGATCGGGGCCTTCATTTTCACATTTCTGCCCGAGTATCTGCGATTTGCCAAGGATCTGCGCCTTCCCATTTTTGGGTTGATCCTGATCTTGGGAATCGTTTTTCTTCCCCGGGGAATCATCACCCTTCCAAGACTGATTCGCTCGCGTTGGAGTGATAAGCGATGAAGGATACTTTCTTCTCGACAGAAGATTTGACGGTTCAATTCGGGGGACTCACTGCTGTTGATCATCTCAGCTTTGAGATCCAGCAAGGGGAGATCATCAGCCTGATCGGACCCAATGGGGCGGGAAAGACGACCGCCTTCAACGCGGTTACCGGCTTTATTAAGCCTTCTGAAGGTTCGATCCGGTTCTTCGGACAAGATCTCACAGGACTAAAGCCATTCCAGATTGCGAAACATGGGATCATTCGGACCTTTCAACAGACGAAAGTGTTCCCCGAAGTCACTGTCGAGGAGAGCATCCGGATGGGATGTCACAAAATTGCCGAGACAAACCTCCTCTCCATCTTGGTCAGTTCGACCCTCTATCGAAAAAAGGAAGAAAAAATTGCCGAGCGGACCGATGGCATCCTGGCCTTTACGGGCCTTAAAGAGAAGGCAGGAGTTCTTGCTAAAAATCTTTCCTACGGAGAACAGCGGTTGCTCGAAATTGCGGTGGCGCTGGCAGCAGAGCCCAAACTCCTCCTCTGCGACGAGCCCGTCTCGGGGATGAACCCGGAGGAATCCCGATCCACGATGGAACTGATCCGCGCCCTGAGGCAACAGGGGATTACCATTCTCCTCGTAGAACACGATATGAATGTCGTTATGGATATCTCCGACCGGATCGTCGTCCTCAACTATGGCAAGAAGATTGCTGAAGGGTCACCCAAAGAGGTGAGTGAAAATCGAGAAGTGATAGAGGCCTATTTGGGAGGAAGTCTCAAATGCTCTCTCTGAACGGAGTGGTCACTTATTATGGAAATATTCAGGCACTCAGAGGGATCTCTCTCGAAGTGAAGGAGGGGGAGATGGTCGCCCTGATCGGCTCCAACGGAGCAGGAAAGACAACGACCCTCAGGACCATCTCAGGGCTCCTTCCCACCCATTCCGGTGAAATCCGCTTCAGGGGTGAGCCCATTCATTCGATCCCTCCTTTCGAGATCATTAGAAGGGGAATTGCCCACTGCCCGGAAGGGAGAAGAGTCTGGCCGGATATGACGGTATTCGAGAACCTCCGAATGGGGGCTTATCTTAGAAAAGATCTCTTAGAGGTGAAAAACGATTTGGAGAAGATGTATGACCTTTTCCCGATTTTAAAAGATCGGCAGAACCAGATAGCAGGAAGCCTCAGTGGAGGGGAGCAGCAGATGCTTGCGATTGCCCGGGCACTGATGTCGAAGCCAGAACTGCTTCTCCTCGATGAACCTTCGTTGGGGCTTGCCCCGATTGTCGTGGAGCGAGTCGCCGAAACGATCACTTCGTTGAATCAAGCCGGTACGACCATCCTTCTTGTAGAGCAGAATGCAAAGCTTGCCCTGATGATTTCCTCCCGTGCTTACGTTCTGCAGGTAGGCAGGATCATCCTGTTTGGATATTCCAAAGATCTCTTGGTGAATGAAGAGGTACAGAAAGCCTACCTCGGCAGGGCGAATTGAATTTCGAGACAAATGAAGGAAGCCATAGAGGTTGTTGCAGACGGGATTGTCCTCGTTGAATACGGTCCGATGAGGATGATGATCCATGCCTTCGAACATGGGAAGCCTCGTGCGGATTTGGCCCAAGAAGGAGCCCGTCAGGCCATCAAAGTTCTTGAAGACCTGGCCAGATTTCTACCCTTGATCAAGAAAAAGGCCCACCAGATTGAATTGAGGGGGAGACTCCCTGATGTTGTCCGGAGAATGGTCGTAGCTACGCAGAAGATGGGGGAACCCGATCTAACTCCTCTGGCTGCAGTTGCAGGGGCGACTTCGGATGTGGTCGCCGATTCCATGATCCAGCTCGGTGGAACAAAGATCATCGTCGACAATGGAGGGGATATCGCCATTCGATTAAGAGAGGGCGAGGTGGCAAGAGTGGGAGTGAAAACAGAAATCAATGCGAAAGATCCTGCCTATGTCGTTGCCATTGACGCCACGATGAGGATTGGTGGCGTCGCTACCAGCGGGCTTGGGGGACGAAGTTTCACCAAAGGGATTGCTTCCGCCGTGACGGTTCTTTCTGAAAGTGCTTCTCTCTCCGATGCGGCGGCGACGGTGATCGGTAACTTTACGAATGTGGATGATCCAGCCATTACGAGGACCCTCCCAGAAAGGATCTATCCTGAGACCGATATTGCCGGGGAATGGGTGACATTGGGTGTGGGAAATTTATCCCGGGAAAAGGTTGAAGAGGCTTTGAACAATGGCTTATCGAAGGCTGATTCACTCTGTAGGAAAGGTCTGGTTAAAGGAGTTTTAATTGTCCTGAAAGATAGAGTGGTTTTCACCGACTTCCTAAGATCGAGGTTAATAACATGGTAGGGAGATTGATCCTCTTCTATTGCGTCCAGGACGGGGGGCGATAGCAATACCGGGAAGAAGAATGAGAAATATGATTGGCTGCCTTGTAAAGCGGAAGACTCCCATTTTGATCGTGACAATGGAGGGGGACCTTCTGATATGGGTTTAACGGATGAACCGTAAACAACTGAAACTGGAGGCTCAGGGATGATAGAAAAGGAAAATTTGCCGGAATATAAAAAAGAGATCTCGCTGACCGTAAATGGAAAGAATGTTAAGGCCCAGATTGATTGTCGCGTGACATTGGCCAAATTCTCTTCGAGAAGAGTTGGGGTTGACCGGGACGAAGGTTGTTTGTAATCGAGGGGAATGTGGAAGCTGCACTGTTATCATGGATGGGAAGCCGGTATATTCATGTACTGTTTTGGCAGTGGAAGCGGTAGGGAGAAAGATTTTGACCATCGAGGGATTGACAGGCGGGAAGGGAAAGCTTCATCCCCTTCAAGAGGCCTTCATTGAAGAGGATGCCTTACAGTGCGGATATTGCACGCCGGGTATGATCAGGTCGATTATCGCTCTTTTTGATAGAAATCCTCACCCTACAGAGGGGGATGGCAGAAAAATATTTTCATGTCAAACCGCTCATCGTTGGACCGGATATTGATACGGGAATGGTTATCGCCTATGAGAACCCTGTAGAGGTGGGAGCAGACCGGATCGTCAATGCCGTGGCCGCCTACGAGCGACATAAGAAGAGTTTGATTGTCGTGGACTTCGGAACTGCGACCACCTTTGATTACGTCTCACCCAGAGGGGAATATATGGGTGGTGCCATCGCGCCAGGAATTGGGATTTCGGCAGAGGCATTATTCCAGAGGACTTCTAAACTGCCCCGAGTAGAGATTGTGAAACCGAAACAGGTCATCGGAAAAAATACTGTTCACAGTATGCAGTCTGGTATTTTTTTCGGATATGTCGGATTGGTGGACGAGATCGTCAGAAGAATGAAGAAAGAGGTGAGATCGAACCCCAAAGTGATTGCGACAGGAGGCCTGGCAGGCCTCATTGCTAATGAGTCTGAAACCATTGAGGAGGTGAATGAATTTCTGACCCTCGAAGGACTGAGGATCATCTATGAAAGGAATCAGAAGAAAAGGAAGAGAAGGTAAATGACAAAACAACGCAGATTGCAAATAACACCTGCCTGCCGCAGGCAGGGATTGAAAAATTTCAAATCTTAAATTTGATGTAAAATCCCCCCTGTTGCCTAATTCTTGCAAATGGTCTATATTGCAACCGACAGATGGCAATGGGGATATGTTTCAACTCTAACGAATAATTCATTCCCCAGATTGGTTCCCTTCCGTATAGTTCAACATCCCAAAAGGGGTGCCACTATGATACGCTGCTGCAAATCTGGTTGCTTGACAGGTTTTTTACTGGTCCTCTTTCTGAACTTGGTTGGTTCCATTGCTCACGCTGGAGATGCAGTCGGGGAACTGATAGAGGCCTGCAGGCAGAACAACGTCGCAGAGGTTACACGACTGCTTGACGCAGGCGCAAATATCAATGCTCGGGGCACGAGCGGCGGAACACCGCTTTCCACAGCCGCTTTGCAGGGTCATCTTGGGCTCGCGAAGCTGCTTATCAGCCGAGGCGCGAAGCTCGATTCGGGCGACCTCACACCTTTGATGGCGGCCTCAATGAACGGCGATACCGAGATGATCGAGTTATTGTTGAAACGCGGCGCCGACATCAATGCCACTGACAAAACATTTGGGAGAACGGCGCTCTGGCATGCCTGCCGCATGGGGCGGTTGTCTGCCGCTAAGATCCTCCTGAAGCATGGGGCAAATGTCAATCCCAAGGAGAGCAATGGGCGGACCATCCTGATGGTGGCGATGTCCTCCAGCGGACCCAGCCTCGAGTTGGTCCAACTTCTTCTTAAACATGGAGCGGAGATCAATGCCCAAGACAATTCCGGAGAGACCGCTCTTATCATCGGGTCTCAAACTGACCAGCCTGAAATTGCCAAAATGCTTCTTCAACACAAGGCCGATATTCACGCGAGAGACAGGCGAGAAGGCAAATCAGCTCTCCTCAATGCTAGCGGCAAGGGCCACGCAGAGACGGTAAGAATCCTTCTTGAGAACGGCGCGGATCCGAATGACAGATATCTCTTTGCCGAGCAGCAAAGGAACATCATTTTCGTCCCCGTCTATCCCGGTCTTTCTTCTGAGAGTGCGACGGCCCCCAAAAAGGTGAGGGTTCACAGGATGACAGCCCTTATCGTGGCCGCGCAAGTCGGTTTCCTGGATACGGCGAAAATTCTGCTTGGAAAGGGGGCTGATGTGAACGCCGCCGATGGGAGGGGAGTTACTGCCCTCATGGAGGCCGCCTCGTTCGGGCATCTTTCTTTGATCCAATTGCTGCTGGATTCCGGCGCTGAAGTAAACCAGAAGAGCTCTATCGGACACACCGCCCTTATGTGCGCCGCGATGCATAACCAAGACGAAGCAGCGAAGCTTCTTCTTGTAAGAGGAGCGAGAGGGGAAGGAAGCTTCGGCCCCGATGGTGAAACTGGTCTTATGATTGCTGCACGGAATGGCAACCTGCTGCTGATCAAAGAGCTGATCAAGAGCGGAAGTGACGTCAATGCCAGATCAAAGAAGGATGGTGACTCGGCTCTCATCCTGGCGTGTTCGAATGGCCATGTAGAAGCCGTTCAGTTTCTACTCGATAAGGGTGCCGATGTGAACATGCGAAACAGTAGGAATGAAACGGCGCTGATTTTTGCGGCTCGCAGAGGACATGCAGATGTTGTAAAGATGCTCATGCAAAAAGGAGCGGACGCTGAGGCCAAAGACGAGCACGGGGATACGGCTCTGATGCTCGCCGCAAGCGAAGACAAGGTCGAAGTGGTCCGCACTCTGGTGAAGAATGGAGTTGACATAGGCGCCCGAAACCGATACGGTGCGGCTATTAACAGGGCGGCAGATGCGAATTGCATCGAGACGGTGAAGGAGCTTCTGCGCCTCGGTGCTGATATAAACAGCAAAGGCGAGTTCGAAGGGACGCCACTAATCAGCGCAGTTGGAAGGGGATATCTGGATCTGGCAAAGTTCTTGATTCAGCAGGGAGCGAACGTGAACGCAGTGTCTGAAGACGGCAGGACAGCCTTGATGTGGTGTCGGGGAGATATTTTGCGCAAAGCGGGAAAGATGCTTCTGGAGAAGGGCGCCGCAATCGACGCCCGCGACAAGGAGGGAAAGACCCCATTCCTCGGGGCTTCTCAATTCGCCAAGGCCGACACGTTGAAATTCTTCCTGGAAAACGGAGCAGACATCAATGCCGTGGACAAGCGGGGTCAGACGGCTTTGATGTTAGCAATTCCCAGGGGAGGTCGAGAAACGGTGCAGTTCCTTCTTGATAAAGGCATGAATATCCATAGAGCGGATGCCCGCGGCGAAACCGCACTTTATGCCGCCTGTAAAAAGAGTGATCCTGAAGTCGTCGATTTACTCATTGCTAAAGGCGCTGATGTCAAGGTGGCTACCTCCGAAGGATTGACCCCTCTCATGCTTGTGGCGGATTCAGGAAATAGAGAAATCATTAACCGGTTGCTGGGGCGAGGCGCTGACGTGAATGCCAGGGATCTGCAAGGGATGACCGCTCTGCTGTTTGCAGGCAAGCGACAGGATATGAAGATGGTGAGATTGCTCCTGGAAAAAGGGGCTGATATCAACGCGCAAAACAAATCGGGAGAGAGCCTTCTTATATGGATGTGCCGCAGCGATGCCGATCCGGAGGATATCCGGTTTCTGCTGAGCAGAGGCGCTGACGTGAAGGTGGCTGATAGAGAGGGGATAACGCCTCTCATGTATGCTGCGGGAAGTGGACGAGGAGAGACTGTCCGCTTACTGTTGGAGAAAGGAGCGGATCCCAACGCTGTCAGTCGATATGGCTTTACAGCTCTTGGAATCGCTCAGAATCCCGAAGTTCGAAAGATCTTGAAGAAACACGGGGCACGAGAACAACGAGGTGGCGTCAAAAACCCGTTTGTGGACCCAAGATTTTGGCGGTCCGAATGAAGCAGTACTGGCTTATCTCTCTTTTTGATACCATTCCACAAATCGCCTGATGCCTTCCTCCATCTTTACCCTGGGTTGATATTTCAGCATTCGCTTTGCCTTGGACACATCGGCATAGGTCACAGAGACATCGCCAGGCTGGAACTCCAGCATTTCGATATTGGCTTTTTTCCCCAAAGCCTCCTCAATCAACCGTATCAACTCGTTTAAAGAAGTGGTTTGTGATTCGCCGAGATTGTAGATCTCAAACCCCTTGTGATGATGGATGACGGCAAAGATTCCATCGATCAAATCATCAACGTATGTATAGTCTCTCCGCGAAGAGCCGTCTCCATAAATTTGGATTTTTTCACCCCGGTCAATTAGGCGGGTGAATTGATGAATGGCCATCTCCGGCCTCTGTCTTGGACCATAGGCTGTGAAGATTCGGAGGCAGGCAACATTCATCCCATAAAGATGATGATAAGAATAGCAGAGGAGTTCACCAGCCCGTTTGGTGGCTCCATAGGGGGAGATAGGTTGGATATTGAGGTCCTCTTCTGTGAATGGGACTCTTTGGTTTTCTCCATAAACTGAGGAGGAGGAGGCAAAAATGAAGTTTTTGATTTTATACGCTTTACAAGCTTCCAAAAGGACAATCGTTCCACGGATGTTTACATCCTGGTAGAGGAGGGGATCTGCAATAGAGGGTCTTACCCCAGCCCTGGCAGCCAAGTGGACAACGAAGTCAATCTGGTTTTTTTGGAAGACTGCTTTAAGATGTCCAGGATTTCGAATATCCCCTGTGACGAGCTCAAACAGATCTCGAAATTTCTTTGCTATTCCCTCCGCATTTTTGATTTTTATATCGGGATCATAAAAGCTGTCGAAGTTGTCGAGACAAATCACTTTGACCCCATCACTTAAAAGACGTTCACAAAGGTGTGAACCAATAAATCCTGCTCCACCAGTCACTAACATTGTGCTCATCGCTCACCCGTCATTTTTTTGGGAGGATATTTCAATAACAAACTGAGACCAAAGCCAATTACTGGCAAAATAAAAATTGTTTTCATCGCCAGGGGCACTCCACCCATATCAGCGATCATGCCGAGGAGAGTGACTCCGATTCCCCCTGTTCCTACGGCAAACCCACCCATCAAACCAGAGGCCATTCCCAGATGACGCGGAAGAATTGCCTGGGCCATGACAACGGTAACGGAGAAGGTGGCGATTAACACCATTCCTGCAGCTCCAAGAGCAATGAAGACAAGGAGGCCTTCGGTATAATGAAAAATGAAAAGCAACGGTGAGACTAAAAGCATCGTGACCGAAATGAATTCTTTATGGCCCCACCTGTCAGCCAATGGAGCACCGATGAGCGTACCCAGAACACCCGCCATCATAAAAGTTGAAACCAGTTTCCCTGCATAGAGAGGATTCCCTTTTAAATAGTCGATGTAATAGAAAGGAATATAGGTGACCAGCCCGAATTGGGTCCAGGCCCTCATAATGACGATGACGATAAGAAGAGAGAGAGATTTAATTTGTGCTTTTGAAAGAGGCTGTTTCGTCTCCTCTTCCCTTTGTTTATAAGCAGAATGGACAGGAGCAGAAAGCCAGGAAAGGGAAAAAAGTAAGACGATGGCCATTAAAATTCCTGGAACGATCATGCCCAAGGTGCCCTTGAGTCCAAAGGAGGTTACGAGTGTGAGCGCAAAAATCGGTCCTATGGCGAGCCCGAAATTTCCTCCAACGGCAAAGATGGACATGCCGGTCGCCTTTTTTTCTCCTGTAAAAAAGTAAGCAGTTTTGAACCCTTCCGGGTGGAAACTTGCGACCCCAAAACCACTGACCATGACGCAAAGGATAAGAAATGGAAAATTGGGGATGATGCCAGTGATGGACAATCCCAAGCAGGCGAAGAAAGGAGCCAGGGGAAGAAACCATCCGAAGGGGCGTCTGTCCGAGAGGTATCCAAATGCGGGCTGGATGACAGAGGAAGTCAAGTTGCCAAATAAGAGAATGACACCCGCCGTTGTGTAAGAGAGGTTGAGGGCTTCTTTGAAGAAGGGAAGCAGAGCGGGTAAGGCCCCTTGATTGACATCTGTGACGAGATGGCCAGCGCTGAGAATCGCCAACGCTTTTTTATTTAGCTTCATTGTCTCCTCTTTTAGGAATTATCATTTGATAGACATGTCTTTGTCAAATCGTATTTAGGAGAGCTCTGAAAAACTACTATACGCTCTCTTGATTACACAGATTTCAAGAAATGATTAAACAGATTTTCAGGGATTTCTGGACTTTTCCAGAAATCCCTTTAGGTAAAAATCGAGATAAAGAATAGGGTAAGATATCCGCCCCAATAGACTTTTGATCATTTTTTGATTATGATAAGTACCGGAGGAGAAAATGAAAATTGCTATTTCAGGGAAGGGTGGGGTTGGGAAGACGACCCTTGCAGGAGTCATGGCAAGAATTTTGGCACATCGGGGCCGGAAGATCCTCGCCATTGATGCTGACCCCGATTCCAACTTAGCTTCAGCCATTGGCCTTCCTAAAGAATCTCTTGCCAGACTTTCGCCTATTGCCTCAATGACTTCTATGATTGAGGAGAGGACCGGTGCGAAAAAGGGGAGTTATGGGACGATGTTCAAACTTAATCCCAAAGTGGATGACCTTCCTGACGACATGGGAGTGACCTACGCAGGGGTGAAACTTCTTCTCTTGGGTTGCATCCCCCAGGGAGGTGGAGGCTGCTTCTGCCCTGAAAATATACTTCTGAAAAATTTGGTTCGTCATCTTCTGGTCCAGCGGGATGAAGCGCTCATCATCGATATGGAGGCGGGTCTGGAACACCTTGGAAGGGGAAGCACAGGATATGTGGATGCCCTCATCATTGTGGTGGAACCAGGACAGAGGGCCATCAATACGGCCAAGCAGATCAAGAAGCTGGGAGAGGATCTACACATTAAAAAAATAATGATTGTTGGAAACAAAGTGACCTCAGAAGAGGATAGAAGAATTATTGAGGAAAGCCTTTCCGATTTCCCAGTGTTAGGCCACATGAGTTTTAACCCTAAAGTTCTTCAAGCGGACAGGGAGGGGAAATCTCCCTATGACATTGATGAAAAAATTAAAGAAGAAGTGAACGCTATCCTGACAGAGCTGGAGAAAAGAATATAACTAAGAGTTAAGAGTTTAGAGTTAAGAATCGAGAGTTAAAGATTTAAGATTCAAAATTTTTACGGACACGGATCACAGACACGAGATACGATATTATGATCAGGACGATTTTTGTTTGGTCTTGTATTGTCATCGCCACATTGGTCCTGGGGGTGTTTGCTCTCATCACTTATCCATTTGACCGAAAGGGGAAGGTGGGGCATTATTACGCAAGACTCTGGGGGAAAATTGCTCTTCTGGCCAACCAGGTAAAGGTCAAGATGGAAGGGGTGGAGCATCTGAATGGAAAAGGTCCCTATATCTTTATGTCAAACCACCAGGGAAGTTATGATATCTTTGCCTTGCTGGGCCATCTTCCCTATCAGTTTAAATGGTTAGCCAAGAAAGAGCTCTTTTCCATTCCCTTTTTCGGTTGGACGATGGCTGCTGTAGGCTATATTAGCATCGATCGGGGAGGAACTCGGGACACCGTGGAGGCCATGAACGAGGCGGCCCAGAAGATTCGAGAAGGAATGTCAGTGGTCATTTTCCCCGAGGGTTCAAGAAGTCCGGATGGTTCGATCCAGCCCTTTAAAAAAGGAGGATTCACCCTGGCGATTAAGTCAAAGGTTCCTATCGTTCCCATTGCGATCAGCGGAAGCCGGGACATCATGCCGAAGGATAGATTGACCGCCACCTCTGGAGAGATTCGGATGTTAGTGGATCATCCCATCGAGATCCAACATTGTTCCTTAAAGGATAGAGAGTCTTTGATGAAGAAGGTAAGAGAGACGATCTCTAAAAATTTTAAGTTGATCTCTCAAAAAAGAAGCGAGGAGAAAACGTGATAGAGGATTCCGTCAAAGAAAAGTTGAAGTATGAGATCATAGGAATTCTTCTGATCGCCATGGGAGTCTTTCTCTTTCTGGGCTTGGTCTCTTATCACCCCATGGACCCCTCTTTCTTTTCCTACACCTCCTCGAAGGTCAAGGGGATTCACAATTGGATGGGGATTGTAGGAGCCTATCTCTCCGGCCTTCTCTTCCAGGGATTCGGCTTTCCTTCTTTTCTGATTTCTTTTGTCCTGGTTGTCTTTGCCTTCAGTTTCATTTTCAGGTGGGAGTGGAAATACTTGTCTTTGAAAATAACCGGTTGGGCGGTGATCCTCCTCACCACTTCCTCCTTCTTTGGTTTATGGTTAAACCCCATCCGGATTTATCAGCAGGATCTCTTAATGGGAGGGTTTATTGGAGAAATTTTTTCGAGAAATCTTGTCCGTTATTTTAATCGTCCAGGGGCGACTATCCTTTTATTTGTGATTTTAATCCTCTCTTTCGTTCTGGGAACAGGGATCTCCTTCATCTCTGTGGTCAAGTATTTGGGAGGGGCTGTTCAAAAACTGATCGAGAAGATCGGTACGTTCAAAATGGTTAGAAAAGAAGGTGCGGAGAGGGAAAAGAAATTAGTGAAGCGAAAGCAGGAGAGAAAAGAAGCGAAGGAGGTCCCCCCTACAGTCGTCGTAGAAAAACCATCGCCTCCTCCGAAAAAAGAGGAGGTGGTGAAACAGGAGGCATTTGAATTTTTAGAGTCCTCAAAAGCCTTCCAACTTCCTCCTATTTCTTTGCTCGAAGCCGAGGTGGAGAAAAGACAGAAGATCGACCGTGACAGCTTGATCATGAACTCCCGTATTTTGGAGAAAAAACTTTTGGATTATGGAGTGGAGGGGAAAGTGGTCGAGGTCAGACCCGGCCCTGTGATCACGGTTTATGAATTCGAGCCAGCTCCCGGTGTGAAAGTCAGCCGGATTGTCAATTTAGCAGATGACCTGGCGCTGGCCCTGAGCGCTCTGTCCATTCGTATCGTTGCTCCCATTCCTGGTAAGGCTGTCGTAGGGATTGAAGTCCCTAACACCAATAGAGAGACAGTCTATTTCAAAGAGATCATCGATTCCGATAATTTTCGAACCTTCAAATCGAAACTCTCTTTTGGACTGGGAAAGGATATCTCAGGACAACCATTTGTGGTAGATCTTGCAAGAATGCCCCATCTCCTGGTCGCTGGATCAACAGGGTCCGGGAAAAGCGTTTCTATTAATGCGATGATCTGCAGCATCCTCTTCAAGGCCGCTCCGGAAGAAGTCCGGTTCCTCATGATCGACCCAAAGATGCTGGAGCTCTCCGATTATGAAGGTATCCCCCATTTACTTCTTCCTGTCGTGACCAATCCGAAAAAGGCAGCGGTGGCCCTCAAATGGTTGGTGGATGAGATGGAGCGGAGGTATACGGTCTTAGCTGAAAAAGGGGTGAGAAATATTGAGCATTACCATCAGCGGATGGAGAAGGAACTGAGAGAAAAGGGGAAGGTCTATAAACGGAAGGGCGATGTCTTAGAGGGAGATGAAGAAAAACCCATGGAACCTATGGAGAGGGTCCCTTATATTGTGGTGGTGATCGATGAACTGGCGGACCTGATGATGATCTCATCGAGAGAAGTGGAAGGATACATCACCCGGCTCGCTCAGATGTCACGGGCGGTGGGCATCCATCTCATCCTGGCTACCCAGCGACCTTCGGTTGATGTGCTCACCGGGATCATTAAGGCAAACTTCCCTGCAAGGATTTCCTTTCAGGTCACCTCCAAAGTGGATTCCCGAACCATCCTGGACACCATCGGTGCAGAGCATCTTTTGGGAGCTGGAGATATGCTCTTCCTTCCACCCGGCAGTTCGAAACTGACACGCCTTCATGGCGCTTTCGTCTCGAGCCCGGAGATTAAACGGGTCGTCGAATTCTTGAGAAAACAAGGAAAGCCTTCTTACGATCCTTCGATCCTGGCCGAGGTGAAGAAGGAAAAAGAGGCGGCAGGAGGAGAAGAAGACGAATACGATGAGAAATATGATGAAGCGGTGGCCTTTGTCGCCGAGACCGAACAAGCCTCCATCTCCCTCATCCAAAGGCGATTTCGAATCGGTTACAACCGAGCGGCCCGCATCGTCGAAAAGATGGAAAAGGAAGGGGTAGTAGGACCTTCCGATGGAATCAAGGCCAGAGAGGTTCTGATTAAAAAAATAGAGTAGTGGGTCATTATGAATTGACGGATTGAGGAATTTAGGGATTAAAAAATTCCTAAATCCAAGAATCGATGATCCCGTAAAAAGTCTAAAAACTGTCACTCCTGCGGAAGCAGGAGTCCAGAAATATTTGAACTGACTGGATTCCCGCTTTTGCGGGAATGACAAGATTGTGGAAATTACAACTTTTTACGAAACCATCAAGAATTGGAAAACGCGAGGTTGACGAAAATGAGAAAAATCTTCCTAATAATATTCTCTGCCTTGATACTATTGGTCTTCAATCCAGTGGCTTTTTGCGCAACCGGTCAAGAGGTATTGAACGAAATCCAGAACCGATATGAAAAGACAAACGACTACGAATCTAATTTTATTCAGGAGTATATCGGCAAGGTGATGAGACAACCCAACCGAGGAGAAGGGAAGGTCTATTTTAAGAAGAAAGGGATGATGCGGTGGGACTATACTGTTCCAAACCAGAAGCTCATTTCGGATGGCCACACCCTTTGGTACTATCAGCCCGAAGAAAAGCAGGTTCTCGTTTCCGATGTCTCAAGTGTTCTCAAAGAGAGGACGCCTTTGGCCTTCCTAGCCGGAGAAGGAAATCTAAGTCGGGACTTCAACCTCCTCAATCTGAATGAATCCGTTTCTCAAAAAGAGGACAACTATGTCGTCGAGTTGTCGCCGAAGGAACCGTTGGCTACTTTGTCGAAGTTGATTTTGACAGTGGATAAAAAGACCTACAGCGTCCTTCAAGCCGACGTCTTCGATGGATTGGGAAATGTGACTCGAACCCGTTTCATTGATATCAAAACTAATGCAGGACTCTCCAATTCCTTCTTCCAATTTACCATTCCACCCGGGACAGAAGTCATCAAGATGCAGGGATCAACGGCTCCATCAGCTAAAAAAGGAGCTCCGTTGAAATAACGTTTAGTTCGTTATATTCGCAAAATGAATGGAAGGTTTTTAACGATATTAACGACCTGAACGATCCAAACGATAGGAACGATTTTTTAATGCCTCTCTTCACGACAAATGCCATTGTGATTCGCTCCTTCAACTACGGAGAGTCCGATAAGATCGTCACCTTCTTTACCAAGGATTTTGGAAAGCTGAAAGGAATTGCCAAGGGGGCGAGGAGGAGCAGAAAGCGATTTCAGAATGCCCTCGGCCTCTTTTCTCATCTTCGTCTCATTTTTTTCGATAAGGAGGGGATGGGGTTGGTGAGGGCCGAGAGTTGTGACATCCTGCACTCTTTTCCAAAGATCAAGGAAGACCTCAAAAAGATTCTTTATGGAAACTATTATTTGGAATTGGCGAACGAGATGGCCGGAGAACGGGAAGGGAATCGAGAGGCCTTCGAACTTCTTCTTTCCTTCCTATCGAACCTTGAAGCCATGGAGCCGCAAGAGGAACAATTGAGGCTCTTTGAAATCCGGATGCTTTCCCTCTTCGGTTATCGGCCCAATATGAGAAGGTGTGATCTATGTAAAAAAGATTGGGAGGATTTGAAGAAGATTCCTACTGTCTCTTTTTCGCTTGAGAGAGGGGCTTTGGTCTGTGAAAGGTGTTCGAAGACGTGGAATAATCTCATTCCTCTCTCCTTGGGAACGGCCAGATTAATAGAGAAAATCTCCCAGATGGAATTGTCCAAGATTCAAAGATTGAGATTCACCCTCCAAGCCTTATCAGAGAGTCGAGAGCTTCTTCCTAAATTTATTAGCTATCAATTGGGGAAGGAAATGAAGTCGCTGAAGGCATTAAACATAATCCCCCCTTCTCCCCCCGTTAGGAAATGGGGGTAATGGGGAATTATACAGAGTTGACCCTGTAGAGTAGTTTCATCGTAGCACATCAAGAGGAGCAGGTTCCTTGGGGGCAAGAGGGGTTCAAAATACTTATTTGGTTTCATACTCCACAGGGTTGACATCCGAGAGTTAAAAGTGCTAAACCCTACTCCATTAGATGGAAAATAGCGTAGGGGATAGCCTCTTGGCAAATAGCAGATGGCAAATGGCCAGAAGCTATCAGCTATTAGCCATTAGCTATCAGCCAATAACGGGAGAAATGATGAATTTCCAAGAATTGATTTTTGCTTTGGAGCGATTCTGGGCGGATCAGGGGTGTGTGATTCAACAACCCTACGATACGGAGGTGGGAGCCGGGACTTTTCATCCTGCAACCTTTCTCAGGTCCTTAGGTCCGGAACCGTGGAGAGTGGCCTATGTTGAACCTTCTCGCCGTCCCACCGATGGTCGATACGGGGAGAATCCGAATCGGCTTCAGCACTACTATCAATACCAGGTGATCATGAAACCTTCCCCTCTTGATATTCAGGAGATCTATCTCAACAGCTTAAAATCTTTTGGGATTGATCCCCTTGACCATGACATTCGATTTGTCGAAGATGATTGGGAATCTCCCACGCTGGGTGCATGGGGGTTAGGTTGGGAGGTCTGGTTGGATGGAATGGAGATTACCCAATTCACCTATTTCCAGCAGGCAGGTGGCATTGAACTGAACCCCATCCCGGTAGAGATTACCTATGGCATTGAAAGAATCGCCATGTATCTTCAGGGGGTGGATAATGTTTTCGATCTGGAATGGGTAAAAGGGGTGAAATACGGAGATGTTCATCACCGGGGGGAGGTCGAATTTTCACGATATAATTTCGAGGAGGCCAACGTAGAGATGCTTTTCCGCCTCTTTGAAATGTTTGAGGAAGAATCGAAGAGAATGGTCGAAAAAAGTTTGGTCCTTCCGGCCTATGATTATTGTTTGAAGACTTCCCATATTTTCAACCTTCTCGATGCGCGAGGTGCGATCAGTGTGACCGAGCGGGTAGGGTACATCTTGAGGGTGAGGACATTGGCAAGGCTCTGCGCAGAAGGTTATCTCAAACAGAGAGAAGAGATGGATTTTCCATTATTAAATAGGAAATGGGAAGTAGGAAATGGGAAATAAGAAATAGGAAGTTTTTTTGGCGGGCACGAAACACGGACACGAATCACGTTATTTTCTGAATCAGGAGACTTCCTTAGATGAAGGAACTTCTTTTAGAGATCGGGACGGAGGAGATTCCGGCTGGATTTATTCCGCAAGCCCTGATGGATTTGGAGTCTCTCGCAAAAAAAGAACTGGAGGCAAGCCGGATCGACTTCAATGGGATAAAAACTCTTGGGACTCCAAGACGTCTTGTCCTAGTGATTGAATCCGTCTCAGAAAAACAGAGAGACGAAGAGACGAAAAAGATAGGTCCTTCGAAACAATCTGCTTTTGATGCGAAAGGAAATCCTACCAAAGCAGCCATTGGTTTTGCCAAGAGTCAATCCGTTCCTGTTGAATCCTTGACAATGATTCAGACAGAAAAGGGAGAGTATGTCTGTGCTGTGAAAAAGGAGTCAGGGAGGGTAACCTCTGAGATCCTTTCCACCCTCCTTCCCAAATGGATCCTCTCGATTCCATTTCAGAAGTCGATGAGATGGGCGGATGTTCCGATTCGTTTTGCCAGACCTATTCACTGGATATTAGCTCTCTTCGGAGGAGAAGTGGTTTCTTTCGAAGTGGGTAATATCCGAAGCGGGAATATGACTTATGGTCATCGCTTCATGAATCCTGGTCCTATTTCTGTTAAGGATTTTCAATCCTATCTTCAAAAGACGAGAGAAGCTTCTGTTATCGTTGACCCTGTGGAGCGGAAGAAAAGGGTTGAGGATGAGATGATTCGAGAAGGGGCCAAGGTTTCGGGAAGAGTTCTTAAAGATGAAGAGCTCCTCGATGAGGTCAATTTTCTGGTGGAGTACCCAGTGGCCTTGTGTGGAACCTTTGACAATAAATTTCTTTCACTTCCCCGGGAGATTCTCATCCATTCCATGAAAGAGCATCAGAGATATTTCCCTGTGGTGGATGACCATGGAATATTGCTTCCCTATTTTGTCTGCATCAGCAATATTCATCCAAAGAGCCGGGAAGTGGTCGTTAAGGGAAACGAAAAGGTCCTCAGAGCAAGGCTCTCTGATGCGGCTTTCTTCTTTGAAGATGATCTGAAGATTTCTCTGGAGAAAAGGGTAGAACAATTGAAGAAGGTGGTTTTTCAGGCGAAGCTGGGGACCTCTTATGAGAAGGTGATGCGGTTTAAACAGTTGGCTTTATGGATGACAGAACGAATCGATCCCAAGCTGCGAGAAGCGGTTGAAAGAACATCCCACTTATGCAAAGCCGATTTAGTGACTGGAATGGTCGGCGAGTTTCCAAAACTTCAGGGAATCGTTGGAAAGGAGTATGCCCGTTTATCGGGAGAGAAACCGGAGGTGGCAGAGGCTATTTATGAGCACTACCTACCCGGTTTTGCAGGAGACCGACTGCCTTCTGGTCCCATTGGGGATATCGTGAGCATCGCTGACAAAATGGATACCATTGTGGGTTGTTTTGGAGTGGGTCTCGTGCCCACTGGAACAGCCGATCCATTTGGGTTAAGGCGGCAAGCCCTGGGAATCATCCGGATCATCCTTGAGAAAAAATATTCCATTTCCTTAACGGGATTGATTGAAGAGAGCGAAAAGCAGCTGAAAGGAAAGATGGAACGCCCCGTTGAGAAGGTAAAAGAGGAGGTTCTGGATTTCTTTCGGGTCCGTTATCAAAACTTTTTATTAGATAAGGAGTACCCCTTCGATGTGACCGATGCTGTGCTCTCCATTTCATTTGATGAGTTGCTGGATGTTCAGGGCAGAATTGATGCTTTGAAGAGGGCAAAGGAATGGAAGGATTTTGAGTCGATCGTGATTGCATTTAAACGGGCGATGAATATCTTAAAGGGGTCTCCTCCCCAAAGGGAGATCAACCCATCCCTCTTTGCTGAATCTGCTGAAAAGAACCTCTATCAATCGTTTCTCAAGGCGAAAGAAAGAATCGATCTTCATCTCAACAAAAGAGACTATCCATCCATACTTCTCGAGATGACCCAGATGAAGAAACCGATCGATGAATTCTTTGAGGGGGTCATGGTGATGGTTGAAGAGGAGGCAATCCGGAATAATCGCCTTGCCCTCCTGGATGGAATTGGAAAACTCTTCCTCGGAATCGCCGACTTCTCAAAACTCACCTAACTACCCCCTGTACCCTTCATCTCCACTTGCTTACCCCTAAACCTCCTCTCCCCGGCGGGAGAGGGCGAGGGTGAGGGTGAGGGGGGATACATCGTTTTTCCCCTGTCTCAAAATTTGTAGCGGCGGCATTTATTGCCGACGAAAACCTTCTTATCGAGGTCTCTGAAAAAGCCATAAACCATAGCAAAACGTCATGCTGAACCCTGAAAGTGTCATGCTGAATTTATTTCAGCATCTCTTCAGGGCGGGCTTGTTTCAACATAAAATAGGCTCAATGAGCTACGAGACCCTGAAACAAGTTTGCATTTGAACATTAGCCAAAATTTCAAACCTTATGATATAATAAAAACAAAGGTAATCGTCATAAAACTTGAAGAAGCAAAAATATTGCATCAAGGAGAGTGGATTTCTCTCGGGCCATTAAGAGAGAAAGGGGGTGGATTATGAGTATTGTTAAGAAAGAAGCAAAGAAGCTGATTCACAAATTACCAGATCAAGCAACCTGGGATGACATCATGTATGAATTTTATGTCAAAAAGAAGTTAGCGGCGGCTTTGAAGGCTGCTGAAGAAGGGCATGTTATCTCTCACGAGGAAGCTAAAAAGAGGTTTCTTCCAAAATGAAGATTGAGCGGACAAAGAGCAGGTAATATAATATTTGAAAGGAGGGAATGAGAATGTTGGATAAAGAGTTGATAAAAAAAGAAATCGATAAATTGCCTGAAGATATCCTTTCAGAAGTTTTTGACTTCATTCGATTTTTAGAAAGTAAAAGAGAGAGAGACCTTCTCGTAAAATCTTCTCAGAAGCTGTCTACTACTTCCTTCCAGAGGATTTGGGATAATGAGGAGGATGCCGTTTATGACAAGGTATAATAAAGGAGATGTTATCCTGGTCCCCTTTCCTTTTAGCGATCAAACCACCACGAAAAAGCGCCCTGCAGTCATTATAAGTTCTAATACTTATAACAATATTTCTCAGGACATTGTCATCATGGCCATCACCGGCCAGACAAGAAGCCATATCGGAATAGGGGAATTCTTGATAGAAGATTGGCAAGGTGCTGGCTTATTAAAATCATCTGCGGTTAAATCCGCTATCTCAACAATTGATCAAAGACTGGTTATGAGAATTTTAGGCGGGCTTTCTTCGAAAGACCTCTCTATCTTGGAAAAAGCCCTAAAGGAACTTTTAGATTTAAGATAAAGGAAAATAAGGGGCAAATTTTTTGACAATTAAAGCCAAACAACCTTAATGTCTTTTTCAACCGCCTTAAATTCAGGATCCCCTGTGTAAAGCTCTGCTTTTTTTAGGCGGGCGAGGGCGACGGCAAAACAATCAGCGTAGGCTATCCGTTTAATGGCTTTAATGCGTGCGGCTTCGTGGGTAAGTTCTTTATTGGTTTCAACGAGGGTAATCGGTAATGTCTGTATGAGTTGTTCGATCTCCTGGGCCTTTTGGTCCCCGAACCGTCTTGCCACTTGGTAGTAAACTTCGCCCCAGTTCACAATGCACATTAAGAGAGGTTTTGAGGATTCGACAGCTCTCTCGAAGAGTTCAATTATCTTTTCGTATCCAGGTTCTTGCTCAAGGTAGCACAGGAGTGCCCAGCTATCGAGAACCTTTGCGACGGCCAATTTTCTCCTCCTCGCTCTTCAGATCTTCTACTCTGGTTTCTTCTAATCCCTTTACAAGTCCGCCTCCCTTAAGTATGCCGCTTATCCTCTGGAAATATTCCTTGGTTAACGGGCGAAGGATAATCTCTCCGTTTCTTTCTTCTACATGAAACTTGGATCCCTTTTTGATTCCCAGACGATGTCTGATCTTGGCTGGGATGACAACTTGCCCTTTAACAGTAACCGATGTTTCCATGTGGCCTCCCTATCTAACCTTTTCAAAACTGTATACCATATTAAAAAAAGTAAGTCAATAAAAATTATGTAATACAATTAACTTAAAGTTTGAACGCTTGACTGGAAGCTTATGGTTTTGTTATGAAAACCTAAATGAAGGAAATGAAAAAGAGTTGGGAGGATGAATATTCCATCCCTTTCGGAGAGGTGGATACAAAGAATGAGATATTCCTGTCCCACCTCTGGAATCTGATGCAGGAGACGGCATGGAACCATGCGACCCATCTGAAAGTGGGTTATTCCGATCTGGCAAAGGAGAAATACTTCTGGGTCCTATCTCGTTTATTTATTCAAATGGATGAATATCCCCGATGGGGAGATAAAATCAGGGTCAAGACCTGGCTCGCAGGGATGGGGCGTTTATTCGCCCTCCGTAATTTTTCAATCACCAACTCAAAGGGCAAAATCGTCAGTGCCGCAAGGAGCGCCTGGTTGGTCCTCGATTTAAAAAGTCGAAGACCCCAAAGGATTGAACCTCTATTTAAAAGGATTCTTCCTCTGCTCGATTGTCCTGCTGAGGTAGAGGAACCCGAAAAGATTCCTGATGCCGTTCATCCCAGGGAGGAGAATCTTTTCAAGGTCCGTTACAGTGATATCGATAGGCATCATCACGTGAACAACACAAAATATATCGAATGGATATTGGACAGTTATCCCTTTGAGATGCATCAGAAGTTTCATGTCCATACCTTTGAGATAAACTTCCTTGCCGAATCCTCCCGTGAAGACGAAATATCGATCCATACAGAGCCCCTCGGAGATTCTCCACCTGCCTTTCTCCACAGTGTCTTTAGAAAGGGTGATGGTCGTGAATTATGCAGGGCAAGGGCAAGTTGGAAACCGATCGATTAAAATGAATCGGATTGACAAAGGGTCTCTTCTTCTGATATGAACCCCTCCATGAGCGAAATGGAAAAGAGAAACATCCTCAGTGAAATGGCTTTAGACAATATCCCACCTAATTCGGTCATCACCAACAATACTCTTTTCAACTTCTTTAGCAAGGAACTTCTAAGAGGAGAATCTATCTTAATAAGGGACGGATCTATATATTCATAATTTTATATTCCAAGGTAAGAGGTTTTATGTGAGGATTAGTTAGAAGTTCCTTCCCCTGTCCAGATAAAGCGATCCTTCCGGTTTCCAGGACATAAGCTCGGTTGGCAATCTCTATACCAGATCTTAAGACCTACATATTCTGATGCCAGAATCCGTGGGGCCGAAGCTAAGTCTTTAATTCACGGTATGTGAACTCCTCCCCATTGTCAAACCTAATCAGATTTCCTCAAAAATAGTAATAAATGGTCCTGTCATTATTCTCTCATTATCATTTTAAGTGACCACTGCAATCCAAGAATAATCGTGACCCCTACGCACTATTTCTTATATAGTTTCCATTCACCATCAACCAACATCATGGGACTACCATATTTCTCAGCAATTATCCCATCGTGATCTGTCGGAGAATACCGAAAATCGGCCAGCAGACCGCTAAAGCTGACCTTCTCCATGGCATTTCTAAGAGCAGCCCGATCATCTGTTCCAGCAATCTTCAGCGCTTCGATCACCGCCGTAATGCCGTCATATCCATTTCCATAAAAACCCGTATATCTGACGTCTTTACCTTGCTTCTCTCTTAGTCTCTCAATAAACGGTTCATAAATATCCCTACGGTAAGGATCATCAGGGGGGAGACTACGGGCCATATTGCCCTTATTAGCATAGACGATCCAGCGCCCATTATAAATGTATGAAGGCGCAAGTTGGACAAATTCCTTTGTAGGGATTCCATGACTTCCAACAACCGGAATCTCCATTCCAAGTTGCTTGTAGTTCTTGGCAACTACTGCCGCCGGAGTTCCGCTAGTGAAGAGGATGATCGCATCAGGCCGAGCTGCCTTGATCTTGGTAAGCTGGGGAATCATGTTCGTATCCTTGGGATCAAATTTTTCAATAATCACAATTTCAAGGCCAAACTGCCCGACATTTTCTTTAACACCACGAGCTCCCATCTCGCCTGACGCATCCGTAGAATGAAGAAGTGCGATCTTTCTGGCTCCGAGCTTTTCCACAGCAACCTTCAGCAATATTGGAGAGACGCGAATGTCCGTTAATGCACCCCTGAACACCCATTTTTTTAGTGGATCCGTAATTTCATGACCGGCACCAAGAGACACATTGACTACATGTTCTCTCTCAAAGATGGGTATCATAGACATGCACATATTCGTAAGGCTAGAGCCTACAATAGCACAAACGTTCTTGTCACGGATGAGTTTAGTAGTTGCAACAGCGGCGTTGGTTGGATTGCTCTGATCATCTTCAAAATAAACCGCAATCGGTCGACCTTGAATCCCTCCTTTGCTGTTTATGCGTTCCACAACGATTTCTATAGCCTCCTTTCCAGGTGTGCCAGCACCCCCAGCCCATCCAGTCACGCATAGGACTGCGCCTATTTTAATAGGCTCAACTGCATGTGAAGGATTACCAAAAAGAGATAACATAAGAACCACCGCACACGACAAACCAATGACGGCCCAACTAGAACCCTTGTGATTTCGTTCCATTATTATGTCCTCCTTTCTGGCTCAGTTTGTTTTAATGATTTCAGGGCTTCTCAATCAACAATTACCATCCCCTCACAACACTCTGACCAGTTCTAAAACCCTAATTCTACCCAATACCAGGACAATGGAGTTGCCCCATTATTTCAGATGACATGGAACATATGTCTCCCCGAATCCTGCTCCTCCCAATTCTGCATCATGTTTTTAAGTGCGATCTTTCATCAGTGACCCGGATAACCTTAACCGATTTCGCTATACTATATCAAGTCGAGTATGCCATTCCCAGATAGACTTTTTTTACCTCCTCATTGTTTATCAGACTTTGCGCTTCGCCAGCAAGCACAATCTGACCTTGAGCTAAAACGATTGCCCAATCTGCGAATCTAAGGGCTGCCTCGGCATTTTGTTCTACAAGGAGAGTAGTTAGGGAAAATTCCTGCTTAAGATCATTCATTAGTTCGAACAAACTTTTCACCAGAAGCGGTGCGAGTCCTGTGGATGGCTCATCTAGTAGTAGCAATTTCGGTTTGCACATGAGCCCCCGTGCTAAGGATAGCATTTGCTTCTCACCGCCACTAAGTGACCCAGCTAACTGGTTTCTTTTTCTGTTAAGGACCGGAAAGTACTTGTACGCATGAGGAAGATGTATATTCTTTAATTCCTTGACGTTGATCTTTTGTCCATAAGCTCCTAATAATAAATTGTCTTCCACCGTCAACTCAGCGAAGACGTGCATTCCTTGAAGTATGTGGCTGATTCCGAGCGCCACGATCCGTGCCGGGTTCCACCCGGTAATATTACGACCTTCAAACATTACCTCTCCTGCCTTAGGACGAATCAGACCGGAAATGGTCCATAGGAGTGTACTCTTGCCCGCCCCATTTGCACCAATAACTGCAAACACCTCCCCGACCTTCATAGAAAAAGATATGTCCCTTAGCACCACAATATTCCCATATCCAGCTGTAACTTTCTGCACTTGAAGCATTTAATACTCCTTGCCAAGATAAGCCTTGATAACCTCGTCATTCTTTGATACCTCGTTTGGCGTGCCTAAGGCTATCCTACGACCGAAATTCAAGACCAGGATTAAATCTGAGACGTTCATTATCAGGGGCATATTGTGTTCTATCAGAATCATGCTTATCCGCTGTTCCCTGATCCGTCCGAGGATATTAGCTAATGTCTTCGTCTCCGCAGGGGTTAACCCGGAAGAGGGCTCATCCAGTAGTAGTAAACGGGGTTCCATAGTCAAGGCTCTAGCTATTTCAACCAGCTTTTGTTCCCCATAAGACAGGTTTTCAATGACCTCATAGGCTCGATTGGCCAAACCAAGAAAATCAAGGCTCCGAATTGTCTTTTCTGCAATGGTTTTCTCTTCCAATCTGCTTCGACCGATGTTCAAGCCACTCATGATCAACCCTGATCTTGCTTTGGTGTGGCCCCCGACCATAACATTATCCAGAACTGTCATGCCTTTGAACAGATTGCTTATTTGAAAAGTGCGTCCTACTCCTAGTTGAGCCATCTGATGGGGTGATTTAGCTGTCACGTCTTGGTCTTCAAAAATGATTTTGCCAATCCGGGGAGCGAGAAACCCGTTGATCACGTTAAGCAGCGTTGTTTTCCCGGCTCCATTCGGCCCTATGACACCCAATATTTGCCCATATTTTACGAAGCCGGAGACTTGTTCCAATGCGATGGTTCCCCCGAAGTTTTTTGAAACGTTATTAAACTCCAATATACTACTTTCCTTTGGCCTTATGACCTCCGCATTCGATCCTGGACTCACCGAATTCTCCACATTAATGCATAGTCGTTGGAACTCAGTGAACTTAGTTGACATTCTTGTTGAGCCATATCGTGGCCGGAATAGGACTGCCAATCCCTCCGGAAAAAGAAATAAGGTAATGATTAAGAGAAGGCCGTAAAGCCCCATGCTAAAGTCTTGTAATCCACGAAAGAATTCTGAAAACCCTGTCAAGAGTATCGCTACAATTAATCCTCCCCATACATTCGCACCACCCATAATGACGAAAAGTAGAAGAGTAAATGAAAAATGAAGGGTGAAGATGTCGGGACTGATAAAAGAGAGGAAGTGGGCCAGCAAAGAACCGGACAATCCAGATAGGGCAGCACTGTAAGAAAAAACTTTACTCAACTCCCGCTGAACATTGATCCCCATGGCTTCGGCAGCAGTCTCGTTTGTCCTGATTGCATGGTAAGCGCGGCCTAGCCTTGTTTTACCAAGATTTTCGGTCAAAAAAATAACAAAAACACAGAAGAATCCTACCAAGTAAAATATTTGCCAATCTTCACGTATTACCAGCTCTCCAATTCTCAGGTAAGGTATATCTGGAATTCCCATTACCCCACCGGTGATTTTTGTCAAATCTTTGGCTAAGAGAAAAATGACTTCACCTAGTCCAAGCGTCGCCATCGCCAGATAAGCACGACGCAACCTCAAGAAGGGAATACTGAAGAGATAGGCGAAGATGCCCGAAACCATCGTGGCGATTACGATGGCCAACCAAGGGTTCATGCCTGTTTTCACAGTAAGAATGGCAGATAGGTATGCTCCACACGCGAAAAAGGCCGCATGACCGAGTGAAATGATCCCAGCATAGCCTGACACCAAGGTCAAGCCCGCAACGTTTATAGCATATATTGCTACAATGATTCCCAACCGGGTAAGAAAGTAGGTTTTAATCGATATAGGAAAGACAGCGACTATGACCATAAAGATAAGAAGCTGCCAACGGGTTCTAAGAAGAGATAGTATTGCCGAAGAATCCATTGATCTCATAACGGATTATCTTTCCCCCATCAGTCCTTGAGGGCGCCACAACAGCACCAGAAGGAGAAGCACGATAGTGATCAGGTCCCTAAATCCAGAAGAAATAAACCCTGCCCCAAAGGACTCGAAGAACCCGGTAAGAAGGCCACCTACCACTGCCCCCAAAGGATTATTTAGACCTCCAACGGCAGCGGCTACAAACCCTTTTACGGTTAATCGCGTGCCAATCCAATAACCCGTATATGAAAGGGGAGCAGAGACTAAACCTGCCGCACCTGCGGTGAGTGCGCCAAAAACAAATGAATACGTAAATAGGCGTCTGACGGGGAACCCCATAGCCTTGGCAAGAAGAGGGTTCTCTCCCAATCCAGTCATAGCCTTACCAGTCCATGTTTTTCTGAAGAACGAATAGAATAAGCATGAAAAGGCTAATAAAGTACAAACTATCCAGATTTCCTGTGGGACAATGGATGCTCCCAAAAACTTTATAGGGTCTTCACCCGAAAATGAGACCACGGCCAGTGGATCTTTACCGAAAAGAACCATTGCTCCCGTATCGAGGAGTAATGCTTCACCAATGATAACTATTGACACACTCAGGGGAGTCGCCCCTCGGTCAAGCAAGGGAAGCACGATTAGCCATTGCGAAGCTAATGCAACTATCAAGGTAACGATCAAGGCGATTAATGCTGCAAACGCAAGCGGAATATTGCTGTACGTCAAAAGGGCATAAAAAGTAACTCCACTCACCATGGCTAGGGTACCTTGAGCAAAGAACATAACCTCGGTTGTACGATGAATAATAGCCAAACCCAAACCAATGAGAGCGTAGACGCTACCCTCGGTGATGGATGCAATTGAAAACTGGACGATATATTGCAGCATTTCAATCTCCTAATCTTCTCCTATCCCGTTTTCGGGTAAAAATCAGTGCGGACTTGAGTCCTTGTCGACCGTTCGAAGTCCATCCTTCAGGGCTTCAAGCCAGCCTCCTATTGGTTTCCGCCAAAATGCGACCCACATCATTATCTTTCATGTGGTATGATTTTCTTGCCCCAGTTCGCATAAGTTAACCAATTTTAAAAAATCACTTTAGTGGTTATCTCAACCTCCATTCCTACTCTAGCCTGCTCCTGAATGTACAGTTCGGCAGGAATGCACAACTCCGGCTCGTATACCCCCTTCTTTTCAACAAGCCCCCTCCCCATCATCAAACCCGCCATCACAGCACAGATTCCCGTCCGGTAGGAGCCAAAGGCCCCTTTGCTGGTATATCGCTTGTGCATCTCGCTGTCGGGGGCAGTCCTTATCATTATTTTCATTTCCACCTGCTGCCCACCTTTCCACCCCTGAACAACACAATCACCCTCACTGATGATGTGAGCTGGCTGCTTCCCCTCCGGGGGAAGCAGCTCAAGCAAAGCCAAAAGCACATCAAACGGCTTTACCTTCACACCTTTAACATCTACGGGGTTAGTCCTGTTACTGTTAAACCCAAGATCACGCAAAAAGTGATACTTCATAGCAGAGTCGGCATCAAACCCCTCTCGGAACATGATGTGCTTAAATCCCGCATCCGGAAAAGACTGAGATAACATCCGCGGTTCAGGATGTGGGAGACCTGCAACCACCAAATCCCCAATGGGATCCTTAAATCGATAAACGACTGAACGTGCTCTTGGCTCTATTTCCTGCAATCGTCCATCCTCATAAATCAAACTTGGGCGTGCAATCAAACTCATGATGCCATCAAAACCAAACCCCCAATACAGTGGACGAGTATGTTCTTCAGGAGGAACAACATCGGCAATACCCCAATAGTAATCTATAGAATCTGTCTTATCTAACTTATTCATGCAATAAACAGCCATAATGTTGCTCAGACCCGGCGCAGTTCCCATATTCAGGATAGCCGTAATTCCTTTCTTCTTAAATTCATCATGAAGTTCGTGTTGTCGAGGCTGCTCTCCTATACTGGTAAGATCCAGATAATTGGCTCCTGCTTCAAGAGCTGCCTTGGTAGCTGCCACATAACCCCCTCGAGTGTATGCGCAATTAACGACCACATCATAACCCTTGAATGCTTCAGAGGCTTTCTCTTGATCTGAGCAATCAAGTTCCCCCATCACCAGCCGCTTATCGTTTAGCCGATCTACTCTTTCCTTCAGTCTCTCCAGATGGAAAACATCAGTAGCAAATACCTTCTCTACGTCGTCTTGTTCTAACAAATAGATTATAGCCGACATGCCTTGTATGCCTGAAGCACCGGTGACTGCTACTTTCATTCTTTCCTCCCCCCTTCCCTTAATTACTTGAATTCTTAAAACACCAGTAATTTCTATGGCCCTTTTAAACAATTATGATGGGGTATCCCAAATCCCCTATTTCTTACCTTCCAATATTATTGTCTGGGTTATCTCAACATTTTGACCCATGGCTGCCTCCTGCTTGATAAATTCCTCGGGAGGCTCAACAACCCCCGGGCCATAGACTCCTGTTGCTTTGATTTTTCCTTTGGCCATCAACACTGCGACTGTTCCCATGGGACTTCCATTCCTAAACGTTCCCCCGGGACCACCAACCTTGGCACACCCCATGTCCTTATGCTTCTGTACAAGGCTTTCAAAAGGCCACTGCTGTATGTTGTACTCCACCTTTTGCCCATCTTTAACCCCTCTAACAATTGCACCGCCACCATGACGTATATCGGGACCCTTTTTTGTCTCAGGAGGCTGATGGTTGGCGAGATATTGGAGGACTTCCCAAGGGGATACCATCTGACCATTCACGTTTATTGGTTGTGTTTTGTTAAAACCAAGCCCAGCGAGAAAGGAGCACCTTTTATCAAAATCAACGCCAAGAGATTCTTTAAACGTGATATCTGGAATTTCTGGATAATACTTGTGGGCCCAATAAAGGGATTCAGCTGGCAACCCTGCGACCTCGGTGGTTCCTATCGGGCCCTTAAAAGTGAACATTTCCGGTTCCGCCCTCGCTGGGAGCTCCAGTATTTTGCCGTTTTTCAGGCGTTTTGAAGGTGACCCATAATGGCGCAACAGAATACCTTCGAACGAAAAAGCCCAATACAACGGCCTGCTATGCTCTGAAGCAGGGACGATATCGAGAACGGCCCATCTAAAGTCTATACTCTCTGTCCTGTCCAGTCTCTCTATCGCATAGTGAGCCAGCACATTGTCGAGCCCCGGCGAAAAGTACATATGCACGATTGCCAGAAGTCCTCTCTTCTTGAATTCATCACTCAATCCCAGTTGCCCATCTGGTGGTGCAGCTCCGCTATCGATATAGTTGGCACCGGCCATAAGCGCTGCCTTCGTTGCTGGTAGTTTTTCACGAACAGCAGAAACATTCAATACAACGTCATAGCCCTTTATTGCCGCAATTAGAGCATCATAATCACGGCTGTCAAGAATGTTAGACGAGAACCTTTTGTCATTTAACCAGGCTACCAGTTCTTTTAGCCTACCCCCGTTTACGTCAGTGGCTAATATTTCCGAAATCTCCTTCTGTTCCTTCAGGTAGGTTAGCAGAGAGACCCCTAATAGGCCACAACTGCCAAGAACGATCGCTTTCATTTTCGACACTCCTTTCTTTCGGTATTCTAAAGCATTTTGGAAGTATCTTCTCCAAGGGGTTCGTTTAATATCATTTACTTCCACTTTGAAGGTCTATGCATTAGAAAGGTTAAGCGAGTTTCTCCTGACGTTATTTTACATTCCAAGGTAAGAGGTTTTAATGTGGGGATTCGTTAGAAGGTCCTGGCCCTTTCCAGATAAAGTAATTCTTCCAGTTTCCAGAACATAGGCTTGGTTGGCGATCTCTAACGCATGCCGGACATTTTGTTCCACTTAAAGAATGGTCACTTTTACCAAGAGAGGGGTTAATTCCAGGGAAGGCTCATCCAGGATTAATAACCTTGGTTTGGACATCAGCAAATCACCTATTTTGGAAGATTTATTTTCTCTTTAGCCATCGCCTTCGCTCTTCCTCCCTTATTTCCCGCCTTAGCAGCTTGCCAACTTTAGATTTGGGTAACGTGTCTCTAAATTCTATGTGGTCAGGAATCTTATAAGGGGCAAGCTTTTCGCGACACCACTTAATTAATTCAGAGGCGCCGACACCTCTGGTGCCTTCCTTAAGTACCACGATAGCTTTAATAAGTTCTCCTACTGCTGGATCTGGCACACCAATAACACAAGCCTCTTTTATTACTTTAAAGTCTTGCAATACTGCTTCGACCTCCGAACAGGAAACTCTATACCCTTTATACTTTATAATGTCTGCACTTCTATCGACATAGTTTAGTAATCCATTCTCATCTATGTGAACATAATCTTTAGTTAAGTTCCATATCCTGCCATTCATTTTCATAAAACACTCGGAGGTTTCTTCAGGCTTGTTCCAATAACTCCTTGTTCCATATTCAGATGTGACCAATAGCTCACCTACTTTATTTGCTGATATTTCTTCCAACGTATCCGGGTCAACTACCTTAATTTGCGTAGATGGTATAGGAAGTCCAATACTACCCATCACGGGGAATCTGTCTAAAGAACTAAGAGTAACACAGCCCATTTCTGTGGTACCATAAATCTGATATAATGGAATATGGAACATTTCGTGCCATCGTTTAAACACATCAGAAGGAAGAACATCACCTCCACACCAGCAATATTTCAGTGAACTTAGGTCATATGAATTCATCCTATCATTCCCCAGGATCATGCGGTATAGCGCAGGCACACCCACAAATGTGGTCACCTTATACAATTGTATAGCTTCTAATATGGCATCAACTTGAGGGACAGGCATTAACACAACGCTAATACCTTTCCCTAATCCCCAACCCAGAATTGCTTCTTGTCCCATCATAGGAAAAAGAGGAATGACCATGAGAAGGACATCCTTCCCTCCTTCTGGAATATGGTCCTTTGTCAGATCTCTAAGGTCCTTTAGGGAGGAGAGCATTTTAGCGTGAGAACTTGGTACCCCTTTAGGAAATCCTGTTGTTCCACCGGTATAAAGAATTGAGGCAAGGTGTTCCTCAGGCTTTATGGTCACTTTTGGTGGTTGTCTTGGATATCTTCTTATTAACTCGCTGAAAAAATATACCTCACTGGTCTTTCTGACGACCCCTTTTGGGACCTTATCGAACACCCTACCTATTGTCCGTTTCCACCATGGAAGTAAATCTACAAGGTTGGTAACAATTATCCTCCTTAAATTAGTTTTTTCGAATACCTCCTTTACATAGCGGAAATTTGTATCTTGGCAAATGATCGTTTCAGCCCCTGAATCATTAATCATGTATTCAAGCTCAAAAGGGGTGTAAATGGGGGAAACAGGTACTGGGATTGCACCGATCTCCTGAATTCCAAAATAAGCAACCAGGAACTGAGGACAATTGGCAATATAAATCATGACCTTATCATTAACCCCCACACCTAAATCAGATAAAGAAGCGGCAAATCTTCGGACCAAATCTCTTAGCCTAAAATAAGAGAATTTTTCACCCAGGTAAATTATTGCTGGTTTGTAAGGATATTTCTCACAAATACCTTCAATAACGCCAAATATGCTTTTGTCCTCTCTTGAGGTGACTGTCATAAAACACCCAATGATTTACCCCGTTAGAAATAATGCCCCGCTGGAATTTCTAACGGGGTTTACCCACCCAATTTCTTTAAAATTTTAGGAATAGCCCGTCTAAAATCAAGCCCCAAGGTAAGCTGCCTTTACGTGTGGGTTGTCCGTGAGTTCTTTCGCTGTTCCAGCCATAACGATTGTCCCTTTTTCCATGACATAGCCGTAATCTATTATCGGGAAGATAGGTTGAGCATATTGCTCCGTTATTAATATCGTAATTCCAGTTTTCTCATTGATCTCTTTAACGGCTTGAATCAGTCTTGATTGGATAGCCGGACTGAGTCCCATTAAAGGTTCATCAAGTAGCAATAGCTTTGGTTGAGCCATTAATGCTCTGCCAATGGCAAGCATTTGCTGTTCACCACCACTCAAGAAACCACCTTCCCTATTTTTTAGATCTTTTAAAGCTGGGAAAAGGTTGAACACATACTCAAGAGTTTTTTTTGCCTCTTGGCGTGTTGCTAAATAACCTCCTATTTTTAGATTTTCAAGAGTACTACTTTCAGGAAAAATTCGGCGTCTTTCCGGACATAAGACAATCCCCTTCTTGGTTCTTTCACTCGGCTTAACCTTTATGGTGTCTTCTCCCCTGAATTGGATCTCACCAAGTACAGTTATTCTTTCCCCTCCCATCATTATCTCTGTTTTCTTCATATCTAGGATGATTCCTGAAATAGTAAACATCAATGTTGACTTGCCTGCGCCGTTAGGTCCAAAAACCCCCGTTATTTCGCCTTCCCGGCATGTGAGGGTCACATTATTGAGCGCTAAAGCATTCTCATAAAAAACCATAAGATTTTTGATGTCCAGCATCGTTCTATGTTACCCCCAGGTAAGCTTGTTTAACTATTTCGCTTTTAATAATCGCGTCCGGAACATCCTCCGCAATCTTTTCTCCAAAATTCATCACCATCACCCGATGAGCTATTTGGAAAAGTTCTCTTACCCTATGTTCCACCATGATGATGGTCATCCCATTCATCTGGAGTTTCTCTACGATAGGAATTATTGCTGTAATCTCGCTGACACTTAATCCCGAGAAAAGCTCGTCCATGATAATGACATGAGGTCTTAGAGCAAGACATCTCGCTAACTCAAGGCGTTTTAGATAGCCTTCGGGAAAGGTAGAGGCGTGTTTATATGGAACATGGGCATCCCGCTCAAAACCAATTTCCTCTAAAATGTCCAAAGCGACTGTATCTCTATCTCCCAGCTTGCCTCCAATCGTGCGCATAATCCTTGAAGAATATAACGGGACCACTAAGTTTTTCATAATGGATAGGGAGTGATAGGGTCTTGGTATCTGGAAGGTACGGACAATCCCCAGACCAGCAATTTTATAAGGTGGTAACCCGATAAGTTTTTTCCCTTCCGCAAAAACCAACCCCGAGTCTGCTTTAACAAAACCAGTAATGAGGTTGACTAATGTGGTTTTTCCTGAGCCATTGGGACCAATAATACCTAAAATTTCCCCCTTTAATAAGTCAAAACTTACATGATGTATCGCTTTCACCCCACCAAATGATTTGCTAACACCTTTAACTTGGAGAATAACGTCTTTACTCATATTTCGATCCAATGCTCAAACTGATGATATTTTCTCTGCAAATAAGGCACCAAACCTCCAGTGTTAAGTATTACAAGCCCTGCTAATATAAGACTATAAAAGACTACCCTTAGTGGTCCAAATTCTCGAAGCATTTCTGAAAACATGGTTAGGATGATGGCTCCTATGACAGGACCCACTAAAGTACCTACCCCTCCGACCACCGTAGCAGCAATTGGGAATATGGAAAAGTCTAAAGCAAATAGGGATAAACCTACCCAGCCGTAAAGGTGAGCAAGATAAGCACCAGCAAAGCAGCCTATCGCTGAGCCTAAAAATACCGCTTTCATCTTATACCAAGTTATATTGATATTGGAAGCCCTAACGGCCTGGTCATTATCTTTTATTGCGCGTAGCACGATTCCGAAGTCTTCATTAACCAATCTTCTTAGAGCGAAGGTTAGGATGAGAATCATTGGTAAAATTAAATAGAGCTCAACCCATGTATTGGGAAAAGTTGCAAGCCCAGGTAAGCCATCGGTGCCACCAAAAATATCCAGAGCTTGAATCACTCTCGCAAATAGCAGCGGGTACATCAGACTTACAATGGCAAAGTAAATGCCTCGCATTGGCAAGCAGGGAAGTAAAAACAGCGTGCAAATAACTGCCCCACCTATTGTGGCTATAGGAATGGTGATCACCAGCGGGAGCCCAAATGCTGAATTGAGAAGCCCAGATATATAGCCACCCACTCCTGTGAAGAAAGCTCCCCCTAAACAGACGATCCCGACGAAATGAGCCAGGAAGTCAAAGCTTAAAGCCAAAAAAGCGAAGACACAGGCAATAATGATTATCTTTTGCCAGGCCATCGATGTCACAGCTAAAGGGATGATAAGCAGTCCTAAGACAAAAGCAACCGTTGGTAAGGACGTATATGCTATTCCCCGCCATGAAGAAATAGCATAGATGCCTTCCGTTCGAACTTTTATGCCTCGGTCTAATCTTTCCCTGCGCCTTATTTTCTCATCCAATCCTAAACCCTCTCCTCAAGTTCTTTTTGTCTCCCAAGAAGTCCTGAAGGCTTGAGTATCAATGTCAAAATAATGAATAGCAAAACCACCACCATTTGCCAGTGAGGTCCTATAAAAGCTGCAGTCAGTATTCGAGAAAAGCCTAACAGAAAAGCACCGGCGAGGACACCTGCCCAGCTGCCGAGTCCTCCGATAATACACACGGCTATTGCATCGATCAGAACCATGTATCCTGTTTCTACGGTGATGTTTCCCAGAGGAAGGATAACGACAGCAGCGATTCCAGCTAAGGCTGACCCCATGGCTAATGCAATAACTGCTGTTCGGTCCGGCTCTATCCCCGACATCATACTGGCATGCTTATCTTGAGCTATCGCCCGAAGAGATAAGCCTACTTTAGTATAGTGAGTAAACAGCCACAAGGATAACATCATTGCCAAACCAATAACGATGATGATGAGTCGTTGCCAATCGATCACTACTCCCGCTATATTTGCGGAACCAGCAACAAAAGGGGGAAGCATATAAGCCTCACTGATAAACCCCCTCCAGCGGAATATCTCCATAATAGCTATGCCTATGGCTAAAGAGGCAATAATCTCCGATGCTGGCATGCCTTTTACTCGGATAAGGAGAAAGCGATAGATGGCACCCCCAATGATTGACACAATAATGATCGAAAGGAATATTGACCCTATGTAGTTTATCCCCAACCGGTTTAGGAAGAGCCAAGTTGCAAATCCTGTCAAGATATACAGGGCGCCATGAGCGAAATTAGCCAATCGGCTGACACCGTACACCAATGCAAAACCACTGGCCATTAAGGCCAAAATGACACTATTGACGAGCCCGAAAATAAAAATATTCATCTTGACTCTCTACTCTCAGTTTGACTCACTTCATCCAAGGCGGCAGCTCTAAACTTCTCGTAGCTATTTTATCCGGAAAGACAATCACTCTCTTGCCATCTATCCATTGTGCCCATGTGCCTACGGCAGTCTCCGCTGGGTCACCGTTCTCAATAATTTGGTGACTCTTTGGATCAAACTTTACCCTACCGTAAGTCCCCATCATATCGGTTTTTTCTAAAGCCGGTATGATGAGATCAGGGTCAAGGCTCTTCGCTCGTTCAATGGCGTCCTTTAGAATATAAACCACCGTATAACTGGTGGACGTCCATTCTGACCTGGGCTCCATTCCATACTTTTTCTTATGGGAGGGAACAAATTTTTCACTCAAGGGGATAGCCTTGGTCGCCACCGACCCTGCCTTTGCATAGAGAACAACCGAATAAGCAACCTTACCATCGGTAGCCTTCCAAGTCCCTTCATCCTGAAGAGCATGGATGTAGCCAATGGGTAGCGATGGCACCTTCATATCGTACCACTGTTTCATCAAAATTGAGACTTCAGGCATATCGAACCACGGGATTAAATACTGTGCCATTCCGTCCTTAGCTTTGGATAGTCCCATAGAAAAGTCGGTCGTTCCGGTTGGATATATCTCATACCCGATGATTTTCCACCCTTTCTTTTCAAGTCCTTCTTTCAGAGCGTTACCAGCAGCTCGAGCATGGGCGACATCCTGCACCATAATAAAAGCTTTATCAAATCCTTTTTTAGCTCTAATCGACTCAAAAGTTCCTATTGCCCCTCCTATCATAGGGACGACGCTCCCTGTTGTTCTAAAGCAATATTTGTACTTATCGTAGTTATCAGCGATCCGCTTGTTGTAGGCAGGGCTTAAAACTCCTGCGGAGAGTATTGACACGGTCTTATGCTTAGACAATACGTCCATAGCTGCCAGAGCTCCCTCCGACCGGATAGGACCCCCCACAATAAAATTCGCCTTTTTCTCTATAATTAATCTCTCCACTGCCAGAAGTGCCTCGGCAACCGGGACACCTGGTTCAAGGTCACGGGTATCGCTTATTTCAAGTTTTAAAGGACGCATGGTTCCAGCTACATTAACTCCGCCCTTGGCATTAATTTCTTCCACCGCCAATGTTATTCCTCGTTCTGCATCCACGCCGTCGGGATATCCTCGGGAAATAGGAACACCGAGTACAATGGGCTGAGCTATAGATACTTTCGGATTCAAAGCACAAACCCATACGAAGGATACAGCTATTAACATCAGAAGTAACCTTATGCCAATATTACCTACTAATGCTTTGTTTTTCATAGTAACCTCCTTCTCGTAAAATTTTGTACCATTATACGAATGCCTAAAACTCTGGTCAAGGACGAAAGGTGTTGTTCCATCCAATTGGTTTAACCTGCTCCATTATAATTTGCTCCTCAAGCTTCCCGGATGACCCGTTTGGCCTTGCCCTCAAATCGAGGAAGTTCCCCTATCTTAACCACTTCTACATCTGGACTAACACCAATTCGAAATTTGAAGATCTCCTTGAAGGACTTTACTGCTCGATCCATCTCCTCTTGAGATAGAGCAGGAGATGAAGGTTCCACACGAATTCTGAGATGCTTCCCTGACCCCATTTTGGGTGCGATTACTTGATACTCGTTCGAAAACTCTTCTGTCTCACGAACAAAATTTTCAATGGCTGAAGGAAAGATATTGACTCCACCAAATTGGAACATATCATCTGCCCTGCCAATGATCCCTCCCTCCAATCGGAGGAATGTCCGCCCACAATCGCACTTCTTATAATCGAATTTGACGATATCGCCCATTCGCCATCGAATCAATGGCATTGATTCGCAACAGAGATTAGAGAGAACCAATTCACCCTCTTCAGCTGGTCCAACCCATTTGCCTGTCTTTGGATCAATTACCTCAGCAAGAAACATACTTTCAATAACATGAGTCCCTTTCTGAGCTACACATTCAAAACCAAAGTTGGATATTTCTGTTGATCCGATGTCATCATAGTTTTTGGCACCCCAGGTGGTTTCGATCTGCTTCTTGGTTGAAGGAACTTGTGCACCAGGTTCTCCTGCTGTGATAACGATTCGGACGGTAGTCTTTGACAGATCAACCCCCATTTTTTTTGCGGCGTCTCCGAGGAAGAGAATGTAAGTGGGCGTTCCACAAATGACGGTCGGTTTCCATTCAAGGATGTTTCTGATACGATCCTCTGAACTTTGTCCTCCACCTGGTATGACGAGAACCCCTCCTTGCTCAAAAGATGAATGGATTCCCCACCAGGCTAAGTAGAGTCCATAGTTGAAAGGGATAAATATGATGTCAGCCTTGGTAATTCCGTAGCCATACATGAAATACATGAACTGGTCATAATAGTTTACCAACCAATCCTTTTTACTCAATAAGGAACGGACAGGGGTTCCAGTGGTCCCGGTCGTTTGAAAGACCCTTACCCCTTCTTCGGGAGGGATGCAATGAAAGTCCCCAAAAGGAGGATGCTCCTCTTGACTCCGTCGCAACTCTTCCTTAATTGTGAAGGGAATTCTACTGACATCTTCTAGGGTCTTTATATGTTCAGGCCTTATTCCGGCGTCATCAAACTTCCTTCGATAGAAGGGAGCTCGTTCATAGACATAGGCCATCTGCTTTCTGAAAAGATCGAGCTGGTACTCCAATAGTTTCTCTCTTGGCATTGTCTCCAATTCTGGTCTATACATGATTGCCTTTTCCATATTTTCCCTCTATTTACCCCGTTAGAAAGCCCCGCCATCTATGACGGGGATGTAAAAAGAAAATATTCATTCATTATTGAGGGCGGGATTAAAAGCCCCATCCTTTCTAACGGGGTTTATTCCCTTTTTCTTTCAAACCCATTAATATCTTCTCGGGAAGGATGGGGAGAGTTTTTACTCTCACTCCCGTAGCATCATACACAGCATTAGCGATGGCGGCCACCATCCCTGAGACATATCCTTCTCCTACCTCCTTTGTACGATAAGGGATATCTTTTTCGTACTTTTCTGTGATGACATCGATATACTGAGATTCGACCATATCTTTGGCACAGGGGATTTTATAATCGAGGAAAGAGGTCGTAAGGGTTTTACCTTTCTTCATCAAGACCTCCTCCCAGAGGGCATGGCCTTGAGCCATTGAGACCTGACCGTCAATCTGGCCTTCAACTATTAATGGGTTGATGGGAAAACCGCAGTCATGGGCTGTGGTAGCTTTCACAAGTTTTATCTGGCCGGTTTGCATATCGACCTCCACCTCAGCTACCTGGGCATCGAAGGCATAGTTATCACTCCATCTGCCTTTGGTGGTGGCAAGACTCGGGTGAGCCGGTATGTCTTTCATCGTTCGGTAGTGCCCCTGACCAATAATGGGGTTTCCCCGACGTTTCGCAATACTCGCCGCCACTGCCTGAGTGAAAGAGATCGATCGTCCAGGGGAGTCTTTGACAGAGATCTCTCGGTTCTTTGCAATTAGGTCCTCGGGATTGGCTTCAAGCTCTTTTGCCGCAACTTCAAAAAGTTGACGCCTGGCATCGGAGGCAGCAATTTTGACAGCGTTCCCAGAAACATAAGCTCCTCCGCTGATCCAGGCACCGATATCCACAGGAGTGGTCTCGGTATCTGCTGCCACAACCCGAATATCATCCATCGATACCCCGAGTTCCTCAGCGACAATTTGACATAGAATGGTCTCAGCCCCCTGCCCAATGTCCAAGGCACCTGTGAGAAGGGATACGGTGCCATCGTCATTCAATTTAACAATAGCCGCAGATGTGTTGGGGTAGATGAGGGAACCGCTGAAGTAGGAAGAAACCCCCATCCCAATTCCCCTCCTTATCCTCTGCCCCTCCCGTGCTTTCCTCTTCCCATATTTTTCTCTAAATTGGGTAGCCTCAGCAGCCCTTTCGATACATTCGACCAAACCGCAATTCCTGACCGGATCTTCGTTAGGAAGAAAGTCCCCTTTCTGCCGTGCATTTTTCAAACGGATCTCTACAGGATCGATCCCCAACTCTTCAGCAATCGAGTCCATCTGTGATTCAACAGCAAATCGAAGATTAGGGGCACCATGTCCCCTTTGTGGTGCTCTGACAGGGTTATTTGTATAGACTGAGTAACCCTCATATTTCAGGTTTGGAATTCGATAGCAGAGCATGACGAAACCCCAGCAGAGGAAAATAACTACCACTCCGCTTCCCCGGTAGGCACCGCTATTATTAATAACCTTGACTTGCTGGGCAACTAAGGTTCCGTCTTTTTTGACGCCTGTTTTCAACTCAACAAAGATGGGTTGGCCGTGTCTGGCAGACTCAAATACCTCCTCCCTTGTACAAACAATTTTCACCGGCCTTCGGGCCTTGATTGACAGCAGAGAAGCACAGAATTCATGGGAGAAGAGGTCGATCTTCCCTCCGTATGCTCCTCCCACATAGGCTTTCAAAACACGAACGTTGCTGAGAGGAAGTCTTAAGGTCGTGGCCAACTTCGCCCTTTTGATAAAGGGCCCCTGGCTTGAAGTCCAGACATTTAGCTTTCCGGAAAGATCGAAACTGGCCAGCGTGGCCTGGGGTTCCATATAACAATGTGTTCTTAGCTGTCCCTCGAACCGATCCTCACGGACAAGGTAGGATTCGGCAAACCCTTTCTCAACGTTTCCCCATCCAGACTCCGTCTTTCCACCAATATTTTTATAAGGTTCCTTCACCTTTGGATGGCTATGATGGATTTCAGGAGCCTCCGGTTTCATGGCCTCCTCAGGATCAAAGACCGCGGGAAGTTCCTCGTAATCGACTTGGATGAGATTCAAAGCCTCTTCAGCAACATACTCGTCAATGGCCGCAACAGCGGCGACCTCTTCACCAATATAGCGGACCCGATCCATGGCTAAAGGGTATTGATCAGGGGGATATCGAGGGGTCTCCACGAATCCGTGTTTGATCCCTAGGGTATCCTTTCCCGTAATCACTGCCTTCACCCCAGGGAGTTTCTCTGCCCGGGTCGTATCGATGCGAAGTATCTTGGCATGAGGGTAGGGACTCCTTAAAATTTTACCCCACAACATCCCTGGAAGAACCATATCCACAGTATAAAGCGCTCTCCCAGTGGCCTTTTCCACACCATCCTTTCTGGGGACACTTTTGCCAACGAAAGACAACTCTTCCATATCAATCCTTTCCTATTGAGGCTGCCATGACAGCGTCTAGAATTTTATTGTAGCCTGTACATCGACAAAGGTTACCCTCTAATCCTTTTAGGATCTCTTCTCTTGAGGGTTTTGGGTTTTCATCGAGAATAGATTTTGCATTGAGGATCATCCCTGACGCACAATAGCCGCACTGAATGGCTCCGTACTGAATGAAAGCCTTCTGCAAAGGATGGAGTTCACCAGCCTTGGCTAGGCCTTCGATGGTGGTAATCTCTTTTCCCTGGGCTTCGATCGCCAGGGTCAAGCAGGAAAGGATGGGTTTACCGTCAATCAAGACGGTACAGGCACCGCATTCTCCTGTGCCGCAAGCCTCTTTTGCCCCTGTGAGGCCCAAGTCTTCCCTCAACACTTCCAAGAGTGTTCTTTGAGGCTCCACGGCTAGCTCACACGATTCACCATTCACTCTCAACTCGATTAATTGCTTTTTCATCTGATTTTCTCCATCGCTTGAAGGATTGCCCGTTCCACCAATATCCTGGTCATCTCTCGTCGATACCAAGGCCTGGAGCGAGGCTGGGTTTCATCCGAGGCCACTTGAGCTACCTCCCTAATGATCTTCTCATCTATTCTTTTCCCCTTTAATATTCTTTCCGCAGCCTTTGCCCTGATGGGGGTTGGAGCAACAGAGGAGAGACCAATCCTTGCCTCCTGACAGGTAGAATCTTTTGGATCCATTGTGAGAAGCACAGCCGCTCCAACCAGGGTTTCTCCAACAGATGAGGCTTTATGAAGGTATTGATAAGAGCCGGCCGTGGAAGGGGCAGGTTTAGGGATCTGAACCTCTACCACGATTTCTTGGGGATCCAGGGCGGTTTGGAAAGGCCCAACAAAAAATTCTTGAAGAGGGATAGTTCTTTCACCGTAAAGGTGAACCAACTTCAACTTCGTTTCCAAGACTAACAGAGGAGCAGAGGCATCCGAGGAAGGGGAGGCATTACAGAGATTGCCTACCAAGGTTCCCATGTTTCTCACCTGACGGGTTCCGATCTTAAAACAAGCCTCGGAGAGAAAATCGAACTTCTCTCTGACGATCGGATGATTGACAAGAGCATCATGGGTGACGAGTGGGCCAATTTTAAGCCCCTCTCTATCATCCCATTCGATCCTGTCTAATTTCTGAACCCCGTTCAAGCTAATGACAACCCTTGGAAGAATCTCTTTTTTCTTCATTTTGACGAAGAGATCGGTTCCCCCAGCTAAGATCTTTGCCTCTGTCTTGTGTTTATAGAGTAGAGAACAACCATCCTCAATCGATAAAGGGCGAAAATATTCAAATTTGGGTATACGCATTTATTCCTCCATGTATAATTTTCAGGATTAGAATGATACGATTTGAGAGAAACAAGTTTTTTCTCATTTGGAGGCCGACACCATCGTTTTCGAAATGTCAAAATCTGTTTTTCTAAGAGAGTCAATTAAAAGATCTGCCAACTCGTCGGCATATTGGATGAGTGAATACTTCTTATCTTTCAATAGCCATCGAATGATGATATGTTCCATCGCCCCAACGCAAAGGCTACGGGCCAAATAGGGATTAATTTCTTTTTTAATTGCCTCTTCCTCTTGACCTTCTTTGATGATATCGAGAATAATTTGATAAAAGTTCCTTGCCGCCTGATAGGCGTCCGTCGATACATAACTCTTGCTTGTTTTCAATTCGAGTAACACGACTACTCCGTATCCAGGGTTCTTCTCGACATAGTTAAGCCACCACCAGATAAACTTACGTAGTTTGTTAAAGGCTCCTTTTATGCCCATCATGTGGTCATTGATCTGGGCGATGAGGTCTTTGGTTGTTTCAACAGGAATTGCCAGGAGCAAGTCTTCTTTATTTTTAAAATATTCATAGATCGTAGCGTCTCCAATGCCAGCCTCTTTGGCGATCTCAGCGATCGTGGCATTTTGGAATCCCTTTTCTCCGATGATTTTAGTTGCTGAGGTTAATATCTGCTTTTTTCTTTCAGACTCGCGATTTAAATTGTCCATATTTTGAATAAAATTCAGCTTTTTTTTCATAAAGATGGGTTGTTAGTAAGTGGCAATAAAATGAAATTCGAAAAATTCTCCATTTAGAATACACATCTACGTTTTTTTTGTCAAGAAGCTTTTTTGATGTTCGTATAATATATTAAGATTATTCTAATTTTTATTAGAAATAAAGTAATAATTATTTTAATTTTTTCCGAATGTAATTCGGAATTATCTTCTTTTAAAATTAAGTATGAATAAGTCACCAGTGTCGTTATGGTTTGGTCAGCAGAGAATCACTCTTTCGTTTCTAAATATTTGACATGACTCCTTCATTTTTGCTATGAAACCTTCCGTGAGCAGTGTGGAGAAGAGAAGAATACTCAGTGAAGTTCCTCTGGGAAATATCCCGCCGGATACCGTCATCGTTAACGGTATTCTATTCAACTCCTTCACTGGAGAATTTATCAAGGGACAGTCCATCTGGATTAAGGACGGGATGATCGCCTATGTTGGACCTGATCATGATCCTCAAAAGGACAGTAAAACACAGGTGATCGACGCGGCCGGGATGGTTCTCCTTCCAGGTTTGATTGAAGGGCATACGCATCTCAGCAGATCAGGAATAGAAGAGTACGTCAAGCATGTGATTCCGAGTGGCGTCACCGCGGTCGTCATGGAGACGATCGACCTTGGGTTGATTGTTGGGAAAAAAGGGATTGAATATTTTGCCAAGGGGCTTCAGGGACAGCCCATCCGATGCTACTACACCGTTCCTCCTCTGTGTGGCCTTACCCCGTCTGAGGAGATAAACGCTCCACCGAATGAAGAACTCCTGCCTCTTCTAAGAGATCCCAATTGCCTCGGTGTGGGAGAGATTTTCTGGGGCAACATCTTTTTGGAGGGGAGACAAGGAGAGAGGGTGAGAGAACTTGCTTCTCTGGCACTCAGTCTCGGGAAAAGAGTCGAAGGCCACACAGCAGGAGCAACTGGAAGAAAGCTCCAAGCCTATACCTGTTTTGGCACATCCTCTGACCATGAGCCCATTACCGAAGAGGAGGTTATAGAAAGGCTTCGACTTGGCTACTGGGTGATGATCAGAGAAGGATCTGTGAGAAAAGAGCTCTCTGGCATAAAAGGGGTTTTCGATAAGAAGATTGATTTTCGAAGATTGGCTCTCGTAACAGATGGTATAGACCCCCAAACATTTATTGAGGAGGGATATCTGGATGCCCCTTTGAAAACAGCACTGAAACTTGGCGTCCCGCCTAAGCTTGCTTATCAAATGGTGACGATCAATGTCGCAGAACATTTCCGTCTCGATCATCTCATCGGCTCTCTTTCGCCTGGGAAGATGGCAGATATTCTAATCATTCCTTCGCCGAATGATTTTTCGCCTCAATGGGTGATGTGTGATGGGAAAATCATCTACAAGGATGGAAAATCCTTGGTTGAACCGAAAAAAGTTTTTTCCCCGAGGTATATGTTTAACACGGTTAAAGTTCCAGAACAGATGATATCTTCGCTTACAAAGGGAGCGCCAGCGGTACCCACCAACCTGCCTTCGCTCGCCGGAGCGGGCTTCGCAGAGGCGGGAGCTTTAGCGAAGGTGGGGAAAGGAAAGGTGAGGGTGATAGAGCTCGTCACCGGTCTTGTGACCAGAGAAAAGATCATCAATCCCGAAGATCCTGAGGAGTCTAATGATGTAGTGATGCTCCTTGCTTTGAATCGGGTAGAGGGTAAGGGATCTTTTATGGGACTCCTCAAGGGATTCGGCCTTCAACGGGGAGCCTATGGAACTACAATGTCTTGGGATACCGTTGATATGTTTGTCGTGGGATGTGATACCCATTCCATGAAAACGGTTATTGAAAGGCTCAAGGAGATTAAAGGGGGAGGCGTTTATGCGATAGGAGATGAGATCGTGTCAGAATTTCAAGCCCCCCTCTGCGGTTTTTATTCGCTCAAACCGATGGAGATATTGAATTCTGAGTTAAAAAAACTTGAAGAATCTTTGAAAAGGAATGGGGTGAGATGGGAAAAGCCCATCCTTACGATTGATACGCTTGGAACACCTGCCATTCCCCACCTGCGAATTACCCACCACGGCTACGTCCGATTAAAAGACCGGGAAATCCTTTCCATTGAGGTTTGAATTAGAAAAATTAGAAAAATCCCTTACGGTAAAACGTTGATCTTTCGTTGTATATTTGATAGATTACCCACAAAAGAAATGCTTTGCCTATTACGACTTACGCTTTACGTTTTACGGTAATATCTTTACGCTATGTTTACCTGGCGAAGGTTGAGTTATACCGCAGGCGGGCGCTTTGCGATATTTGGAGGTAACCATGCCAGCGATTGCATCTCTTGAAGATTTGAAGGCTGCCCAGAAAGATCTTCTGGAAGCGAAGGACTTGAACGACTTGAAGGCGGTTTTTAAGAAATGGCGCAAGATAGGTTGGAAGAATGTTTGCAAGCTTTGGCTTGAAGAAAGGACTCCGGAACAATTGAAAGGTGAGAGCGGTTAGTGAATAGTCCACTTATTCCAGTAAGGTGTTTAATGGGAAAATAATGGGTATAAAAAACATCTACGAAAGATTTGTTTGGTTTGATCATCAGGTCCGGGTGAAAAAGTATCCCAATGCTACCTCCCTCGCTGAGCAATTCGAAATCTCTACCAAAACAGCACAGAGAGATATTGATTTCATGAGGGATAGACTCCTTTGCCCGCTCGATTACGATTCAAGCCAAAAGGGATACTATTACGATGATGATACGTTCTCCCTACCCATGGTCTACCTCTCTTCTGAAGAGATTTCAGCGCTTCTCATTGCGAGGAAGATGCTTCAGGACATCAGTAGTGGATCTATCGGGGATGAGGTGTCTTCCGTAGTGGATAAGATAACGAATATTATAAGTAAGCATTCAGCTGCAGCAGATCATATCGACGACTCTTTTTCCTTTCAATTAATCGAGTATTCACCAGCACCTGAAGCGGTGTTCAAAGCCGTTTTGGAGGGCTGTCTGAAGAAGCGGTGTTTAGGCTTTTCCTACTATTCACCCGCGACGGAAGAGAGAAGCACAAGAACTGTTGAACCTTATCACCTATTTAACTATATGGGATCGTGGCACGTCATTGGTTACTGCCATTTGAGAAAGGACATTAGGGATTTTGCACTGAGCAGGATCTCGCAGGCAAAGGTTCTGACAGAGTCCTTTAAAATACCGGCTGATTTTGACTTTAAAAAATATTTTCTTTCGACATTCGGTCTCTATAAAGGGAAAACCACGAAAGAAGTTACCCTGCGGTTTACGCCGGAAAAGTCGAAGTGGATCAAAGACCAGATATGGCACAAAGACCAGATATGGCACAAAGACCAGAAAGTCAAGTACCTCAAGGACGGCTCTATTGAATTGAGCTTTCCTGTGTCTGATTTCTCCGAGATTAAGATGGAGATATTGAAACATGGAGGTATGGTGGAGGTAATCAAACCGAAAAGTCTCAAAGATTTGATCAAAGCCGAAGCCCAGAAAATAGCCAAAATTTATTAGAGGTTTTTAAGGGTGTGAGGTTATTGCAATGATCGTGATCTGGTTTTTATCAGGCCCATAGTACCAGAAAACTCTATATGCAGCAGGAGTGGATTGTTCGGCATAGGCTTCAAAGATTTTTTCTCCCTTAGGTCCAATAAGGCTGGTGAATTCGTGGGTTTTAAGGCTTTTATGTCTTGGATTCTCTGATAAGAAGTGTAAAGCTTTTTTAACGGCATTATATCTTTTCTCAAGGCCTTTATCCTTTTTCAGCCTCTCCAGTTGATTCCTCGCCTCATCTGTAAGAAATATTTCGAACAATTGTTCCTCTAAAGATCTTTAAGATTCAATTTTGAAATCTTGCCTTCGGATGCATCCTTCAATCCTTTCTTAACACTTTCAAAAGCTTCTTTATTTCGAAAAAGCCAGGCCTCCGAAGCTGGAATTTCGACAACAGGCTGCAATAGGAACTCCCCTCTGTCATTCTTATACAATCGAACCCTTTTTGACCCTTTGAGAAGTTCGCCAAGAGTTAGCCTGTTGCGGTCATCAACGGTTCTTGTATCGATCTCTTCGAATTCATCTTCAATTTTAAGAATGTTATTTCCCATGTTGATTACCTCCGGGTTAGATATAACATAAATCCCATTTTGGGTCAATGGGTAAAACCCACCATAACCAATTATTTTGTTTTTATCACATTACCCTTTTTAAATCTAACACCTTACAATATGTTTCCCCCCAAACGCCTTGAACCCTTTCACCCTTGAACCCTTGTTTAAAGACCTTGGACACTCCCTGGTGCAGATTGGAATTTAAGTTATTAAAATGGTGAATAATTGTCATTTCGTTGTTTTTTTGATATAGTGAGGCGAATTCCGGTGGGGGAACAAATTTTGATAAATATTTTGGGATTGGATTTAAGCCTATTCTCTTAAAGGAATGGGTTTTTGTTTTTCGCCTTACGCTTCACGACTCACGGTTATAGGAGAACATCAGAACAATTGAAAGGTGAGGGGGGTTGAATAGTGCAGACACCGGCCCTTCCTTAGGCCGGGATCAGATAAGAGAAGGCTGGAGATGAAGAGGAAAATGGTAGCATACACTACTGTTGATATAGCGACTCTGATCGTAACAGTCCGTCCAGCAATAATGATGAAATATTGAGATACCCATTAAGATTAGACGATTTGCTTTTTAATAGGACAAACAGCAGAGAGTTGGTTGGTAAGACTGCAATATTCACCGGAGAAAATGCGATTTATGCTGGATATCTTGTGCGCTTCCATATGGCCGATGAAATAAATGCCTATTTTGCGAACTGCATTATGAATTCAGCCTATCATAGAAAATGGTGCGATACAGTAAAAGCGGATGCACTAGGGCAATCAAATATAAACGCGACGAAGCTTAGAAGCTATGTTTTTCCTCTGGCTCCCATCAAGGAGCAAAATGCTATTGTTGAGCGAGTGGACAAACTCATGGCCGTGATTGATGAGTTAAAAAAACAAGTATCCGAATGCAAAAATCAGGCAGAAATGTTGATGCAGTCGGTTTTACGAGAGGCGTTCGAGAATTGAAGTAAAAAATCTAAGGAGGAGATGATGCCTAATCTATTCTGGAAAAACAAGAACAAGAAGACGCTTAATGTTGTAGCAACGCCGTTTAAGCACGAAGAGGAATTCGAAAATTATATTTATGGAAAAGACATAGGGACGTAGTTGAAAATTAGCACTTATTTCTCTCTACTTTGGGGGTCTAGGGTCGGATCAAGTCCGGGATTCGGGGTCAGGCTTAAAGATTGAGAAACGTTGTCATCCATTACCGAAGCCAGGGGCGTTGTTGACTAAGTTGAATTACTCCTGAAGTCGAGTCTGGATGTCATCTATAAAAAAGTTGGCCATATCCTGATTGCATGGTGCATAGGGCAAAATGAGATGAAAAGAAGGACTATCTTTATATTCCTTTTGATAATTATAGCACTGTCCCCAATAATCGTTTCATCCGGGGAGCAAAATTATTTTTATGCCTTAAAGAAGGGGAATATTTATAAAGAAAAAGACGTTCGTTCTGAAATAGTGGGAAAATATATTGAAGAAGAATTTTTTCTATTCAGTTATGAAAAGACTGGCTGGGTATGTTTATGGAGAACGGATTCAAAAAAGGGGTTCCAGAAAATCGGTTACACCTTAGAAGAAAACGGGACCATTGTTACTTATGACAGGTTATTGCAGTTGGCGGAGGAATCTAACAGGAAATACGATAAACCTGAAGCAATAAAGCCCCAAAGGGAACTCCAACTTTCTGCGGAGGAGATTAAGAAATTACTAACGAATAAGGAAGTTAGAATTGGAATGACAGCGGAACAGGTTATCCGTTTATGTGGAAAACCAAATAGAATTAATGAGAGTGTTAATGCCCGAGGCAAGGATGAACAATGGGTTTATGGATCAGGAATTTATCTGCATTTCGAAAACGGGATCTTGACTTCTTATTCTTTATCAAGATGAAAGTCAGAGGATGAACCGGAAAAGAAAGCGTGGTGGCATCCATAAAAAAGTTGGCGTATTCCAATGCGGAATGCAGATTGCTGTAAATTATTGAGTCGTAGAGTAGTCGTTGACTGAATATTGTAGTTAAGAATTCCAAAGCATCTGACTGAATTTTTAAGTCAAGTGTTTTGATTGGGGGCGTGTTGAGGAACGAAATGGATGATTCTGTATTTGAAACGCTTCGCGGGATAAATCGAAAGCATTTTTATGATATCTGGAATAAGGCTAAAAAAGGTGAGTTACAGGGCTTAACCGAAGAGGAACAGCGCCTGGGGAAGATCATGCTCGACCATTCTGACGAGTATTTCAATCAATTTGAATTTGCTGATGCCCTGGCTGACCACGAATATGATCCTGAAACCGAGGTGAACCCCTTTCTGCACGTCATCCTGCACGCCGTTGCAGAAAGGCAGGTTGAAGATCGCGAGCCCATTGAGGCCTTTCAATTCTACAATGCAATGCTGCGGAACAAGTGCAGCCGACATGAGGCCATTCATCTTCTCAATATCATCCTGGTCAAGTTTATTTTCCAGATACTTAAGGAGAAGAAGCCTTTCCCTCTCGAAACCTACCGCAAGATTTTAAAAGAATACAAATTTCGAAATCCGAAAAAGATCAATCAGCTTGTAGAAGACATCCAATTTGATGAAAGAGTAGAATAAGGGTCAGGTTTCAACATTCAACAAGTTAAGTTTGTAAGTGCACATCTCCGGGGTCATCCATAAAAAAGTTGGCCATTCCAAATGCACGCATAGTGCAGAGCGAAAAGTGCGTAGCGTTGTGAGATAAGGGAGGAATAGAAAGAGAGAAATATGTGGTGGACGATATTAGGCATAGCCGCAGCCTCATTGACCATGTTCGGGTTTGTTCCGCAGATCATCAAGATGTGGACAACCCATTCGGTCAAGGATGTGAGTGGATTAACACTCATTCAATTTAGTGCAGGGGCCACGTTATGGATGTTGTATGGAATACATCTCCAAGATTTCATTGTTATTGGTGCAAATGCCATATCATTGGCCATTCTCTTAATTGCATTAGGATTGTATCGGAAGCTAAATCAAGGCATTCAACTCAAGAGGATAAGATCTTAGCCATCAAAAAGTTGGCGGTTCCAATTGTTCCTGTTCGTTGAGTTATTACGTTATTGAGTTACTGGGTTAAAAAGTCATCAAGAGCACGGATAAGCTAAAAACTCATAGAAAGACTGTAGCACTTGACTGGCCGGCAAGGTGCGCTGGCGAGCGCACAGTAGGAGATGATATTTACCCCATTAGAAATAATGCCCTGTCGTAACGGCTGGAATTTCTAACGGGGTTAACCTCTCCGGAAAGTACCATTTTGAGGTGCTTTCATTTTTCAGTCAAGTTTGGCAGGGTTCAAAGCTCAAATCTAGACCGTGAGGCCTGACTGAATTTTTCAGTCACTTTTTCAAGACAGGTAGATTCGTTTCTAATTTTAACTTGCTCCTTATTCCCTGACTGAATTATTCAGTCAAGTGTAGAGAGCTTGGTGGAAGACCAGGGGGCAAACTCAGAGGGGTGGATAGATTGTGAATCGGGATCGGCTTAAAAAACTTGCTGCGGACGAACGATTCATCGCAGGGATTTATAATTATTGTGATCGATGGTGTGAACGTTGTCCGCAGACCTCCCGCTGCTTAAATTTCTCCATTTCGGAGGAGGAATTTTCAGATCCCGAAGCGCGGGATATTAGGAATGAAGCTTTCTGGAATAAATTATCGGGGGTCCTGAGGGAAACCCTGGAGCTGCTGAAGGAGAGTGCGAAAGAATGGGGGATAGAACTTGAGACGCTGGGTTCCATCGACGATATAGAAGATATAAAGGCGAAGGATATGGCTGTGAAGAACCATCTGCTGTGCCGTGCCGCTAAAAGTTATAGCAAACTGGTGGAGGATTGGTTCCAAGAGAGGGAAGGACTCTTTTTTGAGACTGCAACTATAGTGAACGAGGGAGTGAACCCTGAGGAAGCTCTCGAGGTGATCCGGTGGTACCAATACTTTATCGCTGCTAAGGTTATGCGAGCTATCCGGGGAAAGATGGAGGAGGAAGAGGAGAGATGCGATGAATTTGCAAGCGATTCGGATGGTTCAGCCAAGATCGCACTGATCGCCATTGACCGTTCGATCGGCGCTTGGGTAGTGATTCCCCACTATAACCATCTGGTTGCTGAGAGCGTTCTCGAAATTATCTCCTTTCTCGACCGTTTGAGGCAGGCCGTTGAGGAAACATTCCCTAGGGCGAGATCATTTCTTCGACCGGGATTTGATAGAATCGATCTAAATTTACAGGGACGGTGTCATCCATAAAAAAGTTGGCCAGGTTTTTTGATATATAATTTGAATTTTATAGCCAAAAAATAATCAAAAAAGGGAATACAATTTGATAACCGAGGGGGTTTAGCGATGCCGAACGAATCACTATTTCCGCTTAAAAATGTTCTAGGAATGGATAACGAACCGAGGAACGAGGCTGGGGTTATAATTCTCTTCACTCTGGAAATGAACAAGCTAGGGTTCTCTGGGGTAGTCAAAGCACAAGGGAAATTCCCGGATTGTATTGCGCGCCGAAGGGGCAAAGGATTAATGATAGAGTTCGAATATAAGTCTAAGCATTTCGTAACACACGGTCATTTAGAGGAATTGGGAAAGAAAAAATGCACCATCGTGTGTTGGGAGGACAATTGGCAAAATCCTCCAAGGAACATCTCTATTATTTCTTTAAGCAGAAAGTTAGGATTGTCAAACCGAGTCCGATTGGCTCATGTTCAAGACGAAGATGACATTCGGTTTCTTGATAAAACACGTAGAAAGAGGTTCCCATGGTCCATGCCAGCAGGGACAAGGAAAGGAGACTTGCTTCTCGTTTGGCGATCAGGCCCCAAGCAATCGAAGTTTTATGATATCCTTCAAGCCCTTCAGGATGCAACGCCGAAGCATCATTTCTCAGGGTGGGGGGAATGCAAAATCATTTGCCATTTGAAAAATCCAGTCACATTAAAAGACATTAGGAACCATAGAGAATTAGGTAACTCACCAATGGTAAGGTCTGCATTTTTCATGGGATCAAATAAGGAGCTTACACCATATTGGACCTGGCTCTATCAACTCATACTAGAAAGGAATCCTTATGCCTCCCGGATCTTTAAGGATTTCGCCCCAGGTAAATTTACGATTTAAAGAAGCTTCGGGGTCAGACTCTGGATATTGCGATCTGGGGTCATCCATAAAAAAGTTGGCGTATTCCAGATGCGGAATGCGGCTTGGGGGTAGCCCCTTGACACGGAACAATTGAAAGTGTGAGGGCCTTTGAGTGGGATCGAGTGCTCTCTCTTACACTGAACGGATCCAACTGGTCATGAAGACACAAGGGATAAACCGATGAAGAAGGCAAGTTCCAAGTCGCCGCTAAAGGAGCCTCTCCTGAGACTTCCGGGCCAGTCTATCGACGAGCAAATGGATCGCCTTTTCGACGAGAAGCTGCTTAGCTACCTCCTTTTTGCACTCGTTTTTTTTCTCCTCGCTTCATTTGGATGGATACAAGCCCTCAATCAGTCTCGGCTCAATCCCTGGTTCATGTCCATCGTAGCAGCCCCCGTGATTGCCTACTGTGCCTTTCGGATTTGGCAGACCATGAAAGAGGTAAAGCGGTTGAAGTTGGGCAGGGACGGCGAGAGAGCAGTCGCAGAGCAGCTTGATGTCCTAAAGCGGCAAGGCGCCATTGTCTTCCATGACCTGATAGGTGACGGCTTCAACCTCGACCACGTTGTACTATCGGGTCAAGGTGTCTTCGTTGTAGAAACCAAGACCCGCTCCAAGCCTGCGAAGGGATCGCCAACGGTCACCTTCGACGGGAAAACCCTTCTAGTCAATGGGCTTGAGCCTGAACGCAATCCGGTAACTCAAGCTCAGGCCAACGCCAGATGGCTTGCCCAAATGCTTCGCGCCAGCACCGGCAAGGAGTTCCCGATAAGGCCCGTTGTGTTGTTCCCCGGATGGTTCGTAGAGCCCTCCCCGAAAGGATCTACAGTCTGGGTCCTGCATCCCCAGGCCCTGCCATCATTCATCGAGCACGAACCTGACCGGATCTCTGAGAGCGATTTGCACTTGGCTGCCTTTCATTTGGCGCGGTACATAAGGGCGCATGCTCAAGGCTTCAGCCCGAAAACTCCCTGAAGCTGAGGAGTATAGAAATAAAGCGCGGTGTCATCCATAAAAAAGTTGGTGTATTCCAAATGCACGCAGAGTGCAGAGCGAAAAGTGCATAGCGTTATTACTTGAACGTAAGCTGTAAGTCGTTAGGCGTCAGGTGTAAGGGATAACAACAAAAAACGTATTGAGTCTCTCGGGCAGGCCATTGAGATCAACAGAAGGAGGAAGGGTGAAGCTACAGATGAACCCGGAAACCATGAAAGTTGAACGGTAGGTCTAACTCACAAATGCAGGACGCGGCTCGGACAAAATCTTAGCGAGACTCTTTCGCGATTCACCTAGGATCAACAATGAACGAACAAGCAAATCAAGCGAGACAGAAGGATCTCCTGCTTCCATCTTTGCTACCCTCGACTGACTGGACTTCAGGAGGCGAGCAAGTTGCTCTTGAGTTAGGCTCTTGCCCTTCCGACGTTCCTCAAGATTCTTACTCAATGCAAGTTTCATCTCAATATAGGCGGATTCTTCAGGTGAAAGCTGCAGAAACTCTGCAACAGTACCAACCTTCCACCCTTTTGTTTCAAGTTGTTTCTTCTTTGCGCTCCTCATACGCTTCCTCCTACGTTAGGTATCATAAAGTCGAATCCTGCGTTGGCAGTTTTCAATTACTTCCCGGGGTGTTTTTTGTGCCTTCTTCTCAAATACCTCCAAAATCACGATGGCATCATTATCGATTCGATACACAACACGCCACGTCTTGTTTTGATCATCGATACGGAGTTCGTGGCATCTCGAACCAATCGATGGCATCGGTCGTGAATGAGGCAGCAAGAGCAGCTCCCCCATTTGTAATTTGCGCAGCAAATAGCCCGCTTCAATCCTTGCTGCGCTTGACAGCGGCGGAGTCTTTATCTCGCCGTGCAGCCAGATTAACGGCTTCTCTCTCCTTTTCATTCAATCGTAATATATGTCATTTCTGACATAATGTCAATACGTAGTCAGAAAAAAGAGTCATCCATAAAAAAGTTGGCCCTGCCCTGAAGCGTAGCGCCAAGGGCATAGAGTGAGGGGTAAAGTTCTAAGTTATTAGGTCATTGAGTAATTGGGTTATTGGGTCTCAGAGTCGTTGATTAGTGCTTGACTGAATTTTGTAGTCAAGAGGTTCTACCCTTCTGACTGGCCGGCAAGGGGTGCTTGCGAGCGTACAATATGAGATGATATTTACCCCGTTAGAAATAATGCCCTGCTGCTCCCTCCGGGCCAGCCGCCGGCTCAGAGAGCCTCATGGCTCGGAGAGAGGCCCTCTGGGCCGGCGGCTGCAGCGGGGTTAGATTTTAGAATAATTCCGGGTTCCGCCCCGTAGGGGGCTCCACCCCGGAGGGAGGGGGGTAATGCCCCGCTGGAATTTCTAACGGGGTGAACCTCTCCGGGAAGCACAATTCATAGGTGCTTCCATTTTTCAGTCAAGTTAGTTGCCACCCTGACTTCATTTTTAAGTCAGTTTTCTGACCGATTTTTGATGACCTTGTAGAAAAAAGAAATTGAATTTTTGAGAGGGACCTTTCAGAAATCAGCCTAAGTTTTAGAGCCACTTGACCATTAAAGGAAAATCCTCTACAATCTTACCAGTAAGAAAGGAGGTGTTCTATGCCAACGCTCACAACAACTCGAATGTCATCGAAGGGGCAAGTCGTTATCCCGGAAGAAATCCGCGATCGGTTGGGCCTCCAATCAGGGACCCAGTTCGTCGTAGTCGGTGATCGAGATGTGGTGATTCTTAAAGCCATCTCTGCACCCTCTATGAAAGAGTTTGACAATTTGATTGCGCAGGCCAGGCAACAAGCACGTAAGTCAGGATTGAGGAAATCGGATATAGATGCAGCCGTCGCTAAGGTTCGAGGCCGTAAATGAGAATTGTGCTGGACACAAACGTTTTCATCTCGGGGATATTCTTTACCGGTCCTCCTTATCAGATTCTTAAAGCCTGGCGTGATGGTAGAGTTCAACTTCTGGTGTCTCCGTCCATTTTGGATGAATACCAACGCATCGGGGTCGAGTTGGCTTTGAAGTTTCGGGACGTTGATTTGAGACCGTTTTGGGATTTATTGACCATCCAGGCCGAAATTGTCCTTGCCCCAACTCTTCCCCCGGTCATACACGATGATCCTTCTGACGATAAATTTTTGGAAGCTGCTGTAGCAGGAGAAGCTTCATACATTATTAGCGGAGATAAACATTTGCTCAAATTGTCTGAATATCAAGGAATCCAGATTTTGAAACCAAGAGATTTTATCCACAGGTATTTGGGAGGCAAATGAAAGTAGAAAAAGGGGGATATATCTTTATCGATTCCCCCGGCGAAACCTTCCGCATCCTCAAGGAGAAAGAAGAATGTGGATATGGGAAGTATCGTACCAGACACTCGGAATGAATTGGGAAGCCCCCATTAATCGGGGGCGACTAATTTAAGTTTTGGAAAATACGTCCGATAACGAGAGACGTCCCTGGTTAATAAGGGAATACGAGCTATCGCAGCATGAGCACCAATGAAAAAGTCAGGAAGCGTCGAACTCCTCCTCCCGCCTCTTTTACGATAAGCTAAAAAGCATTTGCCCGCAAGGAAAGCTGCTTCCCATGGAAGCGGGTCTCGCCTGAAAAAGGTTGGCGGCAAAACCATCTCAACATCCTCGATGCGATGAAAACCGATCGAGACCTCTGCGTAAATAATCGGATTGATGACCAGGATATGGGTTTCTGCATACTTAGCCAACGTATCCGAGGACCATTGAAACCATTTCCTGTCCTCCGTAACGATATCGAGAATGACATTACTATCCACCAGGATATCCATGGCCTACCCCCGGGTGAGCGCCAAAATCTCATCCGTCGTCATTTCTACTGTTGCTTTCCTTCGCATGCGTTTGATCAGATCGAGAGGTCGTCTTGATGGAGATCCGGTCTGCCTTTTCAGCGTGACAGTATTTCCTTTAATTCGGAACTCCACTTCCGTATCAGGAAGAAGTCCCGCCTTTTCCCGAATTTCAATCGGGATGGTGACCTGGCCTTTCGACGTGATACGCATCATCTATCTCCTTTCTTACTCTTACTTGTAATATTCTTACTTCTTTATTAGAAAAAGTCAACCAAAATTTCTGTAAGTTTCCGAAAATGTAAAAGGGTACGGTTCTATTTATTAAGAGAAATGATGTGTCATCCATAGAAAAGTTGGCTGTGTCCGCAAAACAAAACGCATAGGGCATAGCGCAGAGAAGTCAAGAGATTTACTGGGATGAATTCTGGATGATGGGTTTATTTTGTATGGGCCTGAATACTCTTAACAATTAACATCCTGGCATAGGTAGTAGGAGGTAGGCCTTCTTTATCAGCAAGCTCTCTTAACCTTCTTATGAACTTAGGCTCCAGACGTAAAGAAATTACTTCTTTCTTGGGTCGAACAAAAACCACATTTTTGGTTATCTTGAAGTCATCGTGATAAGCCGTTGAATCATGGGTATCCCAAAATTTCCTTTCTTCTTTTAAACTTTTAAATTTTGGCACTTTCATTCTTTCCTCCTTCTATAAAATCGCTTTTCCTTTTCGGTCATGTCTCTGGCAGTAATGATTTTTGTTTTTTTATATTTTGAGGCCCAACCGATGAATAATAGCCGCCCTCCATGAGTTTTTCCATAAGCAAGATATTTGCCTTCTTTTCCCCGCATCATAAGTGGTGTGTCTACATCATTAAACAATACCTCTTCAACCTCTTCCGGTGAAACCAGGTGATTAGAAATATGATCAACTGTTTCCTGATCCCATGAGATTTTTTCTATTTTCAAGATATCCTCAATTTGTTAATAATGTAATACATTTTTAATAAATAATCAAATGATTGTCAAGCCGAAATAAAGACAAAGAGTTAGCCTTTAGCTTTGAAATTTGGTATCATCCATAAAAAAGTTGACCCTGCTGAATAGCAAAGGGCATGGAGCATGGAGTAACTCGTTCTTCCAAGAGCAGAGACCCTTCACGGAGCCTACCCTGAGGGAGATTCTTCAGTCGCTACTCTCCTTCAGAATGACAAAGAGCAAAAGGTTCAGGGTGACAACAAACCAGAGTTTTTCAACAACCCCATCATTTGTCAATGGTCATTAATGTTTAGAAGAAGATGCTAAGAGCATCATCCGGGTCGTATTTTTCTGGAGGTTTTTTATCCTTCTCTTTTAATTTGGCATGGGCGGCTGCCAGGCGCGCTATCTGGAGACGTGGGACAGAGCAACTGACATAATTGAGTCCGATACTGTGGCTAAATTCGACTGATTCCGGATGACCACCATGTTCACCACAAATTCCAATCTTCAGATCTGGCTTCGTCCTCCTTCCCCATTCAATGGCGATCATCATTAACCTTCCCACACCTTTTACATCCAATACGTCAAAAGGATTATCCTGGAGAATCTTCCGTTGGTTGTAAAGGGGTAGAAATTTGTTCTCTGCATCCTCTCTGGAAAAAGAGAAGGTGGCCTGAGTGAGGTCGTTCGTTCCAAAAGAAAAGAAGTCTGCCACCTCTGCGAGCCTCCCGGCTCTCATGCAGGCTCTTACCACTTCGATCATCGTCCCGAATTTATAAGGAACATGAACTCCATATTGATTTTCCACTTCCCTTTCAACCTTTTTGACCAATTGATGAACCCACTTTAGTTCTTCGGCTGTACAGACTTGAGGAACCATGATTTCAGGTTGGACTTCGACCCCCTCCTTGAGCAACTCGGCTGCTGCCTCCAGAATGGCCTGAATCTGCATTTTATAAATCTCGGGATAAGTAATTCCCAATCTCACTCCCCGATGGCCCAGCATGGGGTTGACCTCCATCATCTCCTTAACCTTCCTAAGGGTTTCCTGCTGTTTTCGGATGAGCTTTTTATCGAGTCTCTTTTCTTTAATCTCAACGATATCAGTCACCACATGGTCCAGAAGTCTGAGTGATTCCCGGAAAGAAGGATCCAGAAACTTCATCGCATCAGAGATATTTCCCATGGTGGAGAAAGCTGATTCCACTTCCTTCAACTTCCTCAATTCATCGGCTAGTTCTTCAGCGGATGGGAGAAATTCATGGAGGGGTGGATCGAGAAGGCGAATCGTCACCGGCAGCCCTGCCATGGCCCTAAAGATTTCTTTTAAGTCGTTCTTCTGCATAGGAAGAAGTTTTGCAATCGCCTCTGCTCTCTTCTCCTTCGACCCTGCCAAGATCATCTCTCGAACAATGGGGAGCCGATCTACAGCGTTGAACATTCTCTCTGTTCGGCAGAGACCAATCCCTTCGGCGCCCAACTGTCTTGCTTTGATCGCTGCCTCGGGGGTATCGGCATTGGCCCGAACGCCCACGGTTCTGATCCCATCCGCCCAACTCAGGAGCGTGAGGAGGTCTTTGCTAAAATCAGGATCTACGGTAGGAATCTCTCCCAGATAGACCTCACCTCTGGAGCCATCGATGGTGATAAAATCTCCTTCTTTGAGATGAACATTTTTGATCGTCGCTTCTCTCCCTTCTGGATCGATTCGGAGTTCTTCACATCCTGACACACAAGGTTTTCCCATGCCTCTTGCCACCACCGCTGCATGGGAAGTCTTTCCCCCACGGCTTGTCAAGATTCCTTGGGAGGCAAAGAAACCGTGAATATCTTCGGGTTTGGTCTCTTCTCGAACCAGGATCACTTTGTGGCCAAGTTTTCCTATTCGTTCAGCTTCATCGGCATCGAAGATGGCTTTTCCAGATGCCGCTCCTGGAGAGGCAGGAAGGCCGACGGCAATTGGTTTACCCTTGAAATTTGGATCGATCCGCTTATGGAGGAGTTGCTCCAGTTCTTGTGGTTTCAATCTCAGGACAGCTTGTTCTTTCGTAATCAGTTTTTCAGTGACCATCTCTTTGGAAGTTCGAACGATCGCCTGAGCATTCATCTTCCCATTTCGAGTTTGAAGGATGTAGAGGTTTCCTTTCTCCACGGTGAATTCGAAGTCCTGTACTTCGTGAAAATGTTCTTCCAAGGTTTTTCTGACCCGCTCCAACTCTCGATAGATTTTTGGCATTTCCTTCTTCATCTCTTGAATGGGTTTGGGTGTCCGGATCCCGGCCACGACATCTTCACCCTGAGCATTCACAAGATATTCACCATAGAGAACGTTTTCTCCTGTGCCCGGGTCTCGCGTAAACGCGACCCCCGTTGCTGAGTCAACACCCATATTTCCAAAAACCATGGTGCATACATTGACGGCGGTTCCATTCGCCATTTCAGGGGTGAGGTTGAATTCCTTCCGATAATCCACTGCCCTCTTTCCCATCCAGGATTTGAAGACCGCTTCAATGGCGAGTTTTAGTTGAATCATCGGGTCTTGAGGAAAAGGAGTTTCTGTCCTCTTCTTAACTAATGTCAGATATTGTTTACAGATATCCTTGAGATGATCGACATTGAGATCCGTATCCTCTTTGGCTCCCACCCTCTCTTTTGTCTTGCTAAGGATTTGGTCAAATTCCTTTTCTTCCACCCCCGAAGCAATTTTCCCGAAGAGTTGAATAAATCTCCGGTAGGCATCATAGGTGAATCTTCCATCCGAGGTGATCTGGATCAAACCCTCAAGGGTCTTGTCGTTTAAACCCAAATTGAGGATGGTGTCCATCATGCCTGGCATGGAGATCGCAGCGCCCGAGCGGACAGAGAAGAAGAGGGGATTTTGAGAACTTCCAAATTTTTTACCTGTTTTTTCCTCAACCGTTTTCAGATTTGCCTGGACCTCTTCCATGAGGCTTTTAGGAAGTTTCTTTTTGTTCTCATAATAATGAAGACAGGCCTCGGTGGTGACGATAAATCCAGGAGGAACAGGAAGACCCATGTGCGTCATTTCAGCCAAACCCGCCCCTTTCCCTCCAAGGAGTTTCTTATTAGTCCCATCTGCTTCTTCAAAAGAATAAACATATTTCGAACTTTTCATGGATTTCACTTCCTTTTGTACCCCGACAGCAGAAAACCACGGCCTTTGGCCGTGTATGAATGTACCATCTCTTGGCCGGCCTGTCCCGACATTAGACGGGGGATGTCGCCCCACAGCGGCGTCAATTAAGAACCACGCGGGGCTCCGTAAAAATTCATACTAATTATAATTGATTGAAAAATCAATCTCCATTTCTACAATTTCATCACGAGGATCGCCCTTGACCCCGTTGTTGTAACAAATTACAATTAACTTATCTTTGCAAAATTTAACATCATCCCAAAAAGGTAAAAAATTCATTCGATTCAACGACGGGGTTGACCCCGTTAGATAGGCTTTAATGATTTCAGCGTGTAATGTTAATCCAAGGATTTCCCAAGAAGGGATATCCGTTATTTTACCCCGTTAGAAAGCCCCGCTGCAAGCAGCGGGGATGAACCCCGTAAGACCTCTGGTCTCTTACGGGGTGAAGATATAATTCCCTCCGGGCCAGAGGCCCTCCGGGCCGGAGGCCTTTTAGAGCGAACACGAGGTTTAATGCTCCGCTTGCCCTGTTAGAGACTTTCTCTAACGGGGTGAATGAGCCTCCCCCTTGGAAAGTCGAAGACTTTCTAACGGGGTTTACTTATCTAACGGGGTTGACAAGGCATATAGGTTCGGATAAATTTAAACTATTATAACCCAGGGAGGGAATCATGGGGAAAAAACCTTACATTCTGTGGTTTGACGAAATTGGACTCGACGATCTTCCCGTTGTTGGAGGGAAAAATGCCTCCTTGGGAGAGATGCGGAAGGAACTGACGAAACAAGGGGTGAACGTCCCCAATGGATTTGCTATAACCGTTAATGCCTACCATGACCTTTTGGACGAAGGCATTGTACAAGACTGGCATGAAGGCAAGGGTAAACCAAAGATCAAAGATGGTATTCGAGATATACTTACTGGTCTTGATGTTGAAGATGTGGAAAACCTTTCAGAGAGGGGAAGCCGAGTCCGGAGGCTTATCCATAGTTTGGAGTTTCCCAGGGAGATCGTTGAAGATGTTGTTAAAGCCTATCGGAAGTTATGTAAGGAGTATGGAGAGGATACGGATGTGGCGGTCCGTAGTAGCGCTACAGCCGAGGACCTTCCTGGTGCAAGTTTTGCCGGTCAGCAGGAGACCTATCTTAATATCCGCGGGGAATATGCCTTGGTTCAAGCCTGCAAACGATGTTTTGCCTCACTTTTTACCACCCGTGCCATCTCTTACAGAACCCATAGGGGGTTTGACCACTTTCAGGTCGCTCTCTCCATCGGAGTTCAGAAAATGGTGCGCTCCGATAAGGCCTGTTCTGGTGTGATGTTCACGATCGATACAGAATCCGGCTTTCCGGACGTGGTTTACATCACGGGTGCCTATGGATTAGGGGAGAATATCGTTCAGGGAGTCATCAATCCCGACGAATTTTATGTATTTAAACCCTGCATCAAAGGAAATTATAAACCCATCATTCAGAAAACCCTCGGGAGCAAAGAGATCAAAATGATCTACACGCTGGAGGGAGAGGGTTCAACCAAGAATGTTCCTGTCTCCGCACAAGAAAGGGCGGATTTCATCTTGGATGACGAGGAGATCATTCAGCTTGCCGAATGGGGGATAAAGATCGAAGAACACTATTCGAAAAAATCAGGGGTCTACATGCCCATGGATATTGAGTGGGCAAAGGACGGTATTACCCAGGAACTCTTTATTCTTCAAGCAAGACCAGAGACGGTAAAATCCCAGCGAGCCATGAATGTTTTGGAGACCTATTCCTTAAAAGAGAAGGGAAGGGTTTTGGTACAGGGGAAGAGTGTCGGTGAAAAGATTGGCGCTGGCCCCATCAATGTCATCACCAGTGCGAGAGAGATAGAGAAGTTTAAGAAGGGCGAAATATTGGTCACCCAGATGACAGACCCGGACTGGGAACCTATTATGAAAATTGCCTCGGGCATTGTGACCGACCGCGGAGGAAGGACTTGCCATGCGGCCATCATCAGCCGGGAACTGGGCGTTCCCTGTGTGGTGGGGACAGGGAGTGGAAGTGAAATTCTGAAGGATTATCGAAGTGCCACCGTTTGTTGTGCAGAAGGGGAAACAGGATTGGTTTTTGAAGGGATCCTCGATTATGAGGTGAAGCGCTTCGATATGGCACATCTGGAGAAGCCCCAAACAAAAATCATGATGAATGTAGGAAATCCAGACAATGCCTTCCACCTCTCCTTTATTCCCAACGATGGGGTGGGTCTGGCCAGACTGGAATTTATTATCAACAATTCTATACGAATCCACCCCATGGCGCTTGTCCGCTTTGATTCATTGAATGATAGTCATGCTAAAAAGGAGATTGAACAGTTGACCATCGGGTATGAAGACAAGGAGGCTTTCTTCGTCGATAAGCTGGCTCAAGGGGTGGCCAAGATTGCCGCTGCCTTTTATCCGAGAGATGTCATCGTCAGGATGAGTGATTTCAAAAGTAATGAATATGCCAATCTTATTGGAGGAAGCGAATTTGAGCCTGTTGAAGACAACCCCATGATTGGTTTCCGAGGAGCTTCCCGCTATTATGACGAGGCTTACCAAGAAGGGTTTGCTCTTGAATGCATGGCGATGAAAAAGGTTCGGGATGAAATGGGTCTGATCAATGTAAAATTGATGATCCCTTTCTGCCGAACCGTGGAAGAGGGGAGACTGGTGGTGGCCGAGATGAGAAAACACGGCCTCATCCAGGGGGAAAATGGTCTCGAAATCTATATGATGTGCGAGGTTCCCAGCAATGTGATTATGGCGGATGAATTTGCTGAGGTTTTTGACGGGTTCTCCATCGGATCGAATGATCTAACCCAGTTATTGTTGGGACTGGATCGTGATTCGGAGAAAGTTTCTCATATCTTCGATGAGCGGGATCCGGCGGTGAAAAAGATGGTCCAATTGATCATTGAGAGGGCCAAGAAGAATGGGAGGAAGATTGGCATCTGCGGTCAGGCTCCCAGTGACTATCCAGAATTTGCCGAGTTTTTGGTCCGTTGTGGCATTGATAGCATCTCTCTTAATCCTGACACAGTCATCAAGACTACCGACAGGATCTTGCAAGTGGAGAAGGAGCTGGGGATTCCCCGGAGGAAAGATTCTGAAAAGGAAATCCTGGCTGCCAATTGAATGAAAATCCTGCTCCACATCTGTTGTGCCAACTGTGCCATTTATCCCCTTGAACGAATGGAAGAAAAAGGGGATGAGGCCGTTGGATATTTTTTCAATCCCAACATTCACCCTTACCAAGAATATCAAAGAAGACTGGACGCATTGAAACAATACTCCGAGAGGGTTGGACTGGAGGTGTTCTATCGGGATGAATATCTCCTTGAGGAATTTTTAAGAAATGTGTCCCATCGAGTAGAGGAGAGGTGCCAGTATTGCTACTCGGTTCGGCTTGAAACCACGGCTCGCGAGGCGAAGAATAAGGCTTTCGATGGGTTTTCAACCACCCTTCTTCAAAGTACCCATCAAAATCATGCTCTGATCAAAGAAACCGGCGAGCGTGTCGCTCAGGAGATCGGGATTCCATTTTATTATGAAGATTTTCGACAGGGATGGAAAAAAGGAGTGGAAGTCTCCAAGGCTATGGGACTCTATCGTCAGCAATACTGTGGCTGTATCTATAGTGAGAAAGAAAGGTATTTAAAGAAAATGTCAAATGTCAAAGCTCAAATGTCAAATGAAGTTCAAAGTTCCAATGAAGCCCAAACCCCAAATGCCCAAGTATACGATTTAGAAGAGAGAACTGCTAAGTTTGGAGAACGAATAATTGAGTTTGCAAAGACCCTTGAGAAAAATGAAATCAACCGTCCTTTAATCGGTCAGTTAGTAAGTTCTGGGACGAGTATTGGCGCAAATTACATGGAGGCAGATGGCGCAGAATCAAAGAAAGACTTTCGGCATAAGATTGGCATTTGTAAAAAGGAATCGAAAGAAACAAAGCATTGGCTGAGAATGATCAGTAAGGCAAATCCACATAAAAGTGCGGAATGTCAACGATTATCTCAAGAGGCTCAAGAATTAACCCTCATTTTTTCTGCAATTCTTTTATCAAGAAAAAAGAAAAGTTTTGATATTTAGTCATTTGTCATTCATTTGACATTTGAAATTTGGCATTTGACATTATTTTTAGGAGGTCAGGTGTTCGGTTTTGGTGCTTTAGGAAAGATGTTCATCCTTCTGGGTGTCTTTATTATTCTCGCCGGTCTCCTTCTATTGGTCGGGGAGAAGATACCGTGGGTGGGTAGACTTCCTGGAGATATCATCATTAAGAAGGAGAGGTTTACTTTCTACTTTCCCCTCGCCACTTCTATTATTATCAGCATCATCCTGACATTGTTGTTTATGCTTTTTCGAAAATAAAATCCCCCCTCTTCCCCCTTTACAAAAGGTGGGGTGGGGGGATTATGTGGCAACCTCCTTAATAATTTCCACCAGCATCCTCATCCCAAATGTCAGATTTTCGATGGCGATTCGTTCATCATTGCCGTGTACTCTCAATATTTCTTTCTCTGGCAAACGAAAGGGACAGAAGTCGTAGGTCGTAATCCCTCTTTCCCTCAGAAAACGGCTGTCTGTGGCTCCGGGGAGGAGAAGAGGAACAACCGGACAATCCGGATCATTTGAGGTTGCAAATTTTTGGATGGCCTGAAAAAGATCTGTGCTAAAGGGAGAGGGCGGAATGGATTTCCCCTCCATTTTCCCTTCAATCTCAATTTCATCTCCTAATCTTTTTTTAATCTCTTTCAAGAAATTTTCTTTAGAAGATCCTGGTATGAGGCGACAGTCGAGAGTGGCGGTTGATTCTGAAGGGATGACATTGGCCTTGCTTCCGGCCTGAAGGATAGTGAGAGAGATGGTATCCCGAACCATGGCATTATAGATTGGGTTGGATGTCAACCTGGCTGAGAAAGAAGGATCGCTGAGCCCCTTTTCAATATCCTCAAAAATTTTTCTTCCATCAGAGGACTGTTTGGGAGCCATCTTGAGAAAAAATTCTTTCACCATGGGAAGGATGTTGAAAGGAGTTTCCCATTTTGTCACCGCCTCCAAAGCATGGATAAGTTTCACATTGGGATTGTCAGAATGAGGCATGGAAGCATGACCTGAGGTTCCTCTGGCCTTTAATTGGAGTTGGAAGACAATCTTCTGACCATTGGAAATTTCATATCGATCCGGAGCCCCTGTTTCGTTGAGGATGACATATCCCCCTTCATTCAGGGCGTATTCCGATTCCATTAAGGAGGAAACATTTTCCATGGCCCACTGAATTCCCCACTTTCCTCCGGTCTCTTCATCTGCCGCAGCAAAAAAGAGGATATCTCTTTCTAAAGGAATTTTCTCCCGTTTCAGGATTAAGAGGGCCATCATCTCTATGATGCCCATGGATTTATCATCGAGAGCTCCGCGGCCGTAGAGATATCCATCTTGGATGATCCCAGCAAAAGGATCTACTGTCCACCGCTCCTTTTCAACTGGGACGACATCAATATGATTGAGAAGGAGGACAGGTCTCTTCTTTCCATTCCCTTTTAAGGTGGCGAGTAAGCTCCCTCGGCCTGGAGAGGGCTCGAAGGTCTGACAGGGGATAGACTCGACATCAAAAATTTTTTTGAAAAATCTAGTTCCTTCTACTTCATTCCCAGGTGGGTTGACCGTATGGATCTGGAGGTACGTCTGAAGGTGATGGGTAGCTTCATCTAATAGTTGATTCCAATTCATAGTGGACTCCCATAAATACGTGCTGGTGACTCGTGCTGGTGATTCGTAACCCAGTTTTTATTAGAAGTTTCACTAACACCATTCACCACTCACTAACACTTTTTATTAATTTTCTCCAAATAAGGGAACAAATTTAAACTGATTCACATCAACCAGACCTTTATCAGTGATTTTTAGTTCCGGAATGACCGGCAGCGAGAGGAAGGAAAGTGTCATAAATGGGTCTGGGATTTCGCATCCAAGGTTTTTTGCGGCGTGATGGAGGGCTTCCAATTGAAGGTTGACTTGGGCAACCGAGGCTTCGGACATTAAACCCGCAATGGGCAAGGGGAGAGAAGCTAACACCCTTCCATCCAAAACAGCAACCAATCCCCCACTCATCGCTTGAATGACTTCTGCGGCTTTCAAAATATCCTGGTCATTGGTTCCCACAATGACCAGGTTATGTGAATCATGAGCTACGGACGAACCGATCGCTCCTTTCTTTAAGCCAAAACCCTGGACGAAACCAATCCCAATATTCCCTGTGGCTTTATGCCGTTCAACCACTACAATCTTAAGAATATCCTCTTTGATATTGGGATAGGCGACTCCCTCTTTCAAGAGGATTTTCTTCACACCTTTTTTTGTGATAATTTGATCTGGGATCAATTGAATGACTTTAGCGAGAGATTCGTCACTCCGAAGTAGAAAGGAATTGTTTTTAAGAGGCTTGATTCGAACAGATCCCTTGACTTTGGGACTCTTCCTCTTTCGGATGGAAGAGGAGAGCATTTTACCATTATCAGCAACCAATACCCCATCTTTAAAGACCTTCTTAATTTGAAATCGTCCCAGGTGATCGAAACTGACGATGTCAGCCCGATAACTCGGAGCAATGGCTCCGAGGTCATCAAGCCTGAAATATTCTGCAGGATTCAGTGTTGCCATTTGAATGGCTAAGATGGGGTCAATTCCCCATCGGATCGCTTGCCTGACCATGGAATCGATATGGCCCTCTTCGAGGAGTTCTTTTGGATGACGGTCATCGGTGACGAAAAGAAACCGTCTTGCATTTTTAGGTTGCACAAGTAGAAGGAGGGCTCTGAGATTTCTTGCAGTCGTTCCTTCTCTGATCATAATCCACATACCATTTTTCAATTTCTCCTTCGCCTCTCTGAGGGTGGTACATTCATGGTCAGATCGAATTCCTGCAGTGAGGTAGGCATAAAGTCCTTTTCCCGAAAGCATGGGGGCATGGCCATCAATTGGCTTTCCCTTTGCCATCTCAATTTTCTTGATGACCTCTGGATTTCTGAAGATGACGCCTGGGAAGTTCATCATCTCTGCCAATCCAATCGCCCAGGGTTCTTTGAATAGAGACTTTAAATCAATCGCCCTGAGGGTAGCTCCAGAGGTTTCCATATGAGTGGCGGGAACACAGGAAGGGAGCATAATGAAAACATTTAAAGGAAGGCCTCTCGCCGATTCTGCCATGAAGCGGATGCCCTCCCGACCGAGGACATTGGCAATTTCGTGAGGATCTGTGACTACAGTGGTTGTTCCGTTAGGAAGAACAGCTCGAGCAAATTCAGGGATAGTCACCATGCTCGATTCAATGTGGACATGACCATCAATCAACCCGGGGCAGAGAAAATCACCCTTTACATCGATGATCTCTCTGGCTTGATAATCTCCAAAACCTACGATCACGCCTCCGAAAATGGCTACATCCTTTTTTTCAATCTGACCCGAGAAGACATCTACAACCCTTCCGTTTTTGATCAGAAGATCAGCTATCCCATCGCCCGAAGCGATCTGGATTCTCTCTTTTAGCGATGTCATCTTTTTCCATCCCCTCCTTATAAATTTCATATCAAATCTCCTGCTTAGTATCAAGAGAATTTGGAGTTTATCGTTGACAGATATGTTTTCTGTAAGGTATTTATGTTTACATAGAAAATAAAAGTCAATGGTCAAAAGGTCAAGGTTAAGATGCCCGTTTCGGTAAAGGGTTATGTGTTTGGTCTTTTAAATCTATTAACCGTAACCCTTTGACCATATACCAAACTGGCTTCGTAACCCTAACCTGACAACGATGTTTAGATGAGGGGAACATTGAAAAATCGTTCATTTTCAAAGGGAAAGAATTTTTATGTCATCTCGGTGATTGGAGAAGATCAGGTTGGGATTGTCTCGGAAGTGACCCAAATGCTCTTTAAACAAGGCTTGAACATCGTGGATATTGAGCAGACGGTCATCCATTCCCAATTCACCATGGTACTCCTCATCCAACCACTCCGGTCCCGTTTCCAACCCAGTCAACTGCGAACAAGTCTCAATCGATTGGCAAAGAGACGGGGGATGAGTATTACGATGACCCCCCTTCATGAATTTAAGGGGTTAAGATTGGCCGAAACCAAGAGGCCCTATGTCCTCACTCTCCTGGGACCAGACCGGGCAGGAGTCGTGGCAGCCTTTTCTTCCATGCTGGCGAGACACCTTTGCAATATTGAGCGGATCAAGATGATCGCCAGAGGAGAGTTCTTCGCTATGGAAATGTGGGTTGACCTTCGAGAGGCAAATTTTTCCCTTTTGCGCCAGGATCTCACCACCGTAGCGAAGAAGGTTGGGATGGATATCATTGCCCAGCCTGAGCATATATTTAAGAAGAGGAAGAAGGTCATTGTCTTTGATATGGATTCAACCATTGTGGACGGAGAGATCATTGACGAAATGGCGAAACTAGCAGGAGCGGGCAAGAAAGTAGCCGCCATCACTGAAAGGGGAATGCGAGGGGAAATCGATTTTTCGGAATCTCTTCGGACAAGGGTGTCCTTTCTTAAAGGTTTGAGGATTAAGAGTTTGGAATCCATTGCTAAGGCGTTTAAGCTCACCAAGGGGAGTGAAGAATTGATTATAGCTCTGAAGGAAATGGGATTTAAGGTTGCTCTCATCAGCGGGGGGTTCAGCTATTTTGCGGATGTTTTGAAAAAAAGATTGGGATTCGATTATGCCTTCGGAAATGAATTGGAGATTAAAGAGGGAAGGCTCACTGGAAGAATTAAAGGAAGAATCATCGACGCCAAAAGGAAAGCTGAGGTCTTGGATGAAATCTGCCGTAAGGAAGGGATCACCCGGGATGAGGTCGTTGCAGTTGGGGATGGATCAAATGATCGGATTATGGTGGCGAACGCAGGGTTAGGGATCGCTTTTAATGCAAAAGAGATTTTGAGGAAAGTAGCAGATGGTGCCATTACAAAAGACCATATGAAAGGAGTTCTTTACTGCCTCGGTATTTCGGACCTTGATTTAAAAAGATAATCATCATGAGAAACCTATGAGTCCAGCCTTCCTTCATCCTATCAAAGCCATTATCTTCGATTTTGACGGGACCCTAGCTTTCCTCAACATCGATTTTTCTCTCATGAGAGAACGAATATTCGATTTGATGAGGCGTTATGGTGTTAAAGAAGAAACGATCCAGGAGAAGTATCTGCTTGAGATCATTGACGAGGTCTATCAAATCTTGTGGGAGAAGAATCCTTCCCATGCAGAGGCATTTTATCAGGAGTCTCATCATATCCTTCATGAAGTAGAAATGAGGGCAGCGGAGAAGGGGAAGCTGATTCCGGGAACAGAGGCAACTTTAAAAAGTTTAAGGAAGAAAGGAATTAAAATTGGAATTATTACACGGAACTGTGAGGAGGCTGTTCGAAAGGTTTTCCCTGGCATTGATGATTTTTGTGATGTTTTTGTATCGAGAAATTCGGTAAAGAAGGTCAAACCCCACCCAGATCATCTGACCTATGTAATGGAGTCATTGAAAACTTCAGGGGAAGAATCCGTGATGGTTGGAGATCATATCATTGACATTCAGGCAGGAAAGAGGGTGGGGATGAAGACAATTGGGGTATTGACGGGAAGGATAAAGAAGGAGGAGTTTGAGAAGGCAGGAGCGGATTATATTTTGAGAGATGCCTCGGAGATTTTTGGGTTATTGGAGGAGTAAAGCCATGAAGAAAAAGGTGATCCAAACAGAAAAAGCACCCAAGGCAATTGGCCCATATTCACAAGCCATTCAGGCAGGGAATTTTCTATTCCTCTCTGGACAGATACCTCTCGATCCAAAAACAGGGGAATTAGTGAAAGGAGATATTCGGCAACAGACCCAGCAGGTTTTAGAAAATATTAAAGGGGTATTGGAATCTCAAAAGTTAGGGATGGAAGATGTGGTCAAGGTGACTATTTTTTTAAAAGATATCGGAAATTTCAATCAGGTCAATGAGGTTTATGCTACCTACTTTCCATCTTCACCACCTGCGAGGTCAACGGTCGAGGTGGCAAAACTCCCAAGAGATGCCGATATAGAGATAGAGGCAATCGCCGTCATTTAATTACCACTGCCTTCCCACTTCACAGTCTTCTTTTCTCCGTCCGGGGGATTAATTTGGATTTCGAAGGTGACGGATTCTAGTTTTTTCTCTGGAAGTGAGAAACCAAAAATCAATAGACGGCCTGAGTTGGGAGGTAAGGGGACAGTGAGCGTAGTCTCCTCCTGAGTTGGATTAAATTCAGCTACAGAAACTTCTTCTGGATATTTTATTTCTTTTGGAACCACAACCACGTTGATGGAATTGGGTGGGGCAACAGACCGCTGACTCCGGTTGAAGATTTCGACATGGACTTCTAACATTTTAAGGGGAGACGTGGTGGATTCAAATTCCCTGACGAAGAAAATTACTTCTCCCAACTTGATCTCCGGACCTTTTTCTACTATAGCCTTGGGTTGGGAAAAGACTACCCCCGTTGCCAGGGATAATAGAAAAATCAGAATAGATGAATAAATAATAGTTTTTCTAATCAATTTACCCATTTTATCTTCCGCTAAAGTTCGATTTAGTAATTTAATTCCCTTCGCCATTCGCCCCTTGCCTCTTGCCTCTTGCCTCTTGCCTCTTGCCTGAGACTAATTTACCACATTTATATTCGAATGAGAAGACCTTCGATTCTCCGGCCTGAGGTCTGGGGCTTGAGCGCCGTCGAATGGGTCAGCAACTATATAAATTCAATGATGAATCCACTATGGGTTTAGTAAAGAAAAGCTTATTTTATTGTATAGACTTTACGGCTATATTATAATAAATTTCGTTCATTTTTAAGAAAGTTGCCATGAAGCCTATTGTCGCTATTGTCGGAAGACCTAATGTTGGGAAATCTACCCTCTTTAATCGAATCACTGGAAGGAAGAGAGCCATTGTCTGGGATGAGCCCGGCGTGACCCGGGATCGGAATTATGCTGACGTGGAGTGGGAGGAGAGTACTTTCACTTTGATTGACACCGGTGGGTTCGAACCGGTTTCAAAAGATCGGATCTTTGTCCAGATGCGCGAGCAATGCCAGTTGGCCATGGAGGAAGCCGATGTGATACTTTTCATGATGGACGGGAAGGAAGGCCTAACCCCCTCGGATAAGGAAATTACCGATATTCTTAGAAAATTGAATAAACCTGTGTTTTATATCGTCAATAAGATTGATGGGCCAAAGCATGAGGAGAAGGCCCTTGAATTTTATGGGTTAGGTGTAGAACCAATCTATTCAATTTCGGCAGAACATGGATATGGTGCGAATGGACTAATGGATGAGGTGCTCAAGGCCCTTCCAAGTTTGACTGAGGAAAAATGGGATAAAGATGTTACAAAGGTGGCTGTGGTAGGAAGGCCGAATGTCGGGAAATCCTCTTTGATTAACCGATTATTAGGATATAAGAGAGTGCTTGTTGATGAGGTTCCTGGTACAACACGGGATGCCATTGACACCTTTTTTGAGAGAGATGGGAGGAGATACGCCCTGATTGATACAGCAGGAATCCGGAGGAAGAGCCGGATCAGCTTGCGGCTGGAAAAGTATAGTATTGTGGAAGCGCTTCGAACTATTGATCGGTCTGACGTCGCCCTTCTCTTATTAGATTCCAAGGAAGGAGTGACCGATCAGGATGCCCGAATCGGTGGGTTCATCCACGATAAGGGAAAGGGATGCATTCTTGTCGTGAACAAATGGGATCTTGTTGAAAAGGATTCTCAAACCATGATTCAGTATGAAAGGGACATGGGAGAAAATCTCAAGTATCTCTCTTATGCTCCCATCCTTTTTATTTCCGCTCTGACAGGCCAAAGAGTTAGGAAAGTCCTGGATGTGGTAGATCATGTGTCAGAGCAGACCCAAAAGCGAATCCCTACCGCTCAGTTAAATAAATATTTTGGAAAGTGGGTTGAAAAATTTCCTCCTCCGCTTTATAAAGGTCGAAGTGTGAAGATGAACTATATCACTCAGGTCTCCACGGCACCTCCGACCTTTGTGATCTACACCAATTTTCCAGATGGAATTCATTTTTCTTATGAACGTTATTTACTGAACCAGATGAGGGAAACCTTCAGCTTCGAAGGGGTTCCGGTTCGTCTCCGGTTTAGAAAGAAAGGGAAGGAAAAGTGAGATGGATAAACGAAAAAAGAAATATCTGATAACGATTGTGATCGCCATCCTTATTTTGGTAGGAGGGTTCTTTCTCTACCAGTGGACCGGCCAGAATGGATCGAACCAAAAATTTCGTTTGGTGAAGGCCGAGAGGGGAGAGGTCGACTTGGTTGTGACAGCCACCGGGACAATCAATCCAGTCATTAACGTTTTAGTAGGGAGTCAAGTTTCAGGGACAATTAAAGGCCTCTATGCTGATTTTAATTCCCAGGTAAAAGAGGGACAGGTGATTGCCCAGATCGATCCTGCGATCTTTCAGGCTCAGGTCGATCAGGCAAAGGCCAATGTTTTAACCAACCAGGCCAATCTCTTGAATGCCCAAGCGAACCTTGTGAATGCCAAGGCAAATCTCGTGAAGGCAGACGTGGCGGTTTTAGATGCGAAGAGGACTCTTGATCGAAATCTACCGCTTGTGGAAAAGAAGGTCATTGCTCAGGCCACCATGGACACAGCCCAGACGAATTATGATACAGCGGTAGCCCAGAGGGATGTGGCCAAAGCCCAGATAGACTCGGCTACATCTCAGGTGGAATCTTCAAAGGCTCAGGTGGAACAGGCCAAGGCTGCTTTGAAACTGGCGGAGACCAACCTGAGATACGCGACTATTCGGTCTCCGGTCAATGGGACTGTCATTTCGAGGAATGTGGATGTGGGTCAAACCGTGGCAGCCAGCCTTCAGGCTCCAACCCTTTTTACCATTGCTAAAGACCTGACCCAGATGCAGGTGGATACCAATGTGAGTGAGGCAGATGTCGGCCGTATTACGGTGGGACAGGATTCAACCTTTACCGTTGATGCTTATCCCGGAAGAATTTTTCGCGGAAAAGTTTCGGAGATTCGCAATGCTCCTATCATCGTTCAAAATGTTGTAACTTATGATGTCGTGATCCTGGTGGACAATAAAGACTTGAAGTTAAAACCAGGTATGACCGCCAACGTCTCCGTTATGATTGCCCATAGAGAAGGGGTGTTAAAGATACCCAACGCTGCTCTCAGGTTCCGGCCAGTGTTTGCCAAGACGGAAAGTGGAAAAGGAGGTCCTCCGCAGAAAGCGGGTGAACAGGTAAAATCCTCGCAAGGAGACCAAGGAAGACCAGGCAGGGTATGGGTTCTATCTAAGGAAGGGAAACCAATTCCTGCCTCTATTGTCCTTGGAATTACCGATGGTACTTTCAGTGAAGTGATGTCTGGAGATCTTCGGGAAGGCGGAGAGGTGATTGTTGAAGAGACTTCGGGCAAAAAAGCCTCTGCGCAAAGCAGCGCTTCTTCACCCTTTATGAGAACCCCAGGGAAATAAGAACCATAAAGGAAATGTTAAATGTCAAAGCTCAAATGTCAAATCAAATCCAAAATCAAAATGTAAAAAATTTTGGATTTTGGACTTTGACATTCATTTGACATTTGGATTTTGAAATTTGGATTTGGAATATGAGTTCATTAATTCAGGTTCAAGATTTGGTGAAGGTTTATAGTTTGGGGGAGGTGGAGGTTCGAGCCCTTCAAGGCGTTTCCCTCTCGATCGACCGTGGTGAATTTGTGGCCATCATGGGGGCTTCAGGCTCTGGGAAATCGACCTTCATGAATATCTTAGGTTTCTTAGATCAGCCCACAAGCGGGCAATACCTTTTAGAAGGCATCAACGGCGAGAACCTTTCGAGAGATGAGCTGGCTGAAATCCGGAATAGAAAGATCGGTTTCGTTTTTCAGGGGTTTAATCTTTTGTCCAGAACCTCAGCCTTAGAAAATGTTGAGCTACCCCTGCTCTATGCAGGAACTCCAACTTCCAAACGGAAGGAGATGGGACAAAAAGCCCTTTCTGAAGTGGGTTTAAAGGGAAGGGAACACCATCATCCCAGCCAACTTTCTGGAGGTGAACAGCAACGGGTCGCTATCGCCCGGGCTTTGGTCAATGAACCCGCCATTCTCTTAGCCGATGAACCCACGGGAAATCTTGATACGAAAACGAGTGAAGAGATCATGGGTATCTTTCAGCGTCTCAATCGAGAGATGGGGATTACCATCATCATGATCACCCACGAGCCAGACATTGCTTCCTTTGCCAAGAGAAATATTCTCTTCAGGGATGGAAAGATCGTTGATGATCACAAGAAATCGGCCCCGACCATCGCAGGAGGGGTGAAATGACACGTCTTCTCGCAAGCCTCCGGATTGCCCTGAGGGCGCTGATGGTCAATAAGATGCGCTCGGCCTTGACCATGTTGGGGATCATCATCGGTGTGGGTGCGGTGGTTGCCATGATTGCCGTGGGTTCAGGGGCAAAGCAGCGAATCGCAGAGCAGATTGCCAGTATGGGATCGAATCTCCTGATTGTCCTCTCAGGGAGCTCAACGAGCGGTGGACTCCGATTCGGATCGGGAACAGTTCCAACATTAACAGTGGATGATGCGAAAGCCATCCTGACAGAAATTCCGGCGGTCAAGTATGTAGCGCCTACCCTCGGCGGGGGAGCACAGGTAGTCTTTGGAAATCAGAACTGGTCCACCATTATTAATGGAACAACCCCTGAAGCTCTCGAAATCAGGGACTGGCCTCTTGCTTCGGGTCGCCCATTCATTCAACAGGACATTGACGGAGCAACGAAAGTCTGTCTTTTGGGGAAGACTGTGGCGGATAATCTCTTCGGAGGGATTGATCCGATTGGCCAAATCATTCGTATTAAGATGGTTCCTTTCACCGTGATCGGAGTACTTGCTCCCAAAGGACAATCGACTCAGGGGCAGGATCAGGACGATACGATCATCGTCCCTCTGACCACGGCCCAAAAAAAACTCTTTGGGATGCAATTTCCGGGGATGGTGAGAGTGATTATGGTGCAAGCAACGGAGCCGGAGGTGATGAAGGATGTGGAGAATCAAATTAATGATCTTCTTCGACAGAGGCATCATATTCAACCAAAGCAGGATAATGACTTTTCGGTGAGGAATCTCACAGAGATTATGTCGACTGCCGAGCAATCCGCCAGTGTCATGTCCCTTCTTCTGGGTGCCATTGCCTCCATCTCTCTCATTGTTGGAGGGATCGGGATTATGAATATCATGCTCGTTTCTGTCACTGAGAGGACCAGGGAAATTGGTATTCGAATCGCCGTGGGGGCAAAGGGACGGGATATCCTTCTTCAATTCCTTATCGAATCTTTGGTGCTCAGTCTGATCGGGGGAACCATGGGAATCGGGATTGGAGTAGCAGGGACCCTCATCTTATCCAGTTTTACTCAATGGCCAACCCTCTTCTCAGTTAAAGCTATCCTTTTGGCTTTTCTCTTTTCCGGATCGGTAGGCGTGTTTTTTGGATTCTACCCGGCTCGTAAGGCCTCCATGCTCAACCCCATCGAAGCCCTGAGATATGAATAAATTGCAGATTTCAAATTGCGGATTGAAGATTGAAAATCTGAAATCTAAAATCTGAAATTCGAAATCAGATGAGATGACGCCGATTGGTTTTTTACTTTTTATTGGAGTGGGATGTGCAATAGGGTTCCTCGCCGGTTTTTTTGGTGTGGGCGGTGGGATACTAATGGTACCCCTACTTGTTTTCAGCTACGAACAATCTGGCGTTCCTCCGCCTGTGTTGACTCATATCGCCATTGGCACCAGCCTCTTCGTGATCATTTTTGCTTCGCTTACGAGCGCTTATCAGCATGGTAAACAGGGAAACATTGATTGGCGTTCGGTTTTCATGCTCGGATTTTCCAGCGCCCTGACCGCCTTCGTCACCACGAAATTGGCTGCGTGGTTGAGCGGAAGGCATCTGCAAATTGTTTTTGGTCTTATTATCATGGCGTCAGCAATAAAAATGTTGACCGAAAGCAAAGCAAAGGCTCAGAAGAAACTTGAATTATCATTAACACCGAGTGCGTTTGCTCTTATCGGAGTGGGACTTGCCGCTGGCATTATGGCAGCTTTAGCTGGGGTAGGCGGTGCAATTGTTACCATACCGATGATGTATTATTTTTTAAATATGCCTTTAAAATTAGCGATCGGGACATCGAGTGCTACCATTGTGATAACAGCTTTGTTCTCAGTGTTTGGCTATATTTTAAATGGGATAGGTCGTGCTGGTCTGCCTGAATGGAGTTTGGGGTTTGTGGATCTCCAACGTGGCGCTGCACTTGCCATCGGGACAATACTGATGGCGAGAGTGGGAGCCTATGTTTCTTTTAAAACTCACCCATTCCGGATCAAAAAATTATTTGCTCTCTTCGTCATCCTTGTTTCAATTTATATGCTGGTGAAGTAGAATCTATTACCACTTAACGCATTATTTTTTCGTCATTTTATATCTCTATAACATCGGGCGATAGCCTCTTTTAGTCGTTGATGGGCCCTTAGATCGGACAGTGTAGATTGGTAAGTAAAAAGTCGTTCGCCCTTGCCGGTACTTAATTTCCAGATATCTGCTAAAAATGGTGGTCCTTTCCAATCTTTCGCAGGTATCACTTCAAGAGGAGAAAAGGAATTAGTCACCTCGATGATGATCCGAGCGACTTCCTCCCAGCTAAGGAAAAGTGTGGAGAGGTTAAATATTTCTCCAAACGTCTTTGGTCTTTGTAAAGCAAGCAATAAAGCATTTGTTAGATCATCGACATGGAGAAAGCTTCCACCAGCACTTTCAGGAACCATCAAGGGGTCCCCTGCCTGGGCAAGCTTGATCAGGTCGCGTAGGTGTCTCCCGCCAATCTCTTCCCCATAGGACCACCAGAATCGGAAAATCGTCACAGGCAGTCCTTTAGTCTTGAAGTAAGCCAACGAAAGTTTTTCTGCCATCAGTTTAGCAATTCCATAAAACGGCTTTCTCGCTTCTTCCACCAAACATGAATCTTCTTCGGTAATAGAAGATTTTAAGGGTTTGCCATATACGACTGCGGTACTTGTGTAAAAGAAATGAGAGACTTTCTCAGTTACTGCCGCATCAAGTAATAAAACATGTCCCTTGAGGTCGCTTCCTAAAAGCTCTATCGGGTCGTCAGAAAAAGACCAAGCCAGGTGGAGGATGACATCTATGCCTTTGACCGCTTCTTTTATTACAGAGAGATCTTCTATTTCCCCTTTGATTAGTTCTAAATTTTTATACCTCGAGGGTTGGAACTCATCAGCCTTTTTATCCAAAACCCTTACGGAATGTCCCTTCTCTAAAAGAGATAGGGCGAGTGGTTTACCTACTGAGCCAGCTCCGCCCGTAATCAAGAATTTCATGATGATTCTCCAGTGAATTTAGCTTTTCGTCTCCTTTGTTCTGATACATTCAGGTTACCTATGTTTTGATACTTGGCAACTAAAGGCTAAACCTTATGGGGCGCGGAAACCCACTGATCTTTTTCAGACCTCCAATCGCCATACCATTGATGCTCCTGGCACTCTTCTTCTTGCCCACCATGGTAGAGGGTGGAAGAACCCCCTTCTCCACATCCCCCACGGGCCAGATCAATCCGTTTTGATCGCAAGTTCAGGAGGCCCGAAAGCAGGCCTTATATGCCCTTGAGAACCGGCTTTGGCATCTTACGCAAAACGAGGGCTCCCAAGCCAGCCAGGAAAGAAAACACCACCAGCGATAAGAACCTTCATCTTTTTTCTTCTTTATAAAAAAAACGGGGATGCAAAGCGACATACTTTTCGCTTTCATCCCCTCTTCAACTCATTTTAACCTGCTCATTTACTCTGGCCAGTAGGTATTTTCACCCTGCCAAAAACGTATTACAAACTTCCTAAAAGAGAGACTCCCACTTAGGCCGCCTTTGGAACTTCCTTTGCAATCCTGCTCCTGATCAAAGGTCTCAAGACGAAGAAGGCAAGGATGGCAGCAGTCGCGTCGAATACGGCTGCGATGTAATAGGGGACAACGAACGATCCGGCAAAGAACGCAGCCATCATGGCAGCGCCATATCCTGCCATAATGGAAGACACCCCTTTAGCGGTGTATAACATGCCGTAGTTGGCGGTGGCATTTTTTGGTCCGAATACGTCACCGGTGATGGCAGAGAACAAGGCATATATTTCGCCCCATGAGAGGAAGACGAAGGGCAAAACGAGGACGAACAATATCGGGCTACCGTGGATTTGGGTCATCAGAAAGATGAGGACCGCCTCTACCGCAAAGGCAAGGGTCATCGTATACTCCCTGCCCAGTTTGTCAGAGATCGAACCCCACATAATTCTAGAGAAGGCGTTCGTGACCCCGGCCAGTGTAGCCACAAAGGGAACGATTGCAAAACCCCACACTTTCGCATCGAATACATTGAGAGACTTGGCAATCTGGGATAGATTTCCTGTGGTCATCAGGCCGCCCGTGGCGACAAAAAGGAACATGATGTACAAGAGATAGAACTCAGGCCTCGTCAGGGTTTGAGACCAGGTATAGTTCACCTTTGATTGAGCAACAGCCTTGGTTACCAGTTTTGAGCGCTGTTCCCACCCTGGAGGCGCCCAGCCCGCAGGGGGATGACGCAGTACCAGGGCCATAATAAAAGCGATGATGCCCTGAGCAACCCCCCAGACAGCCATCGCGCCGCCCCATCCCATACTGCTTATCGTACCTGCAATGGGTATAATGGTCAGTGCTGCTCCACCTCCAAATCCTGCGGCAGTCAAGCCGGCGGCCAATCCCCTTCTATCAGGGAACCATTTCACTGCATTGGCGACCGTTGAGATGTAGATGATTCCCGCCCCGGTCCCGGCAATGACGCCGTAATAAATGTAAAGTTCAAAAACAGACTTGGCAACTGTTCCTCCAAGTAGCCATCCAACAAGAATGGCAATGGAGCCTATCATCATGAGCTTGCGGATACCGAACTTATCGACGAAGTATCCTGCCACCGGCACGGGCCACGTTTCAAATAGGATGAACATTGAAAATATGGCCGCTATTTTGGCGTAGGGCACCCCCGTGAATTGTTGTCTCATGCCTGGCGTGAAGAGGGTGAACGAATACTGATAGTTAGAAATGACGATCATCGCAATGACGCCTGCAAACAACTGGACCCATCTATTGCCGGCAATCGTACCGTACAATTGCTTGGCGGTGTCTGCTTGAATTGTTATGTTGTCAGGCATACTCCTCCTCCTTTCATTTAAAGAATTAAATCTTGGGGTTAAGTGAGTCCGGTCCACAATACCCCGCTGGGAAATATTCTGGACCGGAATATAGAAACGATAACCGATGCACTATTTTTTCATCCCTTGACAGAAAATCAGGCCTTTGACTTTGATCTGGATTTAGGTGTCGGAACCGGGGCCTCCACTGCAATGGCCTTGATTCTCTGAATCTTCGCGTCCACAAAGGCCTGCATCTTGGCGATATGCTCCGCTTTGAGATGCGAGAAGCGTCCCTGAAACTTCATATATTCGCCGACCGGTTTATACTTCTTTGGAATGCGGGTGTATTTATATTCACCATTCTCCCACTCATAAAGGGTCCACATCCCTGTTTCAACGGCGAAACGGCCCATCTCTAAGGTCAACTTCTCGTCAAACTTCCAACCCTTTGGACAGGGTGCCAGCATATGGAGAAAAGTGGGGCCGTCATAATTGAGGGCCTTGCGCACCTTGTTCATCAGATCGAGGGGATAAGACACACAGGTCGTGGCGACATACTTTACGGCCGGATGGCCTCCAATCACGAGCTGAGGAGGATCCTTGGGAAAAAGGGTTTTGCCCTCGGGAATGAGTTTTCCCGGAGGGGTAAAGGTTGTATTCGCACCGTAAGGAGTGGTGGGTGAAGTCTGAATCCCCGTATTGGCATAAGATTCGTTATCGTAGCAGATGAAGAGAGCGTCATGACCGCGATACATCAGTCCTGACATCGCCTGAAGGCCGATATCGACGGATCCGCCATCCCCTGCCATACAGATGACGTTTGGAAAAGGTCCATCATATTTACCCTTACGTGCCAACGTTTTATAGGCGGCCTCAATTCCGGATGTGACGGCCCCGCCATTGGTGATCTGGGAGTGGATCCAGGAGACCGCATAGGGAGTGCAGAGATAACTCGAATTCGCCACATACATGCAGCCGGTCGGTCCAATGAAGATGGTGTCTTTGCCAGCCGCCTTCGCTACGAGACGGTAGTTCAGGGCCGGACCGCAGCCGGAACAGGTCCGGTGGCCAGGTACATACATCTCTTCTCTTGGTGCGCCACGGAGAGACTTGATCGGTTCCAGGATTTGCTTTTTATAATCAAATGCTTGCATCATTGAACACCTCCTTAATTTATCGAAAGGGATCTATATTTCTTCTTCAAAACCAACCCAGTAAACAAGCTGGTGGGTCTTATTATCTTTGGCCATCTGCGTGAGGATTTTAGCCATGTAGTAGAAATCCTCGAGCATGATGACATCCCCACCCAAACCGGCCATAAAAGAGGTAACCAGTGGTCTTTTATCCAAATCGTAAAGAGAGGTCCTGACTTCATGAATCAGATTTCCACCTCTCGTTGCACCACCGTAAGAAGTGCTGCTCTCTACGCAACCCACTACTTTCACCTGAGAGAGAGCCTCCGTAATTTGCTCGGTGGGCCAGGGCCGAATCCATCTCGGCCTTACCATCCCTGCCTTTATTCCCTGGCTTCGGAGATGGTTGATTGCTGACTTGCAAGTATTGGCATGAGCCCCTTGGATGAAGAATGCGATTTCAGCATCATCCATCTTATATTTTTCAAGGTAGGGGTCGTAATTTCGGCCGAAAATTCGATTAAAATCATTGATCGCCTCTTCGATCACTTTCGGCACTTCCAAAAAAGTCATTGCCCTTTGAGCATCCATGGGTGCTCCTTGATCAGGCCGGATTTGTGGGCCATGTGAAACAGGGCAGAGAGGACTTAAGGGATGGGGTGCTTTATAGGGAGGTAAGAATTCCCTCACCTGTGATAGCTCTGGTAAGATGACCTTATCTGGAATATGGGAGAGGAAATAACCATCCTGGCATACAAATTGAGGCAACATGATACGAGGATCTTCTCCCACCCGGTAATTGATTAATGTATTATCGAAGACCTCTTGGGGTGTTGCAGCCCAACCCATTAACCAACCTTGATCCCTTGCAGACATGGCATCGGTATGTTCTGAACCGAAATCACCAGGGGGATCAAGGGTTCTATCTGCAATGGCCATTTGAAGGGGATAACGTCCACCCGCTGCTGGGCTGTAAACCTCAAACGCATAGGTCACTCCAACCCCTGAACTTCCGGTATAGGCACGGGCGCCAGCCGCTGATGCTCCAAGCGCTACCGAGACTTGGGCATGTTCACCCTCACCATGAACAAATTCTGCATCCAGTTCGCCGTTAGCAACCATTCTTGCAAGTTCCATCATAATCGCTGTGTAGGGACGGATGGGGAACGAACAGATGACTTCCACCTCTGCAAATTTTGCTCCCTGCGCTGCTGCAGCGCAACCGCTAAGCATTTTTTCTTGAGCCATAATTTTCCTCCTTCTTAAAAAGGTTTTTCCAAACGGACCACCCCGTCCTCAAAGTCAAGTTCAGGGACAGCAGTCAGGGCGTCCGCAGGGCATTCATGAATACAAATCTGACAGCCTTTACAAAACTTCCAGTTCCATTCCATCTTGTCTTCCTTTTCATTATAAGACCAGCAGGAATCTGGACATGAAATGTAGCAGGTAAAACAACGGGTGCACTTCTCATGGTCAATCACCGGACGAACAATCCGCCAGTTTGAAGTGATAAAGAGCTCCTGCTGTTTCACTGGAGCGGGTGTGATCGCTCCAAAGGGAACTTCTCTATCTTTTGGGACTTTTATCGCCATAATCTTCTCCTTTCTCTATTCTGTTCTCTTAATTCGTATTCGTAACTCTTAACTCCGAATTATTATCCTCCCCAGAAATATTCTGCACGAGGTTTACGGAATTTTTGGATTTTCACTTCATTAAAACCACGTTCCATGGCTGCTACGTTAGTAATAATTTTTGCAATATTCTCTTTTTTCACCATTCCAGTCACTTTAGCCATGGCCCCAAGAATGGGGGCAGCGAGACCTGCTCCTATACCCGCCGCGTCCACACCCCCTTCTGAACCGGAGAAGTCTACTGTGCGTATTCCAGAGATTCCATCCGCATCCACTATGGCGATGGCACCTAATACATCGGCATTGGGAATAAATTTGAGCATGTAGTCGATCGGGCGGTTCGTATTGATAAGCAAAAGGCCACCGTCAGGCATGCCTCTCAGCACATTAATTCCTTTGACAATCGTGGGTTCAACGATCACTACCACATTAGGGTGAGCGTTTGTATAGAGATATTTCATCTCGATCTCTTCATCGCTGATTCTCGCGTATTTCCGGGTTGTAACGAGCACACGATCGGGAAGGTCTTCATAATTATCAAAGGCCTGGACAAATTTGCCCTCTATCTTTGCCGCCTGAGCAAAAGCATTAGAAATATCGCGCGCCTCTTTATCCATGACCACTCCTCGTGTCCAAACAGTGATTTCCGTCACTTTAGCCATAAATAGATACCTCCTTAAAGCAATGTTGGTCAATCAAACTGACTCATTGAATCTAAAACTTGACAAGGTAACGTAATCTCTTTAATGACGAAGATGACTTTTTCCCACCTCCTCTCTTTTTTTGAGTATGATATCCTCTATCTCCTTTAAGTGCTGACGCATGGCCTGCCGGGCGGCTACAGGATTACACCTCTTGATGGCAGAAAGGATTTTCTGATGACCCTGGAGGGACCTTCGTTTTCTTTCTTCTGGTTGAAGATACCTTTCACGGGTTTGTCCCAAAAGGTCGAAAAGAGCAAGGAGAAGACGTTCTAACACCCTGTTTCTTGCTATCCGGGCCAAACAGTGATGAAAATCGGAATCCGTTCGAATTGGGTTCATACCATGGGCCACTTCTTTTTTTTGTTCCTTAAGGATTTCCTCGAGCTCAGCGATTTCTTCAGGGGTTGCATTTTCTGATGCCTGCTGGGCAACTTCAGGTTCGATGATTTTGCGGAGAGAAAAGATATCGATCAGATCGTCCTTCTCATGAAAAAGGGAAGTAGCTAAAGGCTGTACAAGGGCTTCTTCATTAGAAGCGATGACGTAAGTTCCATTTCCCTGTCGTCTCTGAACAAGTTTCATTGCTTCAAGATAAAAAATAGCCTCCCTGACAGAGGCGCGGGATACTTTAAAGGTATCAACTAACTCTCTTTCTGTCGGAAGCTGGTCACCTCGCTTCAATTTCCCTTTTTGGATAAGATGATGGATTTGTCCTACGATGTCCTCATAGACCCGCTTTTTTTTAACCGCCTTCAACATGACGAATCACCTCTTTTTCTTGCACCTCTTTTAATGCTTCGTCAAAATGAGAAGCCGTGACCAAAAGCTTTTTTGACTTTTTCTTACCAGAGTCATTGATCAACTCACCAATGGCGAGCATGGTTGCTCTCCTCGCCATGAATGCGATATGAGAACCCGTCATTCCAACTGTGCATTTGGCTAACTCTGCAAGGTTTACATCATCGGCTAAAGGCCTCTCTTTGGTGTGAACCCGAAATATCTCTAACCGCTCTGCCTCGTCAGGGATAGGAAATTTAAGAATATAATCAAGCCGTCCGGCCCGCATTAAGGCAGGATCAAGTAAATCTTCACGATTCGTCGCCCCCAGCACAATGACCTGAGAAAGATCACTTAGGTTATCCAACTCATTAAAAAACTGACTGGCCATGCGTTCGACCGCCCCGCCTTCACTTCCATAGCCACGGGTTGCCACGAGGGCATCTATTTCATCAAAAAACAGGATGCAAGGCGCCGATTGTTTTGCTTTTTTAAAGATCTGATGGAGAGTTTTTTCTGATTCTCCAAGCCATTTTGAGAACAGAATGGGACCACTGATGGAAATGAAATTCAGGCCCGTTTCACCCGCCAAAGCCTTTGCCATAAGCGTCTTCCCAGTGCCCGAAGGTCCGGAGAAAAGAACCCCTCTGGGAGGGAGCACTTTACCTTCGTGAAAAAGCTCTGGAAATTTGTGGGGCCAATCTACAATGGAGATGAGGGTTTCTTTAATCCTCTTCAATCCACCGATATGGTGCCACTTCACCGCAGACCTTTCGGTATAAAATTCACGCGTAGCTGTGGGTTCAATCTCACGGAGGGCTGTTAAAAAGTCCTCCATCGTGATTTCCAGATGATCTGGGTTGACAAGCATGGCATCGAGATGATTTCCGCCTTCGAGAGAAAGATATCTTCTTAAAGCCACCATTCCCGCCTCTTTGCATAAGGCCTCTATGTCCGCTCCGACGAAGGCATGGGTAATCTGGGCAAGACGTTCCAAATCGACATCAGAGGCCAGAGGCATACGGCGACTATGAATCCTAAGAATGGCCTGGCGGCCTTCGACATTTGGAACGGGAAGAGCAATCTCACGGTCAAAGCGACCTGGTCGTCTGAGAGCGGCGTCGATCATTTCCGGGATGTTGGTGGCCCCGATGACAATCACCTGCCCACGAGAGACCATACCATCCATCAAGGCCAGGAGTTGGGCAACCACTCTTTTTTCGACATCTCCTAAGACCTCTGCGCGCTTTGGAGCGATGGCATCTATTTCATCGATAAAGATGATGCTGGGAGCATTGCGGGTTGCATCTTCAAAGATCTCCCTTAAGCGGGCTTCACTTTCACCATAAAATTTATGGATGATTTCTGGTCCATTCACCCGAATAAAATGGAGTTTCGTCTCGCTGGCGATGGCGCGGGCAATGAGGGTTTTTCCTGTCCCAGGAGGACCATAAAGGAGTACACCCTTGGGTGCTTCGACACCTAATTTTTCAAAGACCTCTACATAACGTAGGGGAAGCTCGACCATCTCGCGAATAAGCTTTAATTCTTTTCCAAGCCCACCCACATCCTCGTAAGAGACATGAGAAGGTGCCTCCATAGAAAAATCTGGTTTTTTTATAAGGAATTTTGTTTTTTGGCTAATCAAGACTCCCCCTGATGGAGAAGTCGCTTCGGCAAGAAAAAAACGGTCTTTCCCTGTTAAAAAGGGGACGTTGATTTTATCCCCAATCATAACAGGTAATCCCTGTAGGATTTTCGGAAACTGCTCCAGCTCGCCTTCTTCTGGTATAACGTTTGCTAAATCGAGAGGGGTAATGAGGACCGTTGTGGCGATTTTATAGGGGATTTTTTTTATTCTTACAATTTCCCCCAAATTCACCTTGGCATTGCCGCGGGTGATCCCGTCGATCTGAATTATTTTTTTTCCATAATACTCTGGGAAGGTTCCGGTGATCCTGGCGACTGTCTTTTTCTCTCCACTCATCTCGATCAGATCGCCGAGGACACCTCCTAAAGCCTTAATATCCTCTGGATCGAGGCGCGCCAATCCTTTACCAACATCTTCGATTAATGCTTCGCTTACCTTTAAATCCAGGGTGATCGCCATGAAAAGAACCTATGTCATAATTGGTTAGAAGATCAGACCATATGACAACTATTTTTAACCAAAATGCTATACCTTTGTCAAGATGGAGTTTACCGTTTTTATTACAACATGGTTCTCTACTACTGGCTATATTTTAAATGGGATGGGCGTGCTGGTCTGCCTGAATGGAGTTTGGGGTTTGTGGATCTCCAATGTGGTGCTGCACTCGACATCGGGACAATACTGATGGCGAGAGTGAGAGCCCATGTTTCTTTTAAAACTCGCCTGTCCCGGCTCAAAAAATTATTTGCCCTCTTCGTCATCCTTGTTTCAATTTATATACTGGTGAATTGAACTGGGTTCGCCACAATAATTACTCACCCATGACCTGGACAATTAGATTTCTCTCCCTCTTCCGGTTATCAAAATCGATGAAGACGATTTGTTGCCATGTTCCCAGGCTCAATCTTCCCTTGATAAGGGGAATGGTAAGGGACGGTTTCATCAGAGCTGCCCTCACATGTGAAAAGCCGTTGCCATCACCCCAGCGTCTATCATGTTCATAAGGGATATTGGATGGAACGATATTTTCTATTGCCTTTTGTAAATCTCTGAGCACACCTGATTCATATTCGATCGTCGTCACAGCACCAGTAGATCCAGAACAGAACACGGTGACCAATCCATTTTCAATTCTTGAGCGGTCTATCACTGCATCCACATAATGCGTAATGTCAAGGATATCGCTAAAGCCTTTTGTGCTTAAAGAAATCGTCTCCGAAAAGATCATGCCACTCCTCCTTCAGCTAACAAGTGTCTTTAGCGAAAGGTAAATGATCTTTTCATCCATTGCAAGCGAAGAGGTTATTAATCAAAATCCTCATCGTCAAAAGCTTCGGAGGCTGTTCCAAACATTAATATTCTGCCTCTTCCATTCTTTGAGCATTCGTCCGTGTCTCCGTCTTGGTGATCAACGCGTTGAAGGACGACCCTTCCTTCTTTGACAGAAGCCTTTAGCCTGTCACCCGTAGAGATTCCAAGCTCCTGGCAAATACTATCTGGTAGGACAACTTTTTGATTCCCCTCGACTTTTACTAACATGGGTTCCTCCTTTCTCCATTTCTTCTGCATTACTCCAGGCCTTATTCGTTTCCGCCTTAAAAAAGAAAGGGGCTACAACTCAATGCCATAGCCCCTTTCGCAAAACGAAAAAGGCATGGGAAACTATTTGAAGTCGCCCATGCCTTTCTTATTGATTTTATTAGCTCAACGAAAAACTAAATCGAATCATCCTCCCTTATTAGCTGGGCAGACCCCTATCTTGTGATCTGCCACCACCAAAATTCGAAGATAATTTTAAACATGTTGTCTTTTTTACAATAAGTCTTTTTGGTTGTCAAGGCTTTTTTTATACACTCCGTTTCTATTACTTTTGCTGAATCCTGTGTAGAACTTTCTTCCAGCTTTCCGTTTGAAGGAAACTACCGGATACATTTTCTAAAAGTTTTAAGAATACTGAATAGGGCATGGCAAGGGTGAGGATATCCTTTTCAACCATGGGTCTTGCAGAAACATCAAACATTCCAATGATGGCACGAGGTTTTTCTTTATCGACTTCCTTTAGAGGATAAGTAAGGATGGTACTGCATCCAGAACCAAAGGGAGTGAACACTGCGTCGGTACTTTCCAAGGTATAGTTAGTCAAGGTGAAGAGGCCTGAGAGAATGTCCGGTGACGAAAAAAAGACGACCACCTCTGGTTTTTCCTCTCCCCCTTGAAATTGTTCAATGGGTTTGAAGACACAGTAGGTGGCTGGAGCAGGTTTCGGTTTCATCTTCTTAAAGTATTCTCTGGCAAGGTCCGGTGTCTTAATGTAGCGTTCCCCTTCCATCTCCCCCGGGATCCCGCAGGAAAGGAAATATTCAATATTCGGTCTTGGAGACTCTAAAAGTCCCATATAGTAAGCTCCTCCCGGACATCCGAAATGGCTCTTATCGAAATAGACTACTTTCCCTTTCTTTCTTGCGTTCTGAAGCAGTCCGATCATGCACACTGATATTCCCTCTTTGGGTGCCACCCCTTCAGGTTTATCGTTTGTGTAATAGACTCCCAAAGGAGATTCTTTTAATCCCAAAGTTTCTCGAAATCGTTTCCATGACTCTTCAGAAAATAGATTCATCTTCCACTCCTTTCACCCCTAGCCACATTCAGATGGGTCGCACTTTGCTGAATGAAAGCAGGAGAATCGTAACAAGTAATGCCTTACCCCCTCTTCCGGTATTCTGTGGGATGAACCCCTTCCTTCTTCTTAAACATCTTAGCAAAATGACTTGGATCCTGATATCCGACCTCGAGACAGATGTCCATCACAGTCATCGTCGTGTTGATCAGGAGGTTTTTGGCAATCGACAAGCGGACCGAGGTCAGGTACTCTAAGAAAGAGATCCCCATCTCTTTGCGAAACAGATGGCTGAGGTAGTAAGGGCTGATCCCCACAGCCTTAGCAAGATTATTAAGCGTCATGTCTTTATTATAGTTAGTCCAGATATATTCCTTCGCCCTTGTGAAGATCCGGGTATGCTGGATATTCCGGTTCTGGTAGATGATTTCAAAGAGTTGTTCGAAGGCTTTAATTAGGAAGTAATAGAGGGTCTCCTGGGAATTGTCCTTTGAGAGATTCTGAATGCACTGATAGTTGAATCCAAGGATCTCTTCCAGATTGGCTCCAGCCTCAACCGCCGCTCTGGCGATGATGAAGATGATCTCGAGGACCCTGGCTTTAAGAATGCCGATATGCTCGTGGCTCCTGAAGAGGGCGGTTCCAAGCAATTCGTCTAATAAAGCTTTTGCCTTCTTTTGGTCCCCAAATTTGATCAAATCGATCAGTTCTTTTTCTTTAAAGAAATCATCCCTCGAATGGAAGCTCTCTAATGGATTTTCTAACTTTTTTCTCAGAAAGAGTCCTTCAGCCAGTAGGGCCTGTTGTCTGGTCATATCATATTTCTGTCTTTGGGAAGTCGAATCTATCCTGCTGAAATAATTTGCGACCATAAAGAGGAGATCCGCAGCCGCCTGAACTCTCCTCTCAGAGAGAACGGGAATTTCGGGAACAGTTTTCATCAGCAGGAATGGATCAACAGAAAGATCTTGGACCTTCAGGAAAATATCCTTCACAAAGATAGAATCAGGGTGCCTCAACAACATTGGGCCGCATACAAAGGCATAAGCTTCCTGGCCTTTATTTGAAATAGCTGCGGTAAATTCGATCATATCAGCATGGCACTGGAAAATGTAAGGTTCCCCTATTTCAGCAGCGATTCGAGCAGCCCGACTGATTTCTTTAAGACAACGCCTTTTCCCTAAGGAACGGTTTTGAATCATTTCACAAAAAGGATGCCACCCTTTATCGACTATTGAAACATTCTTCTTTTCGTCCAAGGGGATCAAACAGACCCCCAGTTTCATTGCTTTCTGAAAGGAGTCAATAATTCTAAAGAAAAGAGTTTCTTCTACTGGGATGGAGTAGATTTTGTTACGTTCCCTCCACTTCCCCAAAGACCTTCCCATTTCTCTGTCGCCAATCATAGCCTATCCGCCTGCAACAATTCCTTTGCCTTTTTGACCCCTTCTATTGCATCCATTCCAAATCCATCGGCGCCGATGCTGTCTGCAAATTCTTGGGTGATCGGAGCTCCACCGATAATCGTTTTCACCTTCCCCTTCATTCCTGCTTTTTGCAAAGCAATGACCGTGTCCTCCATGGCATGCATCGTCACCGTATAAAGGCATGAGAGAAGGAGAAGGTTGGCTTTCTCTTTCTTTATGGTTCTGATAAAATTTTCAGGTGGAACATCAATACCAAGGTCAATGACTTCAACTCCCGCAGCTTCCATAAACATGACAACGATGTTTTTACCGATATCGTGTATGTCGCCCTCAACCGTTCCCGCAACAGCCTTTCCGATATATTGACTCCCCGGGACCTTAAACAAAGGGTACAGGATATTTAAGCATAATTTGATGGCCATGGCAGAGACGAGGACGTTTGGGATGAAATATTCGTAGGTTTTCCACTTCTTCCCGACCACATCCATCGCCTTCAAGACGCCCTGCTTGATGATCTCTGAAGGAGGGTATCCCTCCTTCAGACATTTTTCGGTAATGACATTGATCTTTTTAATGTTCCCCTTGACGAGGGCACATTCCAATTGTCGAATTGGATTCATTGGAATTGGGATTCTATTTCTTTTTCTAATAACGGGAAAGACATTCCTTCTATAAACTCTTTTTGAAAATCAGGATGTTTTGCCAATTCAATATATTCAATTTTTTGTGCAATCCGGTTGGCTTCCCCTCGCTCTTTCAACGAAAGTAAAGCCATCTTTGCCCCTGTGCCTGCGGCATTTCCAACGGGTGTAATTTTTGTCTTTTCAAAATAGGGTAGCAGTCCGATTTGAATTGCACTTTTAGGTTTTACATAGTTTCCGAAGGCCCCTGCCAAAAAAACTTCGGTAATTTCTTTAAGTTGGACTCCCAATGTCCTTGCCAAGATTTGAATACCCGCCCATATCGCGCTCTTCGCTAATTGAAGCTGCCGGACATCTTTTTGGGTGATATAGATCCTCTTAGGTTTGCTGTGGTTTTTTCCTTGCCAGAGAAGAAACGCTGATTGGCCTTCGATCTTTATGATTCGACGAGCAGGATTCTGATGGCCTCGTTCTATGTTGCTTAAGAGTTGACCATCCCGAGCAACAATCCCTCTTTTTCTCATTTCAGAAACTGCGTCCACCAGACCTGATCCGCAGATACCTATTGGAACTGAGCCATCAATGGTGCGGATACGAACCTGACCCCCGTTATTGATGGCGACGGCGTCAATGGCTCCGCTCGTGCCAGGCATCCCATATTGAATTTGTCCCCCTTCAAAAGCCGGTCCTGCGGCGCAGGATGCAGCGACAACTCGATCACGATTCCCCAATACAATTTCCCCATTGGTTCCAATATCAATTGCGAGTTGGATGACTTTACTCTTGTGGAGGCCGGTCGAGAGGACAACTCCCACTGTATCACTTCCCATGAAGCCTGCGATGAGAGGGGGAAGATAAAATTGTCCTTCTGGATGAATGGAGATCCTGATCTCTTTCGCCGGGAATGCGAGAGCTTCCCGAATGACAGGGGTGTAAGGGAAGTGGGTGAGGTTCGAAGGCCGAAGACCCAGTAAGAGATGGTGCATAGTGGTATTTCCCACTGCACAAATCTCATAGATCTGTTCAATTGAAACTCCGGCTTTCTTTGAAACCTCCTGGACGATTTCATTCACGGTCATTATCAGAGCATCCTGAAGTTTCTTCAACCCATCGGGGACCGTGATGGAGTGGAGAATTCGGGACACCACATCTCCACCATACGTTGTCTGAGGATTCATCATGGCTGAAAGAGACATCTGGTTCCCCGAAGTAAGGTCATGGAGATATCCAACGATCGTCGTCGTCCCAATGTCCAAAGCCATTCCATAGGCGTGGCGACCAGTATCTGCCGCTTTCTCCATGTTGACGCATCGTTGATTTATTAAGATACAGGAGAGGCGATTTTCCTTTAAGTCCTCATTTTCTGAAAGCTGTTGGAGAAAGTGTAAGGTAGGAGATAATTTCGATCTGTTTGGAGGTCTTATTTTGGATCGAATTGCCTCCCAGTTCAGGTCTCTTCCGAATCTTTGGACAGAGATCCGGATTCCCTTCTTTTTCACAGATGGGTTTACTTTTATAGCCTTTGGGGTGCCCTTCACTAAAATTTGGATATGTTTTTCTAAGGAGGTGGCAGGGATAAGAAGTTCAGTGGATTTTCTAACTCTGGTCTGGCAGGCTAATCGAACTCCTTTCTGGAGTTCCTTGGAGCTGATGATTTTCATTTCAGATTGATTCGGAGCAGTGAGGCCGCCGTGGCAAAGGACCCTGCACTTCCCGCATCGGCCGACCCCTCCACAATCACTCCTGAGATGGATTCCTGCGGAAGCAAGAGCTGATAAGAGATTCGTCCCCTTCGGGACATTCAGATCCTTTCTAAAAGGTTGAATCTTCAATTTCATTGGTGAGTTTTAAAATGGGACCATTTGTGAAGGAGAAAATTTTGGAAACTAATATACCAGAAATTTAAAAAAATGAAAAGGGGGGATTGTTCCCCCCTGCGAAGTTAAAGTGAAGATTGAGTGTTATCCTTAATGATGATTTTAAAGGTACTTTCCTGGTGCCGGTTTGTATTTCCAAAGAGCAGCGCAGATAGCCGAGGAGACAAACGCAGCTATAATCCAGAACCAAAAGGCGGCCACCCACCCAATCTTATCAGTAAGAAAACCACTGAATACACCAGCCATGCCAGCACCGATATAACCGAAGAAATCGATAAAACCGGCGGCCGCACCTGCTGCCTTTCTGGTTCCAAAATCCATGGGGACTGCTCCGATGAGAATGACCTGAGTTCCCAGGACGCAAAAGCCAATGAATCCTAAGATGATGAAACTTAATAACCACGCCCCGTGGGGGACACCGTAGTAAAAGAAGATTGCTAAAAACCCCAACGCGCCCATCAGAATAGCAGCGATAGGGGCGCGACGGGATTGGAAAAATCTGTCGCTTGCCCACCCCGAGAAAACTGCCCCGGCGATTCCGAAGGCAGGTATTGCAACAGCCGTATACGCCGCTTTGGCAATCCCAGCCTTTTGAACCTCGAAGAGGTAGGTTGGAGCCCATAGGAGGAAGCCGTACCGAATGATGTCGACACAAAAGAATGACCATGAGATAGCCCAGACCCGTGGATTGGCTACTGTCTGTTTCAGGGTGAATCGGAAGCCTGCATGCTCTTCCTTCTCCTTTTTGGGCTTGATCAAAGCCTTGATTTGTTCTACCGTCTTGCCTTTGAACTCTCCATACTGTTCGTAGACTTCGATGGGAGGCAATGCCGCATCTTCCGGCCGGTTCTTACCAAAGAGTAAAGGCAAGAAACCAATTACAGCAAGGATAATGGGAGCGGCGATAAAAGCCCCTCGCCACCCATACTTGGCTATTGTGTACCCTGCTAAAAGCCAAGCCATCACATTTCCGAATTGATAACATGCTCCATAAATGCCCATCCGTTTTCCACGGGCTTTTGGTGGGAACCACTGAGAGAGCGTTTTGATGCAATTGGCCCATCCCCCTGCCTGAAAGAATCCGTTGAGGGCCCAAACAACTCCCAGGAGAAAAAGTCCAAGCCCTGCCACAGGCCCTATGAGGAGATTCATCAGGGCAGAAAGCAAGATAACAATAAATAGGTAATGTCTTGAGGAGAATCGTTCTGCGAATTGCCCATGGATAAACTGTCCAACTGCATAAGCCCAGAACAGAGCGGTTGCCACTGCACCCAACTGGGCCTTTGAATAGCCGAACTCTTTGATGATCCCGGGGATAGCCACTGAGAAGTTCACCCTGCAGAGATAAAAAGCCCCATAGGTAATCCACAGGACAATGAATACTTGATTGCGCCAACGACTATATCCTTTATCCCATTCCGTCCAATGAGCCTTTTCCTCTGCGGTCATTGCTGATTTTTCCTGTATCATTTTCTCCACCTCCCCAATTTAAAATTTTATTATAAGATTTTTCTGTAAAAAACCTTCCTCCTTTCTTAAAGATTTGAATTCTTGGGTTCCTCTTTAGGCCAACCTCCCCTCGCGATAGGCCCCGATATATTTCTGGCAAAAAGGATCTCGGTTGAGAAGGGCTTCGGTGGCCTTCAATAGTGCCATCAGTCTTTGATCTAATGGGTTTAAAATCGCAGCCTCCAAACCAGCCCCAAGGGATAAAATGAGGAAAGCTTGATTGATTAAGCTTCTTCGTGGAAGCCCATAGGATATATTACTCAAACCTGAAATCGTTTTCGCCTCCGGGAGCGCCTGTTTCATCTCTTTTAAGGTTGTGATAAATAGCGTGCCAGTTCTTGTATCAGCAGATAAGGGCATCACAAGAGGGTCGATATAAAGACTTTGTAGGGGAATACCATAACTTAAAACCCCTTGACTGATTCTCTCGGCAATTTTTACCCGACCGGCTGCGTTGGAAGGGATACCACTCCTGTCGGATGGTAAAGCAACGATAAAACATCCATATTGCTTCGCTAATGGGAGAATCACTTCCCATCGGTCAGGGTCTCCACTGATTGAGTTGATGATGGCTATCCCTTGATGGTGTCTCAGTGCTGTCTTAAGAACAAGTGGATAGGCAGAATCGATACAAAGGGGGAGCCCTGTTACACCCTGGACTAAAGGAACAAGCCACTCCATATCCTCTGCCTCTTCCTCAGGATAGACACGGAGTCCAGAATTCACCTCAAGATAGTCAGCCCCGGCGAGCATTTGACGTTTCGCCAAATCCTGTATAAAGGACTCGTTTCGCTGAAGGATCGCCTCCTCTACCTCCTTAATGGAACTATTGATTTTTTCTCCGACAACTAACACCGGTTATCCTTTCTATTTTAATAAGATCCGAACTCATGATAAGCCTCAAACAGGGCAACGACATTCTCGATGGGGGTATCCACCTGGATATTGTGAGCCGTGCAAATGATGTAACCACCCCCCTCCTTGGCCGATGTCATCGCATAATTCACCATCTCTCTAACATCCTGTGGTTTTCCGAGAGGGAGGGTGTGTTGAATGTCCATCCCGCCTTGGAAAGTGATGTACTTGCCGTACTCTTTCTTCAACTGTTTTATGTCCATGTTGGTGGCACGGGGCTGAAGGGACTGGAGGATATCAAGGCCGCATTCGATGAAGTCCGGGATGAATTGTTTCACATCTCCACAGGTATGATACATGACAGGAATGCCATACTGGTGAGCGATATCGACGTAGGTTTTGAAACCTTTCTTGAAGTAGGTCCTCCACATATCGAGACTGATCAAGGGACCTGTCTGGCCACCGATATCATCGCCCATCATAAAGACATCAATTGCCCCCTTTGCCGCTTTGAAAACTCGATGGTCATATTCGACGAAATAACTGATAATGTGATCTCTGATAGCCTCAATGATTTTCGGATTGATTGCCAGGTCGATAAAGGTCTGCTGAATCCCTCTTAGATACATGATGGGTTTCAATTGCGCAGTTCGATCTAAGCGGTCTCCAACATTGATCACGGCATAGTCAGGATGGTAGACATCGCAATCCTGCTGAACCTTGGAGTAATCCCACCAGTCGGGGCTTGCCCAGCGGTCATATCTCTCAATCTCCTCCAATGTGGTCATGCGCTCAAGGGGGGATTCGGCAACCTCCGAGTAGGTTCCCTCGTGGTCTGTTCCCTTTCCATAGGTGACTACCTTTCTCCGAACACCCCAGAGATCTTCAACCGTTCCATCAGAATGTTTTTTAAACGTTTGACCCACATAGCTCGGACCATAATTGTTTCTGAAATCGACCCCTAAAAACTTGAGCAGTTCGTCGTAATTTTCACAACCAAAGTATTCCATCGTCTTCTTTTGAATTTCAGGTACCATCCAGTTATCGATTGGGACCCGGTCGGGTTCTTCATGGCGAATCGCCATCATCGCCCTCTTCCTGCAACTCATTTTTTCATTCTTGGCACGAAACCCATTAACCCGCGTTCTCCGTTCTTGGAAAATCTTATCCTCCCTCATGATCTCCTCCGCTCTCTTGGTATCTATTTTCTGTTACTTTCCTAACCATTGCCTCGCCTTCTTTACGGCCGAGGGTGCATCCGGAGCATACCCATCCGCTCCGATCATATCTGCGAATTTTTGGTCGATTGGAGCTCCCCCAATTAATATTTTGACCTTATCCCGTAGATGAGCATCCTTCATGGTCTGAATGACATCCTTGATTGCCAAACGGGTTGGGGTATAAAGACATGAGAGAGCAAGAATATCCGGTTTTTCCCGTTTAACTGCCTCAAGAAACTTTTGTGCAGAGATATCAATCCCAAGATCGGCCACGTTAAATCCTGCCCCTGTAAACATCATGGATACGATGTTCTTACCTACGTCATGGACATCACCTTCCACCGTACCGATGACGACTTTTCCAAGGGGAGGTGTATTACTCTTCTCCAAGATGGGTTTTAGCAAGGAGAGGCCCTCCTTCATTGACATAGCAGCCAAAAGAAGTTCAGGTACAAAAATCTCCTGGCACTCGAACTTCTTACCAATGATCTCAAGGCCTTTGATCAGTCCTTTATCAAGGATCTCCATCGGTTTCACATTATTATCCAGGGCAGTTTGGGTCAGCATCTTCACGTCCTGAATGCTTCTGCGTACCACGGCATCTTCAATCTGTTTGAGGATGTCCATTTTTCCCTCCTTGGATTCAATTTTTTAAGTAACCATCAGAATTATGGGCCAACGATCATGGCCGATTCTATTAAATCAATCCATTTCCGAATCTGCTTAAGTTCCTGTTCACTAATCATGGCATGGGGTTTTCCGGCCATCTGTTTTAAGATTTTATCCCACTCCTCCGGCGTCCTTTTTTTAGCAAAAATCCGCTGGAGGCTGTGACATCCTGAACATTTGTTCATAAATGAATCCATTTCCTTCTGGTGAAGTTTCATAAACTGTTTTTCAACGTCTTTCTGCGCCTCAGTAGGAGGAACTGAGTAGAGGAAAGTGAACAAAAAGCCGATCGTCAGTATCACCACTAAAGCATTTTTTCTCATTGACTTACCCCCTTTTAAATTTTTAGGTATTTGTATATGAAGTAGGCTTTTTTGTCTATGGCAATTTTGCTAAAATTAGGGGTCTTTTGCTATATAATTTATTCACAAGAGAAAAAGTTAGCTAAGAAATTGTTGAAGGAGAAAAGGAGGGGTTTTTAGAGGATCATTTGACCGCTTGAGAGGATGAAAATAGATAATTCATCTCATCCTTGGCCACATTCCGTAGGATCACCCTTCAATTTGGATAATGCATGGGGAAGGGCTGGCAGGATCACACTGAGATTTTCTCTCACACTTTTAGGGCTTCCCGGTAGATTCACAATCAGGCTCGAACCTCGAATTCCCGTGATGGCTCTTGAGATCATAGCATGGGGTGTCTTTTTTAAGCTTTCAGCCCTCATGGCTTCTGAAAAACCAGGGACTTCTTTTTCAATGACCTCCAGTGTTGCATCAGGCGTCACATCTCTGGGGCTTAAACCTGTTCCTCCTGTTGTGAGGATGAGATCTGCCTTCAATTGGTCTGCGCTCTTTTTCAAAGCTTCAGCAATCTTCTCTTTTTCATCTGGAATGATTTCATAATGGACAACTTCAGCAGGTAAGTCCCTCACCATCTCTTGAATGGTTGGACCGCTCGAATCTTCCCGCTCACCTTTCGAGCCCCGATCACTAATGGTCAGAATAACCACTTTGAACATCTTTTCGTCCCCCGTGATTCGTTGTTCGTGAATCGTTTAACTGTATTCTTTCAACCTAAAATTACGCAACCTAAAGCCTGATAAAAATTGGACATTGGTTATTGACCATTGATCATTGGTAAATGACAATCTCATCCTCCACCTTCACTTCACCTTCACTTACCACTTCGGCAAAGATCCCTTCTTTGGGCATCACACAATCCCCTGCCTGGTAATAAATGGCACAGCGCTCATGACACTCTTTTCCAATTTGAGTAACGCGTAGGATCACAGAATTCCCAATGCGAATTTCTGTTCCAATAGGAAGGTGAACGAGATCTACGCCTTCCGTGGTAATATTTTCCGCAAAATCACCATGACCTACATTGAGACCTTTGGCTCTCATCTTCTCAATGGATTCATTTGCTAAAAGACTGACCTGGCGATGCCAGGGACCTGCATGGGCATCACCTTTTAAACCGAAATCCTTTAATAAGGAACACGATTGAATATTGGTCTTCTTCGTCCCCTTATCTTCACTAATATTGACTGCCAGAACCTTTCCTCGCTGAGTTTCTTTCATCACTTAGCACTCCCTGATTCGCAAAGCGCATAGCGTAAAAAAAATTCTAACTTTCAGCTTTGACCTTTGAACTTTGAGCTGTGTACGTTCCGCTCTTGCCCCCTGTTTTTTTAACAAGATAGATATTGGAGAGAACGATTCCCCGATCGATGGCCTTGCACATATCGTAAATGGTGAGACCGGCAGTGGCTACAGCCACGAACCCTTCCATCTCTACGCCTGTTTGGGCTTTAATCTTAACCTTCGCTTCAATATCGATTCGACTCTCTTTTTCAAAAGGATGGAAATTGATCTCTACATGAGATAGGTTGAGAGGATGGCACATGGGAATGATTTCCGAAGTCTTTTTTGCTGCCATGATTCCAGCTACCTTAGCCACCGCCAAAACATCTCCCTTTGCTATCCTCCCAGACATAATACTATTATAAGTTTTTGGATTCATGAAGATGGATCCTCGAACCACAGCCTCCCTCAAGGTCTCTCCCTTTTTACTGACATCCACCATCTTTGCCCGGCCCTTCTTATCAAAATGGGTTAGTTTTGGCATCATTTCCTCCATGACAATGGATTAAGGAGCACTACGTTTGAGGATCACTTACGCTCGAGGGCCACTCCGCTTGAGGCATCTTTAAACCTCAAGGCCAAAGGCCGATCCTGAAGCCCTGTTTAGAAAGAAGCTCCTCTATCCTCAAACCTCATTATCCTCCAATCGCTGACATATTCCTCTGGCATTTTTTAAACTGGTGTGTGTTGATGGGATGCCTCTCTGGCTTTTTTTTGAGAGCCACAAGAAGCCGTTCCTTTAAATCAAGATCAGCCCCTCCATTTCTGAGAAGTTCCTTCACATCAATCTCCTCATCAGAAAAGAGGCAAGTTCGGATCTTACCATCAGGGGTCAGTCGAAGGCGGTTGCAATCATCACAGAAATGACTGCTCACCGGCCCGATCAATCCAATTTCTCCAAGAGCCCCTTCAATTCGAAATCTCTTAGCCGGACCATCCCATCGTTCCGAAGGAATGGGGATCAGTTTCCCAACATTTTCAAGACGACTCTTAATTTGAGGAATAGTTAAAATATCGCTTTCTTTCCATTCCTCCCCATTGCCAGAAGGCATATATTCGATATATCGAATGACGAGAGGGAGATGGAGGGTTAATCGAGCAAAAGATTCGATTTCATCATCGTTTAGTCCCTGGATGGCGACCATATTAATTTTGATGGGGGAAAGTCCCACTCTCAATGCTTCTTCTATTCCTGCCCATACCCTCTCAAAATCGTCCTTTCGAGTAATTTGGCAGAATCTCTCTTTTCTCAGAGAGTCCAGACTGATATTGATCCTTTTTAAACCAGCCTTTTTGAGATCTTGAGCGAACTCTTTTAAAAGGATTCCATTTGTAGTGAGACTTAGATCTTTTATCTCTTCAATTTGAGACAGACGGGAAACGAAATCCACAATCCCCTTTCTAACCAACGGTTCTCCTCCAGTCAACCTAACCTTAGAAATTCCTTCTATGGCAAAGACCCGGACAATCCTTAATATCTCTTCGTAGGTTAAAATCTCTTCATGAGGAATGAGGGGAATTCCTTCCTCTGGCATACAATAACGGCATCTTAAGTTGCATCGGTCCGTTATTGAGATCCGAAGGTAATTTATTTTTCGTCTAAAAGGGTCGAGTAACATAATCTTATTTCAAATTTAAGATTTCAGATTTCAAATTTTTTAAATCTGCAATCTACACTCTGCAATCTGAAATTAATGAAAATGGCCAACACCCGTGTTTGAGATATTGGCCATTTAAAATCTATTGTCCATCTCCTTTCCGATCACGGGAGGTACGGTCGTTTCCAACCATGCCCTAACGGCCAATCTCCATGTCCCGGAAAGCAGGAATTTAGGAAATGGGCTCGGAGACTAAGTTTAATTTATTTTTAATTGATTTATTAAGAAAAGTCAAGAAATGAATAGCCAGAAATGGATTGAGAATGAGATTCGAGATCAGCGCAGGTTCAGAAATCTCTAAGGATAGAACGCAGTGACCCTGTTAAAGTTTCTCGTCAACGACTTAGCGATATTTGCTGTTTACAAATTCAACATTTTCTTATATTTGTGATTAAGAAGGTAATCCGAAAACCTATACTTATATTCCCGCAACAGCGGGTGGGTCTCGACACGAAAGGAGCCAAGGAGGTTTGAATATGAGAAAGCTCTATGGATCAGAGGGAAATAAGAAAGGAAATAAGGAACCCACAAGAGGAGTAGGAGCCCTGCTTGGAAGGAGGTCGATAATGAACTTGGCCCACCGGGTAGCCATTGCCTCACTGGTCTTGCTGCTTCTGTGGCTGAGCACCGCCGTCGCTGCTGATACTTCCCGCCCCATCCTCTTCGTCCATGGAAGCGGAGACTCTGCCGCTCTCTGGCACACGACCATCTGGCGCTTCGAGTCAAACGGGTTTGCTCCCTCTCTTCTCTTCGCGATCGATTTCACGCATCCAAGGGCGCGCAGTGACGACACGAAGGCTCAGGAGAACCGGAGCAGCACCACCGATCAGTTGAGAGAGTTTAGGGCAAAGATCGACGAGATCCTTTCCAAGACCGGCCATAAACAATTAAATCTTGTCGGAAGCTCTCGCGGTGGCTATGCTATCCGCAACTACATCAAGGATGCCGGAGGAGCGGCGAATGTCTCCTGCGCCATTCTCTGCGGTACCCCGAATCACGGTACCCGGGCGACTCCCTTCAATCTAAATGATGAGTTCAACGGGATGGGCCCTTTTTTGTTAGGCCTTAATGCAGGCGATGAGGTACATCCAGCAGTCCAATTTATGACGATTCGAAGTGACACAAATGACAAGTATGCTCAACCTGAAGGACAATTCATCGGCATGCCGGGTCAGCCGACAAACGTATCCTTTGATTCACCAGAGCTCCGAGGGGCGAAGAATGTAGTACTTCCCAGTCTCGACCATCGGGAAGTTGCTTTCCATTCTCTCGCATTCAAGGCGATGTACCAATTTATCATTGGCCGTGAACCTGCGACCCTCGACATTATCCCCGAAGTCCGACCTACCCTGAATGGCGTCATCAGTGGATGGGCTAACGGCGCACCTACAAACATCCCGCTTCAAGGCTCCACAGTCGAGATCTATGAGGTAGATCCTTCGTCTGGGCAACGCCTGGGAGAAGCTGTCCATCGGCGAACAACCTCTGCAGATGGCATCTGGGGACCATTTACGGCCAAACAGGAGGCATATTACGAGTTCATCATCTCAGCTAACGGCTACCCTATCACTCACATCTACCGGACGCCTTTTCCACGTTCGAGTGCCTACATCCACTTACGGTTGCGTCCTCTCGACGAGCGCGAAAAGGGGACTGGCAGTCTTGTTACGCTCACACGGCCCAGGGGCTATCTCGGACATGGCCGTGACACATTTCTGATTGACGGGAAAGTGCCAGATGGGATCAACGAAGGGGTGCCGGGGACTTCTGAAGCGAGACGGCGCTTTGAGCCAGGTCCGCCTCGATCCATCCGCGTCACATTGAATAAAGAAACCATGATAGTGCTCACTTACCCTGTCGATTCCGGGCACATCGTAATTGCCGAGTTTCATTATTGAGACCATTTCAATAGCACCTATGGTCATATGAAATGAAACAATGAGAGGGAGAAAGAGTGGTCACGCCTTGGGCTCATATTGCCTTGACAACTTTTCCCTCCCTATATATTATTTTGGAAAATTAGATCAAATTTTGTTAAGGGGGTGATAAAAGAGAATTTAAGAGAGTGAGAATGGGACAGAATTGAAATGAATTTAAAAATGGAAGAGGGAAGGAGGGATTTTCTGATGAAAAGCTCAAAAATTTTAAGCATTGCAGTGGTTATTTCACTATTTCAGATCCACACATTTAGAGAGGAGAAATTTTAATGAGAAGAATCATCATTGTATTAACTGTTGTATTAATTGGTTTTTTGTGTTTTGGAGGGATATTATTTGGGCAGGCGATTGAAAATGAGTTTTACCTCATTACTCCTGTCTCCAAAGATGTCCACGACCCGGCATTAAAAGCATTTGCTGACTATGCCAAGAAAAAATGGAATATCGATGTGAAGACAAGTGCCATGCCTCAAGGAACTCCGGTGGCTTATGGGCAGATCTTGGAGTGGAGAGGCAAACCCAGGGCAGATGTCTTCTGGGGTGGGGAAGGAACACTTTTCGACAACTTAGCAGCAGAAGGCCTCTTGGATCAAGTAACGATCCCCAAAAAGATGTGGGATGAGATCCCAGCCACCATTGGGAAACCCATAGGCCTGCCTCTAAAAGACCCGAAGAAATTCTGGGTAGGAACTACCTTGGAGCCTTATGGCCTAATCTACCAGCCAAAATTGTTACAGCGTTTAGGTGTCACAATTAAAGACTGGGATGACCTGCTCAACCCAAAGCTGAAGGGACAGATTGCTCAATGCACTCCTGATCGTTCGAGCTCCAGCCATGCAAGCTATGAAGTAATTCTTGCCATGTATGGATGGGAGAAAGGATGGGAATGGTTGAGAAAATTGGCAGCGAACACTGGTATTTTCACTGCCCGTTCTCGTGACGTTCCCAATGTAGTGGCTAAAGGGGAGTTCGCTGTCGGATTTGCTGTACCGAGTTACATGGCATTTGCTGAAGTTTTGTCAGGGTATGATGTCATGTTTGTCTACCCCAAGAATGCTTATGTGACGCCTGAACCGATGGCTGTGTTGAAGGGCGCGCCCCATCCTAAAGCTGCCCATGCCTTTATTGAGTTTCTTTTAACCGAAGAAGGTCAGAAGATATTTATGGAACGGGGGCTTTATGCCATTACCCCCAAGTATAAAGTTAAGGGTGGTCCAGATTCCCCTGCTGAAAAGGCGGTTCAATTTACAGGAGGGATGAGATCTTTCTTCGATATTCAAGTTGGGAATGTCTACGACGACAAGATGGCTGGACCAAAAAAGAGGATTGAGGAAGTGAATTCCTATTTCCGGAAGGAGATTGCTGAGAAACATAAGGAGATAATCAAGGAGAAGTGAGATCGGGTAACTTTGTGCTCATCATGGGAAAACTCCTCGAGGATGATACCCCCAAGGAGTTTTCCCATGTTTAGAACTCTTTTTCATCCCGAATGAAGAATAAGATCAGCGTATGGATATTCAACTGCAGGATCTTGTGAAGAGGTTTGGTACACTGGAGGCAGTGAGCCACGTTTCTCTGGAGATACATGATGGTGAACTTTTCACGCTTCTTGGTCCTTCGGGGTGTGGAAAGACGACCATCCTTCGACTCATCGGAGGATTTCACAGGCCTGATGGAGGTGAGATCTACTTTGACGGAAAGCCGGTTTCCTCTATCCCACCCTATGAACGAAACATTGGGATGGTCTTCCAGAACTATGCGCTCTGGCCTCACATGACGATTTCCAATAATATTACTTACGGACTCAAACTCAAGAAAATTCCAAAGGCCGAGATTGCAGAAAAGGTCTTCCATGTTTTAAAGCTTGTCAATCTGGTGGGCCTTGAAAAACGGTACCCCGGGCAACTATCAGGAGGACAACAGCAACGGGTCGCTCTGGCACGTGCACTCGTTTTGAATCCTGATGTGCTTCTTCTGGATGAACCATTGAGCAACTTGGATGCGAAGATTCGCGTCCAGGTGCGTGCCGAGATCCGTAAGCTTCAGAAGGAGCTTGGCATCACAACCATCTATGTCACCCATGACCAGGAAGAGGCGCTGACCCTTTCGGACCGAATCGCAGTGATCAATCTTGGCAAATTATTGCAGATTGGTTCTCCCAGGGATCTTTATGAAAGACCTGAGAATCCCTTCGTTGCCGACTTTATCGGGATCAACAACCTGATTCCTGCCGATGTTCAGGAAATCAATTCTGCTGAGAAATGGATGAAAGTCCAGACCAAGGTCGGCCCTCTGATCTGCCTTGGCAATGAACGGTTCAAACCGGGAGATCGTTGCTTGGTCAGTGTTCGACCAGAGACCGCCTCAATCAGCCAGTCAGAAGAGGCTCAAAAGGGATTTAATTATATTGGTGGAACAGTGAGTTTTGCCTCTTACATCGGGAATACGATTCGCTATGATGTCGAGATCAATGGTGAGATTATCTTCAAAGTGGACGTTCAGAACCCTTGGGGTTATCAACCTTTCTCCATCGGGGAGAAGGTATATGTTAGTTTCCCAGTTAAAACCACTCTTGGAATTACAATCCAATAGAGAAGAACCTTGATATGAGCCCACAGAACGGATCGGCGATTGCTGTCAGTCAGCCACGCATTTGGCCGCAGGTGAGAATGGGTGGATTGCTGGGTTACGCTGCAATCTGGGCCTTCTTCGCTCTCTTTCTGATCTATCCGCTTATCCGCCTCTTCTACGATGCCTTCACGACCGATCAAGGTGTTTTCACTCTGATGAACTTCTACGATTTTTTTACCGATTCCTATTACCTCAAATCCCTGGTAAATTCCCTTCTACTCGGAGTGGCTACTGTGATGACCACTTCGATCATCGGAATCACCATTGCATTCCTCCTTCTGCGCTATGAGTTTCCTGGAAGAAATCTTTTTTCTTACCTCACCATCATCCCAATGATCATGCCTCCACTCGTCGGCGTTATGGGATTTGTGTTCATCATGGGCCGGGCTGGGACAGTGAATGTGATCTTGATGGACTATTTTGGATTTTCGAAGCCCATTAATTTTATGTATGGGATCCAGGGTGTCCTGCTTGTGGAGACGCTTCACCTCTTTCCACTCATGACCCTGAGCATCGTTGATGCTCTGGGGAAGGTCTCTCCCTCTCTTGATGAAGCAGCAGAAAGCGTGGGGTCGCGTGGCCTGCGGAAGTTCTGGGACATTACCTTTCCCCTTACTACCCCTGGTTATGTCTCGGGCGCGCTTCTGGTCTTTATCTGGACTTTTGCCGACTTCGCCACTCCCTTGGTGGTGGGCATTGATAACCTGCTTGCCTCCCAGGCGTATCTCAACATCGTCCAGTTTGTGGATCGAAGGCTCTTCAAGATGGGAATTGTCATCTCGGCCATCATGGTCATACTCGCCATTATCTTTCTGATCATTGCCAAACAGTATGTGGCCATCAAGGATTATAGCTCTCTTTCTTATTCAAAGATTGAGAGAAGGAAAATCTCACCCTGGGGTCGAGCAGGGGTAGTTATTTTTCTGGTGGTAGTTCTGACCTTTGCTTTCATCCCTTACCTGGGTATCGCACTCGATTCCTTTGGCAAAGGCTGGGCCCTCACCCCGATTCCGGTGAAATATACTTTAAGGTATTTCGAGCGGGTTTCTATTGAGACGCCTAAGTTCATCATCAACAGCTTGCTCTACTCAGGCATCTCTGTATTCATCTGTATAATCGTTGGGGTCCCTGTGGCTTGGGTGATGGCCAGAACCAAAGTGCCTGGGAGGAATCTCCTGGACTCTCTTACCACTCTGATCCTGGCCCTTCCGGGAACCGGAATTGGTATCGCCTACCTTCGGGCCTTCAGAGATCCTATGCCGTTTATGAACATGGCTCTGATCGGCATATGGATTGTGATCCCCATCGTACTTGGGGTGAGACGGCTTCCCTATACTGTGCGGGGAACGTTTGCTTCTCTCCTGATCGTCCACAGGTCTTTTGAAGAGGCTGCCGAAAGTGTAGGGGCCACAAAAATGAAAACCTTTAAAGATGTGACTCTTCCGCTGATCTGGAAAGGGGTTTTGGTGGGATCGCTCTATTCCTTCATTCTCGCCCTTCAGGAAGCCTCGGCAACTCTCCTCTTAGTGGTCCCGGGACATGAGATGATGACCGTGGGGATTTTTAACTTCTACATCGGAGGTTCTGTGAACGAAGCGGCTGCCCTGGGCCTCATTTTGATCATTCTCGGAGCAGTCTGTCTTTTTGCCATCAGCAAGATTGCCGGGACCAAAATGGGAGGGGTGTTCGGATAATGTGGTTTGGCGTTGTTGTCATTTCCCTCGCTCTTTTGTTTGCCTACTCCAATGGCTTTCACGATGCTGCGAATGTTGTATCAACGATTATCATGACCAGGGCTATTTCTCCAAGAAAAGCCCTTCTAATGGCGGCTGCCTGTGAATTTATTGCTCCTTTCTTTTTAGGAGCGGCAGTGGCTAAAATGATAGGGGAAAATATTATAAATCTTCCCGCCTACGACCCAAAGGCCATCCATATTTCTGTAGCCTTCCTGATTGCTGCTCTCGTTGGAGCCATCATGTGGAACCTGATTACTTGGTTCTTTGGTTTTCCCTCAAGTTCTTCACATGCATTGATTGGAGGAATGGTAGGGTCTGTGCTGGTTGCTTATGGGCCGGATAAAATTCTGTGGGGAGGGCTCCTTTATGTCGTTGCCTCCCTTGTGATTTCGCCTTTGCTAGGGTTAATTTTTGGTATGGTTTTTCTAAAGATGATTCTCCGCATCTTTCGAAATGCTACCCCTAAGGTAAATTACTTCTTCAACCGGATGCAAATTCCTTCCTCCATCGCCCTTGCTCTCAGCCATGGCTCCAACGATGTTCAAAAATCGATTGGGCTGATTGTAATGTCTTTTGTCATCCTTGGATTTTCTACCAGCTTCCATGCTCCCTTCTGGGTTATTGCAAGTTGCGGTGCGGCGACAGCCTTGGGAACAGCGACTGGAGGATGGCGAATCATCAAGACCGTAGGATCAAAAATTTATCGCCTGAGGTCTGTGCATGCTTTCTGTGCTCAAACTTCCTCGGCGACAGTCATTTTAGGAGCTACGTTGGTAGGAGGTCCAGTATCGACAACACATGTTGTGTCCTCCAGTATCATGGGTGTTGGGGCTGGTCAGAGGATCTCAGCAGTCCGGTGGGGAGTAGCGAAGAATATCATCCTGGCTTGGTTGATTACTATTCCAGCCTCAGCAGTGATGGCCGGATTAAGTTTCTATTTAATTCAAAAGATTCTCTTTTACCTCCAAAGGGGATAGAAGAAAAGGGGGCGAAGTCTATTTTGTAATAATTGATAAAGGAGGTATGAAAAAAATGGATAGGATGAGAAAAATAATTTTGGCTCATATTATCATTATTACTATCATTCTTTCTTATTCAGTCATTTCCTTTGCAGCCCAGGCTAAAAACATCATTCTCATGATCGGCGATAGGATGGGTCCATCTCATGTGCATATAGCATGGCTTTATGCTACAAGACAATTGGGGAAAAATCTTGTGATGACCGAAGTAATGGATAAGGGCCAGACAGCCTATATGGTCAATGATACAGCAGACAGTACGGTCACGGAATCCGCTGCAGCAGCTGTCCAGATGGCAACAGGATTGAAAGTTTTCGCGAAGTCTGTTGGGATCGGACCGGATGGCAAGGTCCTGAAGACCATCCTCGAGATGGCCAAAGAAAAGGAAAAGGCAACCGGTCTGGTGACGACCTCTGGAATTACCGATGCCACCCCAGCCGGTTTTGTGGCTCATGTAGCCCATCGATCAGAAGAGGAGAAGATTGCAGATCAACTGGTTAAATCGGATGTGAACATTCTCTTTGGCGGGCGAAAAGAGTTCTTTTTTCCCCAGTCAGAAAAGGGGAGGAGAAAGGATGGGAGAAACCTTCTCAATGATGCCAGGGAAAATGGATATCTCGTGGTTGAGACGGCAGAAGAGATGAAGAAAACCGATGGAAAGAAAATACTTGGGCTATTCAATCAGAGCAATATGCTCTTCGAAATTGACCGTAGGGGGAGCACAGAACCGAGCCTTGCTGAAATGACAGTGAAGGCCCTGGAGATCCTCAGTAGAAATAAGGATGGGTTTTTCTTGATGGTGGAAGCGGGAAGAATTGATCATGCCGCCCACCATCAAGATATTGCGGGAGTCATCTCCGATACCCTTGCTTTTGATGAAGCGATCAAGGTTGTTTATGAGTTTCAGAAAAGTCACCCGGATACTCTCTTAATCATTACCGCAGATCATGAAACAGGAGGTCTTGTTATCCTTCCCTACAGCAAGACCGGGGATGAATATGAGGGGATAAATCTTAGGGCGATCTTTCAAATCAATGGATCACACGAGAAGAGGAATAAAGAATTAGGGAAGGATCCCTCTCTCGAAAAGATTAAAGAAGTAATCAAAAAATATTATGGAATTGATTTGAAGGAGGAGGAAGCAAAGACCATCAAAGAGAACACCATGAGGAGGCTTGATCCCAGACACTTTCATTATGACATGGATGGTTCTATCGCATTTGTTTTAAGGCTCTACCATAGGATTGGATGGGCTACAGATTCACATTCTGCGACGCCCCTTCTCTTATGGGGGATAGGGCCAGGCTCCGAAAAAATAAAAGGATGGAGGCACAACACAGAATTGTTTAAAATAATGAAAGAGGCCTACGGCTTCTGATGGAAACTCGTAAATATTGAATAAGAGCAAAAGGAAAGCCATTCGATGTTTAAGGGATTCATTTTCGACTTAGATGGGACGGTTTATCGAAGCGATCAGCTCATCCCGGGGGCCGATAGCGTGATCCGACTGCTTCGGGAAAATAAGAGGAAGGTTGTTTTCCTTTCCAATAAACCTATTCAGACCCGGGAAGATTATGCCGCCAAACTGACTCAGCTCGGCATCCCAACTCAATCTGAGGAAGTAATCAACTCCACCTTTGTGATGACCAATTATCTCAAAAAGATTGCCCCTCAGGCGAGACTCTTTGTGGTAGGGGAGACTCCTTTTATTGAAGAGTTGAAAAGAGCCGGTTTTAAAATCACCGATGAACCAAAAGAAATCGAGTATGTGGTCGTGGCGTTTGATCGGACATTTGATTACCAAAAACTTAATGTTGCCTTCCAAGCCATCAAATTTGGAGCCCATTTTGTCGCTACCAATCCCGACCGGACCTGTCCAGTAGAAGGCGGAGAAATTCCGGATTGTGCAGGGATGATTGCAGCCATTGAGGCTGTAACAGGAAAGAAAGTGGAAATCATCGTGGGGAAGCCTTCTCCCCTTATCATTCAAACAGCCTTAGAAGTGATGGTACTGAAGCCTGAAGATTGTATCCTCATTGGAGACCGCCTGGAGACGGATATCAAAATGGGGAGGGAATCCGGGATGGCAACGGGGATTGTCCTGACCGGCGTGACTGACGAAAAGACCCTCAAGGAATCTTCCATCCATCCCGACTTTATCTTTCAAAGCATCGCCGACGTCGAAAACCTATTGGTAGGGAGATAATTTAATTTCAGATTTCAGAATGCAGATTGCGGAATTAAAAATTTTAACATCTAAAATCAGCAATCGGTCTTTCTCCCCATCTCCCTATCTTTTACTTCAGAAAGAGCGTCTCTTAATATCTGAATCGGATGGAGGACTTTCAAGCCAGTGAGGTGGCGGATCTGCATACGGCATCCTTCGCAGTCAGTGACCACGATCTCAGGATTGAGACGATCAATGGCTTCTGCCAAGTCCCTTCCGATCTCCTGAGATACTTCATATTTTTCCTTTTTGAAACCAAAAGTCCCACCCATTCCACAACAATCCGCCTCAATATTGTCAATTTTAAGACCCGGAATGAGTCGAAGAATCTCAAGGGCAGGTAGACCAATACCCAAGGCTCTTAAATGGCATGGAGCAAAATAGGCTACTTTCAGAGAGAGCTCCTTGAAATGAGTATTGAGACCGTTCGATTCTTTTAAATTCCTCAGAAACTCAAAGATATCGAAAATATGTTCAGCCACCTCCTCCGCACCCGGGATGGACAAGAGGTGGCTATATTCGTGTTTGATCATATGACCGCAACTGGTCGAAGAGAAGATGATGTCAGAACCTGAATGAATCGTGTTAAGAAGGGAAGGGACATTATAATGGGCCATTTTTTTTGCCCCATTGAAATCTCCGTTGCCGAGCATGGGAATACCACAGCACTGCTGAGGAGGGAGGGTGATTTCGAACCCATTTGCATCGAGGACTTGGACCGTTGCTTTTCCGACATCGACTTCGTTGGTATTAATATAGCAGCCATAAAAATAGGCAACCTTTTTACTGCCTTTCGATTGGTGTTCTTTAAACCATTGTCTGAAAGTGGAAGATTCATAAACCGGGAGTTCTCTCCTTCTATCTATTCTGAAGATGGATTCTACCAACCATTTGATTTGAGAGTTTCTCAGGAGACGATTGATGAGAGGGGAGAAAAAGGATCCAAGGCGACCAAAAAGATAGGAATGGGTGAGAAGCCAATCCCGAAAGGGTCTTCCTGTTTCATCGAGATATTTTGCCTTGGCGATGAGGTTCAGTTCAGAGATATTAACGCCAGAGGAACAGACCATATCACAGAGGTGGCATCCAATGCATAGGTCAATCCATTCATCGACAGAAGGTTCATCTGGCCTTCGGAATCGCTCAGCTCCAGGACCTGCCTGTTTTGGCCCTGGAAATTTTGGGGCCACCCGTGAAACAGGACAGACTGCCATACAGATAGCACAACGAATACAAACATCTAAATTTCTTTTAGACCAATTTTTATTCTTCATCGATCCAGTGCAAATTTCGCTGCAGTGTATCCTGTGGCGATCTCAATCCCTTCCCTTGATTTCTCATCAATACAATGGTGGTGGGCTAAGATTGAGCCTGCCACCCATACATTTTCTAAAGTCAGCTCTCTTCTTTCATCAACCGGTTGAAAGGATGAATTCGTTAAAATACCGGCCTGATGAATCGAATGGGGGAGATCACTAAAAAAAGAGTCTCTAAACCAACCTTCTCGTGATTGGGGTTGAGAGAGAGGTAAATTGAAGATCGGCTCAAAGATCTTTTCATCACCCTTCAGACCTCCGCCAATAAAACGTCCTGTGGCAAGGATATAACGATCAGCAGAATAGGAAGTGACCACAGGAGGATGAAGCACTTCAATCCTCTCACACCTTTTCCCCTTCAGGGTCGCTTTTGAAACGGAATAGCCCAGAAGAAAAGTGACGCCCTTCTGGATCAGCCATTCTTTAAACCGTTTGAAGATTCTCATCCCTGGAATCGACGGGGGCAGAATAGGGATTTCAAAGACCTTAGCACCAATGATCTCCTCTAAATTTTCCTTAACCTGAATGGGGTCGTGCATTCCTAAGAGAGCCGGGAACCCGACCCACGTTTCACCTTGAAGTTGTTTTTTAATCTCCCTACCGATGTTTTCTCTTAAAGATTTTTTTTCCATTAATCTTGCCAGGGCCGTAGCAGTAAGTTCCTGATAAAAGGGGTCGGGAAGTTGAAGGGTGATTCCTCGACACTTTAGTTGGTCGGCCACATAATGAGCATAGAAATCCTTGAAGCCTTTAAACCCGACGATGAGTGTATGTCCTTCATCGACCGAGACTCCTCCAACCATGGTCATTGGGATGAGATAAGTAGGGCGAAGTGTCCCAGCACCTGTTGGGAGGAGGCAGTTCATATTATCAATAGCTTGAAAAGAATAAGGAGGTGGAAATAGAGAAAGAAAGGAGGAGAGGGCTTCCTCAATTTTATCTAAGCCTACTTTGGAATAAGGGTGTTGGGGATGATCTGTTATCCATTGGGAAAGACTATCTCTCATCTTCATTGTCTTTGGAAATTGGCCTAAAACATCGATCGTATTTGAGAAGAGGCAGAGAGCGCCCATCCCTTTTCCAACGATGAGGACCTTTTGGCCAGCCTCCGCAGCCGTTTTAGCTGCCATCAGCCCTGAGAGTCCCATTCCAATGATGATGAGATCGTAATGCATAACTTTTTGAAAAAGGGTTCCAGGATTCAAGGATTCATGGGATCGAGGCATTTCACTTGAACCCTCGGACCTTGGGCCCCTTGAACCCTATCGTTAAAGATTAAAGATTCCTTTGTAGATCGATTCGATCAACTCTGCTTCTTTAAGAGAAACTCCCCAGAGGATCGGGCGGATCCCTTTCCATCGCTCCTCAAGAAATCCCTTTAATGTTTTATTGGAATCTCCTTCTGCCATCCTTAAATCGTGTAGCGCCCCGAAAAGACGATAGACACAAAAACCCCCTTGGCATGTCCCTTTGGCGAGACGGGTTCGATGAAGGATGTCTTGAAAGTCTTTTAATTTCTCTCCCCCTAAAAACTCTTCAACCTCTTTCCTTTGAACCAGTTCACAGTCGCAGAGGATTTCTCCTCTGTCTGTAGAGAATTGTTTGAGTCGTTCTTTTAGACTGATAGGTCTGTTTGCACCAGGGAGGGGTTTCAAATGAGTCGAACAGGGCACAGCCTTTCCCATCCTTTCACAGATGAGATCAGAAGTTTTTTCCGCCATCAATCGATAGGTCATTAATTTCCCACCCGTGATGGTAATCAGATTTTGTATCCCGTCTCTTTTTCCATGATCAATCAGGACAAACCCCCTGCTGATAGCACGATCATTCCCTTTTTCTTCGGATTGGATTAAAGGCCTGATGCCTGCATAAGCCCGGATAAACCTGGCCTCTTGGATGGCAGGGATCATCTTTGATGTCTCCTGAATTAAGAGGGAGACCTCGTGAGGAGTGACTTCAAAATTTTCGACCTCTTCCGAACGAATGGATGTGGTTCCAAGAATGGATACCGTATGGTTAGGGACGACGATGTCGCCATCTGAAGGAGGTCTGCAGCGATTGATAACGCTATGGTTAAACCTCTGGTTGGTGATCAGCATCGATCCCTTAGAGAGGGCCATACCGATATGAAGGCCAGCGAGTTTCAGGAATTGATTTGCCCAGGCTCCAGTGGCATTGACGATATAGGAGGCCTCAATGGTATATCCCTCGCCCCGGAGGAGATCTTTTACTTTCGCCCCCTTTATTTTATCTCCATTCAGAATCAGAGAGGTGATTTCTGTATGACGAAGGATTTTTGCTCCGTGTTCCTCCCCATCTTTGGCATTTTCTAAAACTAAGTCAAATGGATCAATCGCTCCATCCGGGACCTTCACGGCACTGAGAAGATTTGGATTGAGTTCCGGTTCCAATCCAAGGGCTTCATCCCGAGCGAGAAGGGTAGTTTGAATTCCTACCTCTTCACAGGCTCGAAGAAATTTATCTCTGAAATCGAGACCATCCTCAGGGAGAGAGACGAAGAGACCCCCTGTTTCTTCAATACAGTGGGGGGTAATCTTTCTGAGAACCCTATTCTCAGCGATGCATTCGCGTGCTGCTTCGGGGTCCGAGACAGCATATCTTCCGCCACTGTGGAAGAGCCCGTGATTTCGACCCGAGGCACCCGAAGCGAAATCCCCCTTTTCAATTAAAACAGAAGGGATTCCTCTCAACGCCAAATCCCTCGAAATCCCGACCCCAGTCACACCGCCTCCGATGATCAATACCTCTGTCTGCAATTTCATACAACCAGGCCCATAAAGTTTGATGTCGACATTATTCCAACCTCAGATTTAAGGACACTTTTGTCATGATTGTTTGAGGTTTGAGGAGCGTCCCGCTATCGCGGGATTTAAGGGGAGAGACAAGGAATTTTGCCTCAAGCTTTCAGCCTTAATCCAATAACATCTTTCGTGTCAGGTGGCCTTCATCACAATACTGCAGATGATGTTGGCTGCTTCGTCACTTCGATCGGCAGCATTGCTGAGGTGTCGATAGATCTCCCTCATCTTCAGCATATAGACGGTATCCGTCTTTTTGAAAAGATCGGCGAGGGCTGTATGATAGGCCTTTTCCATGGCATTCTCATAGGATTTGGCTTTAACGGCGTGTTCCATGGCGATGTTGGGATAAGTTTCTAAAATTTTGATGGCATCGTTAATTTCACGTGCTGCTTTTCCCAAAATATCCACCATTTCCCGGAGATGTTTCTCTGAAGACACCTCATAAATCTCCAATTCATCCACGGTGGAATTGGCATAGTCCACAATATCATCAATCGCCCTTGAGAGGGCATAAATGTCCTCACGATCCATTGGGGTGACAAACGTCTGATGGAGTTCTTCAACGAGGACCCTTCGAAGTTCATCGGCTTCTCTCTCAATCTCCTTCACCCGGTTTGCATTCTCCTGGTTTTGGTTTTCGACGAAGGCTCCCAATGCTTCAATCCCTTCAAGGGTTTTAGAGGCCTGATCAGAAAGCATCTTATAGAAATTGCCCTCTTTTGGAAAGATTCGGTCCTTTAAGCCCAACTTTTTCTCCCTTTAAACCAACCTATCCCCATCCCTTCTGATTTGGGAATTGTTAATTTTCTAACGAGATTACGGGAATTTGTCAAGGGAGACGATGATCACCCTCCGGCATTCTCCTGTCTCCTGTATCCTGAACGAGTGAATACAGAGTGAATACAGAACTTGACTTTTCAATACAATGAAATAAAATGGGGTCACTCTAAATCGTTATCTTGAATGATGATTTTTTCCAAAAACCCTCCACTGGTGACGAGGAGGCCCTTTAAAGAAGTGATTAGGAGTCAACAATGGTTGAAATCTTAAAAAACAGACATCATTTCCTCGATTTGGTTCAAGTGGCTTTTATCCTCACCGATGCCCACTCAAAAATCCTTTACACCAACCGCTATACCGAACGTCTCTTCGGGTATTCGAGAGAAGAGATGGAGGGGGAACGGATTAGAATCCTCTTCTTGGAAGAGGATTTGACCTATTTCCTTCCCAACATCATCTACCTCTCGCTTTACAAAAACGGTTTTGAAGGGGAAGCCCTTTTGAGACAAAAGAATGGGACGAAGGTTTTCGTTCAGCTCTACACCACCACTTTCAAGGAAGAGGGAGAGGTTTTTATTTCCTTTTCCTTCCAAGAGATTCAACGATTGAAGAAGTTGGAAAGGGAAAGATTGGAGATGGAGCGTTGGGCGAGTCTTGGCATGATGGTGGAGGAGATTGCCCATCAGATTCGGAATCCGATCGTTGCCGTGGGAGGATATGCGCAACGGCTTCTCAAGACATTCTCCCCTTCGCCAAAGGGTAAATCCTATCTTCTTCAAATTCTTCAGGAGACGAAGAGGCTCGAAGCCATGATTCAGCGGGTGGAGGAGTATGTCCTGATCCCCAAACCTACTTTTCAAAAGGAAAAGATTCAAGAGGTGGTGGAGATTGTCCTCCAGATATTTTCAAAAGAGGCGACAGCAAAGGGGATCTCCCTCAATCTGGAGACAGGGGCTTTAGAAGGGGAAGGAGATTTCTTCATTGACAAGGATCTAATCGCCAAGGCTCTCTATTATATTTTGGAAAACAGCATTGAGGCAGTTACGCGAATACCGATGGGGAAAAAAGGAAGGACTATAAAGGTCTCCCTCTTTGGAGATGGAGGAAATATTGGGGTTTCGATCTCCGATAGAGGAGAGGGGATTCCCCAAAAGAACCTTGACCGAATTTTTGAGCCTTTTTTTTCCACCCGACCTGATCAGGTGGGATTGGGATTAACTTTCGCCAAGAGAGTGGTGGAGGAACAAGGGGGAAGCATTCGAGTGGAGAGTCGTTTAAGGAAAGGAACGACGATCACACTCACTTTCCCAAAGGATAGGCGTCGGATATTACGTCGGGAAAAGATTTCCTCAGAGGCCATGGGGAATGATATGGATTAAGTGGAGCCCCGTGGTCTAAAGCCCATAGCTCCTCCACATGCTTCGAAGAGTGGCCTACACCCATAGCTTCAGCGATGGAATGCGGAACCCTCCGAAGCATACCCCACTGCGTTCCTAACGAGCTTCGAGGTGTACTCTCCTTGAATTTCCATCCTCCATAGCTGTAGCGATAGCTACTGCAGAAGACGGGCATCCACGGTCTTAAAGCGCGATCCTACACGCTGAAGCGCTTGGGCGCTCAAGCGTGCCTGCACACAGAAGTGCGTTACGGCACGCAGGCGTGACTTTCTGCGAAGGAGGGTAAAAGATAAAGACGGTATAGGCAGGAAAGGGGTAGATTTTAGATTCCATCTACTTACGGTTTAGGCTTCTTTCATTCCATTCCCTTACCGAAGAATAAAGGGACATTTTGATCTTAAAATTTTATGCCCGCCTGGAACGTTTTCCTCTTAAAAAAGGAAGAGAGCTCCGAAAAACTACGATATGCTCTCTTGATTACACAGATTTCAAAAATGATTAAACAGATTTTGTTTATTGTCTATGCATTTTGTATCTGTGTAATCGTTTCATAATCTATGTAATCAGAGATTTCTGGACTTTTTCAGAAATCTCATGAGGTGGGGTTGACATCCATTTCTTACAGGTTAAAATAAGATCGCATTTCAGAACCTGTAAGGCGGAGTGGGGGAGATACGTTTAGGCCAGAGGGGTCATTAAACTCTGAATTTCTAAAAGGACTGATATGGAAAAGGGATTAATGGAAGTTAAAGTGATGGGTATTATGGTGGATCCCAAGGCCTCAAACCCCGTCGTCGTCTTAGTGGACCTTTCTGGACAGAAGGCTTTGCCAATATGGATCGGAGTCTTCGAGGCGGAAGCCATTTCAAGAGGCCTCGAAGAAGTTGTGACGCTTCGTCCCATGACCCACGACCTCATGAAACAGATTTTAGATACATTTCAGGTAACTGTCACTCGGGTAGTTATCCATGACTTAAAAGAAAATACTTTTTATGCCAATCTTTACCTGAACGTCGATGGGGATGAACTGATTGTGGATAGCCGACCCAGCGATGCGATCGCCTTGGCGGTAAGGGTGAAGGCTCCTATCTTTGTTGCGGAATCAGTCATTGAGGCGACAAAACAAATGGGGATTCTTGCCTCCAATCTTTTAGAGGAGGGGGATGAACTTAAAAACATCATTGAGAATATGAAGCCAGAAGACTTCGGAAAATTTAAAATGTAATGGACCCTCTTATTTTTTCTTCCATAAACCCTTCTTCAATTTAACGTTTTACCATCAAAGCCTCTAAACAAATTTAGTTTAAATAAACCCCTTCTCACCTGTACCTCTCCTTGTGGTTTGACAGGAAGACTCTCTTCAAAAGTTTGACAATAATTTTTCTAATTTTGACAATTTGTCGTCTCTGACAAAGCAATTTTTAATATTTAATCCTTCTTAAAGAAATTTATCCAACGCTTAAAATTCCAATAGTTATCGAATCGAAAACCTTACACTTTCTTCTCGGCATATATTTTGCTTTAAATACATGAAAATCAAAACAAATGGAGGTAATTCAATGTCTTTGATGGAAAAAGATGTGGTTTTAACCACCGATGAGGCGATTGAATATCTGAAGATCTCCAAACCCACCTTCTTGAAATATATCCGTCTCGGAAGGATCAGGGCGATTAAGGCTGGGAAGGGGTGGAGGATTCTCCAATCAGAATTAATCCGATTCTTAAGGGGAGAGGTAAACTGATGATAAAGAGAATAAGAAAAAGTCTGACTTTGAAATGGATGATTTTTTCCATCCTCTTAGCCACCATCCCACTGACCATCGCAGGGTTTAATATTATTAAAATCTATCAGAGAGATTTAAAGAATTCAGTCATCGGGACTGAGGAGATGAAAGCCAGTATGGTGGTTGAGAGAACAGAGGCCTTTTTTGAAAAGATCACCAGCAACCTCCTTGTCCTGGTAATTGATGATGATTTTAAAATAAGCCGTCCACCTTCTCATATAAAAAACCTTTTGGAAAAACTCCTTTATCAAAGTGATTATTTTTGGGAATTAGCCCTTTTAGATGAAAAAGGGAAAGAAACGATCAAGGTTTCAAAATTTAAAGTGATCGGTCCAAATGATTTGAAAACTCAGTCCAAGAGCGAGATGTTTGGAATGGCCTCAAAAGGCAAAACTTATTATGGAGAATTTTATCTCACCAAAGATATCGTCCCCACCATGGAGATTGCAGTTCCTATCAGAGAATACCAAGGGAAATCAGTGGGGGTGTTGAGCGCAAAGATTCACCTTCGATATTTATGGAATTTAATCCCACAAATACAGATTGGTAAAGAAGGTTCCACTTATGTGGTGGATAAAGAAGGGAATCTCATCGCCCATCCTGACACGAGACGGGTTCTATTAGGATTAAATGTGAGACATCTTCCAATGGTGAACCAGGTCGTTTCCGGGAGAGAGGGTAATTTAGAATTTGAATATCCCGATGGAGAGAGGGTTTTATGTGTCTATAAACCGATCAAAAAGTTGGATTGGGGTGTCATTGTTCAGGTTCCAGTAAAAGAAGCATATGGGCCTCTCAAACAGATTGCCCGTATGGTTTTGATGTGGATTTTGATCGGCTTAGCGATTGCCGTACTCCTTAGTCTTTTCCTTACGAGGAAATTAACCCGTCCGATTGAACGTTTGTCCAAAGAAATGGGAGAGGTCGCAAAGGGAAATTTAAATACCTATATCCAGCCCACCACGAAAGATGAGCTGGGTTTTCTTACAGAATCTTTCAATCAGATGATCCAGGATCTAAAGCAATCTCAAGAAGCCTTAAAAGAGGCTGAAGAAAAATATCGAAGGATTTTCGAAAAGTCAAAAGATATGGTTTATATCACTTCTGTTGACGGGAAATTCATTGATGTCAATCAGGCAGGGGTAGAGATGCTGGGTTATGAAAATAAAGAAGAATTAATGAAAATTTTCGTAAAGGATACTTACTTCCACCCCGAGGACCGGGAGAAATTCATATACGAAATTGCCAACCGAGGGTTTGTCAAAGATTTTGAAACAAAACTGAAAAGGAAAGATGGAACTCCTATTGATACCCTTATCACTGCAGGCGTGAGAAAAGATGAGGAAGGCCATATCATTGGCTATGAAGGAATCGTTAAGGATATCTCCCATCGGAAAAGGATAGAAGAAGAACTGCTTCAAAGGACAAAGGAACTCCAAACCCTTTATGATCTGAGTGCTTTGATCAACCAGACCTTAGATCTGGACCGGATATTGCCTTTTGCTTTAGACAACGTATCGAATTTAACAGGGTTTGAAGATGGGGGGATACACTTATTAAATGAGAATGAAAATATCCTTGAATTAAAATATCTTAGAGGAGCTTCCCCTGTTTTGGCCGAAAGCTTAAAAGTTCTTAATTTTGACGAAGGAATTTCCTGGAAAGCCATTCAATTAAAAAAACCAATTGTAATTTCTGTCGATGAATATCCAACCTCACGGATACTTCAATATTTAAAAGACGATCGAATTCAATCATTAGTTAGTATTCCTCTTCTGACAAAAGAAAAAGCGATAGGCGTCATAGTTTTAGCAAGTCGTTCGCTCCATACCCTTACTCAAAGAGAGATCAATTTATTGGAAAGCATCGGGACCCAGATCGGGCTCGCTTTGGAGAATGCCAAACTCTTTTCAAATGTAGCCAAAGCCAAATCGGAATGGGAAACCACCTTCGATGCTGTGACAGACCTCATCACCATTCGAGATAAAGATTATCAAATCATTCGTGCCAATAAGGCAGCGTTTAAACGGTACGGGTTAAAACCAGAACAGATGATTGGAAAGAAGTGTTTTGAAACTCTCCATCAGAGCGATCAACCTTGTGAAGGGTGTTATGTTTCTAAGACTTTGGAAACCCAAAAACCTGTATCTGGGGAGAGAGACAGTAAATATTTAAAAGGTATTTTCCAGTACCACACCTTTCCTATCTATGATGAAGAAGGAGAAGTGGTTGCTGTGGTCGATCTGGCCAGGGAGATCACTCAAGAGAAACGGTTGGAAATGGAGAAGGAGGTTGTCAATAATATCAATAAAATCTTGGCATCCAGCCTCGATGTAAGGCAGGTCATGAAGGCTGTTCATTCTGAACTGAAAAGGGTATTGGATTCTGAAAGGATGACCATTGTGCTTTTCGACGAGACAGGAGGGTTTGGATATTTTGTATTGCAAAAAGACTATGAAGCAGGAGAACTGGGTGCACGCGTCATCTATCCAAAAAAGGGAACGCCGTTTGAAAAGGTTATCGATACGGGTTTACCTCTCTTGGTACCCGATACCGCAAAAAGCGATTTCTGGATCGACCAAAAAGTAGCGCAAGAGGGAATTCTGTCCGTTTTAGTCTTTCCTTTGGAATACAAAGGAAGAATCATCGGGGCCATAAACTTCGGCAGTAAGGAATCCAACCACTTTTCAGATCATCATGTTACCTTTCTCCGTTCCATAGCACCAGGATTAGCAATTTCGATTCAAAACGCCTTACTTTTTGAAGAGACGAAGAAGAGACTGGACGAATTAACCATCCTTTATGAGATTATGAAAATATCTGCCTCGCCGTTAAACCTGGATAAAATGATGAAAGAAATCATGAATAGTCTAAATAGCTTCTTTAAGTTTGAAGCATTGGGGATCCTGTTGGTGGATGAAAATTCAATGAAGTTGTTGCCACACCCCGCTTCCCATAATGAACTTTCTATCAAGAATATTGGAAAACTTGGGCTTTACGTAGGAAAGGGTATTACGGGGTGGGTCGCTGAGAAGGGGGAGTCGCTCTTAGTGAATAATGTCAGCGAAGATTCAAGGTATGTCTGTGGTGATGAGAGTATATGTTCTGAAATGTGTGTACCTTTAAAGGTCGGGCAAAAAGTGATTGGAGTGATCGATGCCCAGAGCAGAGCATCGAATGCCTTCTCAGAAGATGATCTTCGTTTGCTCAGCATCGTTGGAGGGCAATTAGCCACCATCATTGATAACCTTCACCTTTATGAGGAAATTAAACATTCCGAAGAGAAATATAGGACAGTTGTCGAGGGAGCCCATGACGGGATCTGTGTAATCGGAAAGGATAATCGAATCAAATATGCAAATAAAAGACTGGCAGAAATTCAAGGTTATCCTCAGGAGGAATTGATTGGGACGGATTTTCGCGATTTTCTGGATGAGGAGAGCAAGCAATTGATGGCCGATCGCTATCTCCGAAGGCAAAAAGGAGAGAAGTTATTCCCCCGGTTTGAGTTAATTGTCCTTCGGAAAGATGGAGAGATTCGAAATGTAGAGATCAATGCCAGGGTGATAAAAGATTCGGAGGAAGATATAAATTATATCATTTTCACCAAAGATATCACCGAAAAGAAAAAAATGGAAGAACAGTTGCTCCAGGCTGAAAAACTTCGAGCCCTCGCCGAAATGGCCAGCGGGGTCGCCCATGATTTCAATAATGCCTTAGCGGCCATCCTTGGAAATACTCAACTTCTGCTTTACACCGTTCAAGATGAGGAGTTAAAGGAAAGTTTGAAGACAATCGAGAAGGTGGCCAAGGATAGCGCCCAGACGGTTCGACGACTTCAAGACTTTACGAGGAAAAGAGTCCATCAAGAACTTTTTAGGGTGGATGTTAACTCGATCATTAAGGATTCCATTGAGATTACCAAACCGAAATGGAAGGACGAGGTCCAAAGCAGGGGAGTCCGTATCGAGATGGTTTCAAATTTTGGGGAGATTCCTTCCGTGTCAGGGAACGCCTCTGAATTGAGGGAGGTATTCACCAATATGATTTTCAATGCCATTGAGGCGATGCCCGAAGGGGGAAAGATCGAAGTTCGTACCTTTTACAAAAGAAGGGAGGTCTTTATCCAGATTTCAGATACTGGAATTGGAATCACAGAAGAGGTGAGGAAGAAGATTTTTGAGCCTTTTTTTACGACGAAACCATTCACCAATACGGGGCTGGGATTAAGTATGTCTTATGGAATCGTCAAAAGGTTTGGGGGAGAGATCGAAGTTGAGAGCAAAGTGGGACTTGGAACGACCTTTACAATCATTTTGCCCATTGGAGGGGAGGAGAGAGAGGAAGTGATCTCTCCATCAAACATTAAAAAGGGGAGAAAAGCTCGTATCTTGGTAATCGATGACGAGGAGTTTGTCCGCAGTGTCCTTTCTCGGACTCTCGCTCAAGTCAACCATCAAGTGACTCTGGCAGAAGATGGGGAAAAGGGCATTCAGCTCTTTAAAGAGGGAAAATTTGATATGGTTCTCACCGATTTGGGAATGCCCGGGATGTCAGGTTGGGAGGTATGTCGAATGATTAAGAAGATCAATCCCCACACACCCGTAGGAATGATTACGGGATGGGGGATGGAAATGAGTCGAAGCAAAATGGAGGAGTATGGTCTCGATTTTTTCATCTCCAAACCTTTCGATTTCAATCAGATTTTGAATGTAGTCGCTGAGACCATGGAATCCAAGGGGGAAACATTTTTATCTTGACTTTATTCTTCATGATATGAAAAACTGAAGCTATCATCTGGGATCCAATCTCCCGGAGTTGAAGCGATGGATTCTTACTTCCTCTACTTCGTTCTGTTTTCTTTCATACTGATCGCCCTGATCCTCTTTATTCTTTTCTTCACGGATGAATTGAGGGAGATCAAGGGCCATTTTAAATGGAAACAATACATCGTCTACCTCCTGGGAAGCCTCTTCATCTTAGCGAGTATTTCGTTATCTTATTTCATCTATCTTCATGGACCCATCTGGTTGGCCATCTCCACTTTTGTCGCCTTTAATGCAACAGCTGTTTATTTTTTATATCGAGCGAGTACCATTGTGAGGGAAAGAGAATGGAAAGAGTGAAGAAAGGGGGACTCTTTCTTCTTCTCTTCTTCATATGGGCTTTCCAAGAATCCCCAGCGATCGCAGAGACCGAGACGATCTTTTCTCCAGAGGGGAACATCAAAGAGAGCATCCTGAAGGAAATGGAGTCCACCTCTTCGACCCTTGATTTGGCGGTTCGTGAAATCACCTCCCTCGATATGGCTCAAACCTTGGTGAAAGCAAAACAACGAGGCGTCAAAGTGAGGGTCATTGCCGATTCAAAACAGGCAAATATTAGAACTTCTAAAATTACCTATTTGATCCAACAAGGAATCCTGGTCAAGGTGCTCGGAGGAAAAGAGAAAGGAGTGATGAACCACCGATTTGCGATCCTGGATGGGAAACGAGTTCTTACGGGTTCATTTGACTGGTCTGAAGCCTCGCTGAAATGGAATTATGAGAACATCTTGGTCCTCCATGAGAGTGAAGTGGTGGCGGCCTATCAGAAAGAATTTGACAGGCTTTGGCGAGAGAAGAGGGTGATTCAGTAAGAATTAGGAGTGATGAGTCAAGAGTTGAGAGTGTATGAATGAAAAGAATGGGGACAAAAGATGGATCATTCTTTTTATTATTGTATCGGTCCTTTCATTGATTGGAGTTTCTGCCCTTACATTCATTCTACATAAAGTCATTAAAGGCTAATCGAAGAACCATCCAACCCTACCAATTTTCCAGTTGATTTTTCCCTCCTTTTATTATAAATAATACCGTAGATTTCTTCAAAATGAAAGGAGGAGCTTATTTATGAAAAAAGGGGGTTTTCTTTTTAGTATCTTTGTTTTTTCAATTCTTTTTCTCACACTTTCAGCTTACGGCCAAGATATTCCTATTGGATTCTTTGCACCCATCACTGGACCAGCGGCTGCCGATGGCGCGAGTGCTAAGAATGCGGTAGAACTGGGATTGAAAGAAGTGAATGATGTGGGGGGGATCAAAGGGAAGAAAATAAATTTAATTATCTATGACGATCGGCTGAATCCACAGGAGGCCGTCGCCATCGCTAACAAACTGATTGAGAAAGACAAAGTGGTCGGCGTCGCCAGTGGATCTTACAGTGGCCCCACCCGGGTGACAGCACCCATTTTCCAGAAGGCTGGAATTCCCATGGTGGCGGGTTATGCCGTACACCCAGATGTCACCTGGGATCCAAAAGAAAAAAGACCTAACGATTTTTGCTTTCGCAACGGCTTTCTCGGCGAGATCGAAGGATCAGCCGCTGCTGAATTTGCGGTCAAGAATTTAAAAGCCAAAAAAATATCTCTCATTTTTATGGACAATGACTTCGGAAGGGCGATCTCTTCGGGCTTCGCCGAGAGAGCAGAAAAACTGGGGGCAACGGTCCTCACCAAGCAGATGTACAAATTCCCAGGGGAAAAAGATTTTCGTCCTTACCTTACTCGTATCAAGGAAGGGAACCCGGATGTCATCTTCGCTGCGGGGTATTATAATGAAGCCGCCTCTATTGTGAGGCAGGCCAAGGAGCTGGGAATTACAAGCCAGATATTGGGGGAGGAGGGTTTTGATTCCCCCAAGTTTTTGGAAATCGCTGGGCCAGCCGCAGAGGGTGTGATCATTGCTACGAATCTTGATCGAGATGACCCACGGCCACTGGTTCAAAATTTCCTGAAAAACTACCGAAAGGCCTATAACGAAGATGCGGATATGGTAGGAGCCTCCAGTTACGACGCCTTTATGATTCTTGTCAACGCCATCAAGAAGGCAGGAACAGACCCCAAGGCGATCCAGAAGGCTCTCCTCGAAACCAAGGACTACAACGGCCTGACGGGTAAGATCAGCCGCTTTATCCAAGGCGAAGTGGTTAAACCTGTTCAGATTCAAGTGGTCAAAGGTGGAAAGTTCCATCGGCTTGCGGTGGTCGATAACCCAGAAGTCATTACCCCACCCACAAAATAAAAGGCCTGAGGTTAGAGGTGTGAGGATCGTTTCACTTGAGGATCGCTCCGCTTGAGGCAAAAGAATTTACCTCCAGCCTCAAGTCTCATGAAATGAGACGCCCTCTAATCTCAAACGCACTGCTGGATTTGAGGATCGCTCCTGACCACCAGCAGGTCGCTTGAGGCAAAAACTATTTTGTCTCCAACCTCAAGTGCCGCAAAGCGGGACGATCCTCACACCTCAAATGGTCTGATATGCTCTGGCAGCAACTCGCTAATGGAATTGCTATCGGTAGCGTCTATGCCCTGATCTCTCTTGGGCTAACGATGGTCTACGGAATCCTGCGCATTTTGCACGTTGCCCATGCTGGCATTTATGCCCTAGGTGCTTATGTGGGTCTGCTCTCTTTCCGGCTCATCGGCAACTTCTGGCTCTCTTTAATCATTGGGATGGCTGGCGCGGCCATCGCCGGATATATTGTAGAACGTTTCTTATACACGCCGCTTCTTCATTTGCCGAGGATTGCTCCCCTCATTGTATCCATCGGTCTCTTTACAGCTTTGGAAGAAGCCTTTCGCATCGTCGCAGGACCCCATACACTGGCTTACAACGCCCGTGTTGGGCTGGGTGATCTTTCCATCGGCAGTTTCCATCTCACAGAGACGCAAATTCTTATTCTCTTCGTTACTTTTGCAATCTTAATTTTTCTCTGGGCCTTCCTCACTAAGACCCGGACAGGCTTGGCGATGCGAGCCTGTGCCCAGGACCCTGAAACAACCTCATCATTCGGGGTGAATGTGAGCGCGATCATTGCGGTAAACTTCCTGATGGGTTCGGCCATGGCCGGAGCAGCAGGAGTTCTGATCGGGGTCTACGATAATCAGGTGTGGCCGACCATGGGTAGCATCCCGGCCTATAAAGCTTTGGCGATCGTCGTTCTCGGAGGTTTGGGAAATATTCCAGGGACAGTGCTCGCATCGATCGTCGTGGGACTGGCTGAGACATTCTTCATCGGCGTTCTCGCCATTCCCTTCCCGAGAGATGCCGTGGCTTTTGTGGCCATGATTTTAGTTTTAATGTTTAAGCCCTATGGACTGTTAGGGAAGGCCTAACAACTTTTGGTATTCTGATAAAGTCACCTGTCAGGGTTGCTTCCAAAGCCTTACCAAGCGGTTGTTTATGCATTTATGGGTAACAAACAATCGTTTCATTTAAGGAGTTTGATTCGAATGTGCGAACGTGGTGTGCTGTACGTTAAAAGGTGCCGCTGTAAGGCTTTTCCAGCAACCCCTTCCGGTTCCCAACCGTCAAGATTTGCGACGGTAGGTTTTGAGCCTTTACGCTATGCTCTATGCGCTTTGCGATTTTTGGGTAATTCATGATTAGCGGATATCTCATCACCGTCCTTATCACCATCGTCATCTATGCCATGCTGGCGCATAGCCTCAACATTATCACCGGCCATGCCGGGCAGATCTCCCTCGGTCATGCGGCCTTCTTCGGCATTGGCGCCTATACCTCGGCCATGCTCTATACGGAGGTTGGGTTTCCATTTTGGATCTCTGTCCCTCTGGCTGCTGTGGTGGCAGGAATTGTTGGAGCCTTGCTGGGAATTCCTTGTTTACGCGTCCGTGATGACTTTCTGGCCATCACCACCATGGGCATTAATTTTGTTGTGGAAGCCATTTTTCTTTACATTCCCTTCTTCGGTGGGGCGATGGGAATCGGAGGCATCAACCTTCCAAAATGGTTTGGACGTGAAGTGACCAAACCCGAGTATTTTATTCTCATTCTCATTGTCTTCTTCCTTTTACTTCTCCTCGATCGTCGGATGGGGCGTTCATGGATCGGCTTGGCATGGGCTTCGATCCGCGAAGATGAACAGGCCGCAGGGGCTATGGGAGTTGATGTCGTACGTTTTAAAGTCTTGGCTTTTATTCTGGGCAGCGCTATCGCTGGACTTGCTGGAGGATTTTACGCTCACTTCTTAACCTTTATCATGCCGCAGAATTTCGGGTTCGGCCAATCCATTGTCATTCTTTCTATGGTCGTCTTTGGTGGAATCGGAACTCGTTGGGGTCCGATAGTTGGTGCTGTTATTCTGGGAATTCTGCCAGAAATTTCCCGGCCCGTCATGGAGTACCGCATTTTAATCTATGGAGTCCTTCTCCTAGGTATGATGCGCTTCCAACCTGGTGGCCTCTTGGGTCCTGAATCTATTCTTTCAAAAACTTTCCGGCGAACTATTTATCGCCTGTGGAGTCCGGAGTGAATCAATGACCCTTTTAGAAGTGAGGGCTCTCAGTAAAGAATTCGACGGCCTGCGTGCTCTGGATAGTGTGAGTTTTACAGCTAAGGAAGGGGAAATCCTGGGAATCATCGGTCCCAATGGAGCTGGTAAGACTACGCTTTTCAATCTTATCTCAGGCATCTATCCATCATCAGGTGGAGAAATAAGTTTTCAGGGAAAATCCATTCTTCGTCTAAAACCGCATCAGATCAGTCGTTTGGGTATCGGAAGGACTTTTCAAATTGTCCGTCCCTTTCAAAATCTGGATGTGGAGACCAATGTTCTGGTAGCTTTTGGACATCGTTTTTATCCCTCCCTCTGGAAGTCAGTCGGTCTATTTCGACAGCCTGAAATTCTTAAAGAGGTTCAGACACTCATTGAAAGGACTGGGCTTCGCACCTATGCTAAGCAAATAGGCAAAAATCTTCCTCTTGGCTTTAAAAAACGTCTCGAAATCGCCCGTGCATTAGCACTCAAACCCCGTCTCCTCCTTCTCGACGAACCTTCTGCTGGTTTGCGTTTTGAAGAATCAGCACAGCTCATGGAACTCATTCGTCAGGTACGCAATCAAGGCATTGGCGTTCTTCTCATCGAGCACAACATGCATGTCGTGATGGACCTCTGCAAGCGGATCGTGGTTCTGGATCACGGCTCAAAGATTGCGGAAGGTTCTCCTGAGGAGATTCGTTCAAACTCCCTGGTCATCCAGGCCTACCTGGGGAAGGAGACATAAATGCTGGAAGTGCACAGCATCGAAGTTTCTTACGGTGAATTTCTGGTCCTCAGAGGAATAAGTTTCACAGTTCAGGAAGGGGAGTTGGTCACTATCATTGGAGCAAATGGAGCGGGTAAGAGTACGATTCTTCGGGCTGTCATGGGTTTGGTGAAATGCAGAAAGGGGAAAATCTTCTTCAATGGAGAAGATATTACTTCGAGCCCTTCTCATCATAGGGCCCGTTTGGGTATCAGCCTTGTTCCTGAAGGCAGAAAAATTTTCCCTGACCTTACAGTCGCTGAAAACCTCCTCATGGGAGCCTACATTCAAGAGGAACGAAAGACAATTCAGTCTTGTATGGAAGAAGCATTTAGTCTGTTCCCGATTTTGAAAGAAAGGCAAAATCAGGTGGGGAAAACCCTCAGTGGCGGAGAGCAGCAGATGCTGGCGATTGCCCGCGCTTTGATGTCTCGACCCAGAGCGATTTTAATGGATGAAGTTTCTTTGGGTTTAATGCCCATCTATGTAGAGGAAACATTCAAAGTCATCGAAAACCTACATCGGCAAGGAGTAACCATTCTGCTCGTAGAACAAAATGCCCGCAAAGCCCTTGCTGCAGCTGATAGGGGCTACGTGCTCGAAACTGGCGAAATTGTCCTCAGTGATGAAGCTGAAAAATTAGCCCTGAACCCCCAAGTCAAAAAAGCCTACTTGGGAGGGGCATAATAGAAGTACAAAATTCAAAGTTCAAAATTTATAATAAAAAGGTAGAAGTTGTTAATCATTGAGGTGAGGATATGGAAAAGAAAAAAGTAAAGGTCAAGGAGAAGGTGGAAACACTGACCGGCGTTCAGATTGGGATCAAGGCGCCTCGAGGATCGAAGATCACCTGCAAGAGCTGGCAGACAGAGGCTGCGTTAAGGATGTTGATGAACAACCTCGATCCAGAAGTTGCAGAAAAACCAGCAGAGCTCATTGTTTATGGAGGTTCTGGAAAAGCGGCCCGAAATTGGGAAGCCTACCATCTATTGGTAAAGTGTTTAAGAAATTTAGAGAACGGTGAGACATTGCTTGTTCAATCGGGTAAACCCGTTGGGATTTTTAAAACCCATGAGGATGCACCACGAGTTTTAATTTCAAATTCGATGTTGGTTCCCAATTGGGCCAACTGGGAGAAGTTCAGGGAGTTGGAGGAATTGGGGCTTACGATGTACGGTCAGATGACGGCAGGAAGCTGGATCTATATTGGAACCCAGGGAATCCTTCAGGGGACTTACGAAACATTTGCCTCTGCGGCAAAGAAGCATTTTGGAGGAAAATTAAAAGGTAGACTCATCCTCTCAGCAGGCCTTGGCGGGATGGGCGGAGCTCAACCTTTGGCAGCCACTATGAATGAAGGCGTTTTTTTAGGGGTAGAGGTTGATCCGGCAAGGATCAAACGTCGTCTTGAAACAGGATATTTGGATGTGATGGCCAAAAGTTTGGAGGATGCCCTAATATTGGCATTGGGAGCAAAGGAAAAAGGGGTTCCTAAATCAATTGGTCTGGTTGGAAATGCAGCGGAGATTCATCCAGAAATTGTGAAGAGAGGCATTGTCCCGGATTTAGTGACAGACCAGACTTCAGCCCATGATGCTTTAAATGGATATATTCCTGCTGGAATGAATCTTGATGAAGCCATTGAACTTCGGAGGAAAGACCCGCAAAACTATATTCTTCGGGCCATGGAATCCATGGCTGTGCATGTACGGGCGATGCTGGAATTGCAGAAGAAAGGTTCTATTGTATTCGATTACGGAAATAATATTCGAGCGCAGGCATTCCAGGCAGGCGTAAAAGAGGCATTCAATTTTCCTGGATTCGTCCCTGCCTTTATCCGTCCTCTTTTCTGTGAAGGAAAAGGACCTTTCCGCTGGGTTGCTCTCTCAGGAGACCCTGAGGATATCTATAGAACTGATGATGCGATTCTAAAAGAGTTTCCTGATGATGTTTCTCTGGCGCGATGGATTCGATTGGCGAAGGAGAAAGTAAAATTCCAGGGGCTTCCGGCAAGGATCTGCTGGTTAGGATATGGTCAGAGGGCAAGGATTGGAAAAGTTTTTAACGATATGGTTGCCAAGGGAAAACTCAAGGCACCGATTGTGATTGGAAGGGACCATCTTGATAGTGGTTCAGTGGCCTCTCCCTATCGTGAGACAGAGGGGATGAAGGATGGGAGTGATGCCATTGCTGACTGGCCTATATTAAATGCACTTCTTAATGTGGCTGCAGGAGCTACTTGGGTTTCGGTCCATCATGGTGGAGGAGTGGGAATCGGTTATTCTATCCATGCGGGAATGGTGGTGGTGGCAGATGGAACAAAGGAGGCAGAGAGAAGACTATTGAGGGTATTGACGACCGACCCCGGGACCGGCGTGATGCGTCATACTGATGCAGGATATGAAGAGTCGATTCAAACAGCGAAAGAGAAGGGAATTAAAATCCCAGGTGTCACGATCTACGAGAAATAGAATATAGGACATAAGCCCTACGATTAAGTTTGTCATTCCTGTGAAAGCAGGAATCCATTTTTGTGCTGAAACCCTTCTGGATTCCCGCGTGCGCGGGAATGAGAGAATGAAAATTTTTAGAGGTTGAAATGTCTACGGTAACTTTAGATGGAGAACATCTTACCTTAGGGGAAGTATTAGAGGTGGCAGAAGGCAGGGCCAGAGTAAAAATTTCTCCCTCTGTTGAGAAGAAGGTGAAGCAGTCAAGAGATTTTATTGAGAAGACTCTCGATCAGGGTGAGAAGATTTACGGTGCGACGACGGGGTTTGGGTTGCTATCGGATCAGATCATTGATCATTCCCAGATCGAAGCCCTTCAGAGAAATCTCATCCGAAGTCATTCCGTAGGAGTAGGTTCATACTTCGAGGAGGTGACCACGCGTGCCATCATGTTGTTAAGGGCGAATGTGATCGCCATGGGATATTCAGGAGTTCGGATGGAGGTATTGAAACGACTTGTTGAGATGATCAACAAAAGAGTTCATCCTCTTGTCCCAGAACAGGGATCAGTGGGTGCAAGTGGAGATCTCGCACCCTTAGCCCATCTCACCTCTGTTCTGATGGGGGGCAGATAAAGAAGACCATGTGTCGATGGGAGTCATTGCAGCAAGAAAGGGAAGAGACATTGCAAGAAATGTTGAGCATATATTAGCTATGGAATTGCTTTGCGCCACTCAGGGTTTGGAATTTTTACTTCCTCTCCAACCAGGAATTGGGACCAAAGAGGCTTACCATGTTGTGAGAGAGAAAGTGCCTCCCATCAAAGGCGATCGGAGATTCAGTGAGGATATAAAAAAGGTTCAGAGCTTGATCGGATCAGGAGAACTGCTGAACCGGGTAGAAAAAGTAGTAGGAGGGTTGAAGTAAGTTGCAATAAACGATTTGATTTTCTTCAAGGTTTGTGATAATAATTCCGAATACTTTTAGGGAGTTCGAAGAGACTCCCAGCCTAGAAAATTTAAAGGAGGAGGGAACGAGATATGAAGAAAAGTTGGATGGTCGGAATGATGGTTCTGGTATTTTTGATGGCGGGATCTGCGTTTGGTGCTGAGCCCATCAAACTGGGGATGTCCACCTGGCTTGGATACGCTCCATTGTACCTGGCCAAAGAAAAGGGATTTTTCAAGAAACAGGGAGTTGAGGTGGAGATCGTTGTGATCGAAAGTCCTGCGGATAGAAGGGCAGCCTTTGCTGCCGATAAGATTCAGGGAATGGCGACAACCGTGGACACGCATGTGATGACAGCAGCAGCTGAGAACCCGATCCCGGTAAAACAGGTCTTGGCCCTTGATGATTCCCATGGTGGCGACGGTATCGTGGCAAAAAAGGAGATCAAGACGATTAAAGACCTTAAAGGAAAAACCGTCGCTGCTCAACTCGGTGCAGGAGCAAGCTACTTCTGGCTTAACTATGTACTGGCCCAGAATGGGATGAAGCTTGCTGATCTCAAGACGATTGATATGAAGGCGGGCGATGCGGGTTCAGCCTTTGTGGCTGGCAAGGTCGATGCTGCTGTGACCTGGGAACCATGGCTCTCCAAGGCAAAGGAGACTGCTTTTGGCCATGTCCTGCTTTCAAGCGATAAGACACCTGGAATTATTGTGGACTCCCTGGCCTTCAAACCAGATTTCTTAAAGAAACGTGGGGCTGATGCGAAGAAGATCGTAGCTGCATGGAATGAGGCAGTCAAATTTGCAGCCGAGAATCCAAAGGAGGCCGATCCCATCATGGCGAAATTCACAGGGCAGAAGCCTGAGGAGTTCACCAAAGAGAAGACGGGCGTCCGATTCTACGGGTCCAAGGAGAACAAGGATTATTTTGGAACCCCGCAAAAGCCTGGTCTTCTTTATACTGTGACCCAACGCGCTGCGGACCTCTGGTTTGAATTGAAACTGATCAAGACCAAACCCAAGGCAGCCGATTTGATTGATGGTTCATTCCTTTAACCAATGGATGGAAAAAAAGAAAAGGAATTGGAGGGGGCTCCCCGGAAACTTGAGAATCTCTTGAGTCCGAGGGAGCCCATCCCTAAAGGCCTCTATTTAATTCTTGCCCTTAGCAGTTTTGCCTTCTTCCTCATCATATGGTCAATTCTCACTTACGGGAGATTTGTCGACCCTCTGTTTCTTCCGTCTCCAGGGAGGGTCTTCCAAGCGGGTGTTGATCTCTTCTTCGAATTAGGGTTCACCACCGATATTCTCAATAGTGTGTACCGCGTGATGATGGGATTTGTCGTTGCAGCCATCATCGGAGTTCCCATAGGTTTGATCATGGGAACCTTCAAGGTAGCAGAGGCCTTTACAGAACCTGTGGTGGGCTTCATTCGATATATGCCTGCCTCGGCCTTCATCCCTTTGTTCATTCTCTGGCTGGGGATCGGTGATATTGAGAAAATAGCCATTATTTTTGTTGGAAGTTTTTTTCAACTTGTCCTGATGGTGGCTGTGGTCGCCAAGAATGTGCATAAAGATATGTTGGAGACAGCCTATACCTTAGGAGCAAAACGATTTCAGGTAATCCGGAAGGTTCTGCTTCCGGCAAGCCTTCCAGGGATTGTTGACACCTTGAGAATCATTGTGGGGTGGGCGTGGACCTATATTATTGTAGCTGAATTGGTCGCCTCTGCCTCCGGCATCGGCTATATGATCATCAGTGCACAGAGGATGCTCCGAACCGGAAATATCATCTTCGGGATTCTTACGATTGGAATGTTGGGGCTCATCACAGACTTTTTCTTCAAATGGCTTTATAATAAATTGTTCCCATGGATGGAATAAGAAAGTGGAAGAGGGGATCAAACTCCATATCCATAACGTCTCAAAGACCTACCGCTCGGATGGTAACGAAGTAGTGGCTATCGATGAGATCGATCTTAGGATAAGGAGCAAAGAATTTGCCACGATCCTGGGTCCCTCAGGCTGTGGAAAGTCCACACTCCTTCGCATCGTGGCAGGACTGACCAAGCCGACTCGAGGAGTCGTCAGACTGGATGGGAATGTGATCAGTGGGCCAGGTCAGGACCGGGGGATGGTCTTTCAAAGCTACACCCTCTTTCCCTGGCTCACCGTGAAAGAAAATATTCGGTTTGGACTTGAAATATCGGGCATGCCGAAAGTGAAACAGGAAGAGATCGCTCAGGAGTTCGTGGAGAAGGTTGGCCTGGAAGGGTTTGAACAGACTTACCCAAAAGGGCTTTCCGGAGGGATGAAGCAGAGGGTTGCCATTGCGAGAGCCCTGGCCAACAATCCTACCATTTTGCTTTTGGACGAACCCTTCGGAGCCCTCGATGCCCAGACGCGGGCACTCATGCAGGAGCTCCTCACACAGGTTTGGGAAGAACTGCATAAGACCATCCTTTTTGTCACCCACGATGTGGAAGAGGCGATCTTCCTTTCGGATCGAGTCTTCGTCATGACTGCCAGACCAGGGAAGATCAAGGCTGAGATCGATATCCCCTTGGAACGACCCAGAAGTTACGAACTCAAGTCCACAGAGGCCTTCCTCAACCTGAAAAAACATGCTCTCACCCTGATCCGAGAAGAAGCGATCAAGGCCACACAGCGTAAAGAATAAATCTGAAATGGGCAGGCCGGGAGGCTTGTTCAAAAGCCTTGCCCTAGAACAGAAGAAAGAGGAGAAGAAGAGTTGAAAGCAGAGAATCTTGCACGAAAAGGAATTTTGAAAATAACTTCTTATATTCCTGGGAAGTCGATTGAGGAGGTTCAAAAGGAGTTCGGGGCGAAAAGGTGGACTAAACTTGCCTCGAATGAGAATCTACTTGGTCCTTCTCCAAAGGCAGTAGCAGCCATCCGAAAGGAACTATCAAAGATCTATCTTTACCCAGAAGGTCCGTGTACAGTTTTAAGAAGGGCCCTGGGCGAGAAGTTTGCACTCCCTGAAGAGAGGGTGGTTATCTCCAATGGCGCTGATAATTTAATTCTTATGATTGCGAGTGCCTTTGTGGATGAAGGGGATGAAGTGGTGATGGCAGATCCCACTTTCTCAGTCTATACCAATGTGACTCAGATCATGGGTGGAAAGCCAATTAAGGTAAAGTTAAAAGACTTTACCCATGATCTGGATACCATGTTAAAGAAGGTCAACCGAAAGACAAAATTAGTCTTTATCTGCAATCCGAATAATCCGACTGGTACGACTGTCTCTCTGGAGTCGTTCAACTACTTTCTCTCCAAACTCCCCAAACATGTTATTGTCATCTTGGATGAGGCTTATGGAGACTTTGTGGAAGATGCATTCTATCCAAACGGTTTGGACTATATCAGAGAAAAGAGACAGCTCATCGTCCTTCGGACTTTTTCAAAAGTTTATGGACTGGCCGGGTTAAGAATTGGTTATGCCTTAGGGAGGGAAGACTTAGTGGATTGCCTTTATAAAGTGAGAGATCCTTTCCCTGTCCATCGGCTGGCGCAGGTGGCTGCAGTAGCCGCATTGAACGACGAGGGTCATGCAATAAAGTCGATTCAATTAGTTTACGAAGGGAAGAGATATCTCTATAAAGAACTGGATAGGTTGGGGTTTTCTTATGTCCCCAGCCAGGCCAACTTTATCTTCATTGATTTTGAAAAAGATTCCGAAGAGATCTTTCAGGTCCTTTTGAGGGGAGGAGTCATCATTCGTCCGGGAAAGATATGGGGCTATCGCACTTTCGCCAGGGTAACGATTGGTAGAATGGATGATAACCGCAGATTCATCAAAGCCCTCAAAAAAATAATGAGATAAAGTCATTGACTTAATGCCTTAATGATTAAGTTATTTAATGACCCCAAAACCCTATAACCCAATAGCTCAATAACCCAGTGACTCCTGACAACTGACCAATGACTGAGATTGATCTCATCATCAAGAATGCTGAAGAACTTCTAACTCTGTCCCTTTCCTCCAGGGAGGAATCGGGATTGGGAATTATTCGTAATGGAGCAGTTGCAATAAAGGAAGGAAGAATCTTTTTGATTGGGAAAACAGAGGAGTTTTCTGAAAAGTTCTTTTTGAATCGAAATGGCCGGGAGATTGATGCCACAGGAAAAGTGGTCATGCCTGGTCTCATCGATGCTCATACTCATCTCATCTTTGCCGGGTCCAGAGAAAATGAATTTGAGCAGAGAATTCAAGGCCTCTCCTATTTGGAAATTGCAGAGAAGGGAGGGGGAATCCTTTCAACCGTCGAAGCTACCAGAAAAGCCTCCTTTGATGAACTTTTTTTGCTTGGGAAGAAGAGACTGGACCGGATGCTTTCTAAAGGTGTAACGACCCTGGAAGCAAAGAGTGGATACGGGCTTTCCCTCCAAGATGAATTGAAAATTCTCAAGGTGATGAAGGCATTGCAGGAGAACCATCCCATTGAAATCGTTCCCACCTTCTTGGGAGCTCATACTGTTCCAAGAGAATTCAGAGATGCTCGAACTCGCTACATCGATCTTCTCAATAAAGAGATGATCCCAAAAGTTGCGCAGGAAAGGCTGGCTGAATTTTGCGATGTCTTTTGTGAAGAAAAGGCTTTTACCGTTGAAGAGTCGAAAAAGATTCTTGAGACAGGAAAGCAATATGGTCTTAAACCAAAGATCCATGCAGACCAGTTAAGTCCAGGTGGGGGGGCAGAACTGGCTGCTGAGGTTGGTGCCTTTTCTGCTGATCATCTCGAATATGTGAGCCAAGAGGGTATCAAGAAAATGGCTGAGAAAGGAGTCACCGCAGTTTTATTGCCCGGTGCAAGTTTTTTTCTCTCTATGAAAAAATACCCTCCTGCAAGAGACATGATCGAGCAGGGAATGCCTGTCTCCCTCGCCACGGATTTAAATCCTGGTTCTTCGATGACCGAATCCCTTCCCTTGATGATGACAATGGGTTGTACAATGTTCAAAATGACCCCTAAAGAGGTGATTCAGGCAACGACGGTTCATGCGGCAAGATCCATAGGACGAGAAAAAGAGATTGGCAGTCTGGAAGTTGGAAAACAGGCCGATATCTTATTGCTCGACATCCCCAACTATCGTTACCTCCCTTATCACTTTGGTGTAGACCATGTTGAAAAGGTTATTAAAAAGGGAAAGGTAGTTTACACTAGGAAGTAGTCCATGGTCCGTAGTCCGTTGTTGCGGAATGACGAATAACAACTGACCACTGACCAATAACTACTGACCACTGACCAATAACCACTGACCACTGACAAAAGACTATGCGACTTCTTGAATGTATTCCCAATATCAGTGAGGGTAGGGATCAAGACAAGATCACCTCGATCGCAGAGGAGGTAAAAAAACACAGAGGGGTCAAACTTCTTGACTACTCTTCAGATAAGGACCATCACAGGAGTGTGTTCACTTTTATTGGTGAACCCGAAGCCATAAAAGATGCTGCCTTCTCCTTAACCATGAAAGCCATTGATCTCATTGATATGAAGGAGCACAAAGGAGGTCATCCCCGTCTGGGAGCCGTGGATGTTATTCCCTTTGTTCCCATTCAAGGGGTGAAGATGGAAGAGGCTGTTCAAATTGCCCATGAATTTGGAAAGGGATTGGGAAAGAGGGGAATTCCTATCTTTTTTTATGAAGAAGCAGCGAGCAGCCGGGAGAGAAAAGATCTGCCTTCCATTCGAAAAGGAGAATATGAGGGATTGGTGGAGAAATTGAAGGACCCCAAATGGAAGCCCGATGAGGGGCCTGATCATTTCAATCCAAAATCCGGGGCTACGGTTGTTGGAGCCCGCTTCCCTTTGGTAGCCTATAATGTCAATCTCAAAACAAAAGACTTTACCATAGCCAAAGAGATTGCCAAAAAGGTTCGGTTCAAAGATGGAGGATTCCCTTATGTCAGGGCAATGGGAGTTGATCTGAAAGGAAAAGGATTGGTTCAGGTTTCTATGAACCTGACCAATTATCGAGTGACGAATATCCCCAAAGTATATGAATTCATCAAGGAAGAAGCTTTGAAAAAAGGGATAGAAATAGAAGGCTCAGAGATTGTGGGATTGATTCCCATAGGTGTTTTAGAAGGTGTCGTCCAAAATTATTTGGAGTGCCCGCAGTTTTCGGTTCGCCAGGTCATTGAACAACGCATCTTAGAATTCGAGTAATTTTTCGTTTCCAGACACGGAGAACGGACACGGACACGTTATTACTAAACAAAGAGGGAGGGATTATGGAACTCAAGCGATTCTTAGAAAAACTGTCCTCCGATACTCCAACCCCTGGGGGGGGAAGTGCTTCGGCCTTGGCGGGGGCACTCTCTGCATCACTCGTGGCAATGGTGGCAGGGCTTTCTTCCAAGAAAGGTAAAACAAAAAAGAAAGGGATGGAGGGGATTAGAAGGAGGGCCTTGTCCATTCAAAAGAGACTCTTCCAGGCGATTGATGAGGATTCAAAATCTTTTGATGCTGTCATAAAAGCCTTTCGTCTTCCCAGAAATTCAGAGAAAGAGCGCCTCCATCGGGTCAGGGAGATTCAAAATGCCTATCAAAACGCCACCCTTACACCTCAACTGGTGTGTCAGCAATCCCTTCAACTCTTGGAGTATTCAAAAACTCTTATTTTAAAGGGGAATCCGAATGCAATCAGTGATGCAGGGGTAGCTGCATTTCTTGCTGATGCTGCCCTAGCAGGGGGATTGCTCAATATTGGCATTAATTTGGTGGCCGTGACTGAAAAGACCTTCGCGAAGAAAATGAATTTTTTGATGCAAAGATGGGCGAGAAAGAGAAATCAACTCATGAGGGCGATCCTCATGAAACTTATCGGGGTCCCTCAGGTTTAAAAGAATTTCTATTTCCACTCCCCTTTGGGGTGCTGGGCACTTTTAAATTTTTTTAAAAAGTTCTGTTATTGGGGAGAGATATGTCAAAGTCTCATGCTTTTACAGGAGCGTTTCTTTTTCTTATTCTAATTGTTTCTCCCATCATGGGTCAGGAAAACCTGACTGTTCTAATAAAAAAAGTGGAACCCTCAATCGTTGTTATTTTGACTTATAACAGGGAAGGGAAAATCCTTGGTCAAGGAAGCGGCTTTTTTATCAATAAAGAAGGAGATGTCATCACAAATTCCCATGTCCTGCAGGAGGCAAGCAGGGCAGCCATTAGAACAACAGATGGGAAAGAATACCCTGTCAAAGAGGTTCTCGCTGAAGACAAGGAAGGCGATTTAATCCGAGTTTCAGTAGATATTTCAGAAGAAGTTGTAAGGCCTTTACCAGTGACCACCAAACTTCCTGAGGTAGGAGAGAGAGTCATTGTCATGGGAACTCCCCTCGGACTCGATAAAACGGTCTCAGATGGCATTGTCTCTGCCGTCCGGAACATACCCGCATTTGGGAATATTATCCAGGTGACTGCTCCTATCTCCCCTGGGTCAAGTGGCAGTCCAGTGATCAACATGGAAGGAGAGGTGATCGGAATTGCAACTTTTTTTGTGGTGGCAGGTCAAAACCTCAACTTTGCCATTCCTGGAGAAAGGATAGCAAGGCTGACCATGGGGCAGGGGGAAACCCTTTCAGAACGGGAAGAGGGGAGAATAAAAGATTGGCTTGCTTCAGCGGAAGGGCTTTACGCCATTGGGCTTCGTTTCCTCTGGGCAGAGGACTATAAGAAAGCTCTTCCCTATTTTATTGAGACGGTTAAGATAAACTCAGAACATGCTCAGGCTTATTTCCAGATAGGATATTGTTTGGCCAGGCTTGGGCAGTACAAAGAGGCCATTGAACCTTACAAACAAGTCATTCGCATCACCCCTAAGGAAGCTGACATTCATAATAATCTGTGTGTAGCTTACGGTATGGTTGGTCGCTATAATGAGGCCATTGAATCCTGCAAACAGGCCATCCAACTCAAGCCTGATCTCGCCGAAGCCCATAATAATTTGGGATGGTCTTACCAAAGACTCGGACGTTATCAGGAAGCCATCCAATCGTGTAAGGACGCCATTCGCCTCAAACCTGATTTTGCTCTGGCTCACTATAATCTTGGTAATAATTACTCTGCTCTGAAGAAATATGAAGAAGCCATCGACTCCTACAAGGAGGCCATTCGCATCAAATTCGATTATGCAGAAGGGCATTTAGATTTAGGCGCCGCCTATTTCCACATAGGACGCCTCGAGGAGGCGATCCTATCTTATAAGCAGGCGGTCCAGCTGAAACCTTCTCTAGCTGAAGCTCATCTCAACTTAGGCATGTCTTATTTGAAGCTGGGGGACAGGGGATCCGCCATTGAGGAATATAAAATTCTGAGAGGACTGAATCAGGAACAGGCTAACAAGCTTTTTAATCTGATTTACGAGTGAAGCTTTCAATAAAAATTTTATGGATGGAGGGAACACCATGGAAGAGAAAAAAATAGGGGTAAAGTTTATCGCGACGGTTACTGGTTTGAAAGGAACCTGCCATGCCAACCACAAAGCAGGGCAGAAGTTTGAATTAAATTGCTATGATTCGGGGGGACTCTGTGGCTTTTTTTATCACGATATCTTCCCCAATCTCAATGTGATGCAGTTTGGTGGGAAATACCCATGGTGGGATAAGGATCTGATAGAAGTAGAATGCCCAGACCGCTATAATACGGTCTCGCTGAAAGTCGAAAGAAAAAAATAAAGGGTTTTCCCACTAGAAATTTTCACAGCGGAGAAACAAATTCATCCCCGCTGTTAATTTGTGAGAAGGATTTAAATATCCACAAGATATAAATGTAGATATTCGAAATCCCTCCGCACAGAAGGTTTCTTAATTAAGCTCGCCTGTGTCAAGTTAAAAATAGTTACTTCTTTGGTGGAACGATCGCTTCCTTGCAAGCCTTAGCGATACGCATCTTCACCACGGTCTTGGCTGGGATATTGATCGGCTCACCCGTGGCCGGATTTCTTCCCACACGTGCTTTACGCTTAACAAGGACAAGTTTGCCAATCCCGGGGAAGGTGAATGCTCCAACCTTTTTGGTCTCGGCGATTGCTAAGGCTACCATCTCATCGATGATTGAGGAAGCCACCTTTTTGGAAAGGTCAAACTTCTTCGCAAAATAGGAAACAATTTGGGCTTTAGTAAGTGGTTTCTTTCCTGCCATGTTCTCTCCTCCTCTTTAATTTAGTGATTTAAAGTTTAAGTATACAAAAAAGTTTCTAAAAAGCAAGCACAAAATTACTTAGAAAAAAATTTGGAGCGGGCAACGGGGTTCGAACCCGCGACCCTCGGCTTGGGAAGCCGATGCTCTACCAACTGAGCTATGCCCGCCCCATAGTTCGATTTTTTAAATAAATCATTAATGATTAAAACTCAAAATATAAAAAATGATTGAAGATTGTCAAGGGATTTTTAAATCACTCTCAACTCCCCGGGTAGGTAAGTTAATAATTCTACCCCGTGAGGGGTGACAAGAACCATATTTTCTATTCGAACTCCTCCCCAATCGGGTATATAGATGCCAGGTTCTATCGTAAAAACCATTCCTTCCTGAATGAGCCCCTTGTTTTCACTATTGATCACAGGATCCTCATGGACGGCAAGGCCTATTCCGTGACCTGTTCCGTGACCAAAATATTCTCCATATCCCCGATTGCGAATGTGATCCCTTGCTGCTCCATCCACCTCACAAATGGGGATACCCGGCCGAACCTTTTCAATCGCTTTGTCATGGGCTTCTTTGACTATTTGATAGATTTTCTGCTGTTCTAAGGAGGGGTTGCCACAGACCACCGTTCGTGTCTGATCGGAATGGTAACCTTGAAATCCTGAGCCAAAATCGATCAGGATGAAGTCTCCTTTTTCTATTCGTTTCCCACTTGCCTTTCCATGAGGGAGAACAGATCGCCTCCCTGAGGCGATAATGATATCAAAACTAAGGGCCTCAGCACCTTTCCGTTTCATAAACCACTCCATCTCAAGAGCGATCTCTCTCTCCAGTACACCTTCCTTAAGTTGTCCCAGGATGTGAAGGAAGGCATTGGATGCGATCTCGATGGCGGTTCGGAGTAAAGCCAGTTCTTGGGTATCTTTGAGGGCCCTTATATTTTTAATCTCGTCCTCCAAAGGGATAAGCTTTACCTCAGGAGCCAACCTTTCTATAAGGAATTGATGGGCCGAGAAAGTAAGGAAGGCAGATTCAAACCCTATCTTTCTTAATTTTAAGTCAAATAAGAGGGAGAAAATCCCTTCCATTTTCTTTTTATAATGGATGATCTGAGATTCCTTGACCTCCTCTTCGGATTGGGTCCAGTATCGAGAATCTGTAAGAAAGAAGGAATCCTTCTGGGTAATGACAAGAGTTCCGTCACTACCGGTAAAACCACAAAAATAACGAATATTTTCAAGACTGCTGAAGAGGACCCCATCCAAGTGGCTTAAATCCATGATTTTTCGGGCAGCCTTTAAGCGTGATTGATAAAGAAAATTTTCCATTATCCTCTTCTCCGTTTGCGAATATTGGCCAACCATCTCTCCAGATAGCGAACCTTTTCCTCAGTCGATAGTGGGGTTTGGGGATTAGGGGGAGGGCTTAATATTTCGCTCAATTCTTTTAGCCTATCTTGTATCTCGCTATTATGGGGGTCTTTTTCAGCAAGAGCCTTAAAAATTTCGTAGGCCTCCTGGAGATGACCCTGTTGGAGATAGATTTCAGCCAATGTTTTGGTCGCCATGCGATCCATTTTATTCCACTCTGAAAGGATTTTTTAAAATTAGAAAATAATTCCCCAAAAGTCAACCCCTACTAATTCCACTGTCATTTAAAAATTAAAAGTGCACTGGTTTTTATGGATTTAAAGTTTAAAAGTGCACCCTTCTTTAATCTGACGAAGAGACATAATCTAAAGAAACCAAAAGGAGGTTTTAGATTATGTCCCAATT
>Ga0208321_1000035_pt1 | contig 174656 bp, 143 predicted proteins | sample June2015DPH_4_15_FD_184692 | JGI IMG/M metagenome (GOLD analysis project Ga0208321, IMG submission 184692) | Peatland microbial communities from SPRUCE experiment site at the Marcell Experimental Forest, Minnesota, USA - June2015DPH_4_150... | ecosystem: Environmental > Terrestrial > Soil >...
CTCCCGTTCGCACTTTCCCGCCGCCGTCACTTACTTCGGATCCCAGCATGAGCGCATCCCGCCCGGCGCCCACACCTACCAGAGTGACGTCGAGACCGTCCACCGCCTCATCGAAGACGAGTTCTACAATCTGGAAACCTTTCACACGCGTACCGACTTCCTCGGCAAAGCGTCGCTCTACCAGCTCTACTTCAACCTGGCTCGTCCCAACTCTCACAAGCGAGGTCTCACCCCATGGCAGATCATCCACCAACTCGATCCCCGCCTCCCCCTTAAACTCTGCTTGCTTCCCCCTGCCTTCCTAGATTACCGTCTCGACAGCCAGGGGGGATACGATGTACCCGGACTTCCCTATCGTCAATCGAAAATCGGCATTTCCAGGAAGTAGGGTACTTCGTCAATATCCCCTGGAAGTTCATCGGCAAGGACGGCCGTTCCGCATGGCTGTGCTACGCCGCGAACTTCACCAACGGCTATCTGCATACCAATTATCGCGACGATCCAAGCGGGGGCGGATACGGGACGACCCTACAGGAGATGCGGCTGTTGGGCCCGTCAGACAAGGCGAACCCGGAGTAGCGTCCTGAGACCGTTAGATTCCGGGGGCGCTATTTCGAAAACAGGCGTAAGTTGCTGACAATTCGTTGGGGCGGCCGGGCGAAAGGGAATGCGGAAACACGGGGCGGGGGCTGGCAAGGTGGCCGCGCTGCGTTAGCGCACGGATGTGCAGAATGGCGGTTGGGGGGGCAGGGGGTAGTGCAACATAAAGCGCGTTATGTTTGGCTACCTTACGGTCGGAACTGGCAGATCCGTAGTCCTCGGGAATATTCCAGCAAAGGGCGTTTGATTCAAATTACCGCGCAAAAGCGCGGGAACGCTGTTGGGGGCATTGCGATAGAGAACCACCATCGTTGCGAGCCCTTTATATCCTAAACTCATCTTCGGACTGATTCCTTTGGAGACTATACGCAACCGTTCCTTCGCGTCTCCATCCAAGAGCCTGGAGTTGTCATGCAATGGGCGTTCTGCTTTCGAGTGCACATGCCCAGCAAATGCTTCAATACCTCTCTGGCCAAGCTTATAGATGCCCTCCTCACAGATACTGGGAACCAATAGAAACTCAGAAAAGGTGCCAACAACGCTCTTTACCGCAAAATCCCGCGCCTTGCAGAACTGATTTCCGGTGCCAACGAAGTCATCGATGTAAATCAACGCGCCCTCGCCGACTTCGTTAGTCATCTTATTGATGCCCATGGAGTCGCGTGAATCCAGAAAGCGACAGCCGCGACGCTCGAGCCCAGCGGCATCTCGAAGTAAGTTAAGCATGACGGGGCTGCTGCTTCCGGCTTCGTGCACCTGAACATAGATAAGCTTTTTAGCAGGAAGACCGGCAACAGAGAGCCTGCTCATGAGGGCGTCATTTTGTTGGACGAGAATTCGCTTGGTGTCCCGCTCGGACAGATAAATCACGTTTTCAAGCAGAACGCCGGCATGCTTTCGGTCTCGTTTCTCGAATTGCTTGATCCAGCGATTGACGCCTGCGAGGGTTACGGGTTGCGGCCGATAGTCGCGAAATCGCAAAACGGCATTGATGCTGTGAAAGAAAGCTAGCATGGCTCAATCGTGAGGAGTATCGGGGTCATCACTTCCTCTAAGGGCCTGTTCTAAGCTCTTGCAGTATTCGCGGACCTGCCGAAGTGCATCTCGTAAAATCCCGCGCTCCTCTTCGTCAGCTGTATACCTCAGCTTAAGCTTTCGCAGTTGCTGCATGAACTCTTCACACGCTGCTACAGCCGTTTGTATTCGCTTCTTCTCTACAACGAACTCATCGAAAGCTGCGCGTGTTTCCAGAGCGGGATTCAGGAAGAACTCCTCAACGCGGCGCAGGACTGCGGCGCGATTGTCGGGCTCCCCTTCAGAGAGTTCATAACTTTCCATGATTCGGCGAAAATGAATGACGCTCTTAATCTTACGTGCGCGATATTTCTCCACAAGTTTGTCGGTGGCTCGATCGCGGCCGAGTTGCTTCAGGGATGGTACGTCACTAGTCGCGACATCAAGTACGGGGGAAGCTTCGATCCAAAAGTTGGACGGTATGCGCTTAGCAGGGTCCGGGTCGAGCGACATTTTCTGGAAGCGCTCGGGAAAAGTAAGCAGCTTCTTGCAGCGCTCAATTTGAGGTTCGCTAAGACCTGTTAGATCTGCAAGCACCTTGCTGTCTTGCTCGCCAAGTTCCTCCATCACTATCTTGAGGCTGAGAGCTGTTGGCATCAGTTCCCAAGACTCGCGGAGTTCGTGGATCGAAAACATGTAAAGCAGCCCGGCGATCACCGTCGGTGGTTCGACGACGTTGGCGGGCAGATCGAGAGGTTTTCCTCCCGGACCGAGGCGGCCTTCTTTATTTAGGTCGACGACGCACCGGTATCGCCTCTCGCCGTCAAGTATTGAAAGCTTGGCTTGGCCTTTTGCCTGGTACACCGTGATCGGCACTAAGACGCCGTGCTCCCCGATGTTCTTCTTAAGCTCTTGAAGGTCAGGCGGGTCAAATAATAGCCGGGGGTTGTTCGCGCTCGGTTTGATTTCCTCTGGACTGAGATGTCGCAGAGTGCCAGTTGGAACCACTGGTGGGATTTTGGGTTGAGTGGGTTTTAGGCTGGGCATGTTTGGCCCTCACACATTGGAAATCAGAATTTCGTTGGAGAGGAATCGTTTGGCTGCGAAGCCGGCAATGTTTCTTCGTACTGAGACGGTTTGGTGGTCGAATCCCTTACGGAGAATGTCTGCCTCCTCGGATTCGGCGTAACTGACGACGAACGTAACACGCGCCGCCGCCAACTTGTCCATCCATGACCGGAGTCGCGCGATGTCCCCGTGCATAAACGCGCTGGGGTCGTATTCCCGAAAGACCCTGCGCGCCCTGACAGCGAAAGGCGGGTCCATATAGACGAAATCGCCCCTTTCTGCTTTTGACAGGACGCACTCAAAATCCGCATTGATCAGCCGCGCATGTCTGATAGTGCGAGAGCATTGTTTAAGATGATCGGACGAAGGAAGCGCCCCGCATCTTTCACCGCTATAAGGAACATTAAATCTCCCTTCCAGGTTGGTCCGATAGAGCCCGTTAAAGCAGAATCGATTGAGGTATATGAATCGAGCGGCGCGCGCCGAGGCATCGAGGCAACTTGGGCTGAGGGCGCGGAGGGTGTCGTACTGCTCTCTGCTTGGGCGAAGCGCGGCGAGTTCGCGAATGACACCATCCACACGATACTTAACTTCAAGGTATGTGGCGATGAGCTCATGATTGACGTCGCCGAGAATGGCGCGTTTGGGATTCAGCGAAAAAAAGAGACAGGCTGATCCCGCGAAAGGTTCGAGGTATCGCCTATGATTCTTGTTCCAGTACGTTCTCAGGACGGGTACGAGGCGGCGCTTACTGCCGGCCCATCTCAGGATCGGCATGCGCTCCCGCCAATTGCGCAGATGGCAGTCCGACGGCATTTGATGAGATTCTATCATACGGCCAAGCTCCTAAAAAGCAATTTAGTTGTGTGATTCGCGACCAGTGCCTGGAGAGACAGTCGCCAAGCAACAATCGCCGGGTGGCGCAGACATGCGGCAGTTTGCATGTCTGCGATAGAACCGACGCCTGGTTGACGGTGATGGGGACACAGCGGGAGGGGAAGCACAATTCGCAGACATCACAAACGATGTCTGCGCCACCCGGCGTTAGCCCGGCGCCGTGGCGAAGAACTGCTTGACGTGCAGCTTCTTGGCGCGGCGCTTCGCTTGCCACAGATCGTAGGCAAGCTGCATCTGCAACCAGTGCTCCGGCGTGCTCCCGAACGCCTTGGACAGCCGCAGCGCCATTTCCGCCGTGACGCCGGAGCGGCCGTTGAGAATCGACGAGAGAGTCTTGCGCGTGACGCCCAAGCCCTTCGCCGCCTCGGTCACGCTCAGATCGAGCGCCCTAAGGCAGTCCTCCCGGACTATCTCGCCGGGGTGCGGGGGATCGTACATATCCATGTGTCTTTTCTCCTGTCGCCAGTGCGGGGATTCTTCGTCCGCCGCGGCGGACTCTGAATGACACAGGGGAGGGAGAGTTCCGCCATCCGCGTTTTCGCAGCTATTCATGGCAGCGGCGGAAGAGCTGGGTGAGCAACTCCAGCGCCAGGTCCGATTCCTGGCGCGTGATGGTGAATGAGGGGGCCAGGGTGAAGACGTTCTTGTAGTAACCTCCCACGTCCAGCACCAAGCCGTACTTACGCCCGGCAATCTCGAGGTCGCCCTTCAGGCCCTCGGCGAAAATGTGGTCAGTGAGGTCGCGGTCCGGCGTGACGCCATCCTCCTTGCAAACCTCGAGGCGCAGCGCCATCCCCAGCCCATCCACATCTCCGATGATGCCCGGGAAGCGGCTTTGCAGCTCCTTGAGCCCGGCGAGGAAGTAGGCGCCTTTATCGTTCACCAACTTTTCGTAGTCTTCTTCTTCGAGCATCTTGAGCGTCTCGAGCGCCACTGCCGTGCCCAGGGTATTGGCGGAGAAAGTAGAGTGGGTGGAGCCGGGCGGGAAAAGCTCCGGCGTGATCAGTTCTTCGCGCGCCCAAATGCCGGAGATAGGATTCAGGCCGTTGGTTAGCGCCTTGCCAAAGACGATAATGTCCGGCGTAATGCCAAAATTCTCGATGGCCCAGAATTTGCCGGTGCGATAGAAGCCCATCTGAATTTCGTCATCGACGATCAGGATCTTGCGCTGGTCGCAGGTTTCCTTGAGGCGTTGGAAGTAGTCCCGCGGCGGAATCACATAGCCGCCTGTCCCCTGCACCGCCTCGATATAAAAGGCGCCGTACTCGGCACTCTGCGCCTTGGCGTCCCACACGCCGTGATACTCATTATCGAACAGCCGGGAGAACTGGTCGTGGCAATACAGGTTGCAGCTTTGGGGCTTCAGCCCGTAAATGCAGCGGAAGCAGTAGGGATAAAAGACGAACTGGGCGCGGTCCCCGAAGTGGCCGTAGCGGCGCCGGTAGCGGTAGCTGGAAGTGATGGCGGAGGCGCCGAGCGTCCGTCCGTGATAGCCGCCCATAAAAGCGAACATCAAGTTCTTGCCGGTATAATTCCGCACAATCTTCAGCGAGTCCTCAATGGCCTGCGAGCCGCCTACGTTGAATTGGACCCGCCCTTTCACTCCGAACCGTTTCTCGCAGTATTGAGCGATGCGCGCAGCCACTTCCACCTTCTCCGCGTGCAAGTACTGGCAGGCAAGCTGGGGGAGCCGGTCCAGTTGCCGCTTCAACGCCTCGCCCAGCCTGCGATTCTTGTAGCCGAAGCTTGCCGCCGAATACCACATCTGGAGATCGAGATAGGGCGTGCCGTGCTCGTCGTACAGGTAGCTGCCCTCACAATCGACAAAAACCTTGGGAGGGTCCAGGTAGTGGACCGTATCACCGAAGGAGCAATACTTCCTTTCAAGTTCCAACAGCTCTGTCGCCGTAGTTTTCATCTTTTTGTCACGCTGCGAAGATTTCTCCTCCTGTCGTCAGCCTCTCCGTGTCCTCCGTGGTCAGGAAAAGCAAAACACAGAGGTCACTGAGATCCTCCGCCCTGCACCATCCGGTGCGGGGCTCCGTGCTCTCTGTGTTAAGGCTTTAGAGGCACGGAGGACGCGGAGAGTCTCGTTTTGGTTGCGGGCAGCAGGCACGCCATACTTCTCGTGCCAGAAATCGCCAGTCGATTATTACCTCCGCGGAAGAATGAGGTCGACGGTTGACAGTCGACAGTCGAAAGTTGAAGGTCAAGAGCAAAAGCCTGTCATTCTGATCCCGCCAATCAAGGAGAATGGCGCGGAACTGGTTCTTTGCCCTCTCCGAGGGGAGAGGGTGGACCGCGATCCCGATTCACTTCATCGGGACGCGGGCCGGGTTGAGGGGTCAGTTCACACTGAGGAGCGGTCACAGGGTCCAACACAACGTAGTAACCCCTCACCCGGCTCGCTACGCTCGCCACCCTCTCCCCAAGGGAGAGGGCTGTTTCTTGACTTCTGCCTGCCGTGTCCCGCCGAAGATATGGGTACGCAGCTCAACGGAGGAGGGAAGCCGACAACTACAGAGATCCTTCGCCCCGACAAGTCGGGGCTCAGGATGACACTCCCTCAGGATGACACTGCCCAGTCAAGAGGCGATGGTTAAACCCTGCGCGCAGGATGACACTGCCCAGTCAAGAGGCGATGGTTAAACCCTGCGCGCAGGATGACACTGCCCAGTCAAGAGGCGATGGTTAAACCCTGCGCTCAGGATGACACTGCCTAGTCAAGAGGCGATGGTTAAACCCTGCGCTCAGGATGACACTGCCTAGTCAAGAGGCGATGGTTGAACCCTGAGGGCCGCCAGCCTGGCCTTCCGACTTTGAGCGTTCGACTTCGTGCTCCTAACACCTCCCTTCGCCGCCTCTTCTGGACCAATCAACAGAGCGATGGCCTGCTCGACTTCCGCAAAGGTATCGAAGGGGTGGCACGCCTTGCCGTGCTCCTGGCAATAGGCGAGCAACTGTCGCTTGGCAAAGACCACGTCCGCCTCATCGACGGCAAACCGGTCGGAGAGCCCATCACCCACGAAGATGACGGGATGCTTTCCCTTGCCGAGCCGCCGAATCAGTGCCGCCTTGCAGGTGGCGCACCCATGCTCGCAGGGCGGCGCCGAATGAGGGAAGGAGGGTATCAGGCGGCGGCCTTCCAGCCGCAGCGCACTCGCGAACATATGAATGCCGTTTCGAACCGGCCCGTCCACGCCAGCCCGCTTCAGGATTCGCACGATCACATAGTCGAACCCCTCACTCAGCACGTAGAGCGGAATGCCTCGCTTGCGGGTGAAGCGGCAGAAGCCGGTAAAGGCCGGATCAATGGGAACCGCGTCAATTAAGGCGTGGAGTTCCTCCGCCGAGGTGTCCACAAGCGCGATCTGCCGCTCCAGGCACTCGCGCGAACCGATCGATCCACGCGTCCACGCCTGTTCGACCTCCTGCCAGGAAGGGTGCGCCAGTTGCGCCAGGATCTGGTCTGTTACATCGAGTTGAGTGATCGTCCCGTCAAAGTCGACAAAGACAATTGGGTCGCCGCGGTTCGGTTCTGGTCGTCTTCGAGTGATCATCATAAGTACGGTATGTGGTAGGTAGTAGGTGGTAGGTGGGGGAAGCAAATGCATCGTCCGCTGCCCTACCTACGACCTACCGCCTACTATCCCTTCCTCTCATCCACCAGCCGACGGGGTTTCCTTCCTTGCTCCAAGCCTCCCGGTGGGAAGATGCGAAACTCGAGCCGGCACATACCGCAGAGGCAGTTCGCCCAAACGTCCGGGTAGCGAGCTTCGAGGTTCTTCCGGACGGCGTTTTCAACCGTCGCGGGGTTAATGCCGTTCGTCAACTGCAGTCGGAATTCCAGGATGTCGTGGATGCCTTCCTGCCGGACCGCTACCTGCCAATTTTCGGAAACCCCCTCCACGTCGTGGAGCACGCGCTCGAAGATTTCAGGGTACATGTTTCCGGCGCCCATCACCACCATTTCGTCGCGCCGGCCGTGGATTTTGGCAATGCGGCGGAGGGTGGCGCCGCAGGGGCAGGGTTCCTCCAGGAACCTTGTCACATCACGCACGCGGTAGCGGATCAGCGGCATGGTGTGCCGCGAAAGCGTGGTCACCACGAGTTCGCCATAACCCTCGGGGTCGGGATCCACAATTTCGAAAAGGAAGTTGAACTCATCCACGTGATAGCCATCGCGCCGCAGGCACTCCACTCCCGCTCCGCCACCCTGCTCGGTGGATCCGTAGCCGAGGATCACAGGACACTTCCAGACGCTCTCGACGTAGTTCCGATAAACGTCCGTCATGCGGTCGCCGCCGGCAAAGATCAACTTGAGTGGGAAGATGCCTTCCTTTTCCGCCACCTCGCTCAAGCTCACCAGCCAAGTTGGGTCGGCGGCAATGACGTTGTACTTGTAAAGAGGCATTCGCGAATAGACTTCGCGCGGGTGCGGCTTGCCGATCGCCGAACAGAAAACTCCCATGCGCTTGCAAGCGAAAAATGTGACCCAACTACTGATCCAATACCCTGCGTCGAAAGTGCAGACTACCCGGTCGCCCGGCCGAACCCCGTTTTCCCACATGGCCGCGGCCTCGTAACGAGCCGTGAACTCCAACTCGTCGTAAGTGAAATAAACGCGCTTGGGGCCTCCGGAGGTGCCGGTGGTTTCAAACACCAGTTGCGGTTCCCGGCAGATGAACTCTTCCGCCGGCAGGTTGCGCAAGTCCTCGGGGGTGGTGAAGATGTCCCCCAAATCTTCCGGGCGGCGGACGCCGCGTGGCTCAATGCCGTTCTCCCGCAGCTTGCGCTGCAAGAACTTCTGGCGCCGTGCCGCGTAGCGCACCAACTCGCGAAACGAATCACGCTGGAGACCCTGGATCACCGGACGCGGAAGGTGTTTCCCCCAGCGAACGAGGCCGGGGGCGGATTCGCCGATCACGACACGCTCAACGATCTTGCGGATGCTGGATAGCATTTTCAGTTATCAGTTATCAGTCATCAGTTCACGAAACACTGACAACTGAAAACTGATGACTTCCCTCACATCAGATACGTCGATTCCCCGGAACGCGACGGCGGTGTGGCCAGCAGGTCGATGTAGGTGCTCTTTTCGAGCAGCGCCCGGCCAACCTGCGCGATGGCATGGGCGGCATCAGGCCGGGACAAATCCCTCTGCCGGCGGCTCATCTCGGCGGGGTTCTCCGGCTTGCTGAGCATTCGCGTTACGAGCTGGGGAATTTCCTCCAGAGTTTTAGCCTGGACTGCCACGCCTTGCTGCTCGAGGTAACGGACGTGCCGCTGCTCCGGTCCTGGAATGGGATGGGTCACGATCATGGGCAGCCCGGCCGAGAGCGCTTCCGCGGTGGTCAGCCCACCCGGCTTGGTGATCAGAAGGTCTGCCACTGCCATCAACTCCGGAATGGTATCCACCCAGCCAAAAACCCGCAGGTCAAGCGTGACCTTGCGCCGCAAAAGCTCCAGGGCCTGCCTTAGGGTGCGGTTGTGACCGGCCACCGCCAGTACCTGGAGAGGAAACCCGCACAACTCCAGGCTTTCGACAATGGCGTCCAGCGGTGCCGGCCCCATTCCCCCGCCCATCACCAGCACGATAGGTCGCTGGCCGTCCAATCTCAGGGCGCGCAGAAGCTCGGTCTTGTCAAATGGGATGCCAAAAACCGGATCAACGGGAATGCCACAAACTAGAATCCGGTTGGGCGAGATTCCCCAGTGTACAAGCTGAGACCGCGCCTCCTCGCTGGCTACACAATAGACATCGACTTCCGGCTGCACCCAGGGAGGCTCAGCCTGAAAATCAGTTTGGACAGCCAGAATGGGGGCGTAAAACCAGCCTTCGCGCTTGCCGAGAGCGGCGATCTCCAGCGCGCCGATTTCGTTGGCGATAACCAGATGAGGAGCGTACGCTTTGAGCTGCTCGAGGACTTCCCTGCACCCGTGCCGAAATACCCAGCGCGGGGCCGTGGCGCTGTGGAGTTTCTTCTGCCGGCGCTCGAATAACCACCGCCAGAGACCCGGCGCGCGGCGAAGCAACCACCAGTAGGGGCGAACGTACAGCGTGAGGAACCAGGAGCGCGCCACTTTCAAGGCGTCCAGCAGGCGGACTTCGACAGGATCAATGCAATCGTAGAGCGCGCGCTGGACGACTTCCGCCGCGCGGACATGCCCGGCGCCGACGCTCAACGTCAAAATGAAAATCCGTTTCGAGTTCACAAAAGCCAGGATTCAGGATTCAGGATTCGGGATTCAGGAAAACAACTCCGTCGCGAGAAGTGTGTCGTAATTTGGGCTGGTTTCGCGGGGCACGATGATTTCCCACGCATTCGCCATCTTCCGAGCCTGAATCCTGACTCCTGAATCCTGAATCCTGCCTCATTCAAATCTTCGAATCAGCAGCACGGCATTGAGCCCGCCGAAGGCAAAGGAATTTGAGAGGGCCACGCGTACTGGTTTCTCGCGCGCCTGGTTGGGAACATAGTCCAGGTCGCACTCGGGATCCGGCCGGGTGTAATTCGCCGTGGGGGGGATGACGGCGCGCTCCGAGGCCATAGCCGTCGCCGCCAGTTCGATTGCCCCCGTGGCGCCCATGGCGTGCCCATGCATTGACTTTGTGGAACTGATCGCGAGCTTGCGAGCGTGATCCCCAAACACGGTTTTGATCACCTGCGTTTCGGTCACGTCATTCAGGCGCGTCCCGGTGCCATGGGCATTGATATAATCCACTTCGTCCGGAGCAACCTGGGCTTCCTCGAGGGCCATGCGAACCGCGCGGGCCGGTCCATCGACCGAAGGCTGGGTGATGTGGCCGGCGTCTGAACTCAGGCCATAACCGGAGATTTCCGCACGCATCCTGGCCCCGCGTTTCTTCGCATGTTCCAGTTCTTCGAGCACGAGCATCGCGGCGCCTTCGCCCATCACGAAACCCTCGCGATCCGCCGAGAACGGCCGGCAGGCCCTGCTGGGATCACCATTCCCGATCGCCAAGACGCGGACCGACTCCCAAGAGCGAATCATGCCGTAGGTAATCGGGGCCTCGCTGCCTCCGGCCAACATAATATCCGCCATCCCGTACTTGATGAGGTGGAATGCCTCCCCAATCGCATGGCCGGAGGAGGAACAAGCCGTGGCTGTTGTAAACGAAGGCCCCTGCGCCCCAAATTCCATGCAGATCTGCGAAGTCGCAGCGCTATGCATCATTTTGGGGATGGTGAAAGGATGAAGCCGCGTCGCTTGATGGCCATAGAGGCTGAGATATCCGCTATCCAGGGTATTCGCGCCAGCCATGCCGGTGCCGCTTACCACGCCGAAGCGGGGACGCTCTTCCTCGCGGACCTCTATTCCGCTCGAGCTCATCGCTTCCCGCGCGGCCAGCAAACCAAATTGGCTGAAGCGATCTAACAAATCAAGCCGCTTGGCAGGAAAGTAATCCGCGGGATTGTAATCCGGGACTTCGGCAGCAATCTGGACCAACAGGGAGGAGGGATCAAATTGGCAGATGCGGCGAACTGCCGACCGGGCCTCGAGCAAGTTCTGAAAAAAGACTTCCGAATCTTTTCCTGCGGAAGCAAAGACTCCAATACCGGTAATGACGACTCTTCGCACGTTTCGCCCCTGTGATCGGATTACCTGACCGTGGCGGCTGGGGCCTCGCCCTTGGCCATCGCCACGAGATCGGAGATGTCCTTTCCCTCCAAGACTCGTGTCAGACTATCCACCACCTGGCGGACCGACTTCATGTTTTGCGCAACCGAGTCCGGGATATCAATCTTGAATTCCTCCTCCAGGGCGAAGAGGATATTAACTCCGTCCAGCGAGTCGATACCCAATTCCGCAAACTTCGAATCCACGGTGATCTTGCTCGGATCCAAGTGCTGTTCGCGGGCAATAATCTCAATCACTTTCTGGGTTGTATCCATTTCAGCTCCTCGTGATTTGGAGGTATGCTCTCTCAGGTGCTCCTAAGTGGAAATGCCGATGGGATTCCTTTCAGTCAGTTGGGAGACAACCTGAAGCAATTCGGAAAGGCGAAAGGGCTTGTCAAGCAGCGCATACGCGCCCAAGTCTCTGGCTAATTTCCTTTCTGTGGTACTGATGAAGGAAGACATGAGTACGATTTGGTGTTTGGCATTTTGCTTTCGGAGGTTTCGAAGCAGGTCCAAGCCCGACTCCTTGGGCATGTGCAGATCAGCGATGATGATGGGGCAGTCATCATCCCGCGCCAACGCCTCTCGTGCCGCCAACCCGTCGCCTACCGCCTCCACTTGCAGATATCCGTTGGCTTCCAAGACCTCACATAATAGGTCCCGGCTCTCCGGGTCATCGTCAACAACGAGGATTCTGCCCACTGAAAGTACACTCCAATTGCTTTACCAACATAGGTAAAGGCAATATGATTGCCAAGATCCGATCATCTTTCTAACCTGTTGGTAGAATTGAGGTTGTACGACGCGGTTGACGTCTCGACGCAGATTATGGTTACCGAAAGCAACGTCTACTGTATCAAAATGCCACAGACTGTAGACTTTCGGCCTGACGCGCGTCGGAGCGCCGATTCTGATTCGTTTGCTCACGTTCTGTGGCCACTGTAATGGAAAGAAGAAGAACAGGTTAGAGGAATCCCGATGGTTAACTTCTGGCGTGGCAAAAAGCCACAGGTGGTTCCTGCCTGCAGGCAGAGGTTAACTCAGCACTCACTTTCGTTTCAGATTATGCGCAGGAAATTCAGCCCGGACTCGAGGGCCAGCATAGGACTGTTCGTAAAGGCGCTGACTTCGTAAGGGCAACCGATCTTACAACCCTCACAAAAGTCCCAAAGCGTGGACTCCTGGGCGATGATTTGTCGGGCAGCTTGCGACGCGAAGATTTCCTTCAGAGGCGCCTGGGATTGGTGAAGAGTCTTAAATGCGCAAGGGAGATGAATGGAACCATCCGGCTTCATGGAAATCAACTTGGAAGGATGCCGGCACGGGAAGCTGGGGCCGAATCCGCCATTTCGGTAGAAGGTATAGTAGTGGGGATAGAAACGCACATTCTTGGGATAGGCGCCGCGCAACTCACGCAAAAACAATTCCACCTTGTCGATTTCCTTCCCGTGCAATTCCGCGTCGGGGAGCATCTCTCCGTCCCGCATCACGTTGTGGATGGCTTCCGGATGCAACACCAGGTCCCGTTGCTTGCAAAACTCTGCCAGCTCGGGAAGGTCTTCGAGGTTTTCCAGGTTTACGGCGGCGTTGATCTGCGTGCTGAAGGGTTTTCGCTTGGTCAAAACGAATTCGAGGTTGGCAATGATCTTGGGGAGTGCGTTGATGCCCCGGCGCTTGGCAAAGCGCTGTGCGTGCAGTGAATCAATGGAGACTTCCAGCATGCCGAGTCGCGCCAGGCCCTCCGCGTACTTCCGGATGAGGAGACCGTTGGTGGGCATGGAGGTCCACATACCCTTGTCCTCGGCGTAGGCGATGTAATCGCAGGTATGGGGATTCAGCAGCGGCTCGCCACCCGAGAAGCTGAGCGCAAAGATACCCATCCCGCAGAATTCGTCAATGCGCTGGAAGATACGCTCGCGAACCGCCCGGCTTTGCAGGTCGTTGAACTTTCCCTCTTCGCCGAAAATGCAATACTCGCAAAACATATTGCACATCAGCGTGGTTTCGAACATCACCATATAAGGGAGTTTGAAGCCCGACCCGAGGTGCTTCAAAGCGCACTTGGCGATGTAGGTATACTTCATGGCATGCCCTGAGTTGTCAGCAGGGACAAACGTCTATCCTGCTACCTACCACCCAACGTCGATTAAGCCCTCACTCAGGATACCGCAATTCCAGGGAACAGGGAACAGGTTACAGGGAACAGGTTGCAGGGCAAAGGAACAGAGAACAACTTTTCGCCTAATGTCCCCCGTGTCCCCTCTGTTCCCTATTCCCTGTACTACCCCCTGATCTTGTACTCCTCAATCTTCCTGTACAGGGTTCGCCGATTGATTCCAAGAATCGAAGCGGTTCTAACCTTGTTCCCGCCAGTGACCTTCAAAACATGCGTCAGATAGCGCTTTTCCATCTCGTCAAGGGAAGGCAACTCCACGTAGAAGCTCTCCAAGCGATTGTCCTCACGCGAGCCCCCGCACACCTTGGGAGGCAGATTTTCTGGCGCAATGAAGCCGGTGCGCGTCAGCGCCGCAGCCGCCTCGAGGGCATTCTCGAGCTCGCGGACATTCCCCGGCCATTCATAGCTCATCAAAGCGGAAAGCGCGTAAGGAGAAATCGAGAACCCTCTTCCCCGCTCGCCTCCGAACTTCTTCAGGAAATGCTCGACCAGCAACGGGATATCTTCCAGGCGCGCGCGCAGGGGTGGCAGGTCAATTTCGATCACCCGCAACCTGTAGTAAAGGTCCTGCCGGAATTTGCCTTCCTCGACAAGTGCCGCTAGGTCGCGGTTACTGGCGGCGATGATCCGAACGTCCACCTTGATCACCTGGTTGCTGCCGATCCGCCGCACCTCCTGTTCCTCCAGGGTCCTCAGGACTTTCACCTGGAGAGCGGGACTCATCTCGCTGACCTCGTCCAGAAAGACGGTGCCGTCGCTAGCCTCCTCGAAGATGCCCCGCTTGTTCTCGACGGCCCCCGTAAATGAGCCGCGCACATGCCCGAAAAGCTCCGTCTCCAGCAGCGATTCCGCCAGCCCGCCGCAGTTGACGGCATAAAACCGCTCCGCAACTCTGGGCCCGTTACAGTGAATGGCTCGTGCGACAAGTTCCTTTCCTGTCCCACTCTCCCCGCAAATCAGAACCGTGGAACGCGAGTCGGCTACCATCGCAATCTTCTTGTAGACTTCGAGCATCTTCGGGCTTCGGCCCACCAGGCTGGAGAGCTGTCCCTGGCTCTCAAGCTGCCGCTTCAGGTTACGGTTTTCACGGACCAGCTTCCGGTTGCCAAGGGCACGGTCGACCTGCAACAAGACTTCATCAATCTTGAAGGGCTTTGAGATGTAGTCAAAGGCTCCTGCCTTGACGGCTTCGATGGCGGTTTCCATGCTTCCGAACGCGGTGATCAGGATGACCTCGGACTCCGGTTGGATCCTCTTGTAGGCGCGCAAAACGTCAAGTCCGTTCAGACTCGTTCCCAGCCTCATGTCGCTGATAATGACGTCGAACAGTTCCTGCTTCCCAACTTCCAGGGCCTCCTCGCCGCTGGAAGATGTGACAACGCGATAGCCCTCCTCGCCCAGGATCTCCCGCAACAATTCCAGTGTCTCGGCGTCATCATCCACAACCAGGATGTTGGCGCCAGCCCGCTTCGAAGCCTCGTCTACTCTTTCAATCATTGCAGTCTCCAAATTTCCTACCCTTCACAACGGGACCGGGCTCGCGACCCCCTCACCCGGCCCGCCCCGCCCTGCACCGGACGGTGCGGGGCCCCGGCTGGAGAAAACGCCGGCGGCGGGCCACCCCCTCCCCCAAGGGGGAGAGGGCTCGCCCTTCCCTCAAGCCCAGAGGGCCAAGGTGCACACAGCAAGAAAAATCCAGCACAAATGCAGAAACTCCAGTGGCCGGGGCAAGCCCCGGCCCTACGAACTTCATCCTTTACCCTTTGCTACTTTCCAGCGCCGATCGTACTACCACGCCGACTACCTCTGCCTTCTCGCGGCAATCGACGGGCAAAACCAAGGTAAAGGTAGTTCCTTGCCCAGGCTTGCTTTCCACGTAAATGGTACCGCCATGCTGACGAATGATCTGGTCGCAAATCGCAAGGCCCAGGCCGGTTCCTGTCCCCATCCGTTTGGTTGTAAACATGGGGTCGAAGACATGGGCCATAGTATCCGGCGACATGCCCGCGCCATTGTCCGCTACACGAACGGCAACTCCCCGCGCATCTCCATTCGCCAGCCGAGTTTCAATCCGCAGTTCGCCTCCCCGTGGCATCGCATCCATACTGTTATTGATGAGGTTTAAGAAAACTTGCTGCAAATACCCGCCATCCCCGTAAATCTTCGGACAATCCTTCGCAAGGCCCAGCTTGACGTTGATCTTCCTAAGTTGCAGGGCGGGGGAGGAAAGAAGCACCACCTCCTCCACTACGCGCCGCAGGTCCACCAGTTCGATTTTCAATTCAAACTTGCGGCTCCACGAAAGCAGTTGCTTGACGGTCCGCACAATGTTGTCAATTTGCTTTTCGATGATCTGGAGCCGCCGGCTTGTGGATGGGTCAGCATCTTTTCGGCGCGCGAGCAACTGCACGTGTCCGGATATGGAATTAAGCGGCGTCCCAATTTCGTGGGCCAGGCTGGTGGCGAGCTGGCCGGCGATGGCCAATCGCTCTGAGCGCGCCAGCTTCTTCTGGGTCTCGAAAAGCTCTTCGTTGATGCGCCGCAACTCTTCATTGGCCTCTGCCAGCCCTGCCGTGGCTTCCTGAACTTTGCGTTCTAATTCGGTATTGAAATTCTCAATCCGGCGCAGCATCCGGTTCAGGTGCGCCGCGAGCATGCCAATCTCATCCAAGCTTCGCAGGCTAGCCCGGACGTTGAGCTGCCCCTTTTCAGCCCCTTCCATGACGCGGATCATATCCTTCACCGGAGCCCTTACCGCCCGCAAGAAGAAGATATGAACCACCAGAATGACCACCACCAGGCTCGCCAACATCAGCAGCAGGTTGCGGATCACCAACTGGCGGGTCACCACACTGGTGTGCGACTTAGAGACCTTCAGATTCAGACAACCCACCGGCTGACCCTCGGAAAGGATCGTCACCCCCATAACCCAGAACTTGCCATTGTTGGTTTCAATCGCGAGGGACTCATCGTCCGGTCGCACGAACTCGTCGTAGTGCTCGATACCGGGGATATTGTCCAACTCCAGGTGTTCTCCCTGAGGTGATGTCGTTGCCTCGAGACGGTGCGGCGAACCATGCACGTAAACATCCGCTTGGCGTAGGCCCGGCAGGTCGCGCTGCATTTGCTTTAAGACTCGTTGAAGTTTCCCGGCGTCCTGAAGCGCGTCTTCGTTGACCAACTGGTGGGCCGTAGCTCTTGCCTGGGCCAATGTCTTGCTGAAGACCTCATCCTCAACTAGTTGCTGGGTTAGGAGCATCGCAAGGTAAGTCGAGACCCCGACAACAGAGACAACCGCAACGGCGAATATAATGATAATCTTGGTTTGGAGGCCAAAACGCGATTGAGTCATCATAGGTTTGCCACGCTGTCATTCTAGCATCGCATGTGGCAAAAAGGAACACTTGCTCAATTCGAGTAACTGCTTAATTCTAATGGGGTTATATTCTTGAGGTTTTCGGAAGCGGGGTAACTGGGCGCGAAAACACATTCTGATTGAATGGTTTCTGCGTCTCGCCTATTATGCGCAATTTGAGTTGGTGCCGGGGGCGACCATCCCGGTTGAACTGCAAGCAATAGGTCGGCTATGGCTCTATCGGTATTGTAACTAGGGCCGGAATATTCTGTAGGGAGAATTCCGCAATCAGGAAAGCCCCTTTCCAAACTCTGCTGAGCCGGCTTGGCCCGCTTCTATTTCTCGGGGGGATTGGCTGTCTTTACCTCGACTCCTTCATCCCGCCGTTTACTCCTATCTACCAGGGAGATACCGTACCCATCTACCTGTTGGAAGCCGTGAAGATGCTCGAGGGGCAGGTGATGTATCGAGACTTTTTCCAATTCACGCTTCCAGGCACCCAGGTTTTTTATCTGCTACTTTTCAAATTGTTCGGGGTCCGGGCTTGGATTCCCAGCGCCATGTGGATCGTGCTGGGAATAAGTTTGGCATGGTTGTCCGTCATTGTCTCGAGACACCTTTTGAGCGGGGCGTATGCCTATGTGCCTAGCCTGCTTTTTCTAGCTTTTGGGTTTGTCACGGAGCGTGACCCCACCCACCATTGGTTCAGTACCATCGCATGCATGGGGGCCATCGCCGTATTGATTGCGAAAAGAAGCCCGGCTCGATTGGGGGCAGCCGGGGCGCTCTGCGGCCTTGCTGCCTTGTTCACTCAGTCCCGGGGTGTGATAGCAGTTTTGGGCTTCGCCACGTTTTTGCTCTGGGAATGTCGTGCAAAAAAGCAGGGCTGGGGTTGGCTGGTCAAGGCTGAAATGTATTTGTTCGTAGCCTTCCTCGCCACAACCTTGCCGCCCCTCGCTTACCTTGTTTGGAAGGTCGGCCTCGGACGCTTCATCGCCTGCACGGTTGTCTTCTTGATGAAGTACTGGTCCAAATGGTACTGGGGCACGCCTGACGTCTACATGGCGGATCCGCCGTCCTTCCCTCTCTTGCTGGAGCCACCGGCTTTGTTGGTCTGGCTTTTCATCCACGCTCTGCTGCCGTTCGTGTATGTTTTATTCTTGGTGCGGTACCACCGGCTGGCGAGAGCGCATCCCGAGGAGCCGTGGGATCGCCTAATGCTCGTCAATACCCTTGGGATTTTCTTATTCCTCGGCATCGCGTTCTCCCCGGTGTGGTTCAGATTGATTTCCGTCGCCCCGACGGGGCTGATTGTGTTTGTGTGGTTGGTCAAATCCTTCCCAAAGCTACCCCGGGCGGTTACCCATTTTGTCGCGGCTTACGCACTGGTGGTTTTGGTGGCCCAGTCGGTTATTGTGCAAACGAGTTGGAGGGGATATCTCCAGTCGCCGACGGGGCGCGCGGCTCTCCTCGATTCGGACCGCTTCGAAAAATACCGTTGGATACTCAATCGAACACACCCGGGGGAGTTCTACTTCCAAGCTGACGATTGTGATCAGTATTTTCTGCTGGATTTGCGAAATCCAGCCGCAGTGTCCTTTGTTACGGAGAGCAGTTACACCCGGCCTGAGCAGGTGCAGAACGTCATTGAAATGCTGGAAAAGTACCAAGTGCGATTCGTGATGTGGTCCGCATGGCTGGACGTTCCTCGTACCCGGGGCGCGGACGGTAGTTCATTAGCCCCTCTCCGCGCCTATCTCAGAGCTCATTACCATCCTGTGAAAGAATTTGCTGATGATCTTGAAGAGGCCTGGGAACGCTCTCGCTAGACGGTCGCGCTGGCTTTGCGCCGCATCCCCCGGTGTCATTCCGAGCGCAGCGAGGAATCTCGCCCTGATTCTTTCCTCCACCCATGCCCCGCTTAGACCATCTTACCCTCCTCAGCGCAGAGCGAGATTCCTCGCTGCGCTCGGAATGGCACCGGCGAGCCAATCCCCTGCCATTTGCACTTTCGCAGTAAACTATCGCTAGCGCTGGTTCGTCCCGGAGGCAAACATGGAAAACCGCGAGATCGCAGCCGTCTTTGAAGAAATCTCGAACTTGATGAAGATCATCCAAGACGACCCCAAATGGACTTTCAAGGCCGCTGCCTATGATCGTGCCAAACGCGCGATCGAAGGTCTCCCTGAGCGGCTGGAAGACATCGCTCGCGACCCCAACCGGAAACTGACCGACATCCCAGGGATTGGCGAAGACCTCGCAAAGAAAATCATCGAGCTTGTTGAGACCGGGAAAAGCAAGTACCACCAGGAGCAATTGGCAAAAGTTCCGGCAAGCCTGCTCGAACTCTTACAATTGCAAACCGTCGGTCCCCAAAAAGTGCGTTTATTTTACAAGCAAGCTGGCATCAAGAGCATTGACGACTTGGAGGCCGCTGTCCAAGCGGGCCGCTTGCGGAACCTTCCCGGCATGAGCGTTAAGTCCGAGGAGAACATCCTGAAAGCCCTCGAGGTTTACCGGCGAGCCGCCGGACGCTTCCGGCTGGATACGGCCTATGAAACCGCGCAACAGCTCACCCACTACCTTAAGGAGTTTCGTGGAGTGGAGGAGGTCACACCTGCCGGCTCACTCCGGCGTGGGCGGGAAACCGTCGGGGACGTTGACCTGCTCGTCACAGGCTATGACCACGCTGGCATCGCGGACCACTTTGCCAGATTCCCGGGGGTCGCCCAGTTGCTGGCAAAAGGTGAAGACAAAGTGAGCCTGAAGCTCCAGAACGACCTGCAGGTTGACGTCCGCCTGCTCGACCGCGAATCTTACGGCGCCGCCCTGCAATACTTTACCGGTTCAAAGGAACACAACGTGGCGCTGCGCGAGCGTGCGAAAAAACGAGGATGGAAGCTGAGCGAATATGGCCTCTTCAAAGGGGAAGAAGCGCTGGCCCGCCGAACCGAGGAAGAAATCTACGCCAAGCTGGACCTGCAGTGGATTCCCCCGGAGCTGCGCGAAAACCAGGGCGAGATCGAAGCGGCGGAAAAAGGTGAGCTCCCCAAGCTGGTGGAACTGGAGGACATCAAGGGTGACTTGCATATGCACACCACCGCCTCGGATGGCAAGGCCAGCGTGGAGGAGATGGCGGAAGCCGCCAAAAAGCTCGGCTATGAATACATCCTCATCACGGACCATTCGAAGGCCGTAACCATCGCGAATGGCCTGGACGAAAAACGCGCCGTGGAGAACATCCGCCGCATCAAAGCGGCGCGCAAGAAAGTCAAAAACATCGAAATCTGGACAGGCGCGGAGGTCGACATCCTGGGCGATGGCAGTCTCGATTATCCGGATGAAATCCTGAAGCAATTCGACATCGTGTTGGTGAGCATCCATTCCCGCATGAACATGCCCGCCGAGGAAATGACAGCCCGCCTTCTGAAAGCTCTCGCCAATCCCTACGTCAGAATCCTCGGACACCCCACGGGCCGCCAGATTCTGAAACGCGACCCGTTCGTTTTCGACCTTGAAAAGGTTTTCGCGGCCGCAAAGGAATACGGCGTCATCCTGGAATTGAACGGCCACCCCGAACGCCTCGACCTCTGCGACCGGCACCTGAAGCTGGCGCGAGATCGGGGAATGAAAGTCATCATTTCCACTGACGCGCACAGCCCCGATCATTTCAAACTGATGCGCTACGGAGTGGTGACGGCGCGACGCGGCTGGATGCGCAAGGAAGACGTCCTGAACACCCTGCCACCGGAAGAGCTTCTCGAAAGCCTGCGGCCACTGCCCGAAGGGCAGTGACGAGTGATCCCGCAGAGCGGGAACAAGTGACGAGCAGGTGCCAGGGGTCGGGTGCCAGGTGTCATGGGCCGGAAGAGCAGTGACGGGTGACGAGCGGAAAAATAGAAGCACGGGAATGCGGTTATTTCCTGGTTCTAATTTCCAGATTCCGGTTTCCGATCTCCAGTTTCGAATTTCCCACTCGTCACTTGTTCCCGCTCTGCGGGATCACTAGTCACTGCTCGTTCCAAACCGCACTACGACGAGCGTGAGGTCGTCCGCTTGCGGAGAATTGCCTACAAATTCGTGCACCTCGCCCACCACACGGCGGCAGATTTCATCCGCAGTCAGGCCTGAACAACCTTCCAGAAGATTCCGCAACCTGGCTTCTCCGAACAGCTCTTCATCGGCGGCGTGCGCCTCGGTGACACCATCCGAGCAAATCAACAAAACGTCGCCGCTTAGCATTTGTGCGCCGGCGACTTCAAACGCCGTGCCAGGGAACAATCCCACGGGGAAGTTCGCGGGACTCAAACGGTCAACCCCGCCGCTGGCGCGGATAATCAGAGGCGGAACGTGCCCGGCGTTGACGAACTGAAACCTGCCGAGACGGTCCATGACACCGTAGAGTATCGTGGCGAACATCTCCGAGGGTGTCCGCTCGCAAAGGAAATCGTTGACGCGTTCAAACAAGAGAGCGAGGTCCGGATCGCCGGCTGCCACTGCGGCGAAGGCTCCCTGCAGGTTGGCCGCCAGCATGGCGGCGGGAAGGCCCTTACCCGAGACGTCCGCCACGACGAATCCGTAGCGCTCGCCGGGCAGGTGCACCATGTCGTAGTAGTCTCCGCCCACATGTTCCGTCGGCATGGTGGTGGCGCAAACCTGGAAGTAGTCGCAGGTCGGGAAGCGGCGTGGCAAAAGCGCCTGCTGGATGTTGCGGGCAAGGAACATCTCGTGCTGGATGCGCTCCTGCTCTTGGGCAATGCGCAACAGGCGGGCGTTCTCGATGATAGTGGCGCCTTCCACGGCGAGCGTTTGCAGCACCTGGCGGTCGAGCCCCGTCACCGCGGTGGGGTGCGAGCGCGTATCAAGATAAATGACGCCGAGCAGTTCGGGCGCCCTGATTTGGATAGTCTCGCCCTCTGTTTCAGAAACCGGCAGCTTCTGTAAAGGGACGGCAACAATGCCGCGCACTTCCGTACGGATGATCTTGGTCTCCTGAGCCGTGCGGCCGGTCATCTGGTCTTCCAGGATCACTTCTTCCTGGCCCGAGGCCGCCACCCGCTCCACCACGGCGCGGGAGTAGTCTGTGACGTCGCGTCCCAGGTAAACGCCGCCAGCTCCCCGAGCAAGCTTCAGGTGGAGGTTTCCATCCGCCTCGCGGAGGAACAGCAGCCCGCGCTCCGCATTGGCCAGTTGTAACGCCGAATCCACCAGAGCCACCAGGACTTCCTCGAGGGCCGGGGCCCGGTGCATCATCTGGGCCATTCGGAGGAGCAACCCGAGATGCTGAAGCTGCGGCGCCGGACCCGCCGCAGCCTTCTCCAGCTTTTCCAGCAATTCCGGCAGCACCGCTTGGTCCACCACGAACGAAAGCGTGTAGGAATCCGCCACGCCCAGATTGATGCGATCACCCGATTTCAGCGGGCAGGAACTGATCCGTTCATTGTTCACGGCAGTCCCGTGCCGGCTCCCCATGTCTTCAATAAGGTAGCCGCTATCTGTCTTAACAATTTGAGCGTGCCGGCGCGAGATTCTGCTGTCCAGCAACACCAGGTCGCTGTCGCTCTGCCTGCCCATCGTAAAAGGTGTGCGAACGATTTCGACTTCGCGCTGGTTCCCAAACGCGTCACGAACGATGAGACGTGGAAGAGTATTCGCCATATGCGCCGCCTACCGAACAGAACGGCAATGATTATAGCAAGGAACCCCGAGCCGCCATAGCCCCGCCTGAAGGGATTTGCTTAGCAGCTTGCTGAAGAAAGCCAAAGGCATGTCATTAATCTTGAATTCTGAATTGCTTTCCTCTTTCTTTCTCCTGCCTACCTTCTGTGCCCTGCGGGGCTGGGGTTCTTACCCCACACACCACCTACTACCTACCACCTACCAGAATAGGTTTGACAAACCCCATCACGACTTCTGATAATCGCAGACTCTGGAATCGCAAAGGCATCCACTATGCAAAAGTCACGGCGCATGCTTGAAATCTTGCTTGTTTGTGGCCTGGCGGCGGGCCCCTTATTTTCATCCCAGCGCCCGCCGGCCGAGGCCGAGAAGACTGCGGAAAAGGTTCTCCTGCAAGCCATCATCATCGATACCCATGCGGACACCCCCCAGATGATGCTGGATGAGGGCTACGACCTCGCCCAGCCGGACAGCCCTTTCATGATCAGTGTCCCGAAGATGCGGCAGGGGCATCTCTCGGCCGAGTTCTTCTCCATTTGGGTGGATGTGGGGTGGCCGAAGCAAGATCTCATTCACCGCGCGCTCGATTTGATAGACGTCGTGTATGAGCAGGTCGGACGCCACTCCGACGTCCTCGGCATGGCCACGACGGCAGACGAAATCGTGCGTCTTCATCTCCAGGGGAAATTCGCCATCTTGATGGGAGTCGAGGGGGGCCACATCATCCAGGACGACCTCCGAGCGCTGGACATCTACTACCGCCTGGGCGTCCGTTATATGACGCTGACCCACACCGCCAATACAGAGTGGGCGGATTCCTCCGGCGACAAGCCCAAGTGGAACGGCCTGACGAATTTTGGGAAGCAGGTGGTCGAGCGCATGAACCGCCTGGGAATGATGGTGGATATCTCCCACGTTTCCGACAAGACCTTTTACGATACGCTCGCCGCCACCCATGCGCCTGTCATCGCCTCCCACTCTTCCTGCCGCGCTCTTTGCGATGTTCCCCGCAATTTGACGGACGATATGATCCGCGCCTTGGCCAAGAACGGTGGCGTCATGGACATCAACTTTTACTCCGGCTTTCTAAGCCCCGATTTCGCCGCGGCGTACAAGAAGGTTGCCACGCAAATCCAGGCGGATGAGTCCGCCGCAGAAAAGCAGTACGCGAACGACCGTAAACGGCTGGCCGAGGAGTCTCGGAACATTTGGGCGCGCTACGCATCCCAATTCCCCGCGCCCAGTTACACTACCATCGCTGACCACATTGACCACGCCGTGCAGGTCGCCGGCATCGACCACGTCGGCCTGGGATCGGATTTCGACGGTATTGATTCGGCCCCCAAGGGCATGGAAGATGTCTCAAAACTTCCTGACTTGGTGCGCGAACTGGCCCGGCGGGGATACAGCGAACAGGATTTGAAAAAGATTCTGGGCGGCAACCTCCTCCGCGTCATGCGACAAGTGGAACGCGTGGGTCGCGAGATGCGATCCCCAAAATAGTGAAGCCGTTTGACCTTTGCCCTTCGACTTTTGAGTCGTCGGGAAACACTGAGTATTTCAAATATATTTGGTTATAACTTCGCAGACATGGAGATGCTGATGAAAAACCTGCTGACCACATTTTTCGCGATGGTGCTTATCACTGGAATTCTTTGGGGCCAGGCCACGACACATGAGACTGCTGGAAAGCCAACACCACAGCGCGCTGCGGAAGGGCCCTCATTGCTGAACCCCTCCTCTCTTAACAAGCAAGCGCCCACGACTTTCAAGGCGAAGTTTACGACAACCAAGGGAGACTTCGTGGTAGAGGTCACGCGCGCCTGGTCACCGCTGGGCGCGGATCGTTTCTACAACCTGGTGAAGAACCATTTCTACGACGGCGCCGCCTTCTTCCGCGTGCTGCCGGGCTTCGTGGCGCAATTCGGCCTCAGCGCCAAGCCCGAAATCACTCGGGTCTGGGCCTCCGCCACCTTCAAGGACGATCCCGTCACCCAGAGTAACCTGGAAGGCTACCTGACCTTCGCCACCGCCGGCCCCAACACACGCACCACCCAGGTCTTCATCAACCTCGCCAATAACCAGAACCTCGACGGCATGGGTTTCTCGCCCTTCGGCAAAGTCGTCGAAGGCAAGGACGTGGTGGAAAAGTTCTACACCGGTTACGGCGAGGGCGCGCCGGGAGGCAACGGTCCCGAGCAGAGCCGGATTACAAACGAAGGGAAAGCCTATCTCGACAAAAGCTTCCCGCTACTGGATAGCATCAAGACGACCGTCATCGTTCAGTAGTCCCGCCGCGGCGGGTCAGTTCTCAGTTGGCGGGGATCAGTCTTTTCGGGCTGCAGGAACTGGAAGCGCACGTGACCAGGCCCTTTCTGGCTTCTGATTTCTAGTTTCCAGTTTCTACTTTCCAGTTTCCTGTTTGACCTTCGACCTTTGACTTTCAACTTTCGTATCAACAAGGAACCCCCCATGACCGATCTGAAGCCTGGCAAGTACGCAATCTTCGAGACCAGCCTGGGCGAGATTACCTGCGAGCTGTTCCCGCAACACGCCCCGCAAACAGTGGAGAATTTTGTAGGTCTCGCGACAGGAACGAAAGAGTTCATCGACCCGAAGACGCGCAAGCCCGCCAGGCGCCCCTTCTACGATGGGTTGATCTTCCATCGCGTCATACCCGATTTCATGATCCAGGGCGGCTGCCCGCTCGGGACCGGCACCGGTGGCCCCGGTTATCAGTTCAAAGATGAATTCGCCAAGAGCGTGGGGTTTGATGAGCCGGGCAAGCTGGCCATGGCCAATGCCGGTCCGGGCACGAATGGCAGCCAGTTCTTCATAACGCTTGCGCCCACAGCTTGGCTGAATAACCACCACACCATCTTCGGTCAAGTCGTGAAAGGCCGGGACGTCGTCGAGAAAATCGCTGCTGTGGCACGCGACCGGAACGACCGGCCAAAGACACCTGTGGTGATCAACGCAGTGAAGATCGTAGATGTGCCGTAGGGGTTCGGTTCTGATGTGGGCGGGATTTCCATTTGCGCCACACGTCTCACTTTTTTGAACTCTTCTGCGCCAGCGACATCCTGTTCCCACGTATTTTCAAGGGGTTAGAAGAATGCTGAGGAGATGGGGGACGAGCGTATAAGTGTGGCGTTTTGACACACTCCGCGGTTCGCTCGCCTAACTGTACGCTACATACGTAGCCCAGCCACAAGGCAACTGCGGAGATTCTTCGCCCCCACAAGTCGGGGCTCAGAATGACAGGCGTGTGGAGATTCTTCGCCCCGACAAGTCGGGGCTCAGAATGACAGGCGTGTGGAAAAGCGGCGGGCAAGGAATGACAGGCGTGTGGAGATTCTTCGCCCCCACAAGTCGGGGCTCAGAATGACAGGCGTGTGGAAAAGCGGCGGGCAAGGAATGACAGGCGCGCGTGGGAGCACCTCTATGTGCCTCTCTCTCCCTTCTGACTTCTGCTTTGGTCCCGTCACACCCCGATAATCTCCACCAGCTCCTTCACCACGGCAGCGGATTTTTGAAGCGCCGCATGTTCTTCCGGCGTCAGTTTGATTTCCACAATCTGCTCGATGCCGCGCACGCCCAGCTTCACCAGCACTCCCACGAACACGCCGTGGATGCCGTACTCGCCTTCGAGGTAAGCGGTGCAAGGCAGAATTCTTTTGCGATCCGCGAAGATGGCGTCAATCATCTCCACCACAGCCGAGGAAGGCGCGTAGAAGGCGCTTCCGGTTTTGAGGAGATTCACAACTTCGGCTCCGCCGTTACGGGTGCGCTTAATGATGGCCTCGAGCTGTTCCCGGGGCATTAAATCCTCCACCGGGATTCCCGCCACGCTCGTATAACGCGGCACGGGCACCATGGTGTCTCCGTGGCCGCCCAGAACGAACCCCTGCACGTCCCGAACCGAGACGTTCAAGGCTTCCGCGATGAAGGTCCGGTAGCGGGCCGTATCCAGAACGCCTGCCATGCCGATCACGCGGTTCTTTGGAAATCCGCTCACCTTGAACGCCGTCTGCACCATGGCGTCCAGCGGGTTGGTCACCACGATCAGGATTGCTTCCGGCGAGTACTTCGCCACCTTCTCGGTAGCTCCCTTGACGATCTCATAGTTGGCTCTCAGCAGGTCGTCGCGGCTCATCCCGGGCTTGCGCGCAAAGCCTGCCGTTATCACCACCAAGTCCGAGTTCGCCGTGTCCGCGTAATCGTTCGTTCCCCTGATCTTAACGTCGTAACCCTCGACGGGCCCGGATTCGAGCATGTCCAAAGCCTTGCCCTGCGGGACGCCCTCGAGGATATCAATCAGAACCACATCCGCCATTTGCTTGTCCACCAAGCGCTGAGCTACCTCTGCGCCAACATTACCTGCACCAACCACTGTCACTTTTTTGCGTATCATTAGCCCCCCTCAAGAAACATTTTAGATTTTGGATTGGGGCGTCCTACTACCTCTTCTACCTGCCGCTCTGACCTGTTACTACGCCCTGTCCTAGCGGGCCTCAGCACGCGGGGGGAGGCAACAGTAGCCCGCCTCAATCCAAGATCCGGAGTAGCCTATTTCCTGACAGGAGGCGGTCACACTAGGCAGTCGGCGATAGGCAAGGGGCAGTAGGCCGCCTTAATCCAAAATCTAAAATCTAAAATCCAAAATTGCCCCGGCACCCAGCCCCTATTCTCCTTTAGCACCTGGCACCCGACACCTGGCACCCGACACCTGTCTCCCCCCCCACATACCACCTACTACCTACCACCTACCGTTCTTACGTTCTCAATCATCGCGCCCGCGAAAGCGCTCGTGCTGAGCCTCTGAACGCCGGTGATGCCGTCCATGACCATCAGCCGCTCCAGGTCGTATGTGACGCGGTGCTGCGCGATAGTCGCGGCCAAGGCGTCCTCGATCGACTTGCCAACCTCGGGCCAGCCGATGAATTCAAACATTAACGCGCCGGAGCGGATCACAGCGCCGGGATTGATCACGTCCTTATCCGCGTATTTGGGCGCGGTGCCGTGCGTAGCCTCAAACACCCCGAACCCGTCGCCAATGTTCGCGCCGGGAGCCAAGCCCAGCCCGCCGACCTGCGCCGCGCAGGCGTCCGAAAGGTAATCGCCGTTCAGGTTGGGCGTGCAGACCAACTGGTATTCATCCGCGCGCGTCAGAATCTGTTGCAGCATCGAATCGGCGATGCGGTCGTTCACCAGCAGCTTGTTTTTCCATTGACCCTTGCCATGAGTAGAATAGATGGAATCCAGGCAGTCCCTCACTTCCTTGCAAATTTGCTGCTTGAAGTTTTCGGTCGCCATTTCGAGTCCGGGCTCAACCAGGGACGCCAGCGCTTCGACCGAGGCCTGGGGGTTCTTGTCCTTGCCGTCGAGCGCCCAGCGCTCGCGCTCCGTAACGATGTGTTGGCGGAACTCCTGCTTGGCCAGCTCGTAGCCCCAGTCGCGGAACGACCCTTCGGTGAACTTCATGATGTTGCCCTTATGGATTAGGGTCACGGTCTTCAAGCCATGGTCGATGGCGTAACGGAGGCCGCGACGCACCAGGCGTTTGGTGCCGGTAATCGAAATGGGTTTGATGCCCACGCCGGAGTCGAGGCGGATCTGCTTCTTCGCTCCATCCTCGCGAAGCAGCGTGTTCACAAACTCGATAACACGTTTCGCCTGCTCCGATCCCTCGCGCCACTCGATGCCCGCGTAAACATCTTCCGTGTTCTCGCGGAAGATGACGATGTTCATGCGCTCGGGATATCTGACCGGCGACGGCACACCTGGAATGTATTTCACCGGCCGCCAGCAGGCGTAGAGGTTCAGGAGTTGCCGCAGGGCAACGTTCAAGCTGCGGATGCCGCCACCCACCGGCGTGGTCAGCGGACCTTTGATGGCAATGCGGAACTCCTTGATGGCATCGAGCGTTCCTTGCGGGAGCCATTCACCGAACTGCTTGAAGGCCTTCTCACCCGCAAACACCTCGTACCACACAACCCGGCGCTTGCCGCCAAAGGCTTTCTCGACGGCCGCGTCGAATACCCGCCGCGACGCCTTCCAGATGTCGCGGCCGGTGCCATCACCCTCAATGTAAGGAATGATCGGGTTGTCGGGAACTACAAACTTGTCGTTGATAAAGTCAATCCGCGCCCCGTCCCTTGGCACGGGAACGCCGTTATATGAACTCATTAGGTATGCGATCCTCCGTCAAAATTATGAATAGTAAATGGTGAATAGTAAATGGTGAATTCCGGACAGGCTGGGAGGTGACGAGCTTAAACCCGAATTCGAAAGTTGGGAGCCGCCGGGCGAGCCGAATCACTTGATTAGAGGCCCGTTTGACGCAGATACCGGAGGGACAACATGGTGCGGGGCCGGGCGTAGGGGCACAGCGCGCTGTGCCCCTACAAGATGCACATCGCACCCACGCTAACTTCCGAATTCGGGTAAAACCCAGGCCCATTGCCACTTTCTCAATTTAGATCCACCATTCAGAATTTCCCATTTACTATTCACTATTTACTATTCAGAATTTCCCCGGCCCCCAGTGTCCCGATTTAGAAGTTCGCTAACAAAGTCTTGCAGTTTCGGGTAGCCGTTCCACAGCCCCGTCAGGGGCGGAAGATTGTAGCCCAGGGCGCAAGCCCTGGGGGAGGGCCTCACCCTGTCCCGCAGAGCGGGACACCCCTCTCCCGCCCGAGCGGGAGAGGGGACGGGGGTGAGGGAGGGCTCGCCGACCCATCCCGCCCTGCGGGACCGTGGGCTACCCTCTTTCGCCCCGACAAGTCGGGGCTGAATTATTCAACGAACTTCTGACTCAGGACACTAGCCCCCAGTCCCTATTCTTCACTCCGGCCTTAATAGGCTCCGCAGTACGGTGGGCAGAATACCGCCGTTACGATAGTAGTTAACCTCGACGATGGAATCGAGCCGCGCGACGGCCTGGAAACTTCGCCGCGACCCCTCCGGACTTGTGGCCGTAAGCGTGACCTCCGAGCGCGGGCTGATGCCGTTGTCGAGGCCGGTGATGTCGAATACTTCCTGGCCGGTCAGACCCCGCGAAGCCGCATTCTCGCCTTCCTTGAACTGAAGCGGCAGCACGCCCATGCCCACCAGGTTACTGCGGTGAATGCGCTCGTAGCTCTCCGCCAGCGCGGCCCTGATTCCCAGCAGCAGAGTTCCCTTCGCCGCCCAGTCCCGGGAAGAGCCGGAACCGTATTCCTTTCCCGCGATGACGAGCAGCGGCACGCCTTCCTGCTTATAGCGCATCGCCGCATCGTAAATCCACATGCGTTCTCCATCCGGGAAGTGAACTGTGACGCCGCCCTCCATACCTGCCACAAGGTGGTTCTTCAACCGGATGTTCGCGAAGGTCCCGCGCACCATCACGCGGTCGTTGCCCCGGCGCGAGCCATAGGAGTTGAAGTCCTTCTTCGTCACACGGTGCTCGATCAGATATCGTCCCGCAGGACTCTCCTCCGGAATGCTGCCGGCCGGCGAAATGTGGTCAGTGGTGATGGAGTCGCCGAGCACTGCGAGCACGCGCGCCCTGCGGATCTCGGTAATGGGCTGCGGGGCTGGGCCGAGGTCGGTGAAGAACGGTGGCTCCTGAATGTAGGTAGAATCCGGCCGCCACTCGAAGAGCGCGCCGCCCGCCACCGGGATGGCGTTCCAGGTGGGGTTGCCGTCCCAGACGTTCGCATAAGACTCGCGAAACATCTCCGGGCGAATGGCCCGCTCCATCGCTTGGGCGACCTCCTCTTGCGAGGGCCAGATATCGCGCAGGTAAACTGGCCTGCCACTGCGGTCCTTTCCGAGCGGTTCGCTGTCTAAGTCGATATCCACGGTGCCCGCCAGCGCATAGGCGACGACCAGGGGCGGCGAAGCCAGGTAGTTGGCCCGCACTTGCGGATGGATCCGTCCTTCGAAGTTGCGGTTCCCGGAAAGAACTGCGGCCGCCACAAGCTGATTCTCCGTGACGGCCTTGGCTACCTCGGGGGGAAGCGGGCCGCTGTTCCCGATGCAGGTCGTGCAACCGTAGCCAACCAGGTTGAAATGGAGCGCGGCCAGCGGCTCGATCAGTCCCGCTGCCTTCAAGTATTCGGTCACGACTTTCGAGCCCGGAGCCAGGCTGGTCTTCACATAAGGAGGAATTTGAAGCCCCCGCGCGGCGGCCTTCTTCGCCAGCAATCCTGCGCCCAGCATAACTGAAGGGTTCGAGGTGTTGGTGCAGGATGTGATGGCGGCGATGACCACCGAACCGTGCTTGAGGCTGGCGCGGTCTCCGTTGAAGGCCACAGTCGCAACCCGGCCCGTCTCTTCCGGGGAAAGGCCGAAGCCGCGCTCCTTCACCGGCGCGGCGAGCGCCTGCCGGAAGGCGCTCTTCATGGCCGAAAGCGGGACGCGGTCCTGCGGGCGCTTCGGCCCGGCGAGACTCGGGGTCACTGCCGCGAGGTCCAACTCCAGCGTTTCGCTGTATTCAGGGTCCGGGCTCTGGTCGGTCCGGAAGATTCCCTGCTCCTTGGTGTAGCGCTCGACTCGCTGCACCTCTTCTTCGCTGCGGCCCGTCTGTCGCAGGTAACGCAGCGCTTCCGCATCCACCGGGAAAAATCCCATCGTGGCGCCGTACTCGGGCGCCATATTGGCCACCGTGGCGCGGTCGGCGAGGGTCATTTGCGAGAGACCGTCGCCATAAAACTCAACGAACTTGTCCACGACGCCTTTCTTCCGCAGTATCTCGGTGACGGTGAGCACGAGGTCGGTAGCCGTAACGCCCTCCCGCAGCCTGCCTTTCAATTTGAAACCGACCACTTTCGGGGTAAGGAAGTAGTAAGGCTGGCCCAGCATCGCGGCCTCAGCCTCAATGCCGCCTACTCCCCACCCGAGCACGCCCAGCCCGTTGATCATGGTAGTGTGAGAGTCGGTGCCCACCAGAGTGTCGGGGAGCCAGACCACCTCCAATCCATCCGTACGCTCCAAAACCACCTTCGCCAGGAATTCCAGGTTCACTTGGTGCACGATTCCTGTGGCCGGAGGAACGACGCGGAAGCTGTCAAAGGCCTTCTGACCCCAGCGCAAGAATTCATATCGCTCACGGTTGCGTTGGAATTCGATTTCCGCGTTGCGTTCGAGGGCCTGAGGGTTGCCAAAGAAGTCTACCTGCACGGAATGGTCAATTACCAGGTCCACGGGCACCAGCGGGTTGATCTTCGCCGGGTCGCCGCCCAGGCGTTTCATGGCTGAGCGCATCGCTGCCAGGTCCACAACGGCGGGCACGCCAGTGAAATCCTGGAGAATGACGCGCGCCGGCTTGAAAGGCACCTCGCGCGCCGCCGGGCTCTTCGCGTTCCAACCGGCCAGGGCCGCGACGTCCTGCTCCATAACGAGCGCGCCGTCGCAGTTACGCAGCACCGATTCCAACAACACCTTGATTGAGAAAGGAAGACGCAAAATGCTGCCCAGCCCAGCCTTCTCCAGGTTTTCCAGGCGATAGATGATGGCGTGGCCGTTGCCCGTATCGAACAAGACTCGCGCCCCGAATGCGTCTTTCCTACTCTTCTCTGTCACGCTTCACCCCCGAGCCCTGTTTCTATGATAGCGCCCGCATGAGAACTCGTTAAGAGAATTCTGAATAGTGAATAGTAAATGGTGAATTGTAACGTGGAGACCATAGCGCTCGGGGGCCCTGGGTGCAACGCGCGCTACATTTCATCCCGGAATCGTAGTCTGGAGTTGGCCCTTCGCTCGGATGGCTGGGCAGGTCTCCGAGCCTGTCATCCTGAGCGAAGCGAAGGATCCCCGCAGTTGCTTTTTGGGTTAAGCAGCTCACCACAACTGCAGAGATCCTTCGCTTCGCTCAGGATGACAGGCACTCACTATTTACTATTCACCATTCACTATTCATCATTCATAATTTGTAGCGCCTGCTGCGCCGCAGCCCTGCCGGTGCGAATACAATCTGAAATTCCTATGCCCGAATAGGCGTTCCCCGCAAGATAAATGCCCGGTAACTCTTCGAGCTGGCTTTGGATTCTCCTTACGCGCTCGGCATGCCCCACCGGATACTGCGCCATTGAGGCCGGCCAGCGGTGAATCCGGCAAAACAGCGGCTCGAATGAGAAATTCAAGATTTCCTTCAATTCCTGCCGGACGAGTGCAACCACTTCCTCGTCAGGGAGCTTCAGGACTTCCGGGTCTCGCGAGCCGCCCAGGAAACAGCGAAGCAGCGCCTTCCCTTCCGGAGCGCGATGGTTGAACTTGCGATGCACGAAGGTGCAGGCCAGCATTCTCCGGTTTTCCTTGCGCGGGACCAAGTATCCAAAGCCTGGTGGCAGGTGTTCTCTCGTTCCCTCCCCATATCCCAGCGAGACCGTCATCGAGGAACTATAGGGGATTTCGCCGAGCAAGCCGCCCAACATGGGATGAATGGAGGAAAGCAACGGACCGCATTCATGGGTGGGCATTGCAAAAATGATTGCATCCGCGTCGAATGTCACGCCTCCATCGCAAAAGATCTGATACCGGGGGGTGCATGAGTCAACCCTCCCGCCAGGGCCGCCGGGCGCCAGTTGGATACCAACAACACGCCCGCCGAGATGAACGCGAGTCTTGTCCAGATGCTCCACCAGCTTCCCGGTGAGCTGCTCGAGTCCCTCCCTTAGTGTCATGAAGAGCGGCAAGGCGCTGCGCGGTGCTGCGCCTGTGCCAGCGGAGTCAGGCTGCGCAGTCCCATTCGTAGTGGCGGCGGCTTTGCGGCGTTGCCGCATCGCTCGCAGCGTGGCGCGAGTCAGGCTGCCGTGCTTCCGCTCCATTTCCCAGAAGCGCGGAAGTACCGAGCGGACGCTTAAAGCCCCCGAATCCCCGCCATAGACCCCGGCCAGCAAAGGGTCCGCGATGTTCTCCAGCATGGCGTCTCCGAAATGCCTACGCACGAAGCTCGCCACGGATTCGTCTGAGCCTTGGTTTAAGTTCCCGGACGGCGGTGAGGCAAACAACTCGGCGGCCATCGCCAGCTTGCTGCCGAGCGGCAGCAAGGGAGTGGTCACTATGGGCCAGAGGCGAGTCGGAACCAGGAACATCAGTCCATCAGGAAGCGGAACAAGACGGCCCCGGTGAAGGATGTAGGTGCGCCGCTGCCTGTCGTTCGAACCGATGAGCGAATCACCAAGGCCCAACTCCCGGGCCAGGGCCGCCGCTTCCGGCTTTTCGGCAAGGAAACTGTCCGGCCCTGCTTCGATGACGAAACCCTCGAAGCGTTCCGTGCGAATCACACCCCCCAGACGGTCTCTTCCCTCGATGAGCAACTCTTCAACCGGCGCGCCGGCTTGGCGTGCGCAGGCCAGAGTGTAGGCCGCAGCAAGGCCTGCAATGCCTCCACCCAGGACGGCTACGCGCTTTCGAGCTGTTTGTGGAGGCGTCATCAGCGTGATTCTCTACCAGAGTGAATGGGCCGAGTGAAGTAGGCAGTAGCCCTGGCTGGCGCAGAGCGAAGCTCTGCGGCCTTGAGGGATTAGAAATCCGCCCAGCACAGAGCTTCGCTCTGCGCCAGCCCGCGAAAGCCGCAGACCCACAGAACGGGTCTGCGCTACCCGCTACTGCCTACTGCTTACTGCCTACTCTTCTCCGCCTTCTCGCCCAAACGCTCCGTGACGATAGCTGCCAGTGCTTGGATGAACAGAGGGCTATCGTTCAACGACGCGGAGCGGTGCACGGTCACGCCCCTGATCTTTCCGTATTCGCGGAAGAAGATATCAATATCGTAAAGGATCTCAACGTGGTCGCAGACAAAACCCACTGGCGCCAGCAACACGTGTCGCTGGCCCTGCGCGGCCAACTGATCGATGAGGAATTCCACCGTCGGCCCGATCCACGGCTCGGCAGTCATTCCCTGGCTCTGAAAAGCCACGCTGTATTCCTTGAGGCCCATTGCTTTGGCCACCAGCGCAGCCGTTTCCCTCACCTGTTGCTCGTAAGGATCGCCGCCCTGAATGGTCTTTTCGGGAACGCTGTGCGCCGTGAAGATTACGGGAACCACCGGACCGCCGGCCGCCGCCTGCACGCGGGCCAGTGCCGTGGCCACTCTCTCACGGAATGCCTCAACCAGCCCTGAATGATCGTGCCAGTTCTCGATGAAATCCACCTGTACATCTGGTGCGAGCCGTTCGACATCTTCGAACAAATACTTCTTGTAAAGGCCAATGCTGGTGCGGGAATTCTGGGGTGCAAGGCAAAGCGCCACCACATGTTCAACTCCGTCCGCCTTGATCTGCCGAACCGCTTCGGAGATGAATGGCTTCCAGTTCCGCATCCCCACGTAGACCGGGCGGCCAAGGAGCTTCGCCAATCCCTCCGCCTGTAAAGTCGTCAGGCGCAGTAACGGCGAGCCGCCGATCAGGCTGTAGCGGCGAATGATTTCATTGACTACCGCATCGGGTAGCTTCCGCCCGTCGCGCACGTTGAGCAGGAATGCAGGGACGTCCTCGAGTCTGTCCGGCGCGCCGTGCGCGAGCAGCAGCACTCCCCAGCCGGCAGTCCTCCCGGCGCCGTCTTTCAGGATTTTGTCGCTCGCCACTGCCTCTCGGACACCTGAAACCTTTCTTCTCCACCCATTAACAAATATATCACGCCCTGATGCGCTGAAAGCAGTGCTTGGTGAGTACCGTCGTCTGAATCTCAATGGACGCTCCGGAGACCGTCCCCCGCAGTCTCGATGGATGAGGTCCAGTTCGACGGGACCAAGGTGTTCCTCACGGACGATTGCGTATAGGTCCGGACAGGTCAGACCTGCAATCTCGATGCGGGAATATGCCACCGGCCAGTCGGAACCGCTACGGACGGCAAGCCGAGGGCCTCCTGCTTGCTATTTTTCGGCCATCGGGGATAATGTGGCTATGGCAAAACCAAAGAAGGAATACTCTTACCAAATCAATTTGATTCCCGAGGCGGAGGGCGGATACACGGTAGTAGTCCCTCTGCTTCCGGGCTGCCTTTCGTACGGCAGCACCATCGAGGAGGCGACGGGAAACGCCCGAGAGGCCATCGAACTCCACCTTGAAAACCTCGCTGCCCACCATGAACCCATTCCGCTAGTATCGTAACGCTCTGTTGACAATGATTCCATTTCACCGCTTTTGCAGGGCCGGGGCAAGCCCCATAAGCGCTAAGGTAAGCCGTGTTCAAATGGCCCCGGCAGGGGCCAACGGTGAATAGCCGCAGGTTTTAACCTGCGGATAACGGACCGCACAGAATTACGCAACCCCAACGGGGTTGACCGGTCAATGGTTCGGCCCCTGCGGGGCCGGAATGCTTTCTGGGCTTCTGTTTCCGCAGGTTTCACCTACGGCTACTCACGGTGTCCCGCTTCGCGGGACGGGAATGGCGCCGGAACGATAGAAATAGTCCTTATCTTAGCGACTATGGGGCAAGCCCCGGCCCTACAAGACGTGTTGGGTTGCGGCTATGGGCCGGGCTACGGGGAGGTTGGGACGGGTTCGATCCGGGGAACCAGCCAATGCACCAGCCCCATGGCAAGAGGGTGCATGATGCCGGCGATGATGAAGAGAGGCACGTAAGTATGGAACCACTGGAGAGTGTAACCCGCGACCAGCGCCAGGATCATGCCGCCCACCGCCCCGCCTGTCCCGCCCAGGCCCGTAACCGAGCCCACATCGCGTTTGGGGAACATATCCGAGGCAAGGGTGTAAACATTCGCCATCCATCCCTGGTGCGCGGCAGCCGAAACGCCGATCAGGGCCAGGGCCCACCAAGGATTAGGGACGAAGACGGCCACGATGCCGGACGGCATGCAAAACGCGCAAATCGCCATCGCCGTCTTGCGCGCCCGGCTCAGCGGCCAGCCGCGCTTGAGGAAGAATCCTGAAAGCCACCCGCCCGCAACGCTGCCGACCCCCGAAATGAGAAACGGAATCCAGGAGAACAGGCCGATTTCCTCGAGAGTGAAGCCGCGGCCTTGCTTGAGGTAGGAAGGGAGCCAGAAGATGTAAAACCACCAGATGGGATCGGTCATGAATTTTGCCAGGATGAAACCCCACGCCTGCCGGTAGGCGAGGATTTTCTGCCACGGGATTCGAGTGACCGTCGCGGTTTCTGCCTCACCCTCCGCGCCCTCGATGAACTCCAGCTCGCCGGGGGTAATCCACGGATGCTGGCGCGGAAGGCGGTAAAGAGCCGCCCAGAAGAACAAACAGATGAATCCCAAAGCCCCGGTGAAGATGAACGCCCCCCGCCATCCCCACCGGAGCGTCAGCGCGACGACCAGCGGAGGGGCGATAACGGCGCCCACCGTTGGCCCGGCGTTGAAGATGCCGGTGGCCAGCGCGCGTTGTCTTTTTGGAAACCATTCGGCAACGGCTTTAATGGCGGCGGGAAAGTTCCCCGCTTCACCGGCTCCCAGAAAGAAACGCGCCGCGCCGAAGGAAAGCGCCCCGCGCGCCAGCGCGTGAGCCATGGCGGCAATGGACCACCAGGTGATGGAGAGCGCGTATCCCAGCCTCGTCCCCAGCCGATCCATGACCAGACCGGCGACCGTGAGCATGAGGGCATAGGCTAGTTGAAACGCGAACACAATCCAACCGTAATCGCTCTCCGACCAGTGCAGGACGCTTTGCAGGTGAGGCTTCAGGACGGAGATCGTCTGCCGGTCGAGGTAATTAATCGTGGAGGCAAAGAACAACAGTGCGCAGATGGTCCAGCGAAGGTGAGGAATGGTGAGCCCGGAACCTAGGCGAGCGAGTTGGGCCGGAGCGTGAGCAGGTTTCGGCATGGTTTGCGGATCAGCAGTCAGCCGGGCAGGATGCTGAAAAACGTTTCAGAAGATTGTCATTCCGATCCCGCCCTGCGGGACAGGAATCTCGCTCTGGAGGTAAAGGACCTTGCGAGATTCCTCGTCGTCCCGATCAGATCGGGACTCCTCGGAATGACACGCTACGTAGGTTTTTCAGCATCCTGTCAAGCTTTCTTACCTACGCATTTTTCACCCAAGCGTGGCGCGGGTCGTCAGCCCAGGCGCCGTAACGGCGTTCTTCCCCCGCGAGGACCCAGGTGTAGTAACGATTGCGCATTTCCTGAAAAAACAGAGGCTGATCGAACTCCAACCGCGGTGAGATACCGGGGCTATCGCCCTGCCATTTCACTTCTCTTCGGCATACCGCTCGTAGGCCTCAGCGACCTTGGCTTCGGCAGCATCGCCATCATGAATCAGCACCCGATATCGCAATGTCAGCGAGCTTCCGGCTGCAATGGTGACGCTTCCGTCGCGCTTGGGGTCGTTATAGAAGTCGTGCTCGCCGAAGGGATTCACGGCGAACAGACCGTAGCCACGGGCGTGCCAGTAAGTGGGATGCTTAATGTTACGGGGGTTATCGAAGATAGCAATTCCGATCCTTTCTCCTCCCACGACTCCGGAGTAGTCAACCCAATTAGCTCGCTTACCCCAGATGTTTTTGTCACCCACGGCGCCTTCAGAGTTCAGCATTTTCACGGCGGGTTCTTGCAGGCTCCTGACCACCCGGATGGCGAAGGTTCCCTCCTTCGTATCGCCTATTTTCAGGGGCGTTCCCTGGTCAGCCGCGATGGTAAACGAACAGTCGATGGTGCGGGCGCTTTCATCGCCTCGAAAAGTGTATTCCTGTGTCTCGCTGCCCATCCCCCGGCCGTCCGGGCCGACCAGGCTAAAGACCGCCCGGAGCGTGCCGGAATCAGGCCCGCCTTCGGATTCTTCGAGTCTGGTGAACACGGTGCGGCCTTTGGGGAGATCCTCAGATGTGTAGGTCTTGCCCATCACGTGCACGGGCGTTTTCTCTGCGAACTTTGCTTCTCCCCAGAAATCAACTCCGTTGATGTCGCCATGGGCGAAGAACATGGAGCGGTGATGAGGATGATCCCTGCTCTCGCCAGGGATGCTCGTTACCATCGGAAACCCACGCGTGACGATGATGCCCTCAGCCGAACGCAATGGGTAGAGATAGGGCTTGGGCGCCCCAGCTCCGAAATAATAAGTCGTGAAGGGTTTCCCTCCGATGCTCACGTCGATCTGGTCACCATGCCGAACAAATGTCACGGGCTTTTCGCCGGCCACCAGGAGGGATGCTTGTATCAATACCAAGAAGATTATGCGCAAGAGGGTTTTCCTCGCAAAAGATCTGCAAGCCCAGAGTAAGACGACAGTGCTCACTTCGGAAAAGTGAACTTGAGCTCGCGGCCCATTTCGAAGGCGGGCTTCTTTCGTTTTCGAATCAGGCCCCTATTCTCCGAAAGTGCCGTGACCAGCATCGGCAAGGCGATGGTGGAGTCGCAGTGGACGTCCACCATGCTGGCGTCGTGCGCAATCTTTCCCCAGCTCTGGGCTTCTTCGAACGTGCAGCCGGATAGGCCACCCCAGTGCGCGGCGTCAGTGATGATCTGCACGGCATACTTATGACCGCTATGAGACTGACGCATGAACGTGGCCGTCACCTCGGTCTGATTGACAAAGTTCTTGGGAGTGCCTCCGCCAAAGTAGATGACGCCGCTGGCAGGGGAGTCAGCCGCCAGGTGCGCGGTCTCGAGGACATCACCGATCACGTCGAACGTGAACTGGTTCTTGCCCAGGAAACGGTTCTCCGCGATACCGATTCCGATGGAGGAATCTCCAATGGCAGGACAATACAGCGGGACTCGGGCTTTCGCCGCCGCAGTGACGATGCCGTCTTCCTTCGCCTTTTTCGCCAACTGCTTGCCGAGCAGATGCAGGAACTCGCGCGTCGTATACGCGCGCGATTGGTCGAGGGAGGCCGCAAACCTGCCGATCATCTCGTCCGCCTCCCGAAATTCTTCTTCGTCCGCGAGCGTATCGTAAATGCGGTCAATGAGGTTTTTTTGCAAAAGGACGTCGTCGATGGAGGGCGAGGATTGGTAATGGAACCGGCCCAGGGTTTCATGGATATCGTGGAAGAAGTTGGCGCCCGTCGAAACCAGGCAATCGATGAGGCGGTTCTTGAGCATATAGACGACCAGTCGTCGCATGCCGGCGGGGACCAGCGCTCCGGACATCCCCATCATGATCATCACCCGGTCGCCGAGCATCTTCTTCCAGATCTGGTAAGCGGTGGCCAGCGAACGCCCCTGAAACGATATCCCCTGCATTTTCTCGAGCAAAGCCGCAACGCTCTTCCGACCATCAACGACCAGAGGATGGGTCGGCCTGGAAAGTATCTGGTGTTTGCTAATCATTCGTCGATTCCAAGCAAGATCGCCGCGGCCAGTACTGTGGTCCAGAGACCTCTTTTATCGCCAATAGCGGATTGGCTGACATTCATCGTCCGGACAATCTTATTGGAGATTCGATAAATTTCCTTCTTCTCGTCCCAGCTCCGGTCGGGGTCGAACTCCACGCCCAGCGTAGTGGCGAGCATTTCCGCCGCCAGTTCTTCTGCGTATTCGCCAGCGACTTCTTCTGTCTCGCCGAAAGAATGATGTTCTGAAAGGTAGCCAAAAGCGTTCCGGTCAGAGGGAATCGCCACGCCAACCGAGGCGGCAATCAAGCGATGCGGCTCCCGCGTCGAATTCTCGCTCATGACCACAAAAGTCACCTGCCCGGCTCGCAGTTCCTTCACGCCCTCGGTCCTGGAAACGAGCTTGCAGCGAGGCGGGAAAATGCTGGAGACTCGCACCAGGTTACAGGCAGCGATCCCGGCGGACCTTAATGCTAATTCGAAGCTGGTCAGCTTTTCGCGGTGTTTCCCGCCCCCCTTGGTGAAAAACATTCGCTTGGCTACAAACATTTGGCTCTCCACCTTCTCGCCGGCGCTGCCCTTTCCGGTGGCCGAGTGGCGTCGCTGACGAAGACGGACCTGGAAGACTCCATTTCGGGATATGGCCAGGAATTTTTTACCGTACCTAAAGCCAAGAAAGGTGTCAATGCATTTTTGTGTGCCCGGAGACCTCCTGACAAGTGGAAAACAGTGACTTGGTTGTGGCCCGAGCTCTTACTCCAATTTGCCAACACCTGTCATTCTGAGCCCCGACTTGTCGGGGCGAAGAATCTCCGTAGTTGTCCTTTCTGCCGCGGGTCATCGACAAACTGCCGAGATGCTTCTCCCGCAGGGCGGGATCAGCATGACAGTGTTCAGGCACGCTACGAGGTTCACCCACTCTGGGAGCGGGATTTCAAAGTTAGATGGAGACCATTAAAAATATTAATGCTGGCAGGGCTTGACTAAAATCTCCGCACACGATATGTTTCCGCGTTTAGTGAAAAACAGCCGGCATTTAAACTCCTAATCGTGGGGAGAAAATTCTTTTATGGAGGATATATGAATCCGAAGGCAGTCTTGGAGTTCGCTGCTGCCAACAGCGTGAAGATTGTAGATATTCGTTTCACCGACCTTCCGGGTTTGTGGCAACACGTGTCATTCCCGATTCACGAATTGGAAGAGAGTTCCTTCGAAGAAGGCTTCGGCATGGACGGCTCCAGCATCCGCGGCTGGGCGGCGATTCATGAGAGCGACATGCTCCTGGTTCCTGACGCGAGCTGGTATATGCTTGACCCGTTCACAGAAACACCCACCTTGGCCTTGATTGGCGATATCATCGACCCCGTCACCAAGCAGCACTATCCTAAGGACCCCCGCAATATAGCCAAGAAGGCTGAGAATTACCTTGTCTATACCGGAATCGCGGACACGGCGTATTTCGGCGCAGAGGCCGAATTCTTCATTTTTGACAACATCCGGTTCGATCAGGCCCAGCAACACGGTTTCTACTATATTGACGCGGAAGAGGGACGCTGGAACTCCGGCCGGGAGAAGGATAACCTGGGCTACCGGCCGCGCTATAAGGAAGGCTATTTCCCGGTCCCACCCACCGACCATTACCAGGACCTGCGCAGTGAGATGGTCTTGGCGATGGAGAAGGCCGGGCTTGAAATCGAGTGTCACCACCACGAGGTCGCGACCGGCGGCCAAGCCGAGATTGACCAGAGATTCAACTCCCTGCTGAAATCTGCGGACGGAATGATGTTGTACAAGTACATCATCCGCAATGTGGCCAACCAGTACGGGAAAACGGTGACCTTTATGCCCAAGCCGATTTTCCAGGACAATGGCTCGGGCATGCACACGCACCAGAGCCTCTGGAAAGACGGCAAGCCGCTCTTTGCCGGGGACAAATACGCGGGATTCAGCCAACTCGGGCTATGGTACATCGGCGGCCTCCTGAAGCACTCGCCCGCACTCGCGGGGCTCATTGCGCCCACCACCAACTCTTACAAACGCCTCGTGCCGGGCTTTGAGGCGCCCGTGAACCTGGCTTACTCGCGCCGGAATCGCAGCGCCTGTTGTCGAATCCCCATGTACTCGCCAAACCCGAAAGCCAAGAGAGTGGAGTACCGTCCGCCCGACCCATCCTGCAACCCCTACCTGGCGTTCGCCGCCATGTTGTTGGCCGGTCTCGATGGAGTCGAAAACAAAATCGACCCAGGCGAGCCTTTGGACAAGGACATTTACGATTTGGGTCCAGAGGAGTTGAAAAAAGTTCCAACCCTCCCCGGCTCGCTGGAAGAATCCCTCCGTGCTCTGGAGAGAGATCACGATTTCTTGCTGAAAGGCGATGTTTTCAGTGAGGAACTTCTGGAGACCTGGATCGAATACAAAATGAAGAATGAGGTGCAGGCCGTGAATATGAGGCCGCACCCGTACGAGTTCGCTCTGTACTACGACATTTGAAGAACGTCCGTCGTCCCGGGTCCCTCTTGGATGCCTACGCACGCGGCAGCGGCGCGATGCGCCCCATGAGGATTGAACCATTTGCCGCACGCTTTCGTATTATGATTTGAAGCGAGAGGGCAGGTGCGTTCGCCTCCGCTGTGCCTTCCGAGGAGAACAGATATGCGCTATGTGACCAAAACAGTCTGGATTCTGGGAATGTTGGTGTTTGTCGCTCCGCTGGCTGCGCCGAAAGCCGCGACGGAAGTCGAACCGGGCTCCATCGTGATTGTCTTTAGGGACGGACGCCAACAGAGTTTCCGCTTGGCGGACATTGCCCGAATCGAGTTCAATTCCCCCGCGGAGAAGGCGTCAGCCGGCCAAGCTCGTTTTCTGGGCGAGTGGAAAGTGGGCAGCGGCACCGGGGGGACATTCCTCATTACGCTCAAGCCCGACGGCGTGGCCCGTAAGACCTTGCACTCAGAAGGTGGCACGTGGACCGTTGTAAACGGAGAAGCCCACATTGCCTGGGACGATGGATGGCACGACATCATCCGGAAGGTTGGCAGCAGGTATGAAAAGGCGGCCTATTCGCCCGGCTCGTCTCTTTCCGGCCCGCCCAACAATGTCGCCGAGGCGGTTTATACCGAAGCCCACTGAAACCTCTCGCCATGGGGGCAAGCAGGAGCCACAGTCAGTGCATTATTGACCGTGGGCTTTTCCCGTGCGCGGTACCCAACGGCAATCGCACGTTGTCAATCTGGATAGGGCGTGGCTGCCCGCAGCGTGGGTGTCAGTGATGGGGTGAACGAGTCGCTCAAAGGCTTGCTCGTCGTCAGCAGGGAGTTGACACACCTTATTGACTGGCCAAATCGAGGCGAGCGCGAAGCCGACTGGCAATCGCTTCGTCTGGCTTCGAGCAAGCAATGTGAACGTTGTCATTCCGATTCGTCAGCTGACGGATTAGACGGGGGCGTCAGCTTCCTGCCAGCGCGGGAGCATTCCACTGTTCGGATTTGGTATAGACAATTTGGAGTGTCCCGGTGCTACTCACCACTGACCACTGACTACTGACCACTGACAACTGTCTAACCCTTCCCTCGAAACAAAAGCGCGTGTTCAAGGTATAATCCCTGCCATGCGTCCCGAGTTCCAGGCTGTACCCTTTGAGGACTTTGAGAAGGCAGAAGTCAACCTGGCGCGACTCGAACAGCAACTTGCGCCCACGCTGATGGTGCCGCTGGCCTCCCTGCTGGCCCATTCACCCGATCCAGACGGCGCCCTAAACTTTCTGGAACGGTACGCGCAGGAAGCCCTGGCAGACGTGCTGGGCGAAATCGCGCGCTACCCTGTGGCTTTGTCCTACCTGGTGGCGATCTTCGGCTACAGCGGGTTTCTGGCGGAAACTTTGTTGTCCGAACCGAGCCTCGTCCTCCAGTTTGCGCACGACCGCAACTTTACCAAACTCAAATCCAAAGAAGACTTGATGCAGGATTATGCGCGCTTCGCCACTACCAACCCTGACCCCTGGCTGGCGGCCCAGTTGGCGCGCTTCAAGCGGCGCAATTACTTGCGTATCGCGATGCGGGATGTGCTGGGCCTTTCGACTTTGGGTGAAACGACCTTGGAACTGGCCACCCTGGCGGACGTGATTTTGACCAACACGCTTCTTTACTGCGGCGGCGAATTGGACAAACGCTATGGCCAGCCCCAGTACCATGACCCGCAGGGCCGCATCGCGCGCAGCGGGTTCAGCATTATCTCGCTGGGCAAGCTGGGTGGCAACGAGTTGAATTACAGCTCCGATATCGACCTGCTATTTCTTTATTCCCACGACGGTGAAACAGCCGGAGGGAACGAGTCCGTCGTCACCAACAAAGAGTACTTTGTTCGCTTGGCCAATGCCATCACCCGGACCATTACCCAGCCGACACCCCAGGGCGAAGTCTTCCGCGTCGACTTGCGTCTGCGTCCGGAAGGGGACCAAGGTGACCTGGCCATCTCGTTGAAGTCGTCCCTGGAGTATTACGAACACCGGGCGCGGGATTGGGAGTTGCAGATGTTGATTAAGGCTCGCCACTCGGCCGGCGATGCCTGGCTGACTCGCGATTTCCTGCGCGGCGTCGAGCTGAGGATCTATGGGTCGCCGGGCGATTTTGAGGCCGTCGAAAGCGTTCTGTGGTCGCGCGAGCGAATTTCCAGAAGAAGGCGTGAGAGTGGCGGCCAGACGGTTGACGTCAAGCAGCACCAGGGTGGCATCCGGGATATCGAGTTTCTGGCCCAGTGCCTGCAGCGACTTTACGGGGGCCATGACCCGTGGGTTCGCTCCGGTGGGACTCTCTTTGCGCTGCGCAAGCTGAATGACAAAGGATGGCTAAGCGACCACGATTACGCCCGTCTCACCAATTCCTATGCATTCCTCCGCAAGGTGGAGCATTGCGTCCAACTCGAACTCGGCCAGCAAACGCACCGCTTGCCGACCGGCGCGCGCGCCCTCGATCGTCTTGCCCGCCGCGTGGGCGTTGCCGCCGGCTCGCTCGAATCGCCGGGAAAGGCGCTCTTACAGAAACTGCAAGATGGGTTTGAGAAAGTGGACGAGATCTACCAACGCGTGATCCATCCTCGCACCCCGCCTTCGGGGGGTAAGGGGTTTGAGCTTAAGCCGCTTCCTTCGGTTACTCCCGACCTCGGGCATGCCTCGTACGATTCCACCTTGAGTTTCCTCAACGCCCAGGCGCCGGACATAGCGAGCTGGGTCCACGAGGCTGAAATTCCCGAGCGATCTCGTAAGAGCGCGGCGAGATTCCTCACTGCCTTGCTCGAGTCGCCGGAGCGGTTTGCCCTGGTGCGCGAGAAACCTGAACTCCTCCGGCGCGCGCTGGAAGTGGTAAGCGAGAGCGAATACCTCGGCGAACTTCTTATTCGCCATCCCGAGGACATGATTGTTTTCGCCTCCTCGGAAATTCCGCCGGCAGCGGGACAGATGGAAATCGACTTGAAAGGGTCGGAAGACGCCGGACCTCATCCCTGGGCGTTGGAACCGGTGCTGGCGATGCGCCAGAAGATGGCGGTGCTCCGCAGGCATTTCCTGGCCCGTGTTTTGGAGCTCGGTGCGGCGGATTTGGCCTCGCGGGAATCAAGCTTTTGGATTCTGAAACGCTGGTCAGCGGTTGCCGCTCGGTGCGTTTCCAGCGCCTTGCAGATTGCGGGGTCAGTCCTCGAAACGAAAAGCCTTGTGGAACGGAACCTTCCTTGGCCGTTTGCGGTGCTGGCGCTCGGACGGCTGGCATTGAACGAGTTTGACCTCGCCTCCGATGCCGACTTGATCTTCGTTACGGGCCCCGAAGTGGGACGAGACGAGCTGGATTTCTGGAAACGGCTGGCGGCGAAAATGATCGACGTCCTCTCCAGCTACACGCGCGAAGGAACGGTATTCGCCGTCGATACACGGCTTCGACCTCGAGGCCAGGAGGGCGAACTGGTGGTGACGCAGGAGGAATTGCTCAGCTATGCGCTGGAACACGCCCAGGTGTGGGAGGGATTAACCTACCTCAAAGCGTGCCACGTGGCGGGCAATGCCGAACTGGGACGAGAGACAGTTTCCCGGCTCGTGACCGCTGTCTTCGACCGCTTCGCCGCTTACCCATCGCTGGCCACGGAACTTCGCCAAATGCGGCGTCGGCTGGAAAGAGAAGTGCCTGTTCCACCCACCAACACCAAGACCGCTGCGGGAGGGTATTACGACATCGATTTTGCCGTATCTCTCCTCCGCTTGCGAGGACACATAACAGCTCCCCCGGGCGCTAACGTGGCTGATCAAATCGCCGCCTTACGCTCCGCGGGGCTCATGAATAAGGAGGACAGCGAAGTTCTATCGAGTGGAGCGAACTTCCTTCGCTCGGTAGACCATGCCATCCGATTAGTGACAGGGAAGCCTGCCGACGGGTTACCGGATCGAGCCGGTCATGCCGAAGCGGTCGGAAACCTGGCTCGCCGCTGGGGGTTGATCGCTGGGTCGGAGACCCTGACACAGAGGCTGAAAGAAATGCGGCAGCATGTGCGTGATGTTTACCGTAGGCTGGTCGAGGATGAGTGAAAGCAAGCCAGGAGATGCGCAAGGGCCTTTGGAGTGCGGTCCCGCCTTGCGGGACCGCTTTTGCGTCTTGAGCTTGCTCGAGACGCTGCTGGAAGCAAGCTTCCGGCGAAGGAAAGCGGTCCCGCAAGGCGGGACCGCACTCCAAAACGAGCCTGGGACTTGCTGCGGAAGAAAATGGAAAACAATACGAAGACCAGAGAATCGGACCGCCGGGAGCGCGGAGTCAGAAGCCCGGAGTCAGAAGCCCGAAAAAGGTTTACTGACGGGACGCCGATTCCTCAAACCTCGGGTGCTGGGCTGCGGAAAGGCCATGGCGCAGCCCGGTGGGATGATTCTCGGTTTATGAAGGCCTGCCGCAGGGAGGCCGTGGATGCCACGCCGGTTTGGTTGATGCGGCAAGCGGGCCGGTACATGAAGGAATACCGCGAACTCCGCGCCAAGGTGCCGTTCCTGGAGCTCTGCAAGAATCCGGACCTCGTGTCTGAAGTTACGGTGACGGCAGCAAAAAAGCTGGGCGTGGACGCGGCCATCATCTTTGCCGATCTCCTGCTGATTGTCGAGCCTCTGGGATTCGGCCTCACCTATGACCAGGGCGAGGGGCCGATCATCAGGCCCGCGTTGCGCTTGCCTCAAGAGGTGGACCGACTTCGGGAAGTGGACCCACAGCAATCGCTCGCTTATTTTTACGACGCCATTCGCCGCACCCGCGCTGACCTCGACCCCACATTACCGCTCCTCGGGTTCGCCGCGTGTCCTTTCACACTCGCTTCCTACCTCATCGAAGGCGGCGGATCGAGAAACTACCGGCACACCAAGGGGCTGATGTATCGCGACCCGGGAGCTTGGCGGGCCTTAATGGAGCATCTGGCGCGCAACCTGACCAAATACATCAACGGCCAGATCGCCGCCGGCATTCAGGCTGTGCAGATTTTTGACACCTGGGTCGGCTGCCTGGGCCCCGCTGACTACCGCGAGTTTGTGCTTCCCTATTCACGGATGATGGTCGAGGGGATTACTCCCGGCACGCCTATTATCCATTTTGGAACTGGCACCGGCATGTTGCTCGAGGACATGCGGCAAGCCGGCGGCCACATCATGGGTCTTGATTCCCACGTGGAACTGAACGAGGCCTGGGCGCGCTTGGGCCACTCGGTGGGCGTCCAAGGCAATCTCGACCCAATCGTTCTGTATGCCGACCAGGCTTACATCCGCTCGCGCGTGCAGCGGATTTTGGATCAGGCAGGCGGGAGGCGGGGGCACATCTTTAACCTGGGGCACGGCCTGCTCCCCGACACGCCCTTCGAGAACGTGGTGGCATTGGTGGAAATGGTCCACGAGTTGAGCGGCAGCAGGTAGCGGCTCTTCCAACTGGCCACTGCTTGGAACCGGGGGAGCGTGGGCGATGTCCTGCTTTCGAAGTGACCGCTCCTGTTCTCCCGACTGGCTGCGCTGGGCCGCAGGCGTGTTCGCGCGCGGCAGGGCGATTCCCATTCGTCGAGGTCGGAATTTCCGTTTATGTCAGGGCAGGGAATTGAGCTATCCTGCCGTGACGCGCCGAGGCTGGATTGAGCGGCATGAGAACTCGAAACCCCGTGGCTGAAGCTGGGGAATCTGTGGTGGCCACTGACACGGCGATCTCGAATCGCCGGCGTTGGGCCATTGTCGTGCTGCTCTTTGCCGCCTCGCTGGTTAATTACCTGGACCGCGCCACCCTCTCGGTGGCCCTGCCGCTCATCTCGGTAAGCCTGAACCTCGCCGCGGGGACCAAGGGCCTGCTGCTATCCGCCTTTTTCTGCTCCTACGCGCTGATGCAGGTGCCGGTCGGCTGGTGCGTCGATCGGTACAATCTGCGCTGGATTTACTTTGGCCTGTTTGCCTTATGGTCGTTAGCCTGTGGCCTCACAGGATTTGCAGCAAGCTTGGGCGTCCTGATAGCTTTCCGCGTACTCCTTGGGATTGGCGAGTCGATCTACCTTCCAGGGGGGACAAAGATCGTCAGTGTTCTGTTTGAGCCCCGCGAGCGGGGCCTCCCCTGTGGAATCTTTGACAGCGGCACGCGCGCTGGGCTTGTCATTGGTGCGCCGGTCGTCGCGTGGCTCATCGTCCGCTTTGGCTGGCGGAAGATGTTTTTCTTGGTGGGCTTCTCAGCCCTCCTCTGGCTCATTCCCTGGTTGATGGTCTTTCCCTCACGACTCTCCGAGCGCAGACAAAGGCCGGCAGCCCCCCGATCGTCTGAAGCCTTTTGGGATGTTCTCGAGCATCTTCTCAGCCGCAACCTGATTGGTATTTGTCTGGGCTTCTTCTGCTTTGATTATTACTGGTACCTGCTCGTCACCTGGCTTCCCGACTATCTTGTAACGGTGCGGCATTTGACGATTCTGAAGGCAGGTCTGTACGCTTCCCTTCCTTACCTCGTCTGGGGCATCAGCGAGCCTGTAGGAGGGTGGATTGTGGATCGCCTGATCCGCTGGGGATGGGACGAAACGCGCTCCCGCAAGGGCCTGATCACGGTGGCATTCATTACCGGCCTCCTCCTAATTCCTGCGGCACGCGTTCAAAATGCTCATTCCGCGATCATCCTAATCATGGGCGCTTCGCTGGTCGGACTTGCCACAGGAAACCTGTTCGCGATCCTGCAATCGTGCGCTCCACCGGAAGATGTGGGAGTGTGGACAGGATTTGAGAACTTCGCAGGAAACCTGGGCGGGATCATTGCGCCCGCGGCCACCGGGTTTCTCATCGCCCGGACAGGCTCCTACCTACCCGGCTTCGTGTTGGCCGCTTTGGTCCTCCTCACTGGCCTGCTGGCGTACTGGTTCATTGTGGGAGAATTGAAACCGCAGGCTCAAGCGTGACCCGCCCATGAAACCACAATATGCATTCATGCTCCGATTGCCATGCGGAACGGACTGGAATCTGAAGAGGGTCCTGCGGGAGAAGGACTGGGCCGGCTGCGACAGACAAGTGCATTAAACCCTGGTATCGATTCTCTGCCGTCATAGCTTTGTTTTAAGTTCACGAAATGAAGGGTTTGAAAATTCTTCGATGATAAGTTAGCCTAATCGCGGCAGAGTTAGGCACTACCCAGGTGCGACCTGCCGTCGCGGATTCTTAGGGAGACAAGGAATGGAGCCGCCGGTACCAACTACTGCTTCAGAGGCCACAACCCCAACACGCAACTTCGCTTTCGGGGGGCTCCTGGGGAGCCTCCGTCCTCAGCAGTGGGTGAAAAACGGCTTCGTTTTTGCCGCCTTGATCTTTTCCCGCAGCATCACCGATTGGCATCGCAACGCGCGCGTAGCGGCGGGCGCGCTCCTATTCTGCATCATTTCCAGCGCCGTTTACCTTTTGAATGACATCCTTGACGCGCCGGAGGATCGGAAACATCCCCTGAAGAGACTGCGGCCGCTGGCTTCGGGGAAACTGGGCGTGGGAACCGCCTCGATAGTGGCGATAATACTCGCCATCCTCTCCCTGTATGGCGCGTGGATTCTCGACCGCACGTTCTTCATCATCGTGGTGGCGTATGCCGTCATCAACGTGCTGTATTCGTGGGTACTGAAGCGTGTCGTCTTGCTCGACGTTTTTGTAATCAGCGCCGGCTTCGTCTTGCGGGTGATAAGCGGGGGAGTGATCATCCACGTGGAGATATCTCCCTGGCTGGTGGTGTGTGCCACGCTGCTCGCTCTGTTCCTGGCTCTCAGCAAGCGCCGGCATGAGTTAGTGGCCTTGGGAAATGACGCGGGCGACCACCGCTCGATCCTGTCTCACTATTCGCCATACTTTCTGGACCAGCTTATCGGGATTGTTACCGCTTCCACCGTAATGTCCTACGCGCTCTACACACTTTCAAATGACGTGCAGGTGAAATTTCCCGGAAAGCGGCTCGACCTCACGATTCCATTTGTTCTTTTCGGTATTTTCCGATATCTCTATCTCGTGCACCAGAATGAAGAGGGAGGAAACCCGACGCGGTTGCTTTTCACGGATCCAGTTTTGCTTTCGGTCGTGCTGTTCTGGGCGGCCTCCGTCATTTTCATCATCTACCTTTAGGAGGTAGGCGGTAGATGGTAGGTGGTAGGTGGGGGTAGGGACGCAGCTTCCAGGTGACAGGTGCTAGGGGCTGGGGAAAGGATTGGCGTAGCGCCGAGCCGTTTATCAAGTCTGGGGCTTTTGCTCGGCTTCCACGACTGCTAGCCTGCAAGGCAGGTCCGGCCTGGCAGCTACAGAAAACACCTGGCACCGTCTCACGCTTTCATCGATAAACACTATGGCAGAAGGTTTTGTAACTCAGCCACTCTCCGGCTGGGGTCGTTTCCCGGTCGAATGTTGCAATGTCTACCGACCCGAAAGCCAGCGCCAACTGGCTGCCATCCTGGAGTCCGGTGCCCAGCCATCCTTTACATCGTTCGGGCTGGGGCGTAGCTACGGCGATGCGCCCCTGAACAGCCAAGGCGGCGTCATCTGTCACACACGGCTTAACCGGTTTCTCGCCTTCGATGCGCAGGCCGGCGTACTGGAGTGTGAAGCCGGTGTCAGCCTCGCTGAAATCCTTCAGTATTTTCTGCCCCGCGGTTTCTTCCTGCCGGTGACGCCGGGGACGAAATTTGTTACCGTGGGAGGAGCGATCGCTGCCGACGTGCACGGCAAGAACCACCATCAAGATGGCACCTTCGGGAATTTTGTTCTGGGTTTCAAGCTGCTAACACCAAACGGCGAGACACTCTCCTGTTCACCGAATGACAACTTCGAAGTCTTCTGGGCAACGCATGGGGGCATGGGACTGACAGGGGTAATTCTCAGCGCCAGGATCAAGCTGCGGCCCGTCGAGTCAGCGTGGGTGCTGGTTGATTACCAGAAAGCGACAAACCTGGAAGACGCGCTGGGGAGGATGACCGAAAGCGACATCCGTTACCAGTACTCGGTGGCCTGGATTGACTGTCTGGCGACCGGCAGGCATATGGGAAGAGCGGTTTTGATGCGAGGAAACCACGCGCCCGCGAATGAGCTGCCGGCAAGTATTCGGGATCCCCTAGCCGAGCCGCCCCACCGTCGTTGGACGCTCCCTTGCGATTTTCCTTCACTGGCGTTGAACAGTCTTACGGTGCGCGCCTTTAACGCTTTCTATTACCGCGTGCATCGGAATGCCGCCCGTCAACTGGTTGACCTCGAGAAGTTTTTTTATCCCCTCGACGCGATTCACCATTGGAACCGCTTGTACGGGCGCAGAGGCTTTGTCCAATACCAGGTGGCACTGCCTCTGGAGGGAGGAGTGGAGGGACTGAAAGAAGTCCTGACGCGGCTGGCCCGCTCGCGCCGCGCCTCCTTCCTTGCGGTGCTGAAGCGTTTTGGGAAGCCGAACCCCGGCCTGCTTTCTTTCCCGATTCAAGGTTACACTTTGGCCTTGGACCTTCCCGTCGCCAGCGGGTTGATTCCTCTTCTGCACGAATTAGACCGGGTGGTTCTGAATTACGGCGGCAGAATTTACCTGGCGAAAGACGCGGTTATGACTTCGCACAGCTTTGCCGCGATGTACCCGAAGCTTGAACAATTCAGAGCTATCAAGAGCAGGCTTGACCCGCGTGGTCTGCTTTCTTCATCCATGGCTCGGAGGCTCGCAATTGTCGAGAAGTGACGCAGCGCGGCACCGCCGCCACCAAACGCACCTTGTAGGGCCGAACGGCGTTCGGCCCTGGGCGAGCGCCGCTCGCCCCTACAGGCCATCGTCAACTGAGGAGGTATGGGCGTGCCAAGTGTGCTGATTCTGGGCGCGACTTCGGCCATTGCCTCCGCCCTGGCAAGAGAGTTTGCTGCTCATAAGTTCGACCTCGTTCTGGGGGGCCGCGACCGGGAAGAATTGAGCGCGCTCACCTCCGATCTTAGCCTTCGCTACGGGATTCGAGCCGGGGTTCTTACCTTCGATGCCCTTGACACACAGACTCATGCTTCAACCCTGCGATCTTTCCTTTCTGGAGCAGGCAACGCTCTGGCGGGAGTCGTGGTTTGCATGGGATACCTGGGCGACCAGGCAAAGGGCCAATGCGATTGGGAGGAAGCCCGGCGCATCCTCGAGACCAACTTCACCGGTTGCGTTTCTGCCCTCAATATTGTTGCCAACCATTTCGAGCCAAGGCGCGCAGGTTTTATCTGCGCCATTTCTTCCGTGGCCGGAGACCGGGGCCGGCAGAGCAACTATCTCTACGGCGCGGCGAAGGCAGGCCTGAGCACCTTTCTTCAAGGACTGCGCAATCGCTTATTCCATGCCAATGTCAAGGTCATTACCGTTAAACCAGGTTATGTCGACACACGCATGACGTACGGGCGTCCGGGGCTGTTTCTGGTGGCATCCCCCGAAAGCGTGGCCAAGGGCATTTTCCGAGCTATCGCCAAGGGGAAAGACGTCGTTTACTTGCCCTGGTTTTGGGGGCTCATCATGCTGATTGTCCAGTCCATCCCTGAAGCGATCTTTAAGAGGTTGCGCGCGTAGAGCCATAGCTTCCATGCACAGCGAGGCTTGGCGGTGTACCGTCGGCGCTCTCCGAGATTCCAAAGCGGGAATCGCGGGTTGGGCGCAGGGGCGCGGGGGCGCCTCGCCCAGAGTGAGCCACGGAGTTGCAACTATTGAAGATTGCGGAGTATAGTTGCACCTCTGGTTTAGCGGCGGCAATCTGCCCCGACGCGCGGGGGTCTTGTCGGCAGCAGAGAATTCCGCCAAGACCCACGCAGTGCGCGGCAAGCCGGGGCAGGCGGCGCTGCAAGAAATGCTTGTCGCTTTATTTTGCAGACATTCGGACGACACGCGGGGTGAATCATGTCGATTTCAAGGCGCAAGTTTCTGGAATCTTGTGCGATGGGCGCGGCGGCGGTTGGCGTGGCAGGAAGGCCCTCCGCGCTGGGGGTAGCCTTGCGGGGCGTGAAAGGCGGTATGGCCCCAGGGGGGTCTCCTGGCGGGGGTGAAGGCGGAACGCCGGATCCCGTCTTCCGGCCGCTCACCGACGCGGCGCTGGAGACGGCGCGCTCGCTGCGCGCCAGCTACGCCGACATCCGCGTCGCGCGCTACCGCGATCAGTCGGCGTTCCTGCGCACGCAGGCAGAAGCCGGCGGAAGCAAGATCCAGCATGTGCCCGAGGTGAGCGATCGTGAGAGCTTCGGCTTTGGCGTGCGCGTGCTGGTAAACGGCACATGGGGCTTTGCGGCAGGGAACAAAGTGGAGCGCGACGAAGTAGCTCGAATCACCCGCGAGGCAGTAAATGTCGCAAAGACGAATTCCGCCCTGATGCGCGAGCCCGTGGAGCTCGCCCCGGTTACCCCCGCTGTGGACCTTTACCGCACTCCCTTCGCTAAGGACCCCTTTGCTGTCTCGCTGGCCGAGAAGGTGGACTTCCTGCGCACCATCAACGACGATGTGATGAAGACACCCAAGGTCTTCATGGCCATGTCGTACATCTCCTGCCGCTTCGAGCACAAATGGTTCGCCTCGACGGAGGGCTCGTACATCGAGCAGTACATCCAGCGCGTTGACCCCGGCTACGGAGCGACCGCAGTTGACCGCGCGCAGCGGAGGACGCGCCGGCGCAGTTCCCACATCGCGCCGGTCACAGGCGGCTGGGAGTACGTCGAGGCGGCGAAGATGCTGGAGAGCGCACGGGGCGTGGGCGAGGAGTGCGTGGAGCGTCTTGGCGCGCCGCCGGTGAAGCCCGGCAAGAAAGACTTGGTGCTGCTGCCCTCGCACCTCTGCCTCACCATCCACGAAAGCCTGGGCCACTCCACCGAACTCGATCGGGCTCTGGGTTACGAAGCCAACTTTGCCGGCACCAGCTTCCTGACTCCTGACAAGCTGGGCAAATTCCGGGTGGGGAGTGATCTGGTGAATGTGGTAGGTGACCGCATCCTGCCCCAAGGCCTCTCCACCTGCGGCTACGACGATGACGGTGTCAAGACCCTGCGTTTCGACATTTTCAAGAAGGGCATCTTCGTCGACTACCAGACCATCCGGGACCAAGCCCACTTGATTGGCGAGAAGGCGTCGCACGCCTGCTGCTACGCGGATAGCTATGGCTCCATCCCGTTCCAGCGCATTCCCAACGTATGGCTGAAGCCGGCGGAGAAGGCGGTAAGCCTGGAGGAGCTGATCGGGGGCGTCGAGGAGGGCGTCTTGATTGACGGAACGGGCAGTTGGTCGATTGACCAGCAACGCTATAACTTCCAGTTCGGGGGTGACGCCTTTTGGGAAATCAAGGGTGGGAAGAAGGGTCAGATGATTGACCGGGTTGCCTATCAATCGCGCACCCCTGACTTCTGGCAGGCGTGCGACGGCATCGCGGACCAGCGCTTCTGGCAGAACTTTGGGCTCACCGGCGACGGCAAGGGTCAGCCCATGCAAACTAACGAGATGAGCCACGGGAGTGCTCCGGCGCGCTTCCGGCAGATCAATGTACTGCTGACGGAGTAGCGCTGGGGATTTGGGATTTCAGATTTGAGATTTTGGATTTGGGATTGAAGACCTGCGGCAAAAGGCACTGAAAGGAGTCGTCATGAAATAACCATTCCATTAGTCACTGAACAACACCCTCACCCGGTCCCGCGAGGCGGGACCACCCTCTCCCCCTTGGGGGAGAGGGGCTGGGGGTGAGGGGGTGCCGATTCGAGAATGGAACGGTTATTACGCGACGACGCCTAAGCACTCACGCCGCTTCTCGGGACTGTAAACGGCGTGCGGGGCGTGGCGCGCTCTCGCCGCAAAGATAGGAGTTGTCATGCTGAGTCGAGATGAAGCACGTAATCTGGTGGACCGGATCTCCAAGATGAGCAAGTCGCCCGAGATGTCTGTGAACCTCCGGTGGGAGCAGGAGTGCAACACGCGTTTCGCCAACAACCAGATCACCACGGCCGGGTTCACGAGCGACCTCCGGCTGGATATTTCGGTGACCCTGGGGCACAAGACCGGTAGCACCTCGACCACCGAGACAAGTGATGACGGCTTGAGCCGTGCCGTGCAGCATGCGGAAGAGCTGGCGGCCTTGACGCCTGAGGACCCGGAATACGTTGTACCCCTCGGCCCCCAGAACTACCCTGAAATCGCTGCCTTCGATGAGGCGACGGCCGGGGCGCGCTCGGCGCAACTGCTGCCGGCGCTGCGTTCCTCGATCGAGGCCGCTACGCGCGAGAAGCTGAACGCCTCGGGCTTCTTTGAGGTGAACACGGTGGCTGCGGCCATTGCCAATAAGCGGGGGCTCTTCGGCTACACCCAGCGGACTTGGGCGGATTACTCCGTCACTGCGCGCACGGGGGATGGCACGGGATCGGGGTGGGCTGACAGCCAGTCGCCACGACTCGCCGAGGTTGACGGTGCGCGCGTCAACTCGGTGGCGGTGCGCAAAGCGCTCGAGTCGCAGAAGCCGCGGCGGCTGGAGCCGGGCAAGTACACGGTGATTCTCGAGCCGGCGGCGCTCGATGAGATGTTGATGTTCATGAGCTTCGGCATGGATGCGCGTGCCGCCGACGAGGGCCGCAGCTTCTTGAGCAAGCGCGGCGGGGGCACGCTGTTGGGCGAAAAAGTTTTTGGGGAGAACATCACCCTGCGCAGCGATCCGTTCGACTTGCGCGTGCCCGGTTTTCCCTGGAGCGGAGAGTTGCCCGCGGAGAAGACGACCTGGGTGGAAAAGGGTGTGGTCAAGGCCATGAGGCGGGACCGTTACTGGGCCGAGAAGACCCAGATGAAACCCGTACCCTTTCCCTCCAACGTCATTATGGAAGGCGGCTCGGCAACGCTGGACGAGCTGATTGCTTCCACGCCGCGCGGCCTGCTGGTTACCCACTTCTGGTACATCCGGTTTCTCCAACCGGACACCGTGCAGTTGACGGGACTTACCCGCGACGGACTCTTCTTTATCGAAGAGGGCAAGGTCCTGTATCCGGTTAATAACTTCCGATTTAATCAGAGCGTGGTGGAGATGCTCAAGCAGGTTGAGGGCATGACGGCTTCCCTGCCCGTGAACAACAACCGCTTGCCCGCCATCAAAGTCCGCGACTTCAACATGTCGTCACTTTCGGACGCGATCTGAGCGGGCATAGCCTGGCCATCTAGCTAATTGCTGTTACCAGGGCCCCTGGGCCGGGGCCCTGCCTAAGCAGGATGCCGAGAAACCTTTGTGAATCCGTCAGCCGACGGATCATTCCGACCCAGAGCAGAGCGATAGGAGCAGGATTGCGTCAAAGTCCCCGAGGTCCAATATTCGACGCGGCTCTGCCGTCCGTCAGCTGACGGACGGCAGAGCCGCAGCCCGTGCGGATGGGATCGCGGCGCCAGTTTTGGTGGCCCCGACCAGCCTGACTTTGACGGAGCCATGGCGGCTGTAGAAGCCCTCGTTGACATAGCTCCACGCGGCGATTAACCTAGCTGAAGAGGGGCGATGGATATTTTCGTCGAGATTGCGAGGCTCAGGAAGGAAGGGCGCAAGGCGGCGTTGGCCACCATTATCCAGGTGCAAGGCTCCATTCCGAGCTACGAGAGCTCGAAGATTCTGATCCGCGACGATGGGTCCATGGTGGGCACGGTGGGCGGAGGGTGCGTGGAAGCGGAAGTGTGGTCCGTGGCGCAGGACGTGATGCGAGAAGAAAAGCCGCGCCGCCTGCACTTCAACTTGAACGCCAATCCGGAATACGACAACGGCTTGGTGTGCGGCGGATCGCTCGATATTTTCGTCGAACCCATCCTGGCCACTCCCACGGTGTATCTCTTCGGGGGCGGGCACGTTTCGCTTTACGTTGCGAAGATGGCAGGGCTGGCGGGATTCGACGTGGTGGTTTCAGACGACCGGCCGGCGTTTGCAAACCCCGACCGTTTCCCGGAAGCCGTCGAAACGCACGCCGGGCCCTGGGAAGAGATTTTCTCCAAGCTCAGAATCAACGAATTGTCTTACTTGGTGCTGGTCACCCGCGGGCACAAGGGTGACCTGGATTGCCTGCGCTGGGCGCTCAGCACACCGGCACATTACATCGGTATGATTGGCAGCAAGCGGAAGTTCATCGAAATCAGCAAGGTGCTGGAGCGCGAAGGCGTGCCCGCAGAAAAGCTGGAGCGCGTTCATTCCCCCATCGGTCTCGATATCGGGGCGCTGACTCCGCAGGAGATTGCAGTCTCCATTGTCGCGGAAATGATCGCGGTCCGCCGCCATGCCGCGCCCTCCCATCCCTCTCTTGCTTACAAATCCAAAGCCACCGAAAACGCATGATTGCAGGCTTGATCCTCGCTGCGGGTGAATCCTCCCGCATGGGAACCGACAAGGCCACGCTCACCTACCGTGGCCGGGCATTTCTCGAGCTGATGGTGCAGACGCTCGGAGAGGTTGACATCGAGCGCATCGTGGTGGTGCTCGGCCATCACGCAGAGGATATTCAACGACAGATCAAGGTTGAGGCTGCACAGGTCGTCATCAATCCTGATTACAGGTCCGGCCAGACATCGTCATTGCAAGTGGGTTTGCGATCCCTGATCGCGGATGACCTGGAAGCCATCCTTCTCTGTTTGGTGGATCATCCCGCAGTCTCCGCAGAAACAGTGAGAAGAATCGTGGCAACTTTCCGCCAGTCCGGCGCTCCGGTCGTGATCCCCACCTATCAGGGTCGCCGGGGACATCCGGTGCTCATCGGACGGCAAGTCTTCGATGAGCTATTGCAGTTGGCCTCCGACGCCGGCGCTGATTCCGTGGTCAGGAGATACCGCCCAGTGACGCAGTTTGTCGAGGTCGAGGACGAGGGAGTAGTCATCGATGTGGACGACCCCGAAAGCTACCAGCGGCTGACTGGCAGGGAGTGAGGAAGAACAACAATAAGAGCCTGCCCAGGCCGGAATGCCAAGGCAACGCCTATCCGCCTATCATCACCCTCCTTGATTCGCCAAAAGAGATATTGTCTCGCGAAGCCGAGGGTGCGTCTTTTCGAGGACGTTTTCCGTATACAGGGATAGAATGGGACTCGCGATTTGCTGGTTTATGAGCACGATTGAACAGGAAGCCGGGGAGGTGGCCCGGGGGCTGCGGCGACGCGATCCCTCTCTGATTGACGATCTGATCCAGCAGTATCAGTACCGCCTGTTCCGTTATTTGCTCATGCTTACCGGCAGTCGCGAGGAAGCTGAAGATCTATTCCAGGAAACCTGGATCCGGGTACTCGAAAAGGGCCACCAGTACCAACAGCGCTGGAAATTTGAAACCTGGCTTTTTACCATCGCCCGCCACTTGGCGATCGACTTCATGCGGCGCCGGCAGCCGCAGAGCCTTGATGCCCTGCTGCAACCGACTGGAGCTAACCGACCCCTCGAACTTGCAGACACTACTTCATCATCCGCATTTGACCAGGCATTCCAGGGTGAAGAAGCAGCCAGCGTTGCCACAGCGCTGAGGCATCTGCCTCCTTCATATCGCGAAGTGCTGACCCTGCGTTTCCACGAGGACATGGAGCTCGAAGAGATTGCCCGGGTGGTCGATTCACCTCTTTCAACCGTGAAATCGAGGCTCTACAGAGGCCTGGCAATGCTCCGAGAGTGGCTGAAGGACCTATCCGCATGAGGGATGATATCCACGAGCGAGCCCTACAGCTTGTCGACAAGAGGCAGGTGGAAGGCCTCACCGCCGAGGAGCACAACTGGTTGGAGGCGCACTTGGAAAGCTGCGCCCAGTGCCAGAAGGGGGCTCTCGAGACCGAGCGCGCCCTGCGTGCGCTGCGTTCAGCCGTGCCGCGGTTCGACGTCACGCTGGTGCTCACGACCCAAATGCGAGCTCGGATTCGAGCCCGCGAACTCATCGAAAACGCGGCGCGGATGCGAGCCCTGTGGATTTCCTGCACCTTGTCGTGGCTCCTTGGAGTGGTCTCCGCGCCTCTGCTGTGGTGGGGCTTCGAGTGGGTTGGACATCGCTTGGCGATTTCAAGGGCTGTGTGGATGACGGGCTTCGCGCTTTCGTGGGTGGCGCCCGCCGTCGTCGCAGCGGCGGTTATCGCGTGGCGGCAAGCGCGTGGCTCGAGCGTGACAGAACCGCGCTGACCAGTGACGAGCAAAGGACCAGGAGTTGGAAGTCAGGAGACAGAAGACACGGTCCTGCGAGGTCAAGGAAGGAGTGGATGACTATGTCTGAAGTGAAGCCTAACATCGTTGAAGAAGTCAAGGTGGTCCCCTGGTGGGCCATCGGCCTTGCCATTGCTCTATTCGCGGGGTTGCAGGTGCTGTTGCACGTTGTCCTGTTCCCTCGCGACCCACACCTACCTCCCTTAGCCTGGCGCATTTTTATCGGCTTCGTCGCTGGCATGGCACTCGCTTTCTTCGTGCTGCTCGTCGGTTATGTGAACCGTGATGCCAGAAGACGGGGAATGAGCGTAACCCTGTGGACGGTGCTCGTGATCTTCGTCCCCAATGCCATTGGGTTTATCATCTATTTCCTGCTGCGGCAGCCCTTGAGAATTGCATGCCCCCAGTGCGGAGCCATGGCGGACCCGGCCTTCAATTTCTGCCCGAAGTGCAAATTCAACCTGCATCCTGCGTGCCCACAGTGCCACCACCCAGTGCAGGTGGGGGATAGTTACTGCCCTTACTGTGCGATGGCGCTACCGGCGGGCGCAACCTCCCAATGACGAATACAGGAGTGTGGCCTGGTATCCTGCTAACCCCCTCCTGACCCAGGAGGGGGAAGCTGTGAAAAAACCAACAGTCTCTCGCAAAGACGCCAAGGCGCAAAGACTCGCAAAGAACAACTGCTTTGTTTTCTTTGCGCCTTCTACGACTTTGTCCCGCCACGCGGGATGAAATGCTTTTGGTCATCCAGGGATTATTTCACAGCTTCGGGAGTCTGGATCCCCTCTTGCCGCGGCGGGGGGAGGCAAGGGGGTGGTAAGGAAGTTTGGGCTGCACACAAGGCGGTTTTTCGAAGCGGGTCGCGAAGCTTTTCCCGAGGCGCACTCGCCGTAGAAGTCACTCGCAGAACACCCGCACCTTATTGCCATCCGGGCCGTCGACGTTAACCAGGAGGTCTCGCAGGGCCTGCTCTAACTCCTCGCCCTTGAGATCGCTGATGGCCGACAGGTCGATGCCCTTTTCGGCGAGTTTTTCGTTGACTCGAGGAGGGAGGACCGCCAAAAGCTTCATCCCACTCCTCAAGAAAGCTAAGGGGATGCGAACGTTCACCTGCTCGCTCTTCGGGTTCTCGACCAGAACCCTCAGGTAGCGGAGTTTCTGCGCTTGCGAAGAGGATGAATCGTGACCTGTATGCGGGTCGGCGCCAGCACTCGCGCCTCGATCCAACTTCTCCAGAAGCTTTTCAGCGTCTGCGGCGGTGATCTGGCCCGCCGCCAGCATCTCCAGAACTTTTTGTGTTTCTGCTGCCATGGTAATTGTCTCCTTTTCTCATGATAGTTTCTCCAGAGCCTCCTCCACCGTAATCTCACCGCGGGAGAGTTGCTCGAGGACGAAGAGATTTGGTGAAGGCGCCTGGAAACTCTTATCGAACGAAGCGCTGATCGAGTTCAACCGGTTCTTCACCGTTGGGTAGCTGATTCCGAAAATCGATTCCATTTTCTTGATCGAACCGTGATGGCGTACGAAGGCCATCACGAAAGCTTGGTCGTCCAAGCAAAGCTGCGCGAGAGGGGATATCTCAAAATCGTCCTCCATCGCCAAGTCGCAGGACGGACAGGTCATCCGCATTACCTTCAGGGGCTGGTTACAATCAGGACAGCGAGCTTTGGAAATATCCATGGGCGGCCTCACATCCTTTGGCCAAAGTATCAAAATCAATTAAGAAAGTCAATCTAAATATTAAGTTTTATTATCTAATTTCGCTTCTTCCAATGTTTATGCTATATGTTCATTCACATTCATTATCTTTGCCTTGCTGTCATTCTGAGTCCTTCGCTGTCATCCTGAGCGCAGCGAAGGATCTCGCTCTGCCCGCTCAGGATAAACTGCGCGAAGAATCTCGCTCTGGACTTTTTCGCCGACAAACAGCAGGGCGAGAGGCTTCGCGGAGTTTACCCTGATCCCGCAGCGGCGGGAGAACGGGCTCAGCATGACAGTGAGCGGATGCTCGCCAAGGCGCCGGGGCCTAAATCCATTGCTTTCAATGGCTTGATTGCGCCCGTTTCGCGCCGACGCCCTGAAATCGCGGATAGCCATTTTCGGCTACGCCCGCTCAGAACGACAGGCAGTGGCGTTTTCTTCTACGAGTGACCAACAATCCGGCAAAAGAGGCTTGGTTCATCTTCGCAGAGTCGTTCTTGTTGTCTGGGATTCGCGCTTAAGGCAATCGGGCGAGGAGTTGTTTCAGGGCATCGGAAGCAAGCACCGCAGCGTGTTTCGAGGCAACAGGTAATCCCCCCAGGCCGGCGTCAATCTGCTCAGGCATTAGACCGGTCAGCTCCGTGACCGGCTTGCCTTTGATTCTTTCCGTCAACCACGACCCGCAGGCGACCGCCGGAACGCACCCCTCCACCTTGAACCTGGCATCAACGATCACGCCGTCCTTGGCCACCGCCCACAATTTCATCAGGTCGCCGCAGGCGGGGTTTGTGGTTTCCACCACCATCGTCGTGTCCCCAATCTCGCCGACGTTGCGGGGGTGATGAAAGTGGTCCAGCACTTGGTCAGAGTACATGGCGGTATAAACGTAGTCAGTTGTCAGTGGTCCGTGGTCTGTCGATGAAGGGGCTAGGGGAATTCTGAATTCTGAATTGTGAATTGCTCGCCGCTTGCGGCTTACTGCCTGCCGTTCTTCCCTAACCCTCAGCAGACAGAAAATACGAAGTAAGCAGAAGGCAGTGGGGGCAATGGAGAAACCAATTCACCATTCACAATTCAGAATTCCCCTGACCCCTGACACCTGACACCTGCTGTCATGGTACGACCGACCCAAAGAAACAGAACCGCAGCAAGAGGACGAGCGCCACGCCCGCCCCAACCGTCAAGGCCACGCGAGGTCCAGGCAGCTTGTTGACCTCGGGGATAAGATCCGAGGCAGCCACGTACAGGGTGACACCAGCAGAAAGCGCCAAGCCATAGTTCACCCACCGGTCCGCGACCGCCATTGCCAGGATGCCCGCAATCCTCGACATCCCCAGCCCGGCCACCGCCCACATTCCGGCGGCCCGGCTTTTCTTGGCCGCCGCCATGACCGAGGCCATCGTGAATCCCTCCGGGATGCTATGCAGGATGACCGCGCCAAAGGCGACAATTCCGAGCCAGTTTGAGATCATGAAGCCGCACGCGATCAATACGCCATCGAAAAACGTATGGGTCAGCAACCCTCCCAGCGCCGCGTAGGCGACTCCGGCATGCAGAAACTCCTCGGCATGGGTTTCCTCGCCGAAGTGGAAATGTGCGGGCAAAGAGTGTTCGAAAACATGCACGATGAAGTAGCCCACCAGAATCCAGATGGCTGCGCGAGCCTCCTGCATGCGCTCAAAACTTTCGGGAATCATCACCGTTATCGTCGTCGCGAGCATAAACCCGGAGCCGAAAGCGATGAAGGTGGCAAGAAAACTCCGCCGCCAGGCCCGGGCGTTGACAATGACGCCACCCAGAATATTCGCCAACCCGGCGACCATGCCCAATGCGAGGCTGATCCAGAGATAGGACATACAGCGACCAGTGACGAGCATAAGTGCAGGTGCCAGGTGTCAGGTGTCAGCGAAGAGCAGGTGGGAAGTTTGCAAAAACCAACTCCTGACTTCTGCTTTTCTGCTCGTCACTCGCCACTTGTCACTGCTCTTATCCGGAATGCCTGAAGCGCACGACTTCGCCGTCGTGCACGATATAGTCTTTCCCTTCCAGCTTGAGCTGGGCGCGTGCGCGCGCTTCGGCGAGGCCTCCAGCCGCCATAAGGTCCTCGTATTTCACTACTTCAGCGCGAATGAACCCACGCTGCATGTCGGAATGGATTTCCCCGGCTGCCTCGAGGGCAGACGTCCCGGCACGGATGGTCCAAGCCCGGCATTCGTCATCACCGACGGTGAAGAAAGAAATCAAACCCAAGAGCTGATAGCTGGCGTGGATCAGCCTTGAGATGGCGGACTCCTTCAGACCATAACTTGCCAGGAATTCTGCCGCCTCGGAATCGCTCAGTTCAGCCAGCTCGGCTTCCACTTTGCCGCAAATAGCCGTGACCGCAGTGTGGGGCCTTTGTTTTAGCCCCGCTGCGACTGCAAACTGTTCCGCAGCATTAGCACGGGCCGCGTCCTTCTCCCCCAGGTTGAGAACATAGAGCATGGGTTTCAAACTAAGGAAGGTGAAACCTCGGATCAGCCGCTCTTCTTCCGGTCCGAGGGAAGCCTCACGCAGAGGTGTCTGCTTGTCGAGGACGGTCTTGCACACCTTCAAGACTTGGAGCTCCTTTTCAAGGGAGGGATTCTTCTGCTTCTTAAGATCCCTTTCAAGCCGCTCAACGCGTTTCTCCACCATCGCCAGGTCGGAGAGCATCAGTTCCAGCTCCACGTTCTCAATGTCGTGCTGGGGATCGACCGCTCCGCCTTCAGCAGGGATCGCTTCGTCCTGAAACGCCCGCACGACGTGCATGAGAGCATTCAACTCACGCAAGTTTTGGGATTGGACGCCTGTCCGCGCCAACTCGATGATGCTGCCGGGGGTATCGACGTACTCGATGGTGGCGTGGATGGTTTTCTGCCGCTGAAACATCTCCACCAGCCGGTCAAGACGCGCGTCGGGCACACGAACAACACCCACATGTGTTTCGGGCCGCCCTGCGCCCTGCCCACTCCCGTGCGCTCGGGTAAGAATTTGAAACAAGGTCGTCTTGCCCACTTGGGCCAGCCCAACGATACCAATCCTCAGCAAGGTCGCCTCAGGACGCTCAGCGTGAAATTTGAAATGCTCCGCACTGCCCGACAAATCGACAGTCGAAGGTCGAAGGTCAAAAGTGGACCGGCTGGAAATGTGTGCGACACATTGCACAATCTCCAGACTCATGAATCTATCATACTAATACAACCGCACTTAACGGTGTTACATTTCAGAGTGCGAAGGGTGTGCGACATAAAGGTGGGAGTCCTGCCGCTGTTGCATGACATATTTGTGAAAGCTTACGGCGGCAGCAGCAGGGTCGCCCCGGGAGCCCGCCTAGCGGGCGATAGAACTTAGCCCAGGGCGCAAGCCCTGGGAAACCAAGCCCCAGCGCCGGTCAAGCCCCGGAAGGGGCGGCAGAGCCCGGGAGAGTTCCCGCGTCGAAACCTTTTCTTTCGCCCCGCTGGGGCTCCCGCGAACAAGAGGGCTTTCTGGACCCAGGGCTGGCGCCCTGGGCTAAGTTCCTCCGGCCCTCCGGGCCTTCACCGTTGCGTACCGGTCCGTCCAGAAGAGTGCAACAAACCAAGAAAAATGCCCTGACCCCCACTTCTACGTCGCGCACCCGAGGGCGAAGGGCGGAAAGACGTGGCCAGTGCGCCAGGCGCTGTATCGTCGCTTACTGCGTTTGTATTGGGGTTGCATTCTCCCTCGGTTCGAGCGACTGTAACGCCATGGCTGACTTGAAGCTCCAGGTACCCGTCACCGAAGAAGTCGAAGTTGACGCCACGACTTTGGCTGCCATTGACCGCGGCATCAAGGACGCCGGCGAGGGCCGGACCCTGCCCATCGACGAAGTCCGGAAAATGATTCCGCGGTGGATTTCTAAATTCGAATCACAAAAGCCGCGCTAGCCTTTTTTGCATCCCACTCAAACTCCAGACTCATTCTGTGCGGATGAATCACCACGGCGGCGCGGCCAAGCGCCGCGGCCCTGGTCCCTCATCGCTATGCCGATTCACTGGGGGGCGGCGTCAAGTCGCCCACCGTCAGCCAATCGTCTCCCTGCAAATTAACGGAGCAGCCTGCATTTTGGAGCCGGTGGGCCAGGTCTTTTCTCTTAGCCGTTGAGTTGTCCATACGGACCACGTGCTTGCCCGCTACATCACTGAAGGGACGGACTAGTCCGATCTGAACGAGCACTGTGTTGCCTGGGTGAAATGCAAACGCCATTCCCGCTTCGAACAGGACATTTGGACGAGCTTGGCCCGTCAGGGATTTCTCGTATGGAAGATCGTCCTCCCTAACCAGGTCGGCCCGCAATCTTGCCTCGTCGTCCGGAGTCAGAAGGGCTATTACTGCCTGGGCATGCTTGAATGCTGCATCAAGAATCTCTCCGATGTACGGGCTCGCTTTGCCGGTCAAGGCAATGGCGTGGCCCCACTCAATGGGATCCAATCCGATCGCACGCAGAAAATCAAAAATCCCCTTTCGGAGTCTCTCATCTCTTCCATGCACTACAAAAACCCGTCGCGCCCTTCCAATGGTGTCGGAATCGGCCGGACGGGGGGAGTCTGTTGTGCCAGACCCCGCCTCCACGGAGCCAGCTTTTGCCACCGCTGGCTTGGGGACGCTTAGCCGTCGGCTAAGCTCCGCGAGCCTTATGTGGTCCGATAGGGAATCGACGAACTCTACACAACGGACCTGCAACTCCTCTTGCAGGGCTCCGGCGACAGACACGGGCACCCCGAAGGACTCCAACAGGCGGGCGAGCAATGAGGTCGCGCGGTTCTTCTGGTCGGGCAAGACAGATATCAGCTTCCTGTTGAGCCACCTCGCGCCTTGGGATGTTACGCCGCCCTCGGTGGCTTCAAAGAGATGGATGAAGCTTTTCTCGAAAGTCCCTTTCACGCGAGCGAAACGCGCAGTGACTAAGCCCGCCAACTCGTGGGGTATGGCCTGAGACGGAACAACATTCCAACCTCCGAATTTCACCCCGATTGCCCTCCTCACGCCATCCCCCTCCACGATGTCGTCGTAGAGCCCCTTGACCGCTTGCTTGAACTTCAGGTCGCCCAACTCCAGGAGCCGAAACAACTCATCCATCTCGCTGTTCCCCAATTTGGTCAGTCTGAGATCATAGAGCGCCCCCACCTTGCCGGCGGCACCGGAACGCACAGCCGTCCCCTCGACTAGGCCATCTCGCGAGAGCGCCTCGAACATTGAATGCCACTCACCATCAGGGAGGCCTGCGTACTCAGGCAGAGTGGCCCTGAGTGCCTCCAAGCTTATAGAGTCGGGAAAAGACCTGTGGAGCTGCTCAAGCACCTTGTCTCCCAAGTCTTGCTTATACATTTGCTTCACCCTCGCCGCCGCCCCGGGCGCGCCTCCAATTTTGGAACCCTGGGACAATGTCCCAGGAATTCTGGACGCAAGCGGCGGTTTGCTTCATTCTACGCCATTTGTTGCTAGGATGAAGCTGGGTTCATCCAAGGCTACTTTACGGACCCACAGATGCCGAGGGTCGATGATTTTGCGAAAGTGCTGTTCGGTCATCACCTAGGCCGCGGCGGCTCAGTTGGGCCGTACGACGCCACTTTTTCGGCGGGACAAAACCGTTGCTGGCAGGCGAGAGGGAAAAGCAGGCAGCCACGGCATGAAACATCTCCGTTGCGGGGTAGGGCACAAATCGCTCCGTGATGTGTGTGATCGATAAGTAGGCGCAGCGCAGACCTCCCTCCTTGACGGTCTGCGGTTCTTCCTCAGCTTCGCGCTCCCGAATGCAAGGGCAAACTGGCAATCGTTAACCCGCAGCGGCGCATTTTTGCGCCGCGCTCATGCCGGAATACTCGTTCGCGCTGGACCATCACCCCCAAGAGCAGTGCCGGGTGATCAGTGGCAAGTGGCGAGCCAAAACCACTGCCTCGCGGCGCATGGTGACGAAAAAGAACCGGTCGGAAAGAAACGGGCGAACCCGCATCGCGGGACGACACGGCGCTAGAATACAGCACCGTCGGCGGAATGACCAGTCGAGCCGCAGACCTCAAAGGCGGAGGTCTGCGCTACCAGATGCCGGGTCAGGGCGAATCCAGCTCTCTCCATTACGGCGGCAATCTCGCGGGCTGTGAGGCGTGGCAGCTTCGGCATCAGACGGCAATTTCAACGGTGGAGAGGCTCACGGATACCGCTTGGGGAATTTCTTCGCCGTCAGCCAAGCGATCTTCGATGTGCAACCGAATGGCGTCCTTGATGTTCGTGATCGCCTCTTCGTATGTCTCCCCTTGGCTGTAACAGCCCTGGAGCGCAGGACAGGTGACGAAATAGCCGTTTTGGTCGCTCTCAACTATAATAGGAAGCGTCAGGTGTTGCATGCAGGAAGTATATTCCTTCTACTGAACAAATGCCAAATAGTCTCTGCTAGCCACCCGCCGGCGAGCAAGTGTAGCTCAGACCTGCCTCCCAAGGTCTGCGGTTCCTGGGCGCCAAGGACCGAAAAGAAGTCTTGACGACCTATGCTTATTATGATAGCCTAGAGCGTGATGCCTGGCTGTCCTGCCATGACCGTAGTGACCTCAGGGACGAGGGCCCCATCGTTCTTTCCAAAGAGACAATATGTCATTGCCTGCCCTCTGCCACGACGACGGAAGTAACTTTAAAAAGTGAAGGAACGACGCGGGAATGTCTATGAAAACAAAGGACCGCCGTGGAAAACTTGGGAACGAAGCGGGAATGTCTATGAGAACAAAGCAACTTAGCCGTTAAAAGCGGTAATGTTGTTGAAAAGAAAGGTAGTTAGTGTCTGGTAGGTGGTATGTCGTAGGTGGTAGGTGGGGAAGAGCGGGGGCAAGTTACGGAGGACATGGAAAGGGGCCAATTCTGATTGTGAATTCTGAATTGTAAATGGACTGTGAGTGGCCTTCTCACTTCTGGCAACCGCCGACTGCCTACCGCAGTGTAGGTGGGGAATGAAGAACAGGGGCTAGGGGCTTGGGACTGGGGACTAGGGGACGAAGGCCTGCCTGCCGCCGGCGGGTATTCCCGGGCTCAGGATGACAGCCTTGGACGCCCGACGGGTCCGGGCAGCACGGCACAACTCCAAATCCCGGCTCAATTGCTATGGACACTAGAGCCTGGCGACCCACTGTCGTCGCGGCGTGAGCTGCACTGGGCCTAGAAGGCCGGAGGGAGGGATCGTCTCTGGCTTGATCTCACCATACGTCCCCCATCGGATCCCGAAGGTTTCTGCTAAAGCTTTCCGGTCCGGTTTCGGGAGAGACTGGACCCGGTGAATCCACAGATTCCCTACTTCCACTTTCAAATGGTTAGCCCCCGGCTTTAGAGCATTTCCGCAACGCACGGCCCGTGAACCCGTCCAAGCGCTTCCCAGATCGATTCCGTTCAGGACAACTTCGGCGGTCTCGTGCACAATGCCCAGATCCACCGCCCACTCAATCTGTTTGCCCAGGCTGGTCAATTCAAAATCTGTTTCGTAGACTGCCCATCCGCTGTAGTCTTTCCCCTCCGGCAAGTCATTCCAGGACTGCAATTGCGATAGCGCAAGCTCGGTCTTGTCTCCAAGAGTCAAGCGCCACGGTCCAAGCAAGGAGATAGGTTCGGGGATCGCCTTGACCTGAAATCTGTGAGTCTTCCCCGCAGCATCAGTCAGAGAATACTCCCCGTTTCTCGGAATAAGGCCAGTCACTTGAGTCTTATGGCCGACTTTTCCGATCTTCAGGGCGCCGGGCCAATTTGTATGCGTAAGGGTGGGGCCATCACCTGTTGGGCTGAATATCACAAAGCACGATTCAAAGGGGGCGAGCTGGACTTGAACTTCCGTCACGGGCGAATTCGAGCCTGCGCGCGCGGCATGCTTGAATACCAGGGTATCGTCGATTTCGCCGCTTTCAGGATTCCATCGCTGAGGTATCTTGTGCCCCACGGAGAACTGTAATCTTAGCTCTTGCAGAAAAGAGGATATGTTGCTGACGAAATAGATATCAACATCATCCATCTTTCTGTGGAGGAAGCCGACATTCTCCCGAGCCTGTTTGCGCGCCGCGTCACTCGAATCCCCCGCCTGGAGGACTTCAAAGTCAGGCATGAGCGCCGTGCGCAAGTGTGCCAGCACAGTTGAACGGTCATGGCATAAAACGACCTTACCTTTGCCGCAGGTCTCGACGACATCCGCCTGGGCCGGTTTGTTCCCCCAGAGAGTTTTGAGGATGGAGCTCAACCGCGCCGTCCTGGTGTCGTTATCCTTCAGCCCCGGCGCGGCAGCAGGGACTCGCCCGGCGAATATCAGAAATCCACCCTCCTGAACGAATCTCATCAAACAATCCAGCGACTCCGGAGGCATATACTGAACATCGGGGACGATGACAACCGAGTAGGCTCCTGTGCCGGCATGCAACATCCCTGCCTGCACCGAGGCAATGCGCGCCAACGCATCATCGTTGAGGAAGTCGAAGTCATACCCGGACCGTCTCAATTCCAGAAACAACTCCGTCCCGAGTTGCCTTTCAATCTCAACATCCATATTCAGAGAGCCGATGCCGAACTTGGCGTAGACGTCCGCAAGGGGAACGTACACACCCACCGGATTGACCGATACCCCCTGCTGAAGCAAGGCAGAAACCCGCTGAACGTATTGAGCAAGGTGGTTATAGTGACGCCACCAAATATTATTGTGATTGATGACCGTGGAGGCATAGAACACCCAGCCGGGTTGTCCTGCTTGGGGGGGCGAGTATGAATAGCCCTGGTTCACGATCTGGTTGATGCCATCCAGGAATTGCGCGTCCGAGGCTGCCTTCATCATTTCAAGGGTTACCATGAAAAGAGGCATCCGCAGCCACGAGTAAGTCTCTGCCGAAATCACCGGTTTCTGATAGATATGGCCGGCCGAGGAAGCGAGCCGCCGATGCTGAATGTCGACCGCGTACTCGTCTCCCTGCATGATGTGCTCGCCTTCAGGGATGTCTGCCAGCGCATATCCGTGCATCACATCTGCCATGGCCCCGTGGGCCTGGATGCGCGCCGTCATGCCATGCCTCTGGCTCCAATCCGCCAAAGGGGCGAAAAAGTTCTCCAACATCAGGTCCGAAAGAGTGAGGTGATAGTCGTAACGTATATGTGGAGTCAGGGGGCCGGCATCTTGCCACAAAGCGGGGAGATAAGGCGTCAATTCATAGCCGCGGCGTCTTTCGAATTCCTTAAGGAGGCTAGGAGTCCAGTCCGCCCCATAAACTTCCAGGCTGTCGCAGAAAACCGAACGGAAGGGAGGGTCTGCGACATCCTTAATTCCATTGAGAACCTGGGTTCCCGCTGCCTCGAGGAAGAGATCCATGGCTTCGCGATTGAAATGGTCAATGACGTACCCTTCCATGCCAAGCGTCGGTCGCTTCACTTGCTGACCCGTGGGACTGTCTACAAACACCATGATTCTCCACTGGCCTGGCGGAATCGGCCAGCTTTCGAATCCAATCCCGATCAGATCGCCATACTTCGTCTCCTGCTTAATTTGGTCTGTGATCACTCGCGACTGTTGGATGCCAGGCTGGCCTGTGGGGAGAACGGGAACTGCCAAGGCTGCGATGATGCTTTCCGATTCGGCTAGCTCAGGAGTAAGAAGCCACGAGAAACTCCCAGGTCCTACGATCTCTTGAATCAGGACCCGCGCTTGGCGCGCGGCTAGTTTGATGGGGATGAACGGCCCACCGTAAGGCCACCCGCTTCCCAAAGTAAAATCAAACTGCATGCCCAGACGGCGCGTTTCTTTAGTGGTGTGTCGCAACAGGTCAAACCACTCCGAGGAGAAATATCGGATGTTCCGAATCCCTCGTTTGGGGTCATCTACTTCAAGGGGGTAAACAGGTTGAAGTTCCACTCCCCGCAATCCACTTTCCGACATCAGTTCAAGTTCACGCGTAATCTCCTGCGGCGTGGCCGCTCCACCAAACCACCACCACCGGGTCATAGGGCGGGCTGAATGGGGAGGATTGAGGAACAAATCTCTCCATCTGGCTGCTTCTCCGCTGGGCGACGCATGTTCGGGCAAGGACCCCGGCGCAGAACCTGCTGTCAGTGCCGGCGTCGACCACACCGTTGCCAGCGCAATGCCAGCTTTTCCAGATTTGCAAATGAATTGTCGTCGGGTGAAGGAAGTCGATTTCATTGAAAGGGACCCCGATCTTTAGGTAGAATGACCAGGGTGGAAAATGCTCAGCCGTAATGGTGGGCGGTAGAGGATTCGAACCTCTGACTTCTACCGTGTGAGGATAGCACTCTACCGCTGAGTTAACCGCCCATGCAGCGTCATCAAACATAGCAAATTTCCAGGCGTCGGTCTAGCCCCGCCAAAGGCGACGCCAGCGAACATATCAAATGGGAAAAGCGATGGTAAGCGATCAAGCAGCGGTGACCCCCGATCTCCTTACGCGGGTGCAACAATCCGTCCAATCCGTCATTCGGGGTAAGGATGAGGCGATCCGACTGGCGCTGGTGAGTCTGCTTGCCCGCGGGCATCTGCTCATCGAGGACGTCCCGGGGGTTGGGAAGACGACGCTTGCGCATGCCCTGGCCCGCTCGTTTAACTGCGCCTTCCAGCGCATTCAGTTCACCTCGGACATGCTCCCGTCGGACGTCATCGGCATCAGCATTTTCAGCCAGCAGACCCAGCGCTTCGAGTTCCGCCCGGGGCCGATCTTCGCCAATATCGTCCTGGCCGACGAAATCAACCGCACTACGCCCAAAACTCAGAGTGCCCTGCTGGAAGCCATGAATGAAAACCAGGTGACCGTGGACAACCACACCTCGCTGCTGCCTCAACCCTTCATGGTGATGGCCACTCAGAATCCTATCGAGCACCACGGAACCTATCCGCTCCCCGAATCCCAGCTCGATCGCTTCCTGATGCGGTTGAAGATCGGTTACCCCAGCGCCGATAGCGAGAAGGAGATCCTTCAGAACTTTGCCCAATCCGACCCGCTGGCAAACATCAGGCCCGTGATGACGGGGGCTGAGGTCGTCGAAATTCAGAACCAAGTCCGCCGGGTGAAGGTGGATGAAGAGCTTGTGAATTATGCGCTGGCCATCGTGGAGAAGACCCGGCAGCATGAATACCTTAGCCTGGGAGTGAGCCCGCGAGGGTCCATGTCGCTCTACCGCGCTGGGCAGGCCCTTGCCTTCCTCGAGGGCCGCAACTATTGTATCCCCGACGATTTCAAACGCCTTATTCTCCCCGTCTTTTCTCACCGATGCGTAGTGAGTTCGCGCTATATCTCCACCCTCAAGAAATCCGACCAGACCGAAGCCATATTGGAAGGAATCATCGACTCTACCCCTGTTCCGTTGTAGAAAGGCAGTCGACAGTTCACAGTTTACAGTCGACAGCCCTTAGCTGTCCTGCCGCGGAGGGCCAGCTTTCGGCCCTTGAAAAGACGGTGCTAGGGGCACAAGGGCATTGAGTGATTGACCCATCGAGTCATTGAATCATTGAAAAGCGGTTGCGAGGCGCCGGGGGATTTTGGATTTCAGATTTTGGATTCTGGATTGCCCCCGGCCACCACCTACTGCCTACCTTCTGACTCCTGACTTCTAGGCCCAGCATACGCTACAATCCCAGAAGATGAGCAGGCTTCCTCATTCAACGAGCGGCGGGGCCTGGGGAGACTTACGGCTTCGAGTTCGCCAGCAGTGGGCGCGCACCGACCGCCCAGGGTGGCGACGATTCTTCCTGGGTCTCTTCGGACTGAGCGCGGCTTTTTTCCTGGCCCTCTATTCGACGGCGCTCACAGAAGCCGGCCGGGTGGGGGCGGCCGTCTGGGCCGCTGCCAGCTCACTGTTACTGACCGGGATTGTTGCGGTCAAGGTCGTCCCCTATCTGGCGCGGCGGACTGCCCTGGAGCGTTGGTTCGTCAAGATCGAGTACGAATTCACTCGCCAAGGGGTGCTCTATCTCATCATCATTGCCGTCATCGCGATCGCGGCCTTGAACACAGGGAACAACCTTCTCTTCATCATTCTGGCCAGTCTACTCGCCGCCATCCTGGTTTCAGGCATCCTCTCGCAAATCGTCTTATCGCAACTGGAGCTGGATTTGGTTCTACCCGACCACGTCTTTGCCGCACAGCCCATGATTTCCCGGCTGACGGTCGGCAATCTGAAGTGGGTCTTTCCTTCCTTTTCCGTTACGGTCTCGGCTCGTGATGCAGATAGGAAAAAGCGCAAGAAGAGTTTGGGCCCGCGGCTGCGGCAGATCCTGGAGGCGCCGGTCTACGTCCCTTACATTCCTCACCGCTCCTCCGTGACGCAGCACGTTGAAATCACCTTCCCGCGCCGTGGCCGCTACACTCAGGAGGGCTTTCGCGTAAGTAGCAAGTTTCCTTTCGGCTTCCTCCGCAAGTCCCATGAAGTCCCCACCAAGCAGGAGATCCTTGTACTGCCCAACATACAGCCCACGGAGGAGTTTTACGAGATCCTTCCACTGATCGGTGGCGAGATGGAAAGCTTCTATAAGGGACGAGGTCACGACCTCTACGCCATACGTGACTACCAAGAAGGCGACACGGCGCGGCATGTGGATTGGAAGGCGACGGCGAAGGCGCAGGCTGTGAAGGTGCGGGAATTTACCCGCGAAGACGAGCGCCGTTTGTTGCTGGTCTTTGACGCCCTTTTGCCCCGGGCCGAGCCAAGTCTCGAGGCGCAGTTTGAAAAGGCCGTCGCCTTTTGTGCCTGCCTGGCGTGGCATTTCTACGAAATCGACGCGCAGATGCAATTCCTCACGGCTGGGTTCGAAACCGCTATGGCGCCCTCCCAGGAGATCATCTATCCCGTGCTCGAGGCCCTGGCGCTCATCCAGCCGACGACCGGCGTTTCCACCCACACCCTGCTGTCGGAGGTTGCGTCCGCGCCGCGGGCGTTCAACATCATCATCACCGCTCAGCCCCGTGGATCGATTCCCACCAGCCTCTGGGGTTCCTCTTACGTGATTTTCATCGATTCCCTGTAGCTGCCAGTTGGCACGCCCCACCCCGACGTGGAGAGCAGAAGTCAGGAGTCAGAAGTTAGAATGAACCTGAATTCGCAAGTTGAACGCGAATTCGTAAGCTGGATGGAGTTCTACCCCCATTCAAAGGGACAGGACCCCTCACCCGGCTCGCTACGCTTGCCACCCTCTCCCCAAGGGAGAGGGCCGCTATCTCATCTATTTTCGGTGGCCAGCCCTCTCCCGAGGGGAGAGGGTGGCCCGCTGCCGGCGCTTTCACCAGCCGGAGCGGGCCGGGTGAGGGGTTACTTGGAAAGGCGCGAAGCCCAAAGTGAAGCGAAACAGCATGGGACGAAGTTTCATTCCCGGAACATCCCCGAACGGGAACTTGGCGAGGTAAATTTCACCGGGGCGCAGTTACCGGCTTTCCGTCGTCGAGGGTGTAGATGTCCTGTTTGGGGTCGCTCATTGGTATTGGCCCTTCCTGAAGCGCTACGAAGCTGCATTTCCCCTTAGTTCATCGCGGAATTCAACTTTGTAAATCTCGACCAGCACCAAACAAAGGGTGACGAGGAATGGCCCCAGGAACAAACCCAGGAAACCGAAGACCCCAATGCCCCCAAGCACACTCAGGAAAATCCAAAAGGTGTCAATTTCCGTCCCACGCCTGATTAAGGCCGGCTTAACAAGGTTATCCACTGTTCCCACCACTCCGACGAAAACGACCAGCAGGATAATCCCCTTCCACACTGCCCCCGTCAGGACGTAATACACCACGACCGGCGCCCAGACCAGAGCCGTCCCGACCACCGGGACTAACGATAGGAAAGCCATCACTGCACCCCAGAGCAAGGGAGATGGCAAGCCGAAGAAAAGGAAAATCAGTCCACCCGCCGTGCCGTGAATCAACGCTGTGGCGAGGCTCCCACCAAGTGCCGCGCGCGTGATAGCACGGAATTTCTCAATGATTTTTTCTTCGTGCTCAGGGCGAAGAGGGCTTAACTGTCTGAGCTCATGGAGTATTCCCGGGCCCCTCAGGAGCAGATAATAAAGAGCGAAGATCATCACAAAGAAGTTGACCACGAAGTGAGTAATACCCGAAAAGATTGATGCGCTTCTGCTGACAAGGAACTCGCTCACGATGCCGATGGCCTTCGCTGCCACCGCGCCCAGGTCAGGCTCGGGCATTCCCACCCCCTTAGTCCTGGCAAGAAACCACTGGTAGGAGGATGTTTTCCGGACGGTTTCAAAAGATGCAGGACCGCCGGCCGCCACACGCGCCTCAAGCATCCTGTAAGCGCCGACGGACTGTTCAGCCAGCATGAACAAAAGAAACATCGCGGGCAGCACGATCACCACCGTGAGCAACACGCACGACACAGCGCTCGCCCAGCGGGGATGACGCAGCCGCCGTGAGAGGGCCGAAAACAGTGGGTGGAAGACCGTGGCCAGAATAGCAGCCCAGGCAAGAGCGGGCAGAAAAGGCTCCAGGATGCGGAAGACGTAATACAGCACGATAACGAGGACGATCAGGATTGCAATCCGGCCGTAGTCTGTGCGCTGCATCGTAGTTGTCCCGCCGCGGCGGGTCAGTTGTCAGTGGTCAGTCGTCAGTTGTCAGTTGTGAATTGGCTGGAGCCACTACTTGGTTCCCGATTTCGGAGCGTGGCACATCAATGCTCAACATTCGACTCTGGGGTTTCAGCTTTAACACCCCTGACCACTTCCCCGCCCTTCAAAACCACCTTTACGTTTTCCAGTGTGGTTACGTCTTTGAGGGGATCACCTTCGACTGCGATCAAATCTGCGTACTTCCCGGGTTCGAGGGTACCGATCTGGTCCGACCACCCAAGCAGGTCGGCGGCATTAACGGTCGCAGCTTGAATAGCTGCCAGTGGTGTTAGGCCCAGCTTCACCATGACGGCGAATTCATGAGCGTTCAGTCCATGCGGGTAGACGGCTGCATCGGTGCCGAAGGCGACCTTCACGCCTTCACGAAAGGCCCTGGCAACGTTTTGGCGGGCAGCGGGCATTACAAGTTTTGCCTTTGTCACCATATCGTCCGTAAGGCCAAGTTTCTGGTAGTTCTCCAGGAACCAGTCGCCAAGGTAAAGCGTCGGCACAAGGTACGTCCCGTGTTGCTTCATCAGTTGAATATCTTCTTCGTCGATAAAGCTGCCATGCTCGATGGAGTCCACACCGGCCAGGACGGCGTCCTTGATGCCTCGCGCGCCGTGGGCGTGGGCGGCTACCTTTCGGCCCAGGCGGTGAGCCTCTCGGACGATGGCCTGCATCTCCTCGGGGCTGTATTGCTCAAACTCGGCATTGTCACCTTTTGAGAGGACGCCGCCGGTGGCACAGAACTTGATCAAGTCCGCGCCATACTTGATGTCTTCCCGGACCTTGGCCATCACTGCGGGAACGCCATTGGCCACCCCTTCACTGAAAAAGTGGAATTCCGGGGCCAGGAGATTCTCATCGCAATGTCCACCGGTGATGCCAAGCGGTGGGCCGGAGGCGAGAATTCTAGGACCAGGGACATCGCCGGCATTGATGGCATCGCGCAAGGCGATGTCGGCGAAGCCGCTGGCCCCCACGTTCCGTACTGTAGTGAAACCTGCCTCCAGCGTCACGCGGGCGTTTCTCGCACCCAGGAGCGCTTCACGGGGCACGGACACTGCGAGGCCTCTGTAACCCATGAGGTAGGGCGAGCCGGTAAGGTGTGTGTGGGCGTCGATCAGTCCAGGCAACACCGTGTAACGAGAGAGGTCCACAACACGAGCGTCCGAGGGCACATGGGGAAGGAGTTCACGCTCATCGCCGACCTCGCGGATCCGGTCGCCTTCGATGAGGATCATTTGGTGATCCCGGTACACCCCCCCGCGGACGTCGAGAACTCGTCCAGCTTTTACGACCACGCCAGCATGTTGGTTGGCTGGCTCTCCTGCTAGGCCAGCGGGAACACATAGCAATAAACTCCAAAGCAGCACAGACCACCTAGGCATGACTCCTCCCCTCTGATATGGTTCCTTCCTTGTGAGGCAGGTTCAGGGGAACGCCCCTGATTCAGTTGTGGGGCAGTCCGTTCGCCGGCTTGCCCCCCAGCCGTTGTCTGGCCAGGACCACCGCTCCCAGCGGTCCCGCGTCGTCACCGAGTACCCCGGGAACAATCTTCACACGCCGGGCATCGTGGCGGCGAAGAAAATACTGGTAAGCTGTCTTCCTGATCGGCGTCACATAATCTCTGCCGAGCCGTCCGGCGATTCCTCCTCCAATAATCACGTATTCAGGATCGAGCATATTGACCACGTTAGCCACCAGGATGCCAAGGTAAAACTGTGCCCGCCCCATCACTTTTTCCATGACCGGATCACGCTCTTTTAAGGCTCTCTGAATAATGCTGCTGGTCATGCGGTCCCTGCCCCGTTCCTTCATAAGCTTCAGGACGAGGCTCTTTTCTCCTCTCCGTATGGCAGCGCGGACGTCGCGCTCCATCGCGGTGCGGCTGGCCAAGGCTTCTGCGCAACCGCGGTTGCCGCAGCCACAGCGAGGCCCGTTGATCTCCACGACCATGTGGCCGACCTCTCCGGCGGCGCCGCGAGCGCCCAGGTAGAGTCGTCCTCCGCTGACGATGCCTCCCCCAATTCCCGTCCCTACGAAGATCCCCACCAACTCCTGCGCTCCCTGGCCAGCGCCCAGGGCGTATTCCCCCATCATTCCGACGTTGACGTCGTTTTCTACAAACACCGGGACCTTAAGTAGAGCCTCCAACTTAGGTCCCAGCGCAACCTTTTTCCACCCCAGGTTCGGCGCATGATGAACAACACCGCCCATGGGATCTACCGCTCCCGGCACCCCAATGCTCACCGTGCGCAGGTCAGATAGTTTCAGGCCCGCTGACTGCACAGCGGCCTGCACCAGAACAGCAAGGTCCGCAACCAGGCGGTCAGGTTTCTGCCTGGGGTTGGTTGGCGCTCTCTGCATACCAAGAATCTTGTTTTCCGCATTCACCACCAAGGCGCGTAAACGCGTTCCCCCCATGTCGATTCCCACCATGACTTCCTTTTTAGCAGGCATCCAATTGTCCCTCCTGGTAACACTCCGAACTCCGGTCAGCAGAGTTTACCTTACTTACTGATTCCGCGAAATGCCAGATTGGATACTGGTGCAGTTTGGTGTCGAAGCGGCGAGTTTACCTCGCCCTCCCGCCACGGCGGGAGCGTAAAGCCACCGCTACATCAGAATTGCTTTATACCCCGAAACCTGTTCTTCATTCTGCTGACTCCTGAATCCAGTTTTGACTGAAATCGTTGACACTGCTCGGATTGGGAAGTAATCTTTGCGCACGTCTCGGGTGAAAGTGCGCCTATGTTTCAACTAAGGGAGGTTTAACCATGTTAGAAAACAGGATTTCCAGACGTGATTCCTTTTTCCTGATCGGAACCGGAGCTGCCCTTGCAGCGTCGGGCATCAGTGTGAATTGCGCGAGAGAAAAACGCCCGTCCGCGGCAAAGCCGAGCCAGGCTGAGGAGGAAAGCCCCGAGGTCCAGGCAGACCGTGCGCGCCGAATGCAATGGTGGCATGAAGCCAAATTCGGCATGTTTATTCACTGGGGCCTTTACAGCGTGGTTGGTCATCATGAGTGGGCCATGGAGATGGAGGGCATCCCGGTCCTCCAGTACCAGGAGTTGGCCAAGGTTTTCAAGCCGCAGCCCAAGGCTGCCCGGGCATGGGCCAAGTTGGCCAAGCAAGCAGGCCAGAAGTACATGGTGATGACAACCAAGCACCATGAAGGCTTCTGCAATTGGGATACGAAGCTCACCAACTATTGCGCGTCAAAACAGGGGCCGGGTCGCGACCTGGTTGCGGAATATGTGGAAGCCGCCCGGGCGGAGGGACTTCGTGTAGGCTTCTATTACTCGCTGATGGATTGGCACCATCCGGACGGGGCCCGCTGCGCTACCGACCAAGCGGCACGAATACGCTTTGTCGAGTACACCCACGGCTTGATCCGGGAACTGCTGACCAATTACGGCAAAATTGATGTCCTCTGGTATGACATGGATTGGCCTCTGACCCCTGAGCAGTGGGAGTCCAAAAAGATGAACGAGATGGTGTTCAGACTCCAACCGGACATCATCGTCAACAACCGGAACGGTCTGCCCGGAGACTTCGCGACCCCCGAGCAGGAGATTCAAGCTGAACGGGCAGGGCGCGCGTGGGAATCCTGCATGACCATGAATGATAGTTGGGGTTACACTGAGGCCGACGACAACTGGAAAAGCGCCAAGACTATCGTCCGGAACCTGGTCACTTGCGCGAACGGCGGAGGCAACTACCTGCTGAATATCGGCCCGAAGCCGGACGGCTCCGTGCCTGAGCCGTCAGTCAACGTCCTTACCGAGGTGGGCAAATGGATGGGCAAGAATGGGCCCACCATTTATGAAGCGGAACCCTGCAAAGCAAGTTGGCACACGTTTGCAGGATACACGCGCAAGGGGAACACGCTCTACATCCACGTCCATTTTTGGCCCGCGCAAACGGTGGGAACCAAGGCGCTCGAGTACTACAAACCGCCCACGGTGGTAGCCATCGGCGGACTTCGCACAAAGGTAAAGTCGGCGCGCTTGTTTGCCTCGGGGAAGAAGGTGGACTTCGTGCAGGACGACATCTCCGTAAGGTTTATGGGACTTCCGCAAAACGCGCCGGACCACCCTGTGACAGTCATCGAGGCGGAGTGTGAATCCGAGCCCATGATCGATAGCAACTATGTCCGGAAAAATAGACCGAGAGCTGGCGTCGGGGTATAAGGACCAGCTCTGACGCGATCCATAGCGGGGGCTTGCGGGCAAGCACGAAACGACTATCTTGGCGTGCCACCCTCTTCTCATGCCGTCGGCCCGAGCTCCGGGCACAAGCCGCCGTCGCCAGGCTAATCCGGAGAATCATGAAGGGGAGAGGAGACGATTGCGTAAGCAGGTTAGAAGGTGCGAAGTGTTTACGCACACAAAGATGCCGCGGCGCGCTGCCTCACCTGGCGGCAGATTTGAATACCATCGAGCCCGGGCATCATCCAATCCAGGATCACCAAGCGGGGGGCATCGGGCTGTTGCAGCAGGGCCCAAGCCTCGAGACCATCGGTGGCTACAACGACCTCGTAATCCGCTTTGCTCAGAAACGCCTTGAGCATGCAGCGGGAAACCGGATCGTCTTCAGCAATTAGGGCTCTCATGTTCAGTATTCGACACGTTGGGGGTGGTTCTTCACGGGTGCACCTCGCTTTCAAGCCGTTGAAGAACCTGCACGAGGCCGGCGATTTCTTCTTGGAGCACGGCGTATGCGGTATCGGCGGCGGCGAGGTTCCCCTCACGACCCATAGTCTCCAACGTTTGCGCAGCTCTGACTGCCGTCGGAATGACGAAATTGCCGACCGAACCCTTCAGGGCGTGGGCCGCGCGCTCTAACCCCTGGGCGTCGTCCTGTTCGATGGCTTGCTGTATCGCCCACAACCGTTTGGGAGACTCTTGGATGAACAGCCCTGCCAGCTCCGCCAGCAGTTCTTCGTCACCATCCAGGCGGGCCAGGACGGCCGCTCTATCCAGGCCCGGCTGCTTCCGAGCGAGCCTATCCTTTTCTGGCGCCGGGGATTCGTAACTGTGGCGTTCGACTGCGTCGAAGAGTTCCTCCCTCTTGACAGGCTTGGAGAGGTAACCGTCCATCCCCGCCGCCAAGCACTGCTCCCGGTCGCCTTTCATGGCGTGGGCCGTCATGGCAACAATCGGCAGATGGGTTCCCGTCCCCCTTTCTTTCTTGCGAATGGCCGTGGCTGCTTCGAAGCCATCCATTTCGGGCATTTGCACGTCCATCAGCACCAGATCGAATGCCCCGGGCCCTGCCTTTGCTAGAGCGGCCAATGCCTCCTTGCCGTTTCCGGCCACGACCACGTTGTGGCCCGCTTTCCCCAGCAACCGCACCACCAGGGTTTGGTTTACCTGGTTGTCCTCGGCCAGCAGGATCCGGAGCTTCCGCCGGGCCTCGCGTAAGGAGTGGCGGGTGATCACGTCCGCTCGTTCTCGGGAAGCTTGGCCGAGGAGGCTAAGAATGGCTTCCACAAGTTCCGACTGTCTAACGGGTTTGATCAGGTAAGCGGCGATGCCTAATTCCCGACAACGCGCAACATCGCCGCGAAGGCCGCTGGAGGTCAGCATCATGATTATCGTGCCCGCCAGTTCAGGGTCGTGCTTGATCCTTTCCGCCAGAGCGAACCCGTCCATGTCCGGCATGAGGGAATCAATCAAAGCCACGCGGAAGGTTTCCCCGGCCTTCTTGGCCTGTGCCATGACGGCCAGGCCTGCCATCCCCCCGGCGGCAGTCGTCGGGACCATCTTCAAATGCCGGAGCATCATCTCCAGGATTTGGCGGTTTGTGGCGTTATCGTCTACTACCAGGACCGGCAGATTGTGGAGGATTTCGGGGGAAGCCCGAGGGGGCCGCTCCGCCGGAGTTGCCGCCAAATCCACGCAGGCGGTGAAATGGAACGTACTGCCTTTGCCGGGTTCGCTTTCCACCCAGAGGCGCCCCCCCATCAGGGCCACCAGTTGGGAGGCGATGGCCAGCCCCAGCCCGGTGCCCCCGTACTTGCGGGTGGTGGAAGCATCGGCTTGCACGAACGGCTCGAAGATCGACTTCTGCTTCTCGGCGGGAATCCCGATGCCGGTGTCACTGACCGCGAAGTGTAGACAAGAAGGGTCCGGCCGTTGCCCTTCTACCGTAACCCGGACGACCACCTCGCCCTGCTCCGTGAATTTGATGGCGTTATTTACCAGATTGGTGAGGATTTGCCGCAGCCGTCCGGGATCACCCACCCACCACTCCGGCACTTCGGGCTGGACGAAGTCGGCAAGTTCCAAACCTTTCTGGTGGGCGTGGAGGGCCAGCACTTTCAGCGCGTCGCCAAGGGTGTCACGCAGATTGAACTCAATGCGATCCAAGTCAAGCTGGCGAGCCTCGATCTTTGAGAAATCCAGAATGTCGTTAATGACGGAGAGCAACGAATCGGCCGAGGTCTGGACCATCGCCAGGTACTCCCGTTGCTCCGGGGTGAGTTCCGTTTCCAGGGCGAGTTCGGTCATGCCCAGGATGCCATTCATCGGGGTCCGGATTTCGTGGCTCATACTGGCCAGGAACTCACTCTTGGCCTGCGTGGCGGCCTCCGCCTGCCGCTTCGCCTCGCCGAGATCCTCTACGAGTTGGCGGAGCCTAGTTGCATTTTCTTCCTGCACGGCCTTGGCTGACTCCAAATCCAAGGCGTAAAGGCGCAGCGCCTCCTCGTCTGTCGCTTGTCGGACGACCAGAGCGACAGCACTGCCGAGTGCGTCCAGCATGGCATCTCCATCGGCTGGGATGGCGTGTTTGGCGAAGAGGGCCAGAACCCCCAGCGTTTCTCCGCCGGGAGCGCGGAGCCGGTATCCTGCAAACGAGACGAGTCCGAGCTCGCGCGCCCATTCGCGGTTGTGAACGCGGGGATCGTTCTGTACGTCGTTGGTGATGAACCCGTGCTCCCTGCCCGAGGCGACGAGTCCGATCTTGTAACAGCCGAACGGAATACGGCGGTGGCCTTGGCCGTCGGTGTGGGTATAGCGGCCGGAGCTCGCAAGCAAGTGCAAACACCGGTCTCGATCACGGCAGACGTGCGGCCCCTCCTGCACCGCGGCATGGATGCAGCCCTGTTGGCAAAGATCTCCGGGGCGGATCAGCCAGATGCGGCAGAAATCGGCTTCAAACAGACGGACGATGCTGTCGGTCACAGCTCGGAGTTTATCCGCCAGCGGCAGTGGCGCGAGCAGCGAGCGCTGAAGCAGGCTGACACCCTGCTGCCGCACGAGTGCCTTCTTGCGTTCCTCCTCGGCGCGCTTCCGCTCGGTGATGTCCCGGGCAATGCCGCACAGACCGATGATTTTGCCGGCGTGGTCGCGCATGGGTACCTTGACGACGTGGAATGTGCGCTGCGCGCCATGCACCGGCATGGTGCTATCCTCCGCGATGGTTTCGCCTGCCAGCACTCGAGAATCTATGGCTTGGTGGTGCTTCTTCGTACCCTCCCCAAAAAGATCCGCCTGAGTACGGCCGATGAGTTCCGAAGTCCGCCGGTCGAAAAGCCGCTCCATGGCGGGATTCACTAGGGTATATTGTAGGGTCGTGTCCTTGATGAAAATGGGATCCTCGGCAGCCTGAAAGAGGGCCCGGAACCGCTCCTCGCTCTCGCGTAGCGCCTCGTCGGCGCGTTTCCGCTCCGTGATGTTGTCAATCGCCACCACCACGTGTTTGTGGCCATTGAGAAGGACCGGCTCCGCGCTCACTCGCAGCCAAGGATGTTCCTCACGGCCACAGATTAGCAGGGTCGGCTGGATCTCCAAACCATGCACCCGCGTGCCGGAAGATAGAACCTTATTAATGCTGTCCCTCAGTTGACAGGCTGGGCAAGCCGGGGAATAACCGCATCCCTTTTCGGTTTCGTGGCTGTGCTTACAGCCCAGCCCGGCCCCAGCCCGCTGATTGATTATTTCCGCAGGGTCGCGGAAAACCATGGCTGCCACCTCGGCGTTGGCGCCCACAATCACTGTCTCCTCATTGAGCAGGAGCATGCCCACCGGGGCCGAAGCGAAGATGGCGTTGAGGTTGTCCCTTTCTATCTGGAGCGCGTCCTCCGCCCGCTTGCGAGCGGTTATGTCGCGGATGTTGCATTGAATTACTTTCTGGTGGTTAACGAGGTAGACGCCACTAATGAATTCCACTGCAATTTGTCTTCCGTCTCGGGTTTCCAGGGGGAGATGCTCGTACCGGATATGGTTTTCGCTCTGCAATTCTCCGAAGCTAACCTTGCTTAGCAGGGCATCTTTCAAAGGACCGATCTCCCACAGTTTCCTTCCCAGGAGTTCCGTGTGGGAGAATCCCAGCAGCTCGGTCAGGAACGGGTTGACATCTCTTATCTCCCCCGAATCCGCATCGAGGATCAGAATCCCATCCTTGGCGGCCTCAAAGAGCCGGCGATAGCGGGCTTCAGAAGCCTGCAGCGCCTCCTCCGCCTGCCTGCGAGCGGTAATGTCGGTGAAGAAACCGACGCTGCAATCTTCTCCGTCGACCACCAGCCGGCTGGCATTGATGTCGGCATATATCGTAGTCCCGTCTTTGCGCAGGCACGGAAGGGCTGGTGCCAACGTTTTTTCGCCGTGTACTTGGGCCATGAACGCAGCCCCAACCCTCTCCAAATCCTGTTGGGGATGGATATCACTCACGCCCAGGCGTACCAGTTCTTCTTCCGTGTAGCCCAACATTCGGCACACGGCGGGATTGGCATATACGAACTTCTTGGTCTCGATGGTCGAGACGAGTATCCCCTCCGCCGCACCTTGAAAGAGGCCACGGAACTTCTTTTCGCTCTCCCGCAGCGCCGCCTCGATTCGCTTGCGAGCGGTGATGTCGGTGAAGAACGCGACGCAGCAATCTTTTCCGTCGACCTCCAGCCGGCTGGCGTTGATCTCGGCATAGATCGTAGTCCCGTCTTTGCACAGAAACGGAATGGCTAGCGCCAGTGTTTTTTCACCGCGGGTCTGGGCCATGAACCCAGCCACAACCCCCTCCAAATCCTGTTGGGGATGAACATCACTTATGCCCATGTGTACCAGTTCTTCTTCCGTGTAGCCCAACATTCGGCACGCGGCGGGATTGGCATACACGAACTTCTGGGTTTCGAAGTTCGAAACGAGTATCCCCTCCGCCGCACCTTGAAAGAAGCCCCGGAACTTCTCTTCGCTCTCACGCAGGGCCTGCTCCGCCCGTTTGCGCTCGGTGATGTCCTGATAGACGCCAAGCACCCCGATGATGTTCCCCCCCGTGTCGCGAAGAGGAATCTTGCTGGTCAAGACATGGATAGTGTGCCCTTCCGGCGTCGTCTCCGGTTCCTCGATGAGCAATTTGGGGATGCCGCTCTCGATCACCCTGCGATCATCCTCCCGGTAGGATTCGGCTTGGTCACGCCAAGCCAGTTGATAGTCATCCTTCCCGATGATATCCTCCGGCCTGTCGATCCCGGCATCACGAGCGAAGAGCGCATTACAGCCAAGATAGTTCAAGTCGCAATCCTTCCAGAATACCCGGATGGGAATCGCCTTCAGCAGACCTTCCAGGAATCGCTGCGACTCCCGAATGCGGTCTTCGGCTTGTTTGCGTTCGGTGATGTCACGAGCGATGCCCTGGATCCCCACGGGCTTACCGCCCTCGGTAATCACTCGGAAGGTCACTTCCAGCAGGACCCGGCGGCCATCCTTGGTGATGATCGTCCACTCGGCGGTCGGGGGTGCGACGCCTTCGCGTGCCAGATTCAAGCCGCGGACGGCCTGTTCAGCCTTCTCGGGCACGATGATCTGCGCCAGATTCAACCTCAGCGCTTCCGCGCGCGTGTAGCCGGAAATCGTCTCGGTGGCGCCGTTAAGTCCCGTCAGATTTCCGTCAAGGTCCACCGTGTAGATGATGTCATTGGCGTTCTCAAACAGGTCTCGGTAATGGTCCTCGCTCGCACGCAGTGCCTCTTCCGCCTGCTTGCGCTCGGTAATGTCGCGATTGATACTCAGGATCGCGGTGCGGCCGTTGTACTCAATCACCGACGCACTGGCCAGGATCTCAATTTCACACCCATCGCTGCGGGTGTGAACCGTCTCGAAGTTTCTGTAATTGCTGTCAAGCAGGAGCTTCGCGATTTGCCGTTCGCCGCGCGGCACATCTTTGGTAATCCGCTTCAGGCTCATCCCCACCAGTTCTTCTTTGGTGAACCCGTAGGTCTTGCAGGCCTGGGCGTTAGCCTCCAGGACGATTTCTTGCTCGGGTTCCAGAATAAGAATGGCATCGTTCGCGTTCTCAAAAAGGTCGAAGTACCGCTTCCTCAGGGCGGCTTCGCGCCGCAGCCATTCCCGGATAACGGGGGTATGTTGGCGGACGCGGCGGCGCAGCGACACTCCCCAGGCCAGAGCTGCCAGCATGAGGGCCGCCATGATCCCCAGGATACCAGGGATGTGCTTCAGGTAGAATGACGGAGGAAGCGCCAGAACGGTCACATCCTGCGCGGAGCCATCCAGGAGGTGCCCGGTATTCAGTGCGAACTCACCCCCGTGCATCCTGGAGCGCGCGGACTCGGCCGCACCACCTGTTCGGTGGGGCAGCGGCGCCGGCCTTGGCCGTTCCGGAATGGCAACCTGCTGAATAGGGGAGCGCTCGCCCACTGCGCACAATTCCACCGCGACGACTGGAAGTATTCCCAAGATCAGCAGCAACGACCAGCAGAACTGCCTCCGCCAGAGGTCTCGTCCCCGAGATGTCATCAGCATCTTCATGGGTCTTTCTCGAAGCAGGCTCAGAGCTTCTCCAATTCGGGCCGCGCGAACTTCTCGAAGCAGTCCGGGGGAATGCCATCGCTCAACCGGGCTTCTCGCCGTTCTCAGATGTAGTTTTCGAGCTGCTGCCAATACTTCCGGTCGTTACAGATCTTCTTGCAGTTCGGGCAAATCGGGAGCAACCCCCGCAGTCGCTTGACGCGTGCCAACGCTTCTTCCAGCTCGGCAGCGCGCGCAACCAGGCTAGTCTGCGACCCGACGGCGCGTACTCCCACCTGGAGTCGGGCACTCAACTCTTCGCGGCTAAAGGGTCTAGTGGCTCAAAACCTCAGCCGAGACCTCCCTTCGCGGAGGGCGCCGCGAGCAGGCGCCACTCCCCCAAAAGCTTCATCGGCGGGTTCCCGTTTCCTCTTGACTCTGGGAGTTGCGAATGGGGCTTGAGAGGAGGGACTAATTATCCGCAACAGCCATATCGAAGGTTTGCCTTAACCAACATTTCCGTTTTTAGATCTCGACCGACCGATAACATACGTCTGACTGCCTCTGGGTACTGTCCCAAGCCCAGGAAAGTGAGCTTTGAGTGAGGTGCTGGGCGCATGGTCGTCCTGAAGCGCGTAATATGTTCCTCGGGCGGGCCGGTATAGGTAAGCGGGGTGGTTAGAGCGGGGTTCTCGTCGGCCTTTGCCAGAGCGGGAATGACGTTGATGCGAATTGTCTTGTCGTCCACCTTGGCCACCGTGATGAGCACAGTGCGGCCGGCAAGAAGTGGCATGAGTTCAACGAACATAGGACCTCCTTTTCGTGGCACATGCGCTGACTTTCACCAGCGCCACGGGTGTTATTTGGGAAGAGGATTGGGTGTTGGGTCAGTTTGCGAGAAGCGACGCTTCGTCCATGTGGCTGTTCGCAAGAGCTAAAGGGGCTACGGCAGATGGTCTCCGAGTTCGCGACGATACGGCCGGGACACCCGCGCGCAGCCATTGTCGCGCACTTATTCTGATCTATCTCGCGGGCAGTTGGTTTTCCTGAAAAGCATGGCCCAGCAGTATGCGCCTAATGGCGTTGAGGTGTTGATAGTGGGATGCAACACGCTATTCGGCGGTAAACCGCTCGATCCCAGTGCGCTCCTCAACTTCACCTACGATTGGCAGCTTGATGGCGTAACCGTCCTGCGGGACGACGACGAAGGCACAGCCTTTCTCTATGGCGTTTCCAGGCTTCCCACTACACTCCTTATTGCGTCTGACGGTCGCATCCAGCGGCGTTGGGATGGATTTGTCGCTCCCGCCCAACTTGCATTCGCCTTAGAATCTCTAGTCGGTCCCCCGCGCTTTCGGCGATGATTCTGCATGCTGCGCGATGGGAAGTGTTATCGCTAACTGGACTTGGGCTCCCCGCTTACCACCAACTGGCCCTCTCCCCCGACCTTGTAGCTGCGAGCGAGCTGAGATTTGTTTGTCGTATTCATGCGTGGTTTTCGTGGGTATGAGTCCTTTCGGGAGATTGAAACCGCCAAATCAGGCTTCTCTTAGGGGCATTTGGCGTGAGTCTACGACCTGTGGTCATTGACCTGTCCGCAGAGCGGGGGAGGTTGTTGATGAGATTGGAGCGGGGGACGGGGATCGAACCCGCGACGTCCAGCTTGGGAAGCTGGCATTCTACCGCTGAATTACCCCCGCTCGATGCAAGACCTACAAAACTATAACGTCAGAAAAAATCTACAAAATGCGTACAACATCCGTACAACAAACAAAGCCTCCTTCCGGATCACCCCCTCGAACGGCTTTGAGCGGCGTGGCAACGATTTGTCCCGGCCATTGACCATAGGCGAAGCCGCACCCAAAGGCATCGAAACCGAAATCCGGCCAATCACGACTCATAATCTAACCCTTTTCCCTGGTCCTTGCAAGCGGACTCATAATGTCCCCACGAAGCCATCTGGCGAAGGCGCGAATTGGAAGATTACTGCCAGCGTCGGGGCTGGTCGCCACCTCACTGTCATGCTGAGTCCGCCGCGGACGAAGCATCTTGCCCTGCTGTTTCTGCGCGGAAAAGTCCAGAGCGAGATTCTTCGCTCCGCTCCGCTGCGCTCAGAATGACAGCAGGGCAGACGAGTGCATGGATGTAATCCTGACCAGCGCAACCGATCTGTTGAAACCGAAGAATTTACGCGCCGACGCCCTGGAGAGCTTCGACTCTAAACCTAGTTTCTGCTGCTGGGACGCAACGGATAATACGGCTCGTGTCGATGGCGCTCGGTGTCGTACCGTGACGTGAAGGCGACGAATACCATCTTCCGGTCCTGAGCTTGGGGGCGCGGGTTGGGCGCCAGCGTGACCCTCACCTCGGTGGACTCTTTCTCCGCCGCGAACATGCCGTACGAGTCGCGAAAAGAGCAGGCGGCTACGCAACTGCTCGCCTCGCGAATCGCTTCTTCAACAGCCTGGCGCAGCGTCCCCTCGGCACGCTCTGCCGAGCCGTAGATGATGCGCAATTCTTCGATGCCGTAGCGAAAGCACTCGCGGATCCGCTGCCCAGCCACGCTGCGGCCTTCTTCCATCGAGCATCCGTGCAGGTCGAGTTCGAAGGCATTGTTGGACCGGTTGAAGTTTTGTCGGGCCACGGTCGTCCTCTCTCCACCGGTCGGATCAACTTCCCGGCCACCGGATGCCCCGCCTTCAAACAGGTGACTGAGACTCCGGCCGCGGAGCGCTGGGACACGCCCTCAAGGCGCTTCCCAATCGAGGGCGTAGATTTCCTGGATGCTGGCATCGCGGACAAACAGCGGAGATTCGTCCGGGGCGAGGCCGCTCCAGTTTCCGAAGGCTCCTACGGCCTGCTGAAACCCTTTCAGGCTGAGGACTTGCTCCAGTTTGCGGTCGGTGATTTGCACGCGGAAGTAGCCCTGTTCCTTCTCGAGAATCCCGTGAAAATACAAATAGTGTCCGTCTCGGGACCAATTCGGCCAGCCTAGGAAACCCTTGGCCTTGGCGAGCTCAGTCCATTTCTGAGTCGTGAAATCAAAAAGCATGAACTGGAGAGAATCCAGCGTAATGGCGACTACATAGCTTCCGTTTGGAGACCAGCGGGGAGAAAACAGGCCATCGGACCCGGGCAGTTTCGAGACGTTTCGCGTTTTCATATCGAGCACGTAGACCGCTGACCCCTGATTGCTAGGCGCATTCCCGCCGAAGACCAGTGATTTGCCGTCGGGTGACCAGTTGGGGTCCGCCAGGTTAGTTTCACGGCGGTAGATCAGTTCGGGTGAGCCTCCAGCGGCGGAAACGACATAGATTTGCCAGGGTTCGCCGGGCGGATGACCAAAGAAGGCGATCTGCTTGCCATCCGGAGACCATCGAGGCAGGTAGGCCTGCATGGGCGGGAAAGTAAGTTGGAGCTTTTGGGTTCCGTCCGCCTTACTTCGCCACATGGTGTCATCGGCGTAGTCATTGTAGGCGACCCACTCTTTATCACGAGAGAAGTCGAGTGCCACCGCCGAGATTCCCGAAAGGTAAGGCGCGAACTGTCCTGATTTCGCATCGTAGCGCACCAATTCCGCCCGGGGCTGCCAGCCTTGGACGAAGAGCTTCTTACCATCCCGGCTCGGGACGGGCTTGCCGGTATTCATCGGCCCCGTCGTCAACTGCACGGGCTCATGGCGGGTGGACCGGAAAAGGCCAGCGTTTTCGCGCAGGGCCCAGACGTTTGCCGTCCCCTCGCGTACTGCCTCGAAGACGAAATACCTTCCGTCCGGCGTCCAGTGGCCACAGCATTCGTTGGGTGGGTTGTTCCAACCGGGAAGCAGGGGATGAAGATGGGATCCATCCGTGGAGGCTTGCCAAAGGGAGCGGTTATTGGTCTGGGGATCGTTCACGGTAAAGCGCAGGATCGTTCCGTCGGGCGACCAGCAGAGGTAGCCAGACCTTCCAGCCGTCGTCAAGAGCCGCCGTGGTTCGCTCCCATCGCTCTTGGCCAGGAATATCTCGTTCCCCTTGGAGTAGGCAATCCTGTTTCCGTCCGGCGACCACGCCGCGCTGTGACCTTCGAGGTTGCCTAATCGGCGAGGCGAGCCGCCCAGCACAGAAAGAGTCCAGAGGGGCGCCTCGGGGGTTGATTCATTTAGGAAAGTAGGCAGCAGAAGTTGCGATCCGTCTGGTGAGATATCGTACAAGTAGCGCCAGCCAAGGTCCCCCAATATTAATGAGGTCGGTATGGGCACCGTCTCACCACCGGTCACGGAGGTTTGGGCAGGGCCCAACTGGTTGTCTAGGAAATAGAGCCGCGTGCCGTCAGTGACCATACCGCTTTTCGGCCGGTTGGTGTTGGTGAGCTGGACGGTTCGCAGCACACGCGGTGGGGGCAGAGGGCGCGTTAGAAGATACCCGAGAATTGCCGTCATGGCGAAGAAAGCGCTGCCGAATATCGCTGCCCAGGTGCGCCATCGACGAGGTGGGCGGGTTTCGCGAAGCTCCTCGACCCCACCCAGTAGAGCCGCGGTCGCCCCCGTGCGACCGGAATCCGTATCACGCTTCAGGCGCTTCAGGTCGGCGCGCAATTCTGCGGCGGTCTGGTACCGCAACTCGCGGTCCTTCTCCAGAGCCTTGTGGATAATTCGTTCGAGTTCGGGGGGACACTCGGGATTCAGTCGAACCGGAGGCACAGGTGCACGGTTTAAGATAGCCGCAAAGATGACGCCTGAGGTATCACCGCGAAAGGGCAACATCCCTGTCGCCATCTCGTACAACACCACACCAAAGGAGAACAAATCACTGCGTGCATCCAGTACCTTGGCCCGCACCTGCTCCGGCGACATATAGGCCACCGTCCCCAGCGCTGTCCCCGGGCTGGTCAGATGCGGCTCCTCCACGGCGGCTGCGGTTAGAGTATCCAAACCTGCACCCTGACCGGAAGGGCTGCCCGCCGCTGTGGCCTTGGCCAAGCCGAAGTCTAGCACCTTGGTGTGTCCCCGTTTGGTTATAAAGATGTTCGCCGCTTTGATGTCCCGATGGATGATACCCTGGCTGTGAGCTGCATCAAGGGCGTCGGTGATCTCGACGGCGATCTCCAGGAGTCGTTCTAACTCAATTGGCCGGCCCTGAATCTGGTGCTTCAGCGTCACGCCATCCAGGTACTCCATGGCCATGAACGCTTGGCCTGCGTATTCGCCGATGTCGTGTATCGTGCAGATATTGGGATGATTCAGGGCTGAGGCAGATTGCGCTTCGCGCTGGAAACGCGCCAATGCCTGGGGATCCTTGGCGACGGCCTCAGGCAGGAATTTGAGTGCGACAAACCGGTGGAGGCGAGTATCTTCCGCCCTATAAACGACACCCATCCCCCCGCCACCGAGCTTCTCCAGCACGCGATAGTGGGAAACCGTCTGGCCGATCATGGATGAATGGCTATGCATGATTGGCAATCTCGCCCCGCTGGAAACTATTATAGACTGCACGTGCAGCCAAATCAAAGCGTTGGTGACATGGGGGTGTGCGACACAAAAGTGGGAGTCCTGCCGCTGTTGTGTGACATATTTGTGAAAGCTTACGGCAGCAGCAGGGTCGTCCGGAGAGCCCGCCTAGCGGGCGATAGAACTTAGCCCAGGGCGCAAGCCCTGGGAAACCAAGCCCCAGCGCCGGTCAAGCCCCGGAAGGGGCGGCAGAACCGGGGAGAGTTCCCGCCTCGAAACCTTTTCTTTCGCCCCGCTGGGGGTCCCGCGAACCAGAGGACTTTCTGGACCCAGGGCTGGCGCCCTGGGCTATCCCGCAAGGCGGGATCGGCCCTCCGGGCCTTTGCCCTTGGGTACGCGGGTCGCGCATACATTGTCTTTCATGTATGCGCCCCACGAACACGCGCAACATCCCTGTCACCGCGTCCTGTCCGTGGCCTGTCCTGGCCTCTTAAGGGTCGCCGACATAAAAGGCGATGTCGGCGCCACCCACGGTTAAGGCTATCCAGGGTTGCGTGTCGTGGGTCGCCCGAAGGAAATCCGATGTATTCAAATAGCTCCCAATGGGGAACTGTCTATCAATCGCGCGATGTATATCGGTAGCGGTCACGATGGGCCACTAGCCGCCGGCTATGGCCCCAACGACCAGAAAAGGCTCAGCCCCGGTCGCGACCGCTTCGGGCAGTGGGGCGTCCGGCGGCTCATGGGACAGATCCTGCTCGCAGGCGAAGAACCGCAAGAACGGCCGGCGCTGCTCGGTGACCTGGTCGCGGATCGTCCCGCGCAGCATGGGATAGCAGGCCTCGAGCGCGTCGAGGACCGAGCGCTGCGTCACCTGACCTTCGACGTCGAGCTTCACCTCGCCGCCGACGCGCGCCAACATCCGCAGATGATACGGAAGCACCACTCGGATCATGGCAGTGTCTGGACCTCCACGGACAGCACGGCCGGAAGATATCGGACAATGGGCGCCCAGGTGTCTCCGGCGTCGGCCGACGCGAACACCTGCCCGCCGGTGGTGCCGAAATACACGCCGCACGAATCGAGCGAGTCGACGGCCATCGCGTCGCGCAGCACGTTGACATAGCAGTTCCGTTGCGGCAGACCTTTGGTGAGCGCCTCCCACTCGTTTCCGCCCGTGCGGCTGCGGTACACGCGCAGCTTTCCTTGGGGCGGATAGTGCTCCGAGTCGCTTTTGATCGGGACGACGTAGATGGTGTCCGGCTCGTGCGCGTGAACGTCAATCACGAACCCGAAGTCGGTCGGCAAGTTCCCGCTGATCTCTTGCCACGAGTCGCCGGCGTCGTCGCTGCGCATCACGTCCCAGTGCTTCTGCATGAACAGCACGCTCGGGCGCGACCGGTGCATCGCGATGCGATGAACACAATGGCCCACCTCGGCATTCGGGTCGGGGATGTATTGGGACTTCAGTCCACGGTTGATCGGTCGCCACGTCTGGCCGGCATCGTCGCTCCGGAAGGCGCCCGCAGCCGAGATGGCGACAAAAATCCGTTCGGGATCGCTCGGATCAAGAAGAATAGTGTGCAGGCCCATCCCACCGGCGCCTGGGTGCCACTCGAGGCCTGTGCCGTGGCCGCGCAGCCCGGCCAGCTCCTGCCACGTCTGCCCGCCGTCGGTCGACCGGAACAAGGCGGCGTCTTCCACCCCGGCGTAGACGGTATCCGGATCGGTCAGCGACGGTTCGAGATGCCAGACGCGCTTGAACTCCCAGGGGTGCTGCGTGCCGTCGTACCACTGGTGCGTGGTGAGGGGTTTGCCGGTTTCCGGAGAAGTGTCGTAGACGAATTTGTTGCTCTCGGCAACGGGCATGCCGCTTGGCGCGGTCGTCAGTCCGCCTCCGGGCGCCTCCCACGTCTTGCCGCCGTCGCTCGAGCGCTGGATGATCTGCCCAAACCAGCCGCTGGTTTGCGATGCATAGAGGCGATTCGGATCGACGGGCGACCCCTTCAGATGGTAGATCTCCCAGCCCGCAAAGTGGGGGCCACTGACCCTCCACCGTTTGCGCTTTCCGTCCGACGTTAGGATGAACGCGCCCTTGCGTGTACCCACCAGAACCCGTACTCCGCTCATTTTCTCACTCCTTTCTGTGCTTCGCGCCAGCTCGGTAGCGCAGAGTTTGTGCATTTCAAACTCTGCGGTTCTTGATCTTCCGCGGATAAAAAGCCGCAGAGTCTCTGGGATGCGAGACTCTGCGCTACCGCTCGTCCAGCCACCACCGCGCAAGTGGTTCCCGGTGCATTTCAGGGGGCGCTACGAATTCTTGCTCTACGAAAATTGCTCATCCGCCGATGGCCCGTAGAGCGCAGGCACCGGCACCTCGTTCAGCCGCAAAAAAACACCAAGCTGGGCGCGATGATGAATGGCATGGTTCATGAAGGGGCCGCGCAGGACGCCGGCCCGCGGCAAGGAGAAGACGGTTTTGCCGTTGAAGAGCAAGGTCCATGTCTTCATCAGATGCTCATCCGAAGCGCCGGCAATGGCCGCCCGCGCCGCGTTCCGGTTCCTATCGAACGTCTCGAGCACTTCCTGCCGCGTCTTCAGCTTCGGCGGCCCCGAGGGCGGCTGGCCCCCGGGCGCAATCTCGAAAGATTCCTTCTCAATCGTCCTCACCGCCAACGTCGGCAGCGTCGCCAAGTGCGACGCCAGCCAGCCCATGGTCCCCGACTTCGGGTGCGGTCGCCAGTCGAATTTCTCCTCCGGCACCCGTTCGAGCGTCCGCCTTACCCCCGCCATCTCATGATCAAACTCCGGTAATAACGCCTGTCCCAAACCCATACTTTCCTCCTCGCAATCTTGGTTTTGTTGTGGATTTGACCGCCACAGCATCAGTTATCCGATGCGCCGCAACCCTTCAAGTTTCATCGCTGTCGCGATTCTAAGGCGCTGTTTCAAGCTGCACGCCGGCAGACTCAACAAATCCGCAGATTACGCAGATGACGCAGATGAGTGAAGAAAGACGCGACGCGAGGACCTGCGCCGTCATCGGGGCGGCGGTGGAGCTGAAAGCATTGGGCCGGCTGACGGGGGGTCGAGCAGGCTCAACTGCTCAACTACCTCAAGGCTGCGGGCTTTGAACTCGGCCTGATAGTAGTCTGTGTCATCTGCGGAATCTGCGGATTATAACGGGGCGAGCTCCGCGCCTGACCCGATTGATGTCACCGTGGCGTGCCCCGGTGCATCCAATAGAGGATCAAAAGGAGGTTGACCTTATGTTTGTCATTACAGGTGCAACTGGAAACACCGGAAGTGTGATTGCCGAAAAGCTGCTGGCTCAGGGGGAAAAGGTTCGCGTTATCGGCCGGGACGCCGTTCGGCTAGAGCGGTTCGTCCGGAAGGGCGCCGAAGCCTTCCCCGCTGACGTCACAGACGCAGCCGCGCTGAGCAGGGCCTTCGATGGGGCCAGCGCCGTCTATGCGATGCTGCCGCCCAACATGGCCGCAGCGGATCCCCTGGGTTTTCAGGAAAGAGTGAGCGATGCTTTGGTCTCGGCCCTCGGGCAGGCTTGCGTCACGCACGCGGTTGTTCTGAGCAGCGTCGGCGCCGACAAGGCTGAGAAGACCGGCCCAGTGGTAGGGCTTCACAATCTGGAGCAGAAACTGAACGCCCTTGCTAGCCTCAATGCCGTCTACCTGCGGGCGGGCTATTTTATGGAGAATCTGCTGCCTCAGGTGGGAGTGATCCGGAATTTCGGGATCGTGGGCGGACCCCTCCGCGCGGACCTGCCCGTGTCCATGATCGCCACGCGCGACATCGGCGCCACCTGCGCTGAGATCCTGCAGAAGCGAGCCTTTGCCGGGAAGCAAGCTCGCGAGCTGCTCGGCCAGCGCGATTTGGATTACAAGCAAGCGGCGTCAGTGATCGGCAAAGCTATCGGGAAGCCCGGCCTTGCCTATGTGCAATTGCCGCCGCAGCAACTGAAGGCGGCGCTCACCCAGATGGGCATGTCCGCCAATATGGCTGACTTGCTTCTGGAAATGGCAGAGGCGCTCAACTCCGGGTACATGGTGGCCCTTGAGCGGCGCTGCCCCGAGAACACTACGCCAACTTCGATCGAGACCTTCGTGGCCGAGGAGTTCGTGCCTCGTTTTCAGGGAAAGGCGGCCTGAGCGTCGGATACGCTGGGTTGCTCAGCAATCTAGGTACGAAGAGGATGCACCCTCTTGAAGAGAGCGCCGGCTGAGCGCCGACAAGGCAACGCTAGTGGTCTGCCCGATCCAGATGGATTCGGCACGACTGTGCCGGACGGTACACTGGTCGGCCTGGCTTATGCGGCTGGCTAGGGAATGCACCTCCCGGATGACGGCTGTATACCGGAGAGTGTTAACACGGCTCGAAAAGGGTCGAAGAGAATTCTTGACAACCCGCACTTAGCATGGTAGGCTACTTAATGATGCTCGACTGTTCTGTCATGAGCGTAGAAACCTCAGAGATGACTCCCCCATCCTTCTTTCCAAAGCGACAATACGTCATTGCCTGCGCTTCCCGACGACCGTAGTAACTTTCAAAAATGCTGGAACGACGCGGGAATGTTATTGAAAACAAAGGACCGCTGTGGAAAACCCGAGGCGGAAGCGGGAATGTCTATGAAAACAAGGGAGATATCTGTTTAATGCGGGAATGTTGTTGAAACTAAAGGTAGTTAGTAGGTCGTCGGTGGGAGGTTGGGAAGGGCTTGGCCAAGCGACGTGCATTGATCCTGGATGGCGCAGTTATAGGACCATCACGGCATGCCACCTCGGCGTTTTCGCCTACAAGACCAAACGCACGATCCACTGGGATGCTACACCGCCCGTAACTGTGGGATTACACCAAGACAAAGGTTTTCCTTCTCCAGATTCGCCCCGGCATCTTATAATTGCGATTAATTCAGATGGACAGGCTGCGAAGCACAAGTCGTTTGGTTATGCCGTGTGAAAAGACAACGGGCAGAAGTCAGACGTTCTTGCTTGTCACTTGTCACTCGTCTCGCCACGGCGAGTCGCCAATCCTAATGGCGACGCTTGTCACTTGCGCCCGGTTGGAGGACCGATGAGCGTCCGCGTCTGTGTTTTGGGGAGCGGCAGCAGGGGTAACTGCACCCTCTTGGCGACCGAAAAGACGCGGCTGCTGATAGACGCAGGCTTGAGCTGTAGGGAGACGTACGCGCGACTGGCGGCGATTGGCGAGCCTGTCGATGGTCTGGACGCAGTGATCGTTTCCCACGAGCATACCGACCACATCTACGGTTTGCGGGTGCTGGCTCTTGACGGGAAGCTGCCCATTTATATTTCGCCTCCCACGCGCGACGCCGTGAACTGGGACACCAGGATTCAAAGCTTCGAACACTTCGCCGCCAGTGAAAAGTTCAGCATCGGCGACATTGAGGTCACGCCTTTCCCCATCCCGCACGATGCGGTAGATCCAGTTGCCTTCACGTTTGATACCCAGGGCATCCGAATTAGCCTGGTCACTGATCTCGGATATGTTCCGGAAGTCGTCAAGCAGCGCGTGAAGGGGTGCCATTGTTTGATTTTTGAATCGAACCACGACCTGGATATGCTGAAGGTTGGCCCTTATCCGTGGTACGTGAAGCAACGCGTGATGAGCCGGCACGGGCACCTTTCAAACAACGCCACCGCCGCCTTTCTCGCCGAAGATTTCGATGGCAGGGCGCAAGTCCTGGTGCTCGCCCACTTGAGCGAAACAAATAACCATCCAGAGATTGCGCGCCTCAGCGCCGAGCAAGCTCTTGCCCAGCGTACTCGCGGCGGATGCGCCGAGCTGCACCTCGCCTGCCAAACGACCCCTACGCTGGTCTTCAGGTTTTAGAGGGAGGATTCAGGAGTCAGGATTCAGGATTCAGGAGTCAGTAAAGGGGTAGACAGTCGACAGAGGGCAGTAGGGGAGGATAGAAAGCAATTCAAAATCACCCAGCCGCCAATTACCAGCCCCTGTCACCTGACACCTGAAAGCCGAATTTCTGTCCCCACCTACCATCTACCACCTACCTTCCACCTCCTTCTCACTCCCGAATGCTAACCCCTGAATCCTGACTCCTGAATCCTGTCCTGTGCTACGATTGGCCACTTGGATTCCTAGTCCAAATTGGGAGACGCAAAGTGATTCCTCGATACACTCGCCCGGAGATGGGTAGTATCTGGACTGATCAGAACAAATTCCAAAAATGGCTGGAAGTGGAAATCGCTACCGCGGAGGTTGAAGCGGAAGCCGGCCTGATCCCGAAGAGCGCGGCGCGGGCCATCCGGCGCAAGGCGGGCTTCGACGTCGAGCGCATCCTTGAGATCGAGCGCCAGGTGAAGCACGACGTGATTGCCTTCACCACCAACGTTGCCGAGCACGTTGGGCGAGAGGGTCGCTACCTGCACTACGGCCTCACCTCGAACGACGTCGTGGACACCGCCCAGGCGCTGCAAGTGCGCAAGGCTTCGGAGTTGCTGCTGGCCGGGTACAGGCGCCTTGGCGAGGTCTTGAAGAAGCGCGCCTTGGAATTCAAACACACGCCGATGATCGGACGCACGCATGGTATCCACGCAGAGCCCATCACCTTCGGGTGCAAGCTCGCCATCTGGTTCGAGGAAAACCGGCGCAACACGGAGCGCCTGGCTTATGCCGCAGAACATATGCGGGTGGGTAAGATCTCCGGCGCCGTGGGCAGCTATACGCATCTGGCGCCCTCCATCGAGAGGAAGATTTGCGACCGCCTGGGATTGCGTCCTGCCCCTGTTTCCTCCCAGGTCATTCAACGCGACCGGCACGCCTTCTACCTCTGCACGCTGGCCGTCGGTGCCGCTTCACTGGAAAAGATTGCGCTGGAAGTTCGCGGCTTGCAGCGCACGGAAGTGCGCGAGGTGGAGGAATACTTTTCGCCGGAGCAGAAGGGGTCGTCCGCCATGCCCCACAAGCGCAATCCGGTCACGGCGGAACAGATCTGCGGATTGGCGCGTGTGGTGCGCGCCAACGCGCAAGCCGGGCTCGAAAACGTGGCACTCTGGCACGAACGCGATATCTCGCACTCCTCCGTCGAGCGCGTGATCCTGCCGGACTCGACCATCCTGCTTGATTACTTGCTGGCGAAAACCACCAACCTCGTGGAGAACATGTTCGTGTATCCCGGCCGCATGCGCGAGAATCTCGACCTGTTGAAGGGCCTGATATTTTCCGGGCAGTTGCTGCTCGATCTTGTGGAAAAAGGCGCGTCGCGCGAAGAAGCCTACCGCTGGGTGCAGCGCAACGCCATGCAGGTTTGGGAAACACGCGAGGATTTCCGCAGCCTGGCGGAGCGCGATGAGGACATCCGCCGCTACCTTAAGCCGGACGAGATCGCGCGCGTGTTCAACGTGGAGCGCTACCTGAAACACGTGGATGAGATTTTCCGGAGAGTGTTCGGGAAGGCGTAGAGGCGACCCTGGTGTGCGATGCTAGGGCAGGCCGTAAGCAGCCAATAGTGAAAAGGGCGCGGAGGCCTAAACAGGGAACGACACCTTATGTGCCGAAGCACATCCAGCGTGGCCGGGCTCTCACCCCCGTGCCCGACTCTTCGGTGCAGGCTCAACCGCGCCCAAGCAAATACTACCTCTACTCCTTTCCTAGTGCAAGTGGGAAGGCCAGGCGGTGTCCCAATTCGCCTGGAGTTTCTACAATTCTGATGAGGACCTCGCCCCTTGCGTCCTTTTGTTGAGCTGAGCGGCTTTGCCGCCTGCTGTGCGGAAAGGCTCCGCCTTTCCGGGCCTTGCCCTTTATGTTAATTTCCCAGGGTGAGGCTGCGCCTCACCCACTGTCATGGCTACGATTTCCAGGGACACTCCGTGCCTCTCGGTCACCAGCGTGGCGCGAGATCGCCTCCTCGTATTCCGGAAGGACGTAATGAAGCAAATCGTGTGCGCGGCCCTGGACGAAGCCCGCCACTCCGGTGGGTTCGCTATCTTTGCCTACGTGATCATGCCCGACCACTTACACATCATGACTGACAGGGCACGCAAGCCCTCGGACACTTTACGCTTCATTAGCGGCATCACGAGCCACAGGGTGATTGGCTACCTGAAAGAAAACAACTACCGCACCTCACTCGCAAAGTTAAGGGACACCAAGAAAGCACGCGGATATGAATACTCCCTTTGGGATGGTCACTCTAACGTCCTGCTGGTGACCAGCGAAAACGTGTTCACGCAGCGGGTGAACTATATCCATCAGAATCCGGTGCGCGGGGGATTGGTGGTCCGGGCCGAGGACTACCGATGGTCTAGTGCGCGCTGTTGGAGTGGCCGGGTCCTGGAAGACGAGCCGCTCCTAACGGACCTGGATAAGATCATCTGGCGGAAAGCTCGATGACCCGCGGCGAGGCACAGCCTCGCCGAAAAGGAAGGAAGTAGCTGGGCGGCAGGCCGGAAAGGCGGAGCCTTTCCGCACAGCAGGCGGCAGAGCCGCTTAGGCTAAGGATGAGAGGAAATGGGCGGACGGCAGATGAAAGATGTAGAAACTCCAGTGGCCGGTCCCGCCTTGTGGGACCGGCCCTACATCTTAGGACACTACCGAAAGGCAGGTGTGCCCCGTTTGAGTTGCGATGGCTCGCTGCCTGCTTTTCCCCCTCCCGCAGCCACGCTTCTTTCTGGCAGCGGCCTTTCGGTAAGGGCGCGTAGCTGCTGGGCACACAGATGATAAACCCACTCATACCTCGGTGCGGAGGAGACCATGAAGGGAGTCTTCATTCGGTTCTTCCAGCTTGAATCCCACGGCAGCACCCTGCAGCGCGAGGTGATTGGCGGCATCACCACTTTTCTAGCGATGTCTTACATCATCTTCGTCCAGCCGGGAGTGCTTTCGCAGGCCGGAATGGATTTTCGCGCCGTCCTGGCGGCCACCTGCCTGGCCGGGGCGCTTTCCACGTTGCTCATGGGCTTGATCGCCAACTATCCAGTGGCCCTTGCTCCGGGCATGGGAGAGAATTTTTTCTTCGTGTACACACTCTGCGGCGTGGCGCCCCTGGGGTTTGGTTTGACCTGGCAGCAAGCGCTGGCGGCGGTGCTTCTGGCGGGGATTTTCTTTGTGGCGATTACGCTGACCGGCATTCGCGCCCAGATTGTGAACTCCATTCCGCAATCTTTGAAATGCGGGATCGCCGCAGGGATCGGCCTGTTCATCACGCTGATTGGACTTGAGTACGGGGGCTTGGTGGTCGCCGCTCCGGGAACGCTGGTTCGCCTCGGCAATTTCCGGCAACCGGCCACGCTGGTGAGCATTCTGGGTCTTCTCGTCATGCTCGTGCTTCTGGCTTTTCGGGCTCGTGGGGCGATTTTGATTGGCATCCTTGCGACCACGGCAATCGCCGCTACTTTCCGGCTGGTCCATTACCAGGGGGCCTTCTCATCCGAACTCCACCTGGCGTCCACGTTTATGAAGTTCGACCTGCGCGGGCTTCTCGCGCTTCAGCCCACAAAGCTCGCTTCCGCAATCTTCGTGCTTTTCTACCTTGCCTTGTTCGACACCGTGGGGACGCTAGTGGGCGTGGGGCAGCAAGCAGGATTGCTGCGCGAGGGAAAGCTTCCCCGTGTGGACCGCGCTTTGCTTGCAGACGCAGTCGGGACCACGGTGGGGGCTGGACTCGGCACATCAACGATTACCTGCTATATCGAATCCGCCGCCGGGGTCTCGGACGGTGCTCGCACCGGTTTGGCGAGCCTGGTCACGGCGGCGCTGCTCTTCGCCTCAATGTTTTTCAGCCCGCTTGCCTCCATGATTGGCGGAGGAATCCCTGTTGGGGTGGACGCCGGCCACAATCCCATCATCCGCTATCCTACCCTCGCGCCCGCGCTCATCGTAGTGGGCTCCATGATGCTAAAGGTGCTTCGGGAATTTGAATGGGACGACCCCACGGAGTACCTGCCGGCATTCCTGACCGTGGTGGGAATCCCTCTGACCTTCAGTATCGCGGATGGGATTGCCTTCGGTCTCATTTCTTATTCTGTCGCCAAGCTGGCGACCGGACGTTGGCGGGAGTGCCCAGTTCTTACCTACATCTTCGCTGCCCTGTTCGTAGTGCAATTCTTGATCTTATGAACCTGAATTCCGAAACTGAGAGCAACAATTGCCTTCTAATCCTTCGGGACGAGCGTAGTTAAACACCCACTGAGGATGGACAGGAGAGTTCAGGCAGGCATCATCCGTCGGCCGACGAACGGCGCGGATTCAGCGCCACACGCCGTGCGCAGACGCTGTCATGCTGAGCCCGTTCGCTGTCATCCTGAGCGAAGCGAAGGATCTCCGCAGTTCGCTCAGGGTAGAGTCCGCGAAGCATCCCTGCAGTCTGTCGCTGATTGCAAAGCGCAAAAAACAACTGCAGAGATCCTTCGCCCCGACAGGTCGGGGCTCAGGATGACAGACGGGTCAGATTTCCGGATTCGGAATTAGGCGACTGGGGGCAGGGCCTCTTCGAGGACGAAAATTGCTGTGTCAGCCCGCAGGTTGGGGAGAAGTCTGACCTCGGTGCACTTTCCGGGGGCCGAGGTTCGAAGCGGGATTTCTCGCAGCACCTTTAACCCAGCTTTTCGGCAGAAATCCCGGAAGTCATGGAGGGTGGTTAGGTGGATGTTGAGCGTCTCGTACCACTCATAGGGCAGCTTTGGGGTCTTGGGCATGTGACCTTTGAGGGCAAGCTGTAAGCGCGCCGGCCAGTGAGCGAAATTCGGAAAACTGACGATACATCGCTTGCCTACCCGCGCCATCTCCCGGATGAGGACCATGGGCCGATGCAAGACTTGGATGGTATTGGTCGAGATCACGTAGTCCACCGACTTGTCCGGGTAATCCGCCAATCCTTCGTCCAAATCACCATGGTGAACGCTGAACAGGCCCTTGGCGACACAGGCCTGGATGCAGGCCTCCGACAGCTCAATGCCCTCCGCCCGGACTCCTTTCAAAAGCTTGAGCGCCAGGAGAAGGTCACCCTCGCCGCAGCCCAGGTCCACGACCCGTGTGCCTTCTTCGATGAGGCTGATAATCCGCTTGTGTTCAGGAGTAAGGCGTACGACAGCCCCGGTCCCAGGCAATCGAATCTCTTCTGTTAATTTACTCATAGACGATCACTTCTGCTTCCAACCGTGGCTAAGAAAGTTGCGGATGAGCGAACTCAGTTGTTCAGATTCCAGCAAGAAGGCATCATGCCCGTAGTCAGTCTGAATTTCCGTGAAAATCACATAGGCATGCACGCGGCGCAGAGCGCTGGCAGTTTCTTTCGACATGTAGGTTGGGAACAACCAGTCCGACGAAAATGAGATGATAAGGAACTTGGCTTTGACCCCGGCAAAAGCCTCTTCCAGACTCCCGTAGGCTTGGCTCAAGTCGAAGTAGTCCATCGCCTTGGTGATGTAGAGGTAGGAGTTTGCGTCGAAGCGATTGACGAAATGATCCCCCTTGTAGCGCAGATAGCTTTCCACCTGGAAATCGGTGAGAAAATTGTAACCATAAGCAGACTTGTCTTGCAGCTTGCGGCCAAATTTCTGGTGCATCGAACGGTCGGAAAGATAGGTAATGTGGCCGATCATCCTGGCAATGGCCAGCCCCCGGCGGGGGAGCGTCTTCCCGTAGTAGTCTCCTTCCCGCCAGTTGGGATCGGATTGAATAGCCATGCGACCGACCTCGTTGAAGGCAATGGCCTGGGCTGACAGCCTGCTCGTGGTGGCGATCGGGATTGCGAGGCGCACCATGTCAGGATAACTGACCACCCACTGCAAGACTTGCATTCCGCCCGTTGACCCGCCCACCACACCGAGCAACCGCTTGATCCCCAGGTGGTCGACAAGAACCTTCTGGGTGTCGACCCAATCGCGTATCGTGACCATCGGGAAGGAGAGCCCATAGGGTCGCCCGGTGCGAGGGTTGATGGAACTGGGTCCGGTCGAGCCCTGGCATCCCCCGACAATGTTCGAGCAAATGACAAAGTACTTCCGAGTGTCGAAAGCCCTCCCCGGGCCGATCATGATATCCCACCAACCAGGCTGCTTGTCACGAGGATGATGATATCCGGCCGCATGGGCGTCCCCGGAGAGCGCATGAACGACCAGAATGGCATTGTCCCTGGCATCATTCAGTTCGCCATAGGTCTCGTAGGCAAGAGTAATGGGTCCCAGGGTTCGCCCGCACTCCAGGGTTATCTCGTTGGGGGGCGTGGCAAACGTGAGGTACTGGGTTTCGACGATTCCGACTGAGCCTTCTTCTGCCATACTCTCTTCGACCCCCTCACCCGTCCCGCGCCGGCTGAAGAAAGCGTCGGCGCGGGCCACCCTCTCCCCCAAGGGGGAGAGGGCCAGAAACTTCAGCCGACGGTCCCGCTAGCTTACCGCCCGGATGCCTGGAGTGCCTGTTCAATGTCCGCGATGATATCTTCGATATTCTCCAGGCCGATCGAGAGCCGGACGTAGTCCTCCGTCACGCCCGTCTCTAGCTGTTCCGCCGGAGTCAACTGCTGGTGCGTCGTGCTGGCGGGGTGGATGACCAGGGACTTGGCATCTCCTATGTTGGCCAGGTGGGAGAGCAACTTTACGGCATTGATGAACTTGATTCCGGCCTGCAAGCCGCCCTTGATGCCAAAGCCCATAATGGCCCCGAAACCGTGTTTTAGGTACTTCTTCGCCAGCCCATGCGTGGGGTGGCTGGGCAGCCCGGGATAATTCACCCACGTCACGGCGGGATGATTGTCGAGGAACTGCGCCACCTTCAGCGCATTATCACAGTGTCGCTGCACCCGCAAGGAAAGAGTCTCGACTCCCTGCAAGATGAGGAAGGCGTTGAAGGGACTCAAAGCCGGGCCGAGGTCACGCAGGAGTTGAACCCTCACCTTAATCATGTAGGCAAGATTTCCGAAGGTCTCCACAAACTTCAGATTGTGATAACTGGGATCCGGTTCGACCAGTGATGGGAACTTCCCGTTCGTCCAGTCAAAATTCCCTGAATCGACGATGATGCCTCCGATCGAGGTGCCATGGCCACCCAGAAACTTGGTCAGCGAGTGAACGACGATGTCCGCGCCCCACTCGAAAGGACGGCAGAGGTAAGGCGTCGCCACGGTGTTGTCAATGATGAGCGGAATTCCAGCCTCATGAGCAACCTTGGCCACTGCCTGAATGTCCAGCATATCGTTCTTGGGATTGCCCAGCGTTTCCGCGAAGATGAGTTTGGTTTTCGGAGTTATGCATCTGCGGAAATTCTCCGGGTCCGACGGGTCGGCGAAGACCGCCTCAATGCCCAGCTTGGGAAAGGTGTGATGGAACAGGTTATAGGTACCACCGTAGAGGCTCGCGGAAGAAACAATCTGGTCTCCGGCCTGGGCAATGTTGAGGATGGCGAGGGTTTCGGCGGCTTGCCCGGAGGCTGTCGCCAGTGCCCCAACCCCGCCCTCGAGCGCCGCTACCCTTTCCTCGAGAACCGCCCAAGTGGGATTCATAATGCGGGTGTAGATGTTGCCGAATTCCTTCAAGGCGAAAAGGTTAGCGGCGTGAGTTGTGTCTTTGAAAACATACGAAGTGGTCTGGTAAATAGGGACGGCGCGCGCCCCGGATGTAGGATCGGGAAGTTGTCCTGCGTGCAAAGCGATCGAGTCGAAACCAAGTTTTCTTTCCAATGGATCCTCCTGTCTGATCTGACTTGGCCCGTTTGTGGCTGCGGAAACTAGGGAAGGTCGTCGAAGAGGCTACAAACTCAAAAGCCCCTTCCGGTTGGGAAGAGGCTCATTACAGACCGTTCGGCCCCTCTCATCTTCCCCATATCCGGGCGGGAGTTGGCACCTGTCCCCCGATCTTTTATCGGAGCGGTTGTCGTGGCGTCATCGGGCCCGTCCCTCGGCCACTCTAGATGAGATTCAGGGTTACTGAATCAAATATTCAATTGTCACCGACATCCTACGAAAACGCGCGAATCGTGTCAAGAAAAATCTGCACCAATTTGTCAGGTTTCTCACAATACGAGAGTCTTCCGTCAACCATTACCCGCCGGTTCCACTCGGAGCAGGCCGCGGTGGCGCAGGAACAACCGCCAGCGGCACTCTTGCGAAGGCAACGCGGTCATGCGCGGGATCGAGCACATTCACCTGCAAGGTGTAGCGGCCCGGGCGAAATTTCGCGAGTGGAATCTCGACAAAGTAGCTCGCCTTGCCCTCGGAGGATTTTCCCACCTTTCCAGGAAAGGGTCCGGCATCCGCCACCTTCGCGCCTCTTCGGAAAAAGGCCAGCGCCACCGAGGGTGGGAGCGCGGCGGCATTCGCGGCTTCCTCCGCACTCGCTTTGGAGGCTGATTTCCCCGCGTAGGATTGGAGCAGTACGAAAAGATGCTGATTGGTTCGGAATACACTCGTCACACTTGGCAATACAGATTTGCCTCCCAGGTTCAGCGGATTGTCGCTTTCACCTTTGGACTTGCTTCTGCGCCCATTGCTCGTCTCACTTGCTTTCACCTCATTGGAAAGTACCACCGAACTCAGGGCGAGTCCGCCCGGCGAGACGGGAGGCAAATCCAGCGATTCTTCGAAGGTCCCCATCTTTCCAGTTTGGTTTTCCCTGACCAGGACCTTTAGTTGGTACTTCCCCGGCGGGAGCACCAGACTGCCTTCATAGAGGAAATTGCCGGCCAGCAGTATGTCGTACGATTCACCGCTCACCTTTACCGGCAGCGTGTCCCGCAGCACTCCAACCGGCTTTCCGGACGGGTCGGTGGCCCGCCAGATGAAATCGAATTCCGTTTCATGCGTATTGGATTTCTTCAGCAACTGCACCGCTGAGCCCGGAATTTTCGCCGCCAGCACAACATAGTAGGTGTTGTCAGGACGGAGGAAGTACGAGGCGTTAACCACAAAGGGCAAGTCAAGAAATGGCTGATCCAGATTCACCGCCTGCTGAAGCTGCGCTTCTTTGTCTTCACGCGTAAACTGCCGAAAATTCTTGGGCGCGAAGTAGCCGGGCCGAGCTTGAACTTTCACGCCGGGCCGGGTTACCTCGACGCGGATTCTGCGGAACCGGCCGTCGGAGCGCGTGTTGGTGGGGGAATAGCCCAGCAAATAATAACTGGAGTTTTCCGACTGGACTTCCTGGAAAGCCTCGCCGAAATCATTGGTGTCGTAGAATGTCCTGCCGCCGGTATCCTGCGCCAGCGAGGCCAGGGTTTCCCGGCTGCTGTGCATCGAGGAAATCTGGGAGGACACTGCCGAACCACTGTACACCGCGGTACCGGAAGGACTTGCCGAAGAGGCATCGCCACCAGGCGGCAGCGCCATCAAGCCTCGCGTATCCATGGTGTACAGCGAGACGTTCGACTGGTTGGCAGCGGCGACGGTGGCCAGCAACTGCGCCTGGTTTTCGATTCCGGTGCCCGTGATGCCGCTCGAGAAGTGAATGACCGACTTCCGCCCCGGAACCCCGCGCAACATTTCTGCAAGGGATTCGATAGCCGCGAGCTTTTCATCGGTGTTGAAAATATTGAACTCGGTCTGGTCAGGTGTGAAGGCGTCGGAAACATCCTGCGTGACCACTTCTTCGCCCGACGCGCTGGTGGTGCCGGCTTCGCCCACGCTCCCGCTGGCGCTCAGGTTGGACGATTCCTCTCCCACCAGGATGCCATTCACGGCTTTGGTCAGAGCATCGCGGTTGTTGGTGAAGTTCTGGACCACCCGCAGGCTCGAGGTGTAAGTGACAACAGCCACGAGATCCGCCGGCGTCAGCCTTTTCTGCACGAACGTGGTGGCTGCTTTGGTGGCGCGCATCAGGTCGTCCGGCTGCATCGAGGACACATCGAAAAACAGCAGCGTAAGCCGGTGGTCCTGCAAGACGGTCGCCGGCGGAACATTGGGCGGGAGTTTATCCAGGTCAATGGTGGGTGGGGGACCGTTTGTGGTGTTTGCTTGCGCCAGTTTCTCGACGTCCTCCAGACTGAAGGACGTGATGGTTTGCGGCGCCCCGTCTTCGAAAACCCGGAAGTCTTTCGCCGTCAGGTCGGTGACCAGTTTTCCCTTCGCCGTTACCCGGACGTCCACCAGCACCACATTGGTCTGGCTGCGTAAGAGAAACCCTTGGCGGGGTGTGCCGGCCTGTTGCGCTCCGGCGCCTGTGCCTTGCCCCTCCAGCGCCAAAGGCGCCACGGACAGGCCAAATACCAGCCCGGCAATTGAGAACTTACTTAGAAGGATTCGTACGCTTCGCTGCATCTTAATGTCCTTCGAGTCCACGAGTCGAGGAGTCGAGAGTCGAAAAGGCAATCGTATTTGCGTGCGGGCGCATGGCCGTGCGCCCCTACATCTTGACTCTCGACTGCGCTTATCGTCAAAGGTCGCGGCCGAATGTCGACCTTTGACTCTCGACTCCTCGACTCTCGACTCCTCGACTGCCCTTAGAATCTCAGGCGAAACGAAAAGATCACGCTGCGCATTGCGCCCACGCTTGTAACCCGCCCGAAGCCCTGCCCGTTGTCTACCGTAGACAGACCGGCGAACTTTGGCGTATTAAAGATATTGTTCGATGCGATGCGGAAGTCGCCGCGAATTCCCCGCTCGCGGGAGAAAGTCACCAACTTGTCGAGCGACATATTGAAGTTCACCGTTCCCGGCCCAGGAATGGTGTCGCGCCCCGCGTCACCGAATTCGCCCGCCGCCGGGAGCGAAAACGCGGCGGTATTGAAGAAATCCTGCGCGGTCCGCTGCGAACGCGGGAGCTCGACAGGCAGACCCGTGGCGTCCGCGCGCAGGTTGGAAATCGCTGCCGTCCCAGCCCGGTTGCTGAGGTTTCCCAGGATCTGGGCCGTGTAGGGCGTGCCGGATTGGATAGTCGTGATGCCGCTGATCTGCCAGTTCCCGAACGCCCGGCCCATCGTTCCACCCTTATTGAGCCAGCGGCGCTGCTCGCCTAAGGGGAGTTGATAGGTGTGATTGATGAGCAGCCTATTTCGCACGTCGAAACTCGAAAGTCCTCGCTCGGCTTGCAAGTCGAGGTAGTTCTGCGCGACGGTTCTTCCCGCGCCGCCGACGCTCGCCGCATCGTCAATGGACTTTGAAAACGTGTATGTACCGCTCATCGAGAAGCCGCCATGGAACTGGCGGCGAAGCCCCACTTGCAACCCCTGATAGATGGATGCCGCGCCTGAAGTCTCGTACGTGAAGGCCAGGGTATTCTGGAGTGCGGTCTGGGTTCCGGTGGTGATCGGCGCTCCGGGCGGTGATTGGTTCGGCGCCAGGAGCAGATCCAGCTTGGTCCCTTTTGTGCCCACATACCCGAGGGAAAGAATGACGTTCCGGATGAATTCATCTTCGATCGTGAAGTTCCAGGTCTGCGCGTAAGGGGTGCGGAAGTTCGGGTCCAAGGCGTAGGTGTTGCTCAGAATATTCGGCCCTAATTGCGGGAAGCCGTTTTCAAGCGTCAACACTTCCTTCGGAGTCGTAACCAGGGTGGAAGCCTGGGCGAAGGGCGGCTGGCTGGCCATGTTCGTATAGATCCGGGAATAAATGCTGCCGTCGTAAAAAAGCCCATAACCGGCGCGCAGTACCAAGGAGTGTTTTGACCATGGGCGATAGGCCAGGCCGAGGCGCGGCGCGAAGTTGTGAGCGTCCCCGCGGACCAGTGAGCTCGGCAGATTTCCAGCATTCTGGCCTGTTACGACCGCCGGCGATGAAAAGCCCGGGCTGAACGTCAAGTCCGAAAGGTGGCCGTACTTCTCCGTGAAGGGATCGAAGTATTCATAACGCAGTCCGTAGAGGATCGTCAGGTGCGCAGCGGCTCTCCAGTCGTCCTGAATGAAACCCGAATACACCCATGACCGGAAGTAGTTGCTGGTGTCTCCGAAGCGGACTGAGGTGGTCTGCGGGAGACCAAGCAGAAAATCCGCAAAGTCGAAGCCCGTGTTAGCAACGGGAAGACCGTTGGAGGTGAAATCGCTGGTCGAATAGCCGCTGAAGGCGAAAGTCCCGCGCGCATTGGGGTCAGTCAGAGTGTTGACTTGGGGCCGCCGCAACTCGCCCCCCATTCGGATGTTGTGCTTGCCCACGTTGCGAAGAAAAATATCAACCACGCGGAAAGTCTGATTACGCGTGAGGGAGGGTATGGCCAAATTCAGTGCTCCGAAGTTCGTAAACTGAAGGGCTGGCAAGCCCCAGTCCAGGGGATCTGTCGCAATACCCTGAATTCCCAAGTCACCGGCGACATTTTGCTTGTTTGCAAAGGGATCAAGAAGGGAAGTCCTCTGGCGATTGAAATTTGCGGTAAGGGTGTTGATCGTGCGCGGGCCGAGGGTGTGAATCTCCGTAAGGCTCATGTTCTGGCCCCGGACCGAACTGGTCGAGGTCAAGGCGGGGAAAGTCGATACCGATTGGCTCCGTGCGGAATTGAAGTAGTAGATGGCGTTGAGGCTGTCTTTGGCCGAAATCTGCTGCCCTATGCGGCCCATTATCCGGTCGTTGGCGGTCGGCAAAGATTCCTGGAGGTGAAAGTTCTGGATCGAACCCGGCAGGTTTGGCAAGGGAAGGACCGGACTGCCTTCATAGATGTAATTCAGCAAGCCTAGGGCAGCCTTGTCCATGCTTGCCGGCGGAATGATGTTAGGGATGCCGTTATAGGAGAACTGGGTTGGGTTGTCGCAGAACGGGGTTCCCGAGCAGGAAAATGGATTATAGATTTTCGGGACAGTCCCTGCCGTGGTTTGAGCCTGGGAAAAATCTCCCGTGCGCTCGGCCGGCGTGGGCACGGTGGCAAAACTGTCAAATGGGCTTTTGCCCCGCGTGAGGCTGTAATTGACAAAGAAACTCGTTTTATTGCCGCCGTTATATATCTTTGGGATGACGAGGGGACCGCCAATAGTTGCGCCCAACTGCTCCGAATAGGATGGAATCTGGGGCGATTGGGCCACATTCAGCGGGTAAGGATGAGCATCAAAGGCCGAATTGGTGTACTGCTCGGAGATGTTGCCCCGCAGGCGATTCACTCGCGCCCGGCCTCTCGCCCAGTTTCCTCCGCCACCTCCCGCCATGGCAAGCATTTCTACCAGCGGGCCACCTCCAAATCCTCCTCCGCCACCAAATCCACCTCCGCCACCCCCGGGTCCTCCTCCGCCTGGTCCGCCACCCCCAAAACCAGGAGCGCCCTGTCCTTGCTGCATGAGGTCGCGAAATTGCTCGAACCTTTGCCGCATGCGATTCTCATCACCTCCAGGAGTCGAAGCGGAAATGCCCTCGCCTCCGGAAAGCAGGAATGAACTCGAGGCACTTGCGGATGAATCGGCATCCACGGGATTCTCGGCCTGCGGGGTGCCTCCAGCCGATTGCTCATCGGAGAATCGGACGCCGCCTCCGTTTCCGCTGCCATTCGCTGCAGCCATCAGAGCCGGTTCCATCCCCTGAGCTCCCATCGAAGCCTGCAATTGTGCCGGCAAGGCCTGGAGGTTCCCTGGCAGCCGTGCCCCCGATGGCGGGGTGGTTGCGCCGGAAGCGTTCGCCGATTCCGGCGTACTTATCATCAACGCGATGTTCACCTTTAGAGTCTTTCCTTCGGTGACGGGGATGGGTTCCCGGACGTCAGTGCGAAATCCCACTAGTGAGGCTTCCAGCTTGTAGTTGCCAGGCGTAAGTCCGTTGAAGACGTAATTCCCGGCTTCGTCCGTCCAGGTCGCCTTTCTTTCGCCTGACTGCGGATTGGTCAGGACCACAGTGGCGCCGGGGACAGAAACCCCGCCAGGCCCGCGCACGTGGCCGGTAAGTGTCCCTGTGCTGCCGGCTTGAGCGTGCAGTTTCGCAGGAGAAAGCCCCGCCAGCAGCGCCAAGAGTGGCGCCAACCAGAAACTACTCCGACCTCGCCTCAATGGAAGGCCTCCAAAAACAGTAGAACTCATATCGCGCCCTGACCCTCATCCATCAATAACGAACTAGCCCCGCGCATGGTTATACCGCGCAGTTCATGTCGCGCGCTGACCCTCTCCCATCATTACGAATTCGAGTGGCTCGCGGTTACACGGTAACCGGGCACATTTCTTAGACGTCGAAACCAGAGGAGGAGTTTTATGCGCAAACAGTTCGCTTTGGCCCTCGGGCTGGTTCTCATTGCTCTCGCAAGCCAGGCACTTGCGGCACAAAAGGACGATACGAAAACGCAGGCGGGTAACACGCAGCGGCAGTTTGGCGGGCCAGCGGTTTTCGGAACTATCACCTCTGTGGGCGTGGACCGCTTCGAAATCAAGAAGATGGATGGCTCAACGCAAACCGTGATGGTGGATGAGCACACTCGCTACCGCCAGGGACAACAGGATATCCAACTTGAAGATTTGAAACCGGGAGACCGGGTCTCTGTTCGGGGTCAAGCCAACTCCAACAAGGACTTCGTGGCGGAGGCCGTTCGACGCGCCACTGCCGATGAAATGCAGCGTTTTCAGAACGCCGGAGAGCGAGTTTTCGGCGCCATCGTCTCTATTGATAAGAATCAACTCAAGGTCAGTAATCCCCGCCAGGGTGAAAGAATCGTGCTGGTTAACGATCAGACGGAATTCATGAAAGATGGGCAACCCATCGCTCTCAAGGATCTCAAAGTTGGCGACCGCATCTTTGCCCTCGGAAAAGAAACCCAGGGACAGTTCCTGGCAACACATGTCGTTACCGGCCAATTTCGGGGTCCGGGCCAGAGGCGGGATAACCAGTGAAACTAACGGGACTGGGTGCTAGGGCAATTTTGGATTTTAGATTTTAGATTTTGGATTGACCCCGCCTGCTGCCTACTACCAGAACGGGGGCTAGGGGCTAGGGCGATTTTGGATTTTAGACTTTGGATTGCCCTCTCCCTTGTGCCGATCGCTTGCTGCTTACTGCCTTCTGTTTTTCCCTGGCCCCCAGCCCCCGGCCTGACTCCTGACTTCTTCGCTCGGAATGACGGCCCAACACCTTTTTCAGTATCCTGATAAACAATCAGCGCGGCTCGCATGGTCATGAAAAACAAGACTCATCTGGGCCTGCTCTCGGCCAGGCGCAACCTTCAGCCGGAAAGCGTGTTCATTAGGATATAATGGACAGAAGTCAACAGGACTCTTGGAATCCCCACCATGAGGAAAGAAAGGATCGCCGGTTCGAGACCGTAACGCCTGTGAGGAGGCCAAAGATGCGAGGAATGTGGATTCTGACCATGGCAGCCTGTGTGTTGGGCGGGCTGGTTGGAATTGGAGAGAGCATGTTCGCAGGGCAAGAGGCTGGCGAAGCGCCCCCCACCGCGCAACAAGCGCGCCCCGCCCGTGGCCGGGTGGAGCGCGAGCTTCAAAGGATGGGCGAACGTCTAAACCTGACGGACGACCAGGTGGCAAGAATCCGGCCCATCCTCCAGAACCGGAACAAACAGCTTGAAGATCTTCGCGCCAAATCTTCGCTCCCGCAAGGCTACGCGCGGGCGAAAGCCACCGAGGTCCGTAGGTCCGCCCGCCAGCAAATCGATCAGATCCTGACGCCGGAACAGAAAGAAAAGCAAAAGGCAATGCGGCGGGGGGTTCGCCAAAAGGGAAGTGGACAAGCAGGGTAGCCACCGCAAAATCAGTAAACGGGATGGCGGTAAGGGCGCCACTCGGAGCGAAGTAGTCCCGCCGCGGCGGGTCAGTGGTCCGTTGTCCGTGGTCAGCGGTTGGGAACCCACGGTCGGCTGCTGAGAAACAGTGTGCATGTCATTCTGAGTGCCTTGATGCCTCAAATTGAATCGCCTTGGAGATGTGGATGGGAAAATTGGAAGTCCGACTATTGAAGCACACGTGTAGAGCCGAGCTTGACCGCTACTTGCGCCTTTACAGCCGCAGTTTCAACCCGGATGAGCGGGTCAGCCCGCAGGTTCTGCGCTGGGTCATCCAGCCATCACCGGCCAGAGTCAACCCCGTGCACCTCTTTGCAGCTTACTTGGACAAGCGCTTGGTGGGCGGCGCCTGCACGCTGGTTCTCCCCATGTTTCAGGTTGTATTCGGAAGTTACCTCTTTGTCGATGCTGCACTTCGCGGGCGGGGCCTGGGCGCGAGGATTCTGCGCGAGGTGCTCCGCCAGGAGAGGAAGGGACCTCATGGCGCGAATTGGAGGCTTTACGGTGAGGTCACCACATCTTCAGGTGATTGGTGGCACAGACTCCTGGCCAAGGTCGGCTTCCGCTTTTTCAAGACGATGTGGCCGCTAGCTTCGTATCAGCATCCGAACCAAGTAGTGCCGGGCCGCCTCTGCTATATCAATTTCCGGAAACCGCCGGAACGGTTTTCTCAGCCCGCCCTGTTGACATACATCCATGCCCTGTTTTACGGACCTGAAGCCATGCACCGCCACCTGCTGCCACGGCTCAAGCATTTTGTAAGACTCGAGGCGTGAGATCCTATCAACTACTGGACACCACACCAAGTTGATGATCGAAACTTACGCTCCGAGGTGCTTGCGGTACTGCTGCAGGAGGTAGTTGTCCGTCATGCCGGCAATGTAGTCGCACACAACGCGATGCAGGGGCTCCTCTTGGCTCTGGGCGACGTAGAAGGGAGGGAGGCCGCGAGGATGCTCGAGGTAGTAATTAAAGAGACGTCTCACACACCGCACGATTACTTTCCGCTCCGCCGCAAGTTGATGGTGAGAGTATAGGTTCACATTCAGGAATTCTTTCAGCTCCTTGTTTTCGCGGGCTCGCCTGGGACCTAGACTCACCAGGCGTCTTGAATGGGCGCGCACGTCTGCCACCGACCTGACGCGGGCCTCGGCAAGGCTCCGGCGCGTCGAGTCGATGAGGTCCGTCACCAGAATGTTCAGCGTCTCCTTGAGGGCTTCGTTGAATTTCAGTTTCTCCCGAGCCGTAGGGTATTTCCGGTCAATGGTGCGATAGAGTGAATCAAACAAGCGTAGACCCTGGCGAATCAGGGGAAGGGTGAGGAGTTTCGCTTCATAGCCATCGTCAAGGTCGGCGCAGTTGTAGGCGATTTCATCGGTGATGTCGATCAACTGGGCTTCGAGCGGTGGTCGCGCGCTCAACCCGTAGGCGGCGAGTCCGGGATAAAGCGCGGGATCGTAGTCCCGCGAGTGCTTGATGATTCCTTCGCGGACTTCGAAGGTAAGGTTCAAGCCGGGAAACTCCACGTATTTCTGCTCGAAATGTTCAACGATTCGCAAGGCGTGCAGGTTGTGGTCAAAACTGTCTTTGAAATGCGCCATTTGCCGGTTGAGCTCGGATTCCCCGGCGTGGCCGAAGGGCGGGTGCCCCACATCATGCACCAGCGCCAGAGCTTCCACAAGATCGTTGTTCAGTCCCAGCGCCTTCGCCACTGTCCGGCTGATCTGCGCCACTTCCAGCGAGTGGGTCAGACGGGTGCGAAAATGGTCGGAGTAACGCCGAGTAAAAACCTGGGTCTTATTCTCAAGACGCCGGAAGGCCCGAGAATGGATGATGCGGTCGCGGTCTCGCACGTAATCGTTGCGGAAGGGATGCGAAGGCTCGAGATAGCGCCGGCCCTGCGACTCCTCCACTCGCATGGCGTAACTCGCTAGGTGGTTGTTCCAGTTGCGGCGCATCAATCCCTCGTTTGTTGGGCTTCTTCGGGCACCGCGAAGCGGTAGCCGACCCAGGGCTCGGTCAGCAGGTAACGGGGCTTGGAAGGCTGGGGCTCGATCTTCTTGCGCAACTGGTTGATGAATACACGTAGGTATTCCACCTGCTCTCCGTAGTCGGGGCCCCAGACGGCTTGCAGCAGTTCTCGGTGTGGCAGGGCCTTGTTGCGGTGGGTAACGAGGTAATGGAGGAGGTCAAACTCCTTGGGTGTCAGTCGCGCCTGACGGCCACGCGCCACCACCGTTCGCTGAGCAAAATCGATGGTGAGACCCTGCGACTCAAAAGTTCGTGGCAGCTCATCGGCGCTGGGGACGCGGCGGCGCAAATTAGCGCGAATCCGGGCGAGGAGTTCCTGGATGCCGAAAGGTTTGACCACATAATCGTCGGCGCCGGCGTCAAGCGCCCGCACCTTGTCACGTTCGTTATTCCGCACCGAGAGCATGATGATCGGGACGTCGCAGGATTCGCGTATTTCGCGACACACTTCGAACCCGCTCATGCCCGGCAGGTTGATGTCAATAATCAACAGATCTGGCATTTCTTCCCTAATCATCTCGAGGGCATCTTCACCGCTACGCGCCTCGCGCACCACGAAGCCGCTCGCCACTAAAGTGGTCCGAAGCACGCGGCGGATCTGCGCCTCATCATCGAGGATCAAGACCCTGCCCGAGCTCATAAGACTCTGGCCCTTTCCGGAGACAGCGGCAGATTGAAGTGGAACACCGACCCGCTTCCAACCTGGCTGGTGACTCCTATGGACCCGCCGTGGGCTTCGACAATCGCCTTGCAGATGGCGAGTCCCATGCCGGTGCCCTGCACGCGGTAACGCTGGTCCCTGCCTCGGTAGAACTTGTCGAAGATAAGAGCCTGCTCGAAGCTGTCAATCCCTGGTCCGCGATCGGCCACGCTGGTGACGAGAAATCGGCCGGACACTTCGCTGCTGATGAGGATAGGAGCTCCGGGCGGGGAGAACTTCGCCGCGTTATCGAGGAGTTGCGTCAGAACTTCCCTGATACGAGCCGGGTCCATCGGGACCGTGGGCAGGCCTTCCGGCAGGCGGACATCGACGCTATGACTCGCCAGGACATTTTTCGAAGCCTCCAGCGCCGCATCGATCACCTCGAGGATGGCGTGGGGTTCGATCTCGAGTTCGATCTCACCGGCGTCGAGGCGGGCCATCTCGAGCGCTTCCTCGATCAGCCGATTCAGGTGATCACTCTCCTCGTTGACGACAGAGAAAAGCTCCCGCCGCTGGGCGTCACTCAGTTCGGGTTGCGTCAAGAGACTCGAGACTGAAGCTTTGATCGCCGTGAGCGGGGTTCGAAGCTCATGCGTAACAGAATCCAGAAGGGCGGAGCGGAGGCGTTCCTCCTGCCGGGCGGCCTCGGCCTTGCCCAGCGCCTCGATGGCGCTGACTCGCTCGACGGCAATGGCGATGAGCGTTCCGAGGGCTTCGAGCGTCTCGCGCGCGAGAACGGCGCCCGAAATGCCAAGACTTCCCACAGGCCGCACGCCCATCCGCACGGGCACATAACAAAGTTGCCGGTCAGCCTCCACGACCGGTTCCCCGCGCGCCATGACGACCTTGAGCTGCTCGCCATCCAACTCCCGAAAATCCCTGCCCGAACGGTAGATTCCATCCCTGTCGGCCAGGTACAAAGCCGCGTCCTGAACTTCGTACGATTCGACGATGTGCCTCGGGATGGCGTTCAGCAATTCCACCACGCCTCCCGCCACCAGCATTTGTTGCGCGAAGGCATACAGACGTTCAATTTCCTGCCGGCGGCGGTTGGCGTCACGGGCCCGCTGGCGCGCTTGTTCGGAAAGGCGGCTGGCGGTGATTGCCGTAATCAGGAAGGCGGTGAGCGCGACCCAGTTCTGAGGGTCGGCGATGGTCAAGGCGCCGAGCGGCGGAAGAAAGTAATAATTGAAAGCCAGGGTGGCCAGCAGCGACATGAAAATGGACACCCGCAGGCCCCAGAAGGCGGAAACATAGAGAATCGCCAGCAGAAAGATAAGCGCCACGCTGGTGGCGTTGGCCGGCACCACGTGGCGGAAGATGAGAACTATGGCCAGGACCATGCCGGCAGCGGCAGCGAAGCGAAGGATTTGCCATCGGGGGAGTTTCAACACCAATGGTATTATAGCGGATGTCGCACGCACTTTCGCCATCGCTCTGGAGTGCGGCAGCTTGCTGCCGCTCTCGTTCAGGCCAGCTTGCTGGCTTTGCGCAGGAGCGCGGTGAAGCGCGAGCAAGCTCGCTGGAGAAAAGCGGCAGCAAGCTGCCGCACTCCAGAGCGGGCCGGCGGATGGGTAAATGATCAGAAGTCCCGAACAGTGGCTTGAAAAGGCTGCGCCTCCCGAAAAAAAGGAGGGCGTGCTTAAAGTGTTTCTCGGCTACGCGCCGGGTGTCGGGAAGACTTACACCATGCTCAGCGAGGCGAACAGGCGCCGCAGTCGCATGCAGGACGTTGTTGTCGGAATTGTGGAAACACACGCCCGCAAGCCCATCGAGGAATTGGCTGCCGGGCTCGAGCAAATTCCCAAGCGCAAGCTCGATTACAAAGGAATCATGTTCGAGGAAATGGACGTGGATGCGATTCTTGCCCGGCGGCCTGGAGTCGCGCTCGTCGATGAGCTGGCCCACACCAACATCGAGGGGAGTAAGCACCGGAAGCGTTACGAAGACGTGATGGAACTCCTGGCGGCAAATATTGATGTGCTCTCCACTATGAACATTCAGCACATGGACAGCCTGGCGCCGCTGGTTCAATCCATCACCGGAGTTCCCGTCCGCGAAACCATACCGGATTGGGTGCTGAAGCGTGCGGGCGAAGTGGTGATGGTTGACCTGACGCCCGAGGCGCTACAGAACCGCATGCGGCGGGGCGACATCTACCCGCTTGAAACGATCGAGAGGGCCCTGGGCAACTTTTTCAGGCCTGGGAACTTGATCGCCCTGCGTGAGCTGGCGCTCCGCCAGGTGGCGGACACGGTGGACAATGAGCTTGGCTCCTACCTCACCACAAAACAGATCAGCCGGAACTGGGGAGTGCGAGAGCGCATCGCTGTCTCCATCAGCTCGCATCCCAGCTCACAATACCTCATCGCCCGCGGGGCGCGCCTGGCTCGCGCCGTCGGCGCGGAACTCTACGTGGTTTACGTTGAAACGTCCGCGGACGCGAGCGAGGGAGAACTGCGCTCCCTGGCGGCCAATATTCGCTTCGCTGAAGAACTGGAAGCCAAGGTCGAGCGCTTGCGTGGAAATAGCGTGGGTGAAGCGGTGGCGAAGTTTGTAAAGGAAAGGAGGATTACCCAGGTAGTTTTTGGACATTCCGCCGCTCGCGGCTGGCGTAAGTACTTCTACCTTTCAGCGCTTAACAGCTTCCTTCGCCACGCCCCCGCCGTGGACGTCCACATCGTCACCCAGGAAGGCGACTCGGAGACGTAAAGTGCCGCAGGCGTTGAACGTTTCCTAGCCAACCATCACCGAGACGAACGGGGCCTAATCCCAAATTCAACTCAGGTTTCTTGTGTGGCGGCGAGTTCCCCAAACTCCCGGGCAGGTCACGCCGCTGGGGCGAGGTAACTCCGCTGCTACAGGCGCTTCAGGTGGACTGAGCCGTCGCCGGTGTGGACGCTAAGGGTTGGGCCGCCCCCATTCAGCTTGCCGCGCAGTGACGAGTGGTCCAGGGAGCCCGAGACCGTGATGGGCAGATCGGAGGTTATCCGGCCATCGCCGGTGTGGACGTCGAGGTCCGCGGAAAAGCCCTCGGGGAGGCTTAGTTCCACGTTGCCGTCGCCGCTGCGCACGCTCCAGCCTGAGACCATCTGTGAACCTTGACTGATCTGGGCGTAAATCCTTCCGTCGCCCGTCCTCAGGTTCAGGGAATCGAAGCGCCCCTGGACGCGCATGTTGCCGTCGCCGGTGGTGGCATGCAACGCCCCCTCGAGTGAATCCGCCTCGATTTTGCCATCTTGAGTGCAAAGATTGATTTCACCCTTGAGGCCGCGGACCGATAAATCGCCGTCGCCGGAATGGATATCCAGGCTGGCCTCCCGAGGAACTTTCAACTCGATTCTTGCGGACCGGGTATTGACGCCAATCACCCAATTCGTGCTCGGGATACGGACCTCCAATTCGACGCGATTTCCTGATTGAAAGTCCCGCACGCGCACTTCGTGAGTGTCCGAACTGCCCCACAGTCCGATCCGCACGCCCTCCGAAACGACACGCGCCTGGATTTCTTTTCCCTCCCAGGCCTCCACCTGCACGCTGGCGTCGTTCGTCTCGACGCGCAGGTCCGCCTTGCCGTTCAACTCGAACGTCTTAGACCACTCCTCCGCCCGGACGGGAATGGCAAATATCGCCAGCAACAAAACAAAACCTCCCACGATATTCCTCGGCATGTTTCCTCCTAAAAACCGGCAGGCGCTTCTCCGCTTGAATTTACGTATCCAACCGGCTAAAGGTTCCAGTCCTCTTCAAGGTTAGACTCCCCTCCACTACGCTGCTGAACATTGCCCGGCGCACCAACTGGCAGCAACTGTAGCACAGGTCCGCCTTCTGGACCTGCGGCTTTTCAATGGGCGGGGAGGAAGGAATTCTGAATTGGAATTCAACATTCAGAATTGCCCCAGCCCCCAGCCCCCAATCCCTAGCCCCGTTCTTTGGCAGGACTACTGACAGGCATGAAGCCATGGGTCGTTTGTTTGGTATAATGGCACTCCGAGGAGAAGTTGGGCGGGGAGGTTGAAAAATCCCGCCGGCGCTTGCAGGCAGCGACACTTAGAAGGGAGGGATAGCAACTCGTGGTTTCAGACACACTGGTGTGCCTTCTTGCGGGTGGAGCGGGGGAGCGCCTTTACCCGCTGACCCGGGATCGCGCCAAGCCCGCCGTACCATTTGGCGGGATGTATCGGATTGTGGACATTACCCTCTCGAACTGCGTCAACTCCGATCTTCGCAGGATTTTCGTGGTTACCCAGTACAAGGCCCTCTCCCTTAATCGGCACTTGCGCGAGGGTTGGAGTATCTTCTCGGATGAACTGGGTCAGTTCTTACAGGTTCTGCCCCCCATGAGGCGGGTGGGAGAACATTGGTACCAGGGAACTGCCGACGCCACCTACCAGAACCTCTACTCGCTCGGGAGCGAGCCCTGCAAGTATGTTCTGATTCTTTACGGCGACCACGTTTACAAGATGAATTACCAGTTGATGCTCCAGCAGCACGTCGAGGCCGGGGCGGACGTCACCATTGGCACCATCGAATCTGATCGCGCTACGGCCTCCCAGTTCGGGGTGGTGGAAGTCGATAAGAACAACCGTATCGTCGGCTGGGAGGAGAAACCCGCTGACCCCAAGCCCTCGCCTAGAAACCCTGAGAAGTCCAACGTCTCGATGGGCATTTATTGCTTTAATCGCGACCTTCTGATCGAGGCCCTCGTCTCGGACGCCGGTGATCCCGACTCGAGCCACGACTTCGGGAAGGACGTGATTCCAAAGCTTATCGAAAAGAAGAGGGTTTATTCGTACGACTTCCACGACGAAAACAAGAAGGAAGCGAAGTACTGGCGGGATATCGGGACCATCGAGGCCTATTACGAAGCCAACATGGACCTGGTTTCGGTTTCGCCGGTCTTCAACCTGTACGACTTCGACTGGCCCATCCGTACTTACCAGCAACAGTACCCGCCGGCCAAGTTCGTGTTCGCGCAGGAGGGCCACCGCATGGGGATCGCCATCGACTCGATGGTCTCGATGGGTTGCATCATCTCCGGGGGCCGGGTTACGAACTCGATTCTTTCCCATGACGTCCGCGTCAACAGTTACACCGAAGTGGATAACTCCATCCTTTTCTCTCACGTCACCATCGGTCGCTACTCGCGCATCCGCCGCGCCATCATCGACCGGGCCGTGCATCTTCCGGAGCGCACGGAAATTGGATTCGACCTCGAGGAAGACCGGAAGAAATATCACGTCAGCGAGAGCGGTATTGTAGTGGTCGTTCCTGAAGAGCGGATGTTCGAAGACCGTAGGCGGGCAGTAAGCAGTGGGGAGTGAGCAGAAGCATGTTACAATCGCACGTTTCAAATTCTTTCTGAGGACTAATCTTATGGCGAACATCGATCTGATTCAGGGAAGAGAAATACTCGATTCGCGTGGCAATCCAACCGTGGAGGCGGAAGTCTATCTTCGGGACGGTTCATTTGGGCGAGCGGCAGTGCCTTCGGGGGCATCGACCGGCGAGCACGAGGCTGTGGAATTACGCGACGGCGACAAGCGGCGTTATCAGGGCAAAGGCGTGTTGCGGGCCGTCGAGAATGTCAATACGCTACTGGCGCGGGAGCTGGGAGGACATGAGGCCAGCGATCAGGTGGGAATTGATGGGCGCATGATCCGCCTTGATGGCACGCCGAATAAGGGAGAGCTGGGTGCGAACGCTATTCTCGCTGTATCGATGGCCGTGTGCCGCGCAGCGGCTCAATCAGCACGTATGCCGCTCTATCGTTATCTCGGCGGACTCCAGGCCCGCATTCTTCCGGTGCCGATGATGAATGTGCTGAACGGCGGGGTGCACGCGGATAACACCGTCGATTTCCAGGAATTCATGATCATGCCCGTGGGCGCCGAGAGCTTCGCGCAGGCGTTGCGCATGGGCGCTGAGACCTTCCATACGTTGAAAAAGGTCTTGAAAGAACGCGGCTACAACACCTCCGTGGGCGACGAAGGCGGCTTCGCACCCAGCCTGAAGTCAAATGTGGAGGCCGTGGAAGTCCTGCTGGAGGCCATCGGACAGGCAGGTTATTCGGCCGGCCAGGACATCTGCCTGGCGCTCGACCCTGCCTCGAGCGAGATGTTCCAGGACGGCAAGTACGTCTTCTTCAAATCCGACAAGTCGAAGAAATCCTCCGATGAAATGATCAAGCTGTATGCCGACTGGGTGCGACAGTATCCGATCATCAGCATCGAGGACGGCCTGGCCCAGGATGACTGGGAAGGCTGGGTAGCACTGACCCAGGCCCTCGGTGATAAGGTGCAAATTGTGGGCGACGACATCTTCGTCACCAACTCTGAGCGGCTGCAGCGCGGCATCGAACTGGGAGCGGCGAATTCCATCCTGATCAAGTTGAACCAGATCGGCACGGTTACAGAAACCATGCGGGCGATTGAGCTGGCCCGGCGCCACGGCTATACTTCGGTGGTCTCGCACCGCTCGGGTGAAACTGAGGACGCTTTCATTGCTGATTTCGTGGTTGGCCTCGGCACGGGCCAGATCAAGACCGGGTCCGCCAGCCGTAGCGACCGCATTGCCAAGTACAACCAGTTGCTCCGCATCGAAGAAGAACTGGGCGATGCGGCGGAATTCCTGGGCCGCGCGGCAGTGAAGTGCGCCGGATAGATGGAGCGGAAAGCCTACGGCTCTTATAGCCGCCAAGTGGGCACCCTCGCGGCAAAGTGCCCGGCCGTGGTCTTCACATTGCAAGCACTGAATTCACATTGACAGATTTCATGGCCGGATGTAACCTGAGTCTTCATGTTGCGCACATTGGCACACCCTCATCCTCATTCGGCTTTCAAGGTGAAGTGTCAGTGGGCGAATCTATAAGTTATAAAGAACTGGTGAAAAGATGGCCCGCTGGCTAGGAAGCTTAGCGGGCCTTTTATTTTTGACTGACGGGGGGCGCTGATTAATGGATCTGAATTTTCAAGACGGGTTGATTCCGGCGATTATTCAGGACAGGCATAGTGGCAAGGTCCTGATGCTGGGCTACATGAACACGGAAGCTTTTGAGAAAACCCTGAAGTCCGGTTACGTGACCTTTTTCAGCCGCAGGCGGCAGAAGCTCTGGACCAAGGGCGAAACATCCGGTTACCACTTACGGGTTCGTGAAATCCGGGTGGACTGCGACCACGACGCTTTGCTTGTCCAGGCGGACCTCAAGGGTCCGGGATGTTGCCACATGGGTTACAAGTCTTGTTTCTTCCGCAAACTGACCGCCTCCGGCGAGGAAGTCTTTCTGCAACGGGAGTTTGATCCGACCGAAGTGTATGGCGACGAAAACCAGGTGAGCCAAACATGAACCAGTTGAAATTGGGTCTTCCCAAGGGAAGCCTGCAAGAAGCCTCCCTCCAACTCTTCCGTCGCGCGGGCTACGAAATCACCGTCAATCCGCGGTCCTACTTTCCCGCCATTGACGATGATGAGATTGAGTGCATGCTGATCCGCGCTCAGGAAATGGCGCGCTACGTGGAGGATGGAATTCTGGACGCCGGGCTCACTGGCAGGGATTGGATTCTCGAGAACGAAGCCAAGGTGGTGGAAATCGCGGACCTGATTTACGCCAAGCAGACCTTCGGAACAGTCCGCTGGGTGCTGGCGGCGCCGGAGAAATCCCCTTTCCAGAGTGTCAAGGACCTGGAAGGGAAGGTCATTGCCACGGAACTCGTGGGCGTGACCAGGCGTTACCTTGCCGAAAACGGGGTCAAGGCCAAAGTGGAATTCTCCTGGGGCGCCACGGAGGTCAAGCCTCCGGTACTGGCCGATGCCATCGTGGAGGTCACTGAGACCGGTTCCTCTTTGCGGGCCAACGGCCTGCGCATCCTGGAGACGGTGTTGGAATCCAACACCAAGTTCATCGCCAATCTCGTTGCCTGGGATGATTCTTGGAAGCGTCAGAAGATCGAAACGCTCGTTATGCTTCTCAAAGGCGCGATTGAAGCCGCTGGTAAAGTGGGCTTGATGTTGAACGTTCTGCGAGCGGACCTCGAAAAGGTGCTGGCGGTTCTGCCGGCGCTGAAACGGCCGACGATTTCACAACTCAGTGATCCCGAGTGGGTGGCTGTGAACACGGTCATCGAGGAGAAAACGGTGCGCGAGATCATTCCGCGCCTCAAAGCCGCCCATGCTCAAGGCATTGTCGAGTATCCATTGAACAAGATCGTACTGTAAGCGCTTTGGAGTGCGGTCCCGCCTTGCGGGACCGCTTTTCCCGCACGGCGGGACCAGCTTGCTGGCCGCCCACCGGAGCGCGCTACTTGGACAGGTGAGGGGCGAGCAAGCTCGCAGGAGAAAAGCGGTCCCGCAAGGCGGGACCGCACTCCAGAGCGCCTGCGGCGCTTTCCATTCGGCGTCTGCGTTGTCATTCCCTATGCTGGACATCATTCGCAGTGACAATGAGGAAGCAGTCAGCCGTCTGCTGAGGGCTCACGCTACAAACCTGAGCAGTGCCGAGGCGGTTGCCCGGCGTATTCTCGCCAATGTCCGCCGCCAAGGCGACCGAGCGCTGGTTCGCTATTCACGGCAGTTCGACGGTGTCGACCTGCGGAAAGTGGGCATGACGGTTACGCCCGATGAAGTGGAATGCGCCTACACTAACCTCCCGCAGAATCTCTTCAATGCCTTAGTGGTGGCGGCGAAAAACATCCGCGCTACGGCGCGCCGCCAACTCCCGCGGGCCTGGCAGTTTGAGGCCCTTCCGGGTGTGAAAGTGAGCCAGGTGCTTCGCCCTCTCGAGCGGGTAGTGTGCTATGTTCCGGGCGGGCGTTACCCTTTGCCCTCGACTGTCCTCATGAGCGTCATCCCCGCACAAGTTGCGGGAGTGCGGGAGGTCCTGGTCACCTCGCCCAAGCCTGCCCCCGCGGTTCTTGTAGCCGCTCATATGCTGGGGGTGTCCGGAATTTACAGGCTCGGGGGAGCCCAGGCTGTCGCGGCATTTGCCTATGGGACGGAGAGCGTGCCGCGCGTCGAGAAGATTGTTGGTCCTGGAAACCGTTACGTGGCCGCTGCCAAGAAACTGGTTGCAGGCGAATGCGGAATTGATTTCGTCGCCGGTCCATCGGAGCTGGTTGTAGTGGGCGCCGAGGGTAACCCCGAGTGGATCGCGGCCGACCTCGTGGCTCAGGCTGAGCACGATCCAGACGCGGTGGCCATTCTCATCACGCCCTCGCGCAAACTGGCTCTGCGTGTTCAAGCTTGTGCTGCCCAAATCGTCGCGCAGCTTCGCCTGCCGGTCGCGCAGAAATCGCTGGCCGGGCAGGGATGCATTATCCTCACTCGGTGTTTGGCGGAGGCTGCCGAGCTCGTCAACCGCCTGGCCCCCGAGCATCTCACTCTGCTCGAGGATGCTGAGGGTTTGCTCGGTCGAATCCAGTCTGCCGGTTCGATTTTCCTGGGCGGTTACAGTCCTGTCGCAGCGGGGGATTATGCTTCCGGCACCAATCACATTCTGCCCACCAGTGGGGCGGCGCGTTTGCGTGGCGGCTTGAGCGCGGCGGATTTTGTGAAGTGCATCTCGGTTCAGCAAATCACCCGCAAGGGCCTTGCGCGCCTTCGCCCGTCGATTGTGACGCTGGCGCGCGCGGAAGGCCTGAAGGCGCACGCACAGTCCGTGGAAGTGAGGTTCAAGAAGCGATGATTCGCCCCCGCAAGGCGGTGGAACGACTGAAGAAATACCGCCCCCCCATGGAAGGGCGGGCGGGGAAACTGCGCCTGGACTTCAACGAGAACACGGTGGGGTGTGCCCCGGAAGTTGTCCGCGCCTTGCGTCGTGCTCTAACCCCTGAAATGCTCACGCGATACCCGGAGTACGGGGAGAGCCGGCAGACCCTGGCGCGCTATTTCGGAGTCAAGCCGGAAGAGATGCTCCTGACCAACGGCACCGACGACGCGATCAAGGCGATCTGCGACGCCTTTGTTGATCCCGGTGATGTGCTCCTGGCGCCTGCTCCAACCTTCCCGGTTTACGAATTCTTTCACAACGTGGCGGGTGGCGACATCGAGCGGGTTCGCTACGACGAGCACTTCCGACTTCCAGTGGAAAGCATCGTGACCGCGATCCACAAGAAAACCCGCTGGGTACCTCTGGCCAGCCCCAATAACCCCACCGGGACGCAGATTTCCAAGCCTGATCTGCGCACTCTCCTGGAGGCTGCGCCGCACGTCCTGGTGTTAGTCGACGAAGCGTATTACGACTATTCCGGTGAGACGGTTCTGCCCTGGATCAGAAAGTATGAAAACCTTCTCGTGACCAGGACGTTTTCGAAAGCGTTTGGACTGGCGGCGTTACGAATGGGTTTTATGTTCGGCAACCCTGAACTTGTGGAACTAATGCACCGGGCTCAAAGCCCTTTCCAGGTGAATTCGCTGGCCCTGCTGGCAGCGTCGATTGCCATCCAGCATGAAAGGCATGTAAGGAAATACGTGGCGGAAGTTCGCGCTAACCGCGACCTCGTTTATCGCTGGCTCGGGTCTCGGGGGATTCCTTATGTGCGGAGTTCTGCCAATTTCATTTTGACTCGTGTCGGGGAGCGCGCGCCGGAAATCGCCCAGCGCCTCCGCGCGGAGGGGATTTTGGTGCGCGACTGGAGCTACGATCCGCATCTCAAGGGTTACTTGCGGTTCACCATCGGTTCCCATGCGCAGACGCGCCGCTTGCTCGAAGAACTGGAAAGGCAGGAGCATTTGATCGAGACCAGGAACGGGACAAAAGCCTGGCGCAACTTCGTCACCTATTCCCAAACAGGATGGTTCGCATGAGGGCGCGCAGGGCGGGCCTCCGCCGCAAGACCGCAGAGACCGACGTCCGCATCCGGCTGAACCTGGACGGGCGCGGTCGCTACAAGGTTTCCACCGGCATTCGCTTTCTCGATCACATGCTGGAGCTGTTTGCCCGTCATGGCGGATTCGATCTGGAAGTTGAGGCGCGCGGCGACCTGGATGTTGACCAGCACCATACGGTCGAGGATATTGGCATTGTCTTGGGGCAGGTGTTCCGGCAAGCACTGGGGGCGAAAAAAGGCATTAATCGGGCGGGTTACTTCCTGATGCCCATGGATGAAACCCTGGCTATCGCCGCCATCGACCTGAGTGGGCGGCCCTACCTGGTGCTCAACGCGCCGATCAAGGCAAGGTACGTCGGCGACTTGCAGACAGAACTGTTGGAAGACTTCTTCAACGGATTTGCGTCGAGCGCGGGGGCCAGCGTACACCTGAAACTGGCCTATGGGCGTTCGAGCCACCATGCCGTCGAGGCGTTGTTCAAAGCCTTAGCGCGTGCTTTGCGCTATGCCTGTTCGCGCGACCCTCGCCTCAAGGCCCAACTCCCCAGCACCAAAGGACTGCTGTGATCGCGTTACTCAACTACGGCGCCGGCAATGTTGGCTCGGTGCTGAAGGCCGTTGAGCACCTCGGACACTCAGCCGAGGTGATGCACAGGCCGGAGTCGCTCCGCTCCGCCGCGAAGATCATTTTTCCCGGTCAAGGTCACTTCGGCACGATGATGAGAGCCCTCGAGGAGCGCCGGCTTCTGAAGCCTCTTCGCGACTTGCTGGCCGGCGGCACGCCGTTCCTGGGGATCTGTTTGGGTCTCCAGGCGCTCTACGAAGCCAGTGACGAAGCGCCGGAGGTTCCCGGGCTCGCATTGCTCCCCGGCCACGTGACTCGATTCGAAGGAGTCTTCAAAGTTCCACATGTGGGCTGGAGCCAACTGGAGATTCGCAGCCGCAGCGGGCTCTTCAGAGGGGTTGCGGACGGCAGTTTCGTTTATTACTGTCACTCTTACTACGGACCAGCTACCAAAGAAAGTTCGGCAGTAACTCACTATGGGCAGACTTTCGCAGCGGGCCTGGAGATGAAGAACATCTGGGCGGTGCAGTTTCACCCGGAAAAGTCGGGAGAAATTGGGCTGAAAGTGTTGGGGAATTTCTTGAGCCTGTGAAACGCCTGTCCGTTGTCCGTGGTCAGTGGTCCGTTGCAGAAAAGGACAACGGACCACTGACCACTGACCACTGACAACTGAGAACTGACGACTGACAACTTCCTATGTTTGCAAAACGCATCATTCCATGCCTGGATTGCAAGAACGGCCGAGTGGTCAAAGGCATCAAGTTTGTGAATCTAAGAGATGCCGGAGACCCGGGTGAACTGGCCGAGGCGTATAACCGCGAGGGCGCGGACGAACTGGTCATGCTGGACATATCGGCTTCCCGCGAGGGACGCGCTACGCTGATGGATACCGTACACCGGGTGGCGCGCAGGCTCTTCATACCGCTGACGGTGGGCGGGGGCGTGAGGACCCTGGAGGATGCGCAACGATTGCTCTCCGCCGGGGCCGATAAGGTGGCCGTGAATACGGCTGCGGTTGAATCTCCCGAAGTGTTGAGCCAGATTGCGGAGCACTTTGGGCGGCAAGTACTCGTTGTGGCTATCGACGCGCGCCGGCGAGTGGCGACGGGCGACCAGGAAAGTGCGCCCCTGGAGGGTGGGGCCAGGGCCGCTCCACACTGGAGAGTATTGACTTACGGCGGCACGAAGCAAACCGAACTGGGCGCCGTGGAATGGGCTCGGGAAGTTGAATCACGCGGCGCTGGTGAAATCCTTCTGACTTCCATGGATGCGGACGGCACGCAGGCAGGCTTCGATTGTGAGCTGACGAAGACCATTGCCGAGGCCCTCCATATTCCTGTTATCGCTTCGGGCGGCGCCGGGGGGCCCGAACATTTTGCGGAAGTCTTCCTGAAAGGCCATGCGGATGCCGCCTTGGCGGCCTCGATTTTCCATTTCGAAACATATACGATGCGCAGCCTCAAGGAGTACTTGCAGTCACAAGGCGTGCCCGTGCGTTTATAAGGAAGGCAAAGGGCAAAAGGCAAATGGCAAAGGTCGAAAGTAAAAAGTCCAAACCAGTGTAGGGTTGTTTCACTTTTGCAGGATGCCGAAAAACCATTATGGAACGTTGTCATTCCGATCCCGCAGTCGCGGGAGAGGAATCTCGCTTTGGAAGCAAACGGTTAACGAGATTCCTCGCTCCGGTGGGAATAACAGGCCAGAGCGTACTTCGGTATCCCATTAGACTTCAACCGTTATCTTTAGCCTTTAACCTTTAGCCTTTAACCTTTCGACTTTCCCTTCGGCTGGATACGCAATGATAATTCCCTGCATCGACTTAATGGGTGGCAAGGTGGTTCAACTCGTCCAGGGGCGGGAGAAGTTCCTGGAGTTGCCGGACCCGCTGGCGGTGCTCGAGAAATTTGCCGCCTATCCCCAAATTCAGGTCATCGACCTTGATGGAGCGCTGGGCCGAGGAGACCACAGCGATATTATCCGTCAACTCTGCCAGCGAAAACCCTGCCGCGTCGGGGGAGGAATCCGCACGGTGGAAAAAGCAGTCCAAACGGTGCAGGGCGGCGCGCACAAGGTGATCGTGGGCAGCAGCGCGTTTACGCCCTGCGGCATCAACGCCGAGTTCCTCCGATCTCTCCTTGCCGTCGTCCCTCGCGAGAAGCTCATGGTGGCGGTTGACTGCCTGGGTGACCGCGTGGCCATTCGGGGCTGGCGGGAAACCTTGCCGCTCACTTCGGCGCAGGCGCTGGCGCAGCTCGATCCTTACTGCTCGGAGTTCCTCTGCACCTACATTGACGCGGAAGGTCAACTTCAGGGGACGAATCTGGCGTGGTTTAGAAGCTTGCGCTCCGTGACGCAGTTACCCATCACCGCCGCAGGTGGCATCACCACCGATGCAGAAATGAATGCCCTGGAAGAGATGGGGATGAATGCCGCGCTGGGGATGGCCATTTATCAAAAGGTCTTCCCCGAATTGTTCAAAAGCAGCCGGTAGCGCAGACCTGTTTCTTAGGTCTGCGGCTTTTCAGACCGTATAGAAACGGCGGCCACCCGTCAGCTGACGGGCGACCTGCCGGCAATTTCTCTAGCCCTGGGCCCGTGGGCAAGACCGAACGTCACCAGGCCAAAAGCCGCAAGAAAACGGGTCTGCGCTTGCTTACTCCAGCTATTTCCTCTCCCCGCGGGCAACTCTGAACTCTTGCTCGAGGATCTCCTTGACTTCCGCGCTCCAGGGCGCAACGACGAACGTGCCCTGCTCAAGCAGGAAGTCGATCCGATAGGTCTTCGCCGCCGGAGGGGCAAAATCTCCCGCGCACACGCCCATCTTTCCCCTGTGCTCTTCCCGGATGACCTTCGTCGTAATGCTCAGGTTGGGCGTGCCGTCATGATTCAAGTCACGTAGCTCGAATCGCGGGATGGACCCGACGATGGCGGTGGGACCGCAAGCCCCCCAGGTGCTGGTGACCGCGAATAGGTCGATCTCGCGCCAGCCCGCGGAGCCTTGAAATTCGAAAGAGAAAATCCACTCCTCCGCTTCGTCGGCGTGACCCATGAATCCCTTGCAGACCAGAATGTCCCGGCCGCTCGGCAGGCGGGCGACCTTGCACTGAGAGGTTTCAGTGCGCGCGTAGTCCAGCATTTGCCATCTGCCAGCTGTTTTTCGATAGAGCACGCTCCCCTGGAAGTCCGCCGTGGTGGCGTGGTCCTCGCAGCCCAAAAAGTCGCCGACGGCTTCCTGGGCGCCAGGCGCCGAGAAGCTGCCGTAAACGACCGTGTGGAGATCGAAATAGCCCTTCCATAGTCGGGCAGAAGCCCCCCGTGTGGTGAAGCGCGGACACGGGCTGCAGGCTTGGTACGTGATCGGCCCGAGGTGGTCAGCTCGGACTCCGTTGGGACAAATGGCCTTGAGTAGTTCCCGTGCCTCTTCATATGTTGGAGGGTGTGAAACCCTGGTCGGACTCTGGCCGGCTGCGAACGCGGCGACCGCCAAAATCCACGCAACCGCAAATGTGATTCCCAACGCCGGCCTCATGGCAGTATAGAGGCGCGGAGCCGCAGCTTCGCGCTCCACCCTTCTGTGGGTATAGCTTACCATTTCCATCAGCAGTCTGCCTATCGGCCATTGCCTCCCGGAGCGGTGCAGCCGCTAGCAGGTGGCGCAAACCTGTTTTTTAGGTCTGCGGCTTTTCAGATCGTACAGAAACGGCGGCCACCCGTCAGCTGACGGGCGACCTGCCGGCAATTTCTCTAGCCCTGCGCCTGTAGGCAAGACCGAACGTCGCCAGGCCAGAAGCGAGGTAGCGCAGACCCGCTCCTCAAGGTCTGCGGCTTGTCCCTAGGGGCCGGCAAGAAGCTCAGGGGGACTTACAAGACGGGTCCGCGCTAGACTTGCCAACAAGACCATGCACCGTACGACATTCCGCGCCGCCCCTGATGCCGAGGAATTGCTGGAACGGCGCAATTGCATGGTATCATGTACGTGGAATGAGTTTCGAGTTTGAGTGGGAGCGCAAGAAGGCCGAGGCCAATCATGCCAGCCACGGGGTTGATTTTGTAGAGGCGCTGACGGTCTTTCGTGACCCACTCGCTCGAGTTTTCGTGGATGAAGAGCATTCTGGAGATGAGCGCCGCGAGATTATCATTGGACACTCAGCGCAGCAGCGTCTGATTCTGGTCTGTTTCACCGTTCGCGGATCAAGAATTCGAATCATCAGCGCCCGCAAAGCAACACGCCTTGAGCGTAAAGACTATGAAGAAAACGTCCCCTAAGAAACGTCAGAGCGTACGCAACACCATGCGGAAGGAGTATCGGTTCGACTACAGCCGAGCCAAGCCGAATCGCTTTGCCGAGAGGATGTCGGAAGGTGTAGTAGCCGTGGTTCTCGAACCGGACGTGGCGGCGGTGTTCAAGTCGTCGAAGACTGTCAATGCCCTCTTGCGTTCCGTAATCGCTGCGATGCCAGAGTCCCAGCAACAACTGGGCTAACCCGCGGCTCAAGCTCAGCCGGGCGTTCTCCAACCAACCCGGACTTAAGAATCAGGTCCCGGCTGCCCTTTGCTTACTGCCTACTCTCTGACCCCTGAAACCCGCAGCTTGGTCCTCAGCAGTTAATGCTTGACAAATTCCAATTTGTGAGCTAGCGTACTAGCGTATGATTACGGCGTGGAACGGCCACAGGAACTACCTCCACCTCAGCGCCTTTGCCCATCCTGGCGACGAACATCCCCCGCACTCGAGGAAAGTGATTTGTTGGCGGGCTTCTTCTGTCAACCGTCAACTTTTGACGGTGAGCCGCACTTCGGAGAGAATTCTTTTTTGAACGAACGATGCGCGAATGTTATTGAAAACAAAGGACCGCTGTGGAAAACTTGGGGGCAAAGCCGGAATGTGCATGAAAACAAAGGCACTTAGCCCTCAGAGGCGGGAATGTTGTTGAAAAGACAAGAGGTTAAGGCTCGCCCGAGGGAGCGGGGATGACGACAATAGACAATTTGTCGAGGCCACCGCGCGTGAGTGCTGTCATGCTGAGCCCGCTTTGCGGGAGAAGCATCCCTGCGGTTTGTCGCTGGATGCTGAGCGCAAAAGACAACTGCAGAGATCCTTCGCCCGCCGGAAAGCACGGCGGGCTCAGGATGACAGACGACTCCAACTTCGGAATTCAGGTTCAATCCACATAAAGGCGGGGCACGCGTTTGCCAATCAAGCACAAAACCTCATAGGGGACGGTGTCGAGCATCTGCGCGATGTCGAGCGCGGTAATCGAGGCCTCCTCCGACCGGCCCATGAGCATGACTTCGTCTCCGATGTTGACACCGGGAATGTCCGTCACATCCAGAAGCGAGAGGTCCATACTGATGCTACCGACGAGCCGCGCAAGTCTGCCGCGTACGATGGCATGACCCCGATTCGAGAGCGCCCGGTTGAGGCCGTCCGCGTATCCCACCGGAACTGTGGCGATGCGGGAGGGACGCCGGGTATGGAATGCCTCCCCATAACCAAGCGGCGTCTCGCTGGGAACGTCCTTCAGGTACACGACGCAGGATTTGAAGGTGAGTACAGGTTCGAACTCCGGGAGGTCCGGAAGGTCTTTGCCCGGTGGGACAACGAGCGGAATGCAGCACCCGTAGAGCAAGCCTCCGATGCGAACCATGTTTTCAGGAAACTCGCGGCGTCCGAGCAACGCGCCACTGTTTGAAACATGAGTCCACGCGGGTTCAATTCCGGCCGAACTCAGTTGGGCAAGTGCAGCCCTGAACCGCTCACACTGCTCTTCCGTTTGGGTAGCAAGCAGATCCTCGGCGGAAGCAAGGTGTGTGAAGAGGCCGGTTAAACGCACGCCTTTGAGCGTCTGGTAATGCTCCAGGAACGCCGCCAGGCGGTCCGGCGGCACCCCCAGACGCCCCAGTCCGGTGTCCACTTTGAGATGGAACTCGATGGGGCGACGGTAGCGTCGAGCGCACTCGGCGTAGGTGTCAAGCCGGGCAGTGGAGGAAAGCGAAGGCGTGAGCTGAAACTTGATGAGGTCCGCAGGGTCGCTCATGTAGAGGCCGCCCAGCAGCAGTAGGGGCTGCGTGATCCCTGCGGCTCTCAATTCGAGGGCTTCTTCGACGCTCGCCACTCCGAACCAATCCGCGCCGCAGCCGGCCAGACAATTCGCCACGGCCACGGCTCCGTGACCGTAGGCGTCCGCCTTGATGACGGCCATCATTTTGCGCCGGCCGGCAAGTCGCCGGACTCGCTCATAATTCCGGCGCAGTTTTGAAAGAGAGATCTCGACCCAGGTGGGGCGCAGTAGTTTGTTAATTGGAACATTCACCGGTTTCTCAGGGTTGTTGGGCGTGAGGTTTGGCAGGATGCTGAAAAACGTTTGTGAACGTTGTCATTCCGACCCAGAGCGGAGCGAAGGGGAGGAATCTCGCTCTGGAAGCAACGCACTTGCGAGATTCCTCTCCCGCGACTGCGGGATCGGAATGACATCCTAGACGGGTTTTTCAGCATCCTGTCCGAAAAACGGGCGCACTGGCCGTTTGCGTCCCGCGTCCGCGCGATTGCCTCATTCCTCCGATGATTTCTGACCGCGAGCCATATTCTCAAACTTCGCGTAGGGTCTCATGAAGACGACCGGGATATCGCCGGTCGGGCCATTGCGCTGCTTGCCGATAATCAATTTCATCTCGACCCCGCGCCGGTCCACCTCGCCTTCCGCTTCGCTTTCTTGAGCCGCCTTTCGCTCTCGGAAAATGAAGATAACCACGTCGGCGTCCTGCTCGATCGATCCGGATTCACGCAGATCAGATAGCTGAGGTCGCTGGCCAAGTCGCTGCTCGGGGGCGCGGCTCAATTGTGAAAGCGCAAGGACCGGGACCTTTAACTCCTTGGCGATACTCTTCAAGCCGCGCGAAATGTAACTGACCTCCTGCGTGCGGTTCTCAAAGCGCCCCTGACCGGAGACGAGCTGAAGGTAATCCACGATCATCAGGTCCAACCCCTTTTCCATCTTCAGGCGCCGCGCTCGGGCGCGAATCTGCATGATGCTCAGGGCAGGAGTGTCTTCGATCAAGAGTGGAGCGTCCCCGAGTCGGCCCAAAGCGCGGGTCAGCTTGTTCCAATCTTCGCGGCTCGAGAATCCGCTGCGAAGCTTGTGGCTGTCGGTTTCGGCTTCGGAGCACAAGAGACGGATGACTAACGACTCCTTGCTCATTTCGAGAGAGAAGAGCCCAACCGTTTTATGGTGCTTGATCGCGGCGTGGGAGGCGATGTTGAGGGCCAAGGCGGTCTTGCCCAGGGAAGGCCGCGCGGCCACCACCACCAGTTCTCCGGGTTGGAGTCCTGAGGTCATGTTATCGAGGTCTACGAACCCGGTTTCAATGCCCGTGACGCGCTGGCCGCGGTCGAGGAGATCGTCGATCGTCCCGAAACTCGACTTCACAATGTCACGAATGTTGGTGAATCCGGATTGGACTTTCTGCTCGGCGATGTCGAAGACCTGGCTTTGAGCCAAATCGATCAGCGTGTCGGGGTCATCCGTTCCCTCCAGACAGCGTGAAATAACGTTGTTCGACGCATTGATAAGGCGTCGAATAAGCGACTTCTCTTTGACGATGCGGGAGTACTCCGAAACGGCCACGGAGGTTCCAATCGGCACGCCATCCGTGAGGGCAGCGAGGTAAGCGGCCCCGCCCGCCTTCTCGGTCTGCCCGTCCTTGGAGAGTTCCTCGGAGAGCGTGACGAGATCGATGGTGCGGTTCTTCTCCGAGATGCCGACCATTTTTTCGAAGGTAATGCGGTGGGCTTCCGAAAAGAAATCATCCCTTCCGACCACCTCCAGAGCCATGTTAAGGGCCGAATTATCCAGGAGAATGGAACCGAGCAGGGCTCGCTCGGCTTCCAAATTGTGAGGAACAGCTCGGTCACTGGCCGTAGTGCTTAGCATGGAATGAAAAGTGTCTCTGGAATGTCAGATAACCATTCCAAAGGGATTATACCAATTGGGAGAATGTCCAGAGGAGATTTTTGCCCGGCCCTCTTCGACCCGTGGGGGTTGGTGACAAGGTCGGCTCGCCGAGTCCAAGCCGCCTGGCGTCGCACGCCAGGGCGGTTACTCGGCCGACGGCTTTTCTTCCGTGGCAGGAGATTGCGGTTGGGCCTGGGCCTGAGGCTGGGCCTCTGTCTCCGCTTCGCCTTCCACCCTCACTTTGATGAAGGCCGTCACTTCCCTGTGCAGTTTTATCGGCACCTCGTATTCACCCAGAACCTTCAGGGGTGAATCGAGAGCGATCTTCCGCCTGTCGATGTTGTACCCTTGGGCCGCCATTTTCTCGGCAATGTCGATGGCCGTGACAGAACCGAAGAGCGTTCCTTTTTCTCCGGATTTTCGAGTCAGGGTTACGCTGACCCCCTGGAGCAGCTTTGCCAGGTCCTCGGCGTCGCCCTTTTCTTTTGCCTCCAGCTTCAGAAACCGGACGCGTTGCTGCTCCATCCGCTTACGGTTCTGAAGCGTAGCGGCGACTGCCAGATTCTTGGGCAGAAGATAGTTGCGCCCGTACCCGTCAGCCACTTTCACCACTTGCCCTCTTGATCCAAGCTTTTCAATATTCTCAAGCAGAATTACTTCCATCGTTAAACTCCCTTCGCCCAGGGGCTAGCCCCTAGTCCCCAGCCCCCGCCGAGTTGCTAGGCGCCGGTAGAAAACGGCAACAACGCAATGTTCCGTGCACGTTTGATCGCCAGGCTCAAAGATCGTTGGTGGGTTGAGCATGTTCCGGTCAGGCGGCGAGGGAGTATCTTGCCCCGCTCGGAAATGAACCCTCCCACCAAGCGGGCGTCCTTGTAATCGATGACGTCAATCTTTTCCTCGCAGAACTTGCAAACCTTTCGCCGGCGGAAGAACTGCTTCTTGGGACCTGAAGGCCCACCCTCCCGCCTTGATTGCGGGCGCTCCGACTCTCCAGAATTGGTTCTCGGCACTGCCATATTGATCTACTCCTTCATCCTTGGGGTGCTTCCGCTGCCGGCTGTGGAGCCGGCGCCACGGCGGGCTTGGAGCGGCGCTTCTTAGACTCCTGCTTTGCCCGGAGAGCTTTGAACTTCTCGGCGCGCTCCAAGTCTTCGTCAATCCGCACGCTCAGATATTTGATCACCGTGTCCATAACCTTCAAGCGGCGTTCAAACTCTTTGACGGTATCACCAGAACCCTGCAACCGGAAGAGAACATAAAATCCCTCACGTTGCTTCTGGACCCGATAAGCAAGCCGGCGGCGGCCTAGCTTTTCCACTTTTTCGAGCTTGCCGCCCGTGCCCGCAACCACACCTTCCATTTGCGCGATCAGCTTGTCAACGTCTTCTTCGGTGACGTCAGGCCGGACGATAAAAATGATCTCGTAATTACGCATGGAACCTCACGATGGTTGGCTTGGAACCCGCCGGTTAAAGCGGTTCATCGCCTTTTGCGAACCTTCTCTAAGAATAACGTGCACAGCTTCACAGGCTTGGTCGAGCATTTCAGCTACGGTTTCCAGGTCGGCCTCACGGAATCGGCCGAGGAGGTACGAAACCATATCCTGGATCGGCTGATCGGGTCTGACGCCCATTCGGACGCGAACGAAATCGCCCGAATCGAGTGCGCCGATAACGGACTTCATTCCTTTGTGGCCGCCCGCGCTGCCTCGGGGCCGAATGCGCAAGCTGCCCAGAGGAAGATCCGCGTCATCCACTAGCACGATCAAATCGCTTACGTCCAGCCGGTACTTCTCAGCCAGCCTGGCCACGGCCATCCCGCTCAAATTCATGTACGTCTGGGGCTTAGCCAGCAGAACATCCAAACCATCTATCCGCGTGGAAGCCGTCAACGCCTGAGCTTCGTGATGGGCCAATTTCAAACCACATTCGGCGGCGAGGCGGTCCACGGCCATAAAACCCAGGTTGTGGGGTGTCAGGTAGTACTCGTAGCCGGGGTTTCCTAAACCCGCGATCAGTCTCATTTCGAAAAGCGACACTCGAAAATCGAAACTCGAAACTCGAAAAATCGGAAGGCATTTTCGAATTTCGCTTTTCGAATTCCAGTTTCGATTTTCCAGTTTCGAAACGCTTAGCTTTCCTTCTTGCCTTCCTTCTTGGCTTCCGGCGCTCCCGCTTCGGCTTCTTCTCCCTCTGCCTTGCCCTTGCGGATAACCTCGGGTTCGCCTGGCGCCGCCACTGCTTCTTCGGCAGCGGGCTTCACCTCTTCTTCCGCTCTCAACTCGGCCACATGAGCGACCACGCGTGTGGGATCCGTCAGGATCTTGACCTTTGGACCCGCCGGCAGGTCTGAAACGCGAAAGTTCTTGCCGAGCTCGAGCCCGCTCACGTCGGCGACAAAACGCTCCGGAATATCGTCGGGGAGGCATTCCACTTCCACTTCCCGTAGCACAAACTCGAAGATTCCGCCTTGGACCTTTACACCCACCGGCTCGCCACTCACATGAATCGGGACCTGAAGTTTCAGTTTCATATCGCGCGCGATTCGGACCAGGTCAACGTGGAGAAGATCGCCGCGGATGGGCTCGGTTTGCCAGTCCCGGATCATGACGCGAGCCGGAGCCTTCCCCCGAATCTCCAGAGTGAAGATGGCGTTGTGGCCGGACTCTGAGTGGAGAATCTGCAAAATCTCTTTGGGATCCACCGCCACGGGAATCGCGGGCCCTCCGCCCCCATAAACCACGGCCGGGATCCGACCCGCACGCCGCATGCGCCGTGCAGCGTTCTTCCCGAATTCTTCGCGCGCCTCGACTTCAACAGCTAGAACCTGGCTCATGACTTTCTGCTCCTCAATTCCAATGCGCCCCGCGATCCGCAGGCGCGGGCTCTCCACCGCTTCAGATAAAGAGTTTGCTGACCGAAGTTTCCTCGTGAATCGAGCGAATAGCTTCCGCCAGCAACTTGCCCACGCTCAGCACCTTGATTCTTCCGCACTGCTCCGCCGCCGGCGAGAGCGGAATGGAGTTTGTCGTCACTACCTGCTCGAGGGGCGCCGCGCAAATCCGCTCGATGGCGTTTTCAGCAAACACGCCATGCGAACAACACGCGTAGACCTTGGCGGCGCCCTTCTCGCTCAGCGCCTGGGCGCTTTTCGCCAGAGTGCCGGCAGTATCAACCATGTCATCGACCAGTAAACACGTTTTGGCTTCAACCTCGCCGACCACGTTGAACATTTCCACCACGTTGGCATCTTCGCGGCGCTTGTCAATGATCGCCAGAGGCGCATTGAGCCGTTTCGCAAAGGCTCTCGCTCTTTCCACCCCTCCCGTGTCCGGGGAAACAACTACGGGGTCCTTCAGCTTCAGCCGCCGGAAATAACGCACCGTCACCGGCGTAGCGTAGAGGTGGTCCACGGGAATATTGAAGAAGCCCTGGATCTGGCCGGCGTGCAGGTCGAGTGCCAACACACGATTCGTGCCCGCCGAAGTCAACAAGTCGGCAACCAGTTTCGAGGAAATGGGCACACGCGGGCGGTCCTTGCGATCCTGTCGAGCGTAGCCGTAATAGGGGATTACGGCGGTAATCCGCTCCGCCGAGGCGCGTCGCAGGGCATCAAGCATAACCAGCAGTTCCATCAGGTTGTCGTTAACAGGGTTGCAGGTGGGCTGGATGACAAAGACGTCAGCCCCGCGGACATTCTCGAGGATCTGGAGGCGAACCTCTCCGTCAGGAAACCGTCCCACGTAAGCTTTCCCCAACGGCACCTTGAGTTGTGCGCATATCTCCCCGGCCAGAGCTGGATGAGCATTCCCAGTGAAGACCTTTAATTTGTGCTGAACCGGGTCCATCGTTCTCCTATCCTCACCACTGCCATGAGGGTCGTGCAAGATCGCAATATGGCTGGGAGGCCTGGATTCGAACCAGGGTTCCATGCTCCAAAGGCATGTGTCCTACCACTGGACGACCTCCCAAGAACCGTGAGTCGAGACAGGCAAAAAAGTTAGCACTCCTGAAGACGTTTTGCTCGTCACCTCTCACCGGAAGCACAGAAGTCGCCGGTAATCAGCTCGTGACAACGTGCGTGACCCGAATTTGAGCCACCCTTTGGGGATTAGCTTAGATGCGTGGAGCAACTGACGGGTAGATTCAAAAACTGAGTAGACAGCAGAACCACTCCCCGTCAAGGAGGCAATCTCGGCTCCGGCCCGGATGAGATGCCGCTTCAGCCGCGCCAACTCAGGCCACTTTGCGAAAACGACACGCTCGAAGTCGTTTTCGGCCGGTCCCCAATTCATCAAGGGAAATTGTGGCCACGCACCGACATTGTCAATGCTACGGACTTTGTCTTTGCTTGTCAACCGCAAACCCGCTTCCCGGTAAGCCTCTGCGGTGGAGATGGGAAACCCAGGAAAAACCACCAGGCACTTACGAGGAGGAAGATCGGGAAGCGGATAAACCTCCTCCCCGCGCCCGCACCCGAGAACCCTGCCGCCCAGCAGAAAGAGCGGGACGTCTGACCCCAATTGGGCCGCCAGGGAGAATCGAAGGCGCGGCGGCAACTTCTCACCGGTCAGCCGCTCCAGTCCCTCCAGCGTCGCCGCCGCATCGCTGCTGGCTCCGCCTAGGCCGCTTCCAGCGGGAATCATCTTCTCCAGCCGCACGCGCACTCCCCCTCGAAAGCCGCGCGCACGCCGCCAGAGATCGCAGGCACGATACACGAGGTTTTCCCCCCCTGAGGGTATCTCCGGATTATCGCACTCGAAGCGAATTCCTTGTCCGGCCTTGCGGAGCGAAATCTCCAGCCGGTCATGAAGCGCAATAGTCTGATAAATGGTGCGGATCTCGTGATAGCCGTCGGGGCGCTCGGCCAGAATCCTAAGCCCCAGGTTGATCTTCGCGAACGCACGGAGACGAATGGACTTTTCCAAAGTGCAAATCACTCCACGCGAGCCTTCTCCAAGGTCCGCTGTGGTTCCTTGAGTCCCTGGGTCTCTGGATGGCCAGAGGCGGGAAGAGCAGATTTAACAGTTTATTGAAAGACCTGTTCGCGCACGCCGGTCCACTTCTATTTCTGGACAGAACGTTGCTTCGCGAGGCGGAGCTTCAGTTCTTCGAGCTCCCTCTGCAGCTTGGCCGCCTGGTCGGCATCGAAGTCATTCGATACCGCCTGGGGCCAATCCTTGAGGGCGCGTTCCCATTCCTGTTCGGCCAGGGTTTCTTTACCCATCCGCAGGTAAAGGCGACCAAGATGTTCATGGATGGTCGGATCGTCGGACATTAACCGCGCGGCCTTTTCCAGAGGCGGCTCGGCGAGGTCGCAGCGATTCATCTTATAGTATGCCCAGCCCAGGCTATCCAGATAAGCTCCGTTGTTCGGTTCCAGTTCCAAAGCCTTCTGGATGTACTTAACGGACTCCTCCAAGCGCACTCCCCGGTCCGCGAGCATGTAGCCGAGATAATTCGCCGCCGAAGCATTTAACGGATCGGCCGCAAGGACTTTCTTAAATTGCTCTTCGGCCAGGTCGTATTTCTTCTGACGTTCATAAATGGACCCGAGCATGAAGCGTGAGTACCCTTCCTCCTCGGCCTTTGAGCTGTACCCCAGCGCCTTGTTGGCGGCCTGTTCCGCCTCGGCGAACTGCTTTGCCTGAGAGTACACTTGCGCGATGGAGAGGTAAAGTTCCCGGTCAGCAGGCGTATTATTCATGAGCGCCTGAAGCTGGCTTACGGCTTCGCCAACCCGCCCCAATTCGCCCACCACGTAGGCGCGGAGAATGCGCAGCGACCGCTCCTCCGGAAATTTCTGCACCGCCGAATTCACTTCATCCAGGGCCTTCGGCAGTTGGTGAGTCAGGCGCATCGTGTCCACAGTAAGCTCTTCACCACGTGGCGCCTGCGCTTTGCCGAGCGCCACAATCTGCTGGAAAGCTTGCAAGGCGGGCGGGTATTTCCGCTGCGCGCGGTAAATCAAACCCAGCCGCTCGAGGAAGAGGGCGCGATTGTTCGCCTCGGCAGGAGTGTATTGATTCTCTGCCTGCTCCGAACTCTTGACGAGTCCCTGCAAAAGCTCGATGGCTTTGTCCTGGTTGCCGGCCGCATCCTCAAGCAACGCCTGCTCGTACTGGATTTTCATGTTGTACTGGATCTTCGTGTCATCCGGCTGCGGCAACGTCCTGGCGCGCTCGAGCTCCTTTCGGGCTTGGTCGAACCGCCCTTCCTGTCGATCGAGTTGTGCCAGCCGCAGATAGGTTGACCCGTCATCAGGATCAGCTTTCAGAATCTTCTCAAACTCCGTCCGCGCGGCCGGAGTGTTTCCCATGTCCATCAAGGCGTCCGCGTAAGCCCGGCGAAGTTCCTGATTCTCGGGGTCTTTCGCCAAAGCCTTTTCGTAGGTGGCCACGGCAGATTCAAAGTCGTGCATCTGGCTGTAGGCGTAGCCCAGCATTCCGAGCAGCGACGGATCCAAATCAGCCTCGGGGATCTTCTTGAGCAGTTCCACCGCCCCCGCGTAGTCGCCTTGCTCGAAGTAAAGCTGCGCCAGACTGGTCAGGCCGCCTTTCGAATCAGGGTCCACATTCAGGACCTTCTTGAAGGCCTCCTCGGCCTTCTGCTCCTGGTTGTCCAATTTATATAGGCGTCCGAGAACCTGCCACGAATCCGTATCTTTGGGTTCCAGTCGGGTAAGGGCCTCCATGTGTTCGATGGCTTTGCGGAGGTTTTCCTTGTTGGTCTTTTCGGTCTGGCTATCACCTAGCATGTGCCAGTAAACCCGGGCCAGTAGCCGGTGGGCATCGGGGTAGTTGGGGTCGGACTTCAAAACGTCTTCCGCTTCATGAATCGCGTCACCGACGCGGGAAACCCGCCAGTAGAGCTCGGCCAGCTCAACCCGCAAGAATAATGATTCGGGGTCGGCCGTGATGGCCTGTTTGTACTCGGAAACAGCCTTGTCAATATAGTCGGTGCGGTTGTACACACCAGCCAGTTCCTTGTACCGCCTCGCCAGCATGAAGTGGTAATAGGCTTGGGCATGGTCCGCGACTGCCGGCCCCGCCTCTCCAGACGGTTTGGCCGCGCCCGATGGGCCGGAACCCTGGGCCGCAAGAAGAGCCATGGCCCCCGCCAAGAAAACGCCGACTCCAACCCCAAGTCTCTTGCTAAGTTTACGCATAGTCCCTTTCTGCCCCGCTTAGTCTCCCAACATTAGATGCAAAATTATCGCATAGGGGTACCGAAGTGTCAAAGATAGGGATCAGGGTCGCGTCAAAGTCGCGGAAAAAGCGGCTCTGCCGCCTGCTGTGCGGAAAGCCTCTGGCTTTCCGGCGCACACAGCCTCCCTTCTTCCCCTCGGCTCGGCTGGAAGGCTCAGCCTTCCAGCCGAGCCGAGGGGGTTAGTGAGGGCGGAGGCCCTCGGAAAGGCGCAGCCTTTCCGCACAGCAGGCGGCAGAGCCGCTTTGGGATGTCACCTTTCGGGGACTTTGACGCGACCCTGGATAGGGATTGTGCCCGTACTCCGAGCACCTAACCAAGCACCTAACGAACGCTTGACAGCCACCCAGGGCGGTGCTAGTTTGCTTGTTTGTAATTGTTCTTTGAGAAATTTGGTTCCCGTGGTGCCCCGGCTGATCCGGGGAAAAAGGGAAGGCCGTGAAAATCGGCTGCGGTCCCGCCACTGTGATCGGCGAGCCAGATCCTCGCAGTCCGTCAACCGACGGACAGCCACTTTTCTGCCGCGGCGGAAAGGGAAGGCCGAGGAGGAGGCGATGACCCGAGAGCCAGGAAACCTGCCTGGGAACTACGACTCAGCCTAACTCTTCGACGGAAAGAGTCCTGAGGAAGACTTCAGAGCCTTCCGATTCCGGAACGAGGAATTGGGAGGCTTTATTTTTTTGCCTTCTCTCCGGACTTCTTCCGTTCTTACCCCTGCCGCCAGAGCGGGAGATAAGGAGTACGACGTGGGAAAGACAGGATTCAGGATTCAGGATTCAGAAGTCAGGAGTCAGAAGTCGGAAGAAAGGATTCGGGATTCAGGATTCAGGATTCAGGAACGAGAAGAAGTCCTTGCAATAATTTCTGCGCCTCCGGTCACACCTACTTGGCTGACACGTGCGCTCGCCATCCTTCTGGGACTTCTTTCAATTCCTTTCGTCAGCGGGGCGGCACACGGCGCCACGATTAAAGGAACAGTCTATGACCCTAGCGGTCGCGCTGTACCCAATGTGCGCGTCAGCCTCCTCCAGTCGCTTACCGCGCTTGATGAGCGCCAGACGGATGCAAAAGGGGAATGCCAGTTTGAAGGACTTGCCAAGGGAACTTATCGGCTGGTGGCCAATGCACCTGGGTTTTCCGCCTCGACGGCGGACGTGGAGGTTGGCGAGGATCAGACTCGAAGCGTGGATTTGCATCTGGCGCTAAGCGCCGTCCAGCAGCAAGTTGTGGTTTCGGCGTCTCTTGAAGGCGCGCTAGCGCCCCAACTTGGCTCTTCAGTGTCTACCGTTTCCGAACAAGAAATCGACGACCGTGGCGCGCAAAGCGTCACTGATGTGCTGCGCGGGGTTCCTGGGATTGCTTTGGACGACAGCGGCCGGCGCGGGGGCGTCACCGGGGTTTTCATTCGGGGAGGGGACTCCAACTACAACTTGGTGATGGTTGATGGCATTCAATTGAACGAGTTTGGCGGCGACTTTGACTTTGCCCCCTTGCCCGCAGACGGCGTGGACCATGTCGAGGTCACGCGTGGTCCGGAAAGCGCGTTGTTCGGTTCGAATGCCGTTACCGGGGTCGTTAACATTGTGACCCGACGGGGTGAGGGTCCGCCGCATTTCGAAGTGCAGGCGGAAGGGGGAAGTTTGACTAACGGTCGCTTCCTGACAGGCGGGAGCGGATTGACCCACGATCTGAGTTGGGCTTATGACCTCACCCGTCGCTTCCTGACAGGCGGGAGCGGACTGACCCACGGTCTGAGCTGGGCTTATGACCTCTCGCGGCTCGATTCGGGCGGGACCGTCCAGAATGACCGCTACAGAAACCAGAGCGCGATCCTGAGCCTCGGCTACCGGCGCAGCGAGCGGAGACAGGTTGATTTTCACTTCTTTGGCAACGCCAACGATGCGGGGGACCCCGGTCCCTATGGCTCGGACCCCGACGGCCTTTTCACCGGCATCGATACCTACTCGCGCAACAAACAGAACCTTTTCGGCTACCAGGGTAGCTACACGGAGCAGGTTTCCTCCCGCTTCCGGCAAGTGGTGACCGGCAGCGTGGCGACGAACGACTACTACTTCCGTTCGCCCTACGGCGACTCGTTCTCAAATAACCTTCGCGGCGTACTGGATACGCGGAGTGAGGTGGCAGTCTCCAACAAGGATTTTCTCGTGGCGGGCTTTGAATACAACCGCGAGCAGTTCAAGAACACTTATGTGGACGACGCGAACAGCAACCCGTTCCTGCTGCCTCGCACCAGCCTGGCGTATTTTGTGGAAGACCGCTGGAGCCCCTCGGCCCGGCTGTTCGTGATGGCGGGCCTGCGACTGGACGACTTGAGCACGCACTCCCTCCCCGCCGGCGATGACGGAGCGCGCCCGTTCATCCCCGCCAGCTCCATCACCAAACTGAACCCGCGAGTGTCCGCAGCGTACATGGCTCGCAAATCTGATTCCGCATCCTGGCTCGGCATGACGCGACTGCACGGGAGCTTCGGGACGGGCATTCGCGCCCCGAACGGCTATGAACTGGCCTTCACTGACAATCCTCATTTGAAGCCGGAGAAGAGCGTCAGCTTCGATAGCGGCATCGAGCAGAGGTTCTTCGACAGTAAGGCGTTCCTGGACCTTACCTACTTCTATAACAAATTCGAAGACCAAATTGTGACACTCGGCGGATCACTCACCAACCTCAGCACTTTCATCTCGGATAACCTCGGCAACTCGCGCGCGCAAGGGCTGGAGGCGTCGTTCCGCCTGCGTCCCACCCGCTCGTTACAGGTGTCGGGAGAATACACGCTGCTCGGCACTGCTATACTGACCCTTGACGGCTCGTCGCTGGTTCAGGCGCCTTTCCACGTCGGGCAGGAGCTAATACGCCGGCCCAAGAATTCCGGCGGCTTCAACATGACCTGGCAGCACCGCCGCCTGACGCTGAACACCAATGCCTATCTGAGGGGGCCGACCCTTGACTTGGAGCCCAACGACGGTGTGTACGCCTGCTCGTTTGGCCTCCAGTGCTTATTTCCCGACAAGGGTTATGTCGTTCTAAACGGTGGCTTCTCTTACAATTTGACCCGTGGGGTTGAAATCTATGGCCACCTGAATAACCTCTTGGATCAGAAGTATGAGGAAGTGCTGGGTTACCCGGCCTTACCTTTGAATTTCCTTGCCGGCGTGAAGTTTACCTTCCCTGCGGACTGACGCGCCGCGGCGGCACAGGAATCAGCAGCAAACCAACTGAGCCTGCTCTTCCCCGCCGTAACAGAACTGATTCGTTGAGGTGAATCATGCAAACTGGAGTTACAAAACTACCGGAGCACATTCTCATGTCATGGAGTGGTGGGAAAGACAGTGCGAGAGCGCTCTACGAGATTCAACAGAGGGGGGAGTATTCAGTCGCCGCCCTGCTGAGTACCGTCACGGAAGGCTACGACAGGGTCTGCATGCACGGGGTCCGCAGAGAGTTGCTGGAGCGCCAGGCAGAAGCCATCGGCTTGCCGCTCGAGAAGATTTATATTCCCAAGGACGCGACCAACGGAGAATACGAAGCCAGGATGCGGGCGGTCCTGGAACGGTACCGCCGTGAGGGTGTGGTTTCGGTGGCCTTTGGGGACATCTTTCTTGAGGACCTCAGAAAATACAGAGAGAAGAATCTTGGGCAACTCGGGATGAGAGGGATATTCCCGATTTGGAAAAAGGACTCTGCCGAGCTCGCCCGGTCTTTCGTTGAACTGGGGTTCAAAGCGGTCGTCGTTTGTGTCGATTCGCGACACCTGGATGAGAGCTTTGCCGGGAAGATGCTCGATCCCGAGTTCCTGCAACGCCTCCCCGCCGGCGTTGATCCCTGCGGAGAAAACGGGGAGTTTCATTCATTCGTGTTCGACGGTCCGATCTTCCCCCAGAGGATTAAGTTCAAGCTGGGGGAAACCGTGCGGCGTGACGCTTTCTGGTTTAGTGAATTGCTGCCTGCTTAAACCCGAAATCATAAGTTGCAGTCGGAGTGTGTTGTGGGGACAGCGCCCGCACTCTCCGGTTGTCATCCTGAGGAGCCCCGCTCTTTGGGCGACGAAGGATCTCAGCAGTTCGCCCGCACCGGCTAGCCGCCCCGAGCAACTGCGGGGGTGCTTCTCCAGCAAAGCGGGATCAGCATGACAGCCCCTCGGGTCGGTGGTTCTTCCTTTACAGGATGTCGCCGCTCTTGCGGTGGGTGCGCAAGCATTCGAGTTGGGCAATGGCAACCGCAACCACGCAGGCCCCACCGGCGATGGAGATGCTTCCCTCGACGAGATGGCGCATGATGTCGTCATGGCCAGGCGCGTGAATTAACGCCGCTTCCGCTATGCCGTGACCGGTCACTACAAGTCCCGTCAAAGCGCACAACACCAGAATTGCCACCCGCAAAACCGTCTTCATCGCAGTCGCACCTGGCCTTTCAAACGATGGGGCCAAACACTTCACCTGTCTGCTTCATACACCTAATAAAGGTCCAGGTCAACTGCCATCCGGTAGTGTCCTAATATGGGATGTAGGGCCGGTCCCGCAAGGCGGGACCGGCCAGGCCGCTAAGGGGCGGCCCTACAGTCGAATTAGGACACTACCTGCCATCCCAACGCCGCAGCGCAGAAGCCTTATTTGCTTAATGAGTCGAGGAAACTCCGGGGCGGGTCCGGGGGCGCCCACGATCTTGGTACACCGCAGCTCTTGCGCGCGCGCGGCGTCCAAGCGATTCACTGCCATGATGTGAAGAGGTTCAGCGACACCCTGGGAAGGCGTGGCCCAGGGGAGCCGCGGGGCGGGTTGGATTAAAGGTTGAGAAGATAATCGGCTGCCGTCAGGTTCCCAAACCTCACTGTGTTCACGCGCTGGCCAACCACATTAGCGAAGTATTGAAGAACTGAAGTCAGTCTCAGGACTGCCTTTTTCTCGCCAACCTTTAGTAAACGTCGAACTGCCAGCGAAAGGAACTGCCAGCGGAAATACAGGATCAAGAGCCGTTCTTCGTTTGAGTAGCGTTGGTTCACATTCGCGGCATTCTTAAGGAGGTACGTCAGGGCGAGGAAGTCGCATTTGAGCATCATGCGCAGCCGGGGATAATCGACCGGCGCGCCGAATTCCTCTAGCGACTTTCGCAAGGACGGAAACTCCAAACGGTTCGCGTTTACGATGGATTGAAAGTATTCCCGGTCAAACTGCCGTCGCAGAACCTTTTGGCAGGTGACTTGGAAATAGAAGAAGAACATCGCCGTCGAGAGTATCAGGATAAGCGCAGCAAAAATCATTGCCTTTCACCTAAATTCAGATATTCAAATGCGCAGTGACCTCGGCCAGGACGGCCGCCTTACTCCGGGTAACAACTGCCCTGCCTCGAACGGGTACGATCGCATAAGCCCACACCAGGACCATTCCGAGAGTGCAGAGGCGCATGACGAGAGAATTCAATGACTGGGCAAAGCGCTCGTTAGCGGTGAGGTGGAGCAGGGCCCAAGTTGCAGCCGGGCCAGCAAACTGTATGCCCACTCCACAAACCAGCAGTCCCAGTTGATCGTCAGTCGATTCGATTTGTTGCAGCAGGAGGTACAGCAGAGTATTCAGCACCAGGCAAGTAAAGTACAGGTTCTGATTGAACTCGGTAACGAACTCCAGGAAGAGGCGGCTGTAATTGTGGGAGAAGGAAAGTCCCGAGATGCCCACGACCAGTACGGTGGTGAACGCGAGGAACAAACGAACGAAGCGCCACATCTTCTCCTGGTGCAAGCACGCGCGTCGGAAAAAGAGGCACACCAACACGAAGAGGCTGATGACCAGCAGGAAATCTGTCGTATAGTAAACGTAAGAGTATTGCGCCGAGTGATAGCCGTATCTGTGCAGGGTATAGGAGCGTGCTACACCGGCGGCGAGCAGGCACGAAAGGTATAACAACACACTATCGAAGCGGCTGCCGTAGCTCCTCTGAGCCAGAAAAACAATCAGGCCAGCCTCAATTAATATGCAGCCGTACTGAAATCCGTAGCTGACTATCCCGCTGTCCATGAGCGATCCGAGAGCGCGGTTTCAAACCACTGTCCTCCGGATCGCTCACGCGATTCGGAGGAACTTACTGTGACGGCTTCGTCGTCGGCTTCGGTGCCGGCGGCGGGTACGGTACCGGCTCACCGCCAATGGCAACCAGCGCCGGCTTCTGTCCTGCGAAGGTCGGAGTTCCACCCACCATCCGCCGGATGGAGACGCTTGTCAAAACCACCAGCAATGCAAGAAGGAACGTCAAAACCAGGTTCTTCATATAGGCTCTCCCCAAAGAAACACGTTTGCCGGCTCATATAGAACCAGCATGGGGGGAAGCCTATGCCCTTATTTCTCAAAAGTCAATACATTTCTGAGCAGGCTAGGACGCCCGACATTTTGTCACTCCATCCGGTTTTTCAAGCAGTTGGTTGAATCCGCTAATCTCCTCCTCTCACATCTTTCGCTATGGTTATAACCCAACTGAATGTGCTCTGCAACAGTACAAAGGTACTGGGCTGCAAACCCTCTTGACCCCGGGCATGCAACACCAAGTGCCGCGCATTCTTCTTGCCCTTTCCACCCACTCGAGTCCTGGCGAAACTCCCAGCGTGCCGCAGTTTCTGGGGTCCCGCGCTTTTCGAGGAGCCAGCCTCTCACTCCGGTTGACCGAGAGGGGAGTGAGTGGCATCATAAGATTTGGATGGTCCCTGCGGACCGGGGGGTGATGCGCAATGAGAAGGCGTTATTTGCGACAAGCGATTCTGGTGTTGGCTGGTCTGCTGTTGTTCACCAGTTCCGCCTCGGACTGGTACGCCCAATCCAATGATGGTCAGCAGCCATCGACGGGGCCTAACCCTGAGGTTGGCCCGACCGTCCTGGCTCCCAAGAAAACCCAACCTGCGCCGCCGGAAACTGAAAAGAAGCCGGAGCGCATCAATCCCAATGAGATTTTCACCCTGTCGACCACGACCAATCTCGTGAACGTGGATGTGATGGTTCTCGATAAAGACGGTAATCCCCTCTCCAATCTTTCCCGCAAGAATTTCAAGCTCTTCGACGATGGCGTTCCACAGACCGTTTCCAACTTCGGCACTGCTCAAGCCCCTATGACCACTTGCATGGTGATTGAATTCAGCAATAGGTATTGGGCCTTTCTTTATCTGGCCCTGAGATACTCTTACAACTATCTCCAGTTCATTCAGCCAAAGGACTGGACTGCGGTGGTCTCATTCGACATGAAGCCGCAGATCCTGACGGACTTCACACAGGACCGCAGTGAGGTGCGCGGGGCGCTGGATACGTTGCGAATCCCCGGCTTCAGCGAGATCTGCGTGTACGATGCTCTTTCCTTCACGCTGGACCGCATGAAAGACATTAAGGGGAGAAAGGCCATCCTCCTCATCTGTACCGGCTTCGATACGTTCAGCAAGCTTACCTACGATGAGATATTGAAGATTGTGAAAGCCTCTGACACCGCGATTTACCCGGTCAGTATCCTGGAGTTTATGACGGTGCGTTCTCCCCGTGGAGAGGGTATCGACGCCTTGCAGGCACGCAACGCGCTGGAGACTATGGCCAAGTATTCAGGTGGTCAGGCTTACTTTCCCCGCTTCGAAGGCGAACTGCCGGGAATTTTCGAGCAGATCTCTGGGCAACTTCGCCTGCAATATGGCTTGGGTTTCGTTCCCACCAACCCTGCGAAGGACGGGAAGTTCCACAAATTGAAGGTTGACCTGGTGGATGACCAGGGTAACCCCTTGCGGATCGTCGGCCCGAAGGGGAAAGTCGTCAAATACCGCGTCGTCGCCCGCGAAGGCTATTACGCTCCGAAGTCTTAGACAGCCATCAGCTATCAGCCATCAGCTTTCAGGTCTTGAAAAAAAAGGGGGAGGGGCTTAAACCAATTCTGAATGGTGAATAGTAAATTATGAATTGAAGGAGCGTAGCGTTCAGAGTGCCGGGTCGCCGTGCGCAACGCGAACTCTGCCTCCGCAGTTCACAATTCACAATTCACTATTGACTGTTAATAAGTCTGCTGATAGCTGAAAGCTGACGGCTGAAGGCTCGTTTTTCTAGTGCCGAAAGTGCCGTACGCTGGTGAACATCATGGCCAGTCCCAATCGATTCGCTGCCTCAATCACTTCCTTATCCCGAACCGACCCCCCCGGCTGCACAAAGGCGGAAGCGCCAGCCTGCGCCGCCTCTTCCACCCCATCCGGGAAGGGGAAGAAAGCGTCCGAGGCAACCACGGTTCCTTCCAGGGAGTGTTTCAGCTCGCGCGCCTTGGTGGCGCCCAGCCTTACGGAGTCCACGCGGCTCATCTGGCCGGCGCCGACGCCCACCAGCACTCCCTCACGCGCATAAACGATGGCATTCGATTTCACATGCTTCACTATACGCCAAGCGAAGATCAGACCTCGCATTTCGCTTTCGGTAGGTTGACGCTCCGTGACGCATTTCCAGTCCTGGGGGCAGGCGCCTAAGGTGTCTGGCGATTGGACCAGCAATCCTCCCCCGATGGCTTTGAGCTGCAATCCCTCCTCTTCACCTGCGGCCATCAACATGTGCAACAAGCGGAGGTTCTTCTTTTCCGCCAGGCGTTCCAAGGCGGCGGGCTCGTATCCTGGGGCCACGATGGCTTCGACAAACAACTTGGACATTGCCTCTGCGGTTTCTGCATCCATGGGGCGATTAAGAGCGATGACGGACCCAAAAGCAGAGACCGGGTCCACCTCCAGCGCGCGCTGGTAGCTCTCCGCAAGGGTTGCTGCGGAGCCGACGCCGCAGGGATTCGTATGCTTGATGATGACGGTAGTCGGCTCGCCAAACTCCCGCACCAGCCGCCAGGCCGCCTCCAGGTCCACGAGGTTATTGAAAGAAAGCTCCTTCCCCTGCAATTGGCGCGCTGAGGCCAGGCCGCGCCCTCCTGCCGCAGGGTCCACATAAAGCGCCGCCCGCTGGTGAGGGTTCTCGCCGTAGCGCAACTCCAACGTCTTGCGATAGTTCAAGTGGAGACGCTCCGGCAGGGCGGCGCCATCCGCCCAGCGCTGCAGGGTGGTGGAAATGGCCCCGTCGTAAGCTGCCGTGGTGGCGAAGGCTTTGCGTGCCAGGCGGGCGCGGGTCTCCCGTGAAATGCTTCCCCTGTTCCCGCGCAGTTCCCCAAGCACCATCGAGAAATCGGCTGAATCCACCACCACGGTGACGTCCTGGAAGTTCTTGGCCGCCGACCGGATCATGGAAGGGCCGCCAATATCAATATTCTCGATAAGCTCTGCGAGTGTCACCCCCGGTTTCGCCGCCGTTTTCTCGAAGGGATAGAGGTTCACTGCCACAAGGTCAATGAATTGGATTCCATGCTCCGCAACCTGTTTCTGGTGTTCGGGATTGGAACGAATAGCAAGGATGCCGCCATGGACCTTGGGATGGAGCGTTTTCACTCGCCCATCGAGCATTTCCGGGAAGCCGGTCACCTCCGAGACGTCCCGAACCTTGAGGCCGCTCTCACGGAGCAGCCTGGCCGTGCCGCCCGTGGATAATATCTCGACCCCCAATTCAACCAAGCCGGCCGCGAAATCGACGACTCCAGCTTTGTCACTAACGCTGATCAGCGCCCGCGAGACTTTTCGCATGAGTGTTCCTTAGAAGTTCCTGCTATGCTTTGACCGCCTTGAATTTCACCTTGCCGTTTTCGACGCTTACGGAAAACTGCACTTTGTCGCAGCCGAGCGAAGCCTTGATTTGCTTGGTCTTGTCGCGAATGTATTTCTGGAATTTCGCTGGGTCAACGTTCTCCCCTTTCTGACCTACCTTACGCTGGGCGCTGATCATGGCTTTGAAGATCCGGTCAACCTTCTCCGGCTCTCCTTCCGGGTCCGAGAAAACTACGCGGACCGTGTTCGCAGCAGTCAACGCTTCGAGCTCGCGCCGCTGTTGCGCGAACTGGCCGCGCCCTTCTTCCTTCTCCATCAATCTTCTTTTCCAGAGCTGGTTCTGAACGGCATATTTCTGCGCCAAGCTGTTGAGTTTGTAACGCTGGCCGAAGTTCAGGTTGGACTGATCGCCGGTGTAACGCTTGATGAAGTTTTCAACGCGATAGACTCGATCGCGCGGGGGGCGGTCGGAGTTCCCGTTGAGGTACACCTCGTACTCAATTTTGAGGCGGCGAAGGTCGTCTTCGAGTTTGCTCAGTTCCTCATCGATAGTCACAGAGGTACCTCATGCATGTCCCGCAAGTCCAAATTATACCCATGCTGAAGTTAGGCCAGTCAATCGGAAAGTTGACGCTCCCGCGCAACTATGTTCAAATGACGCTGGGATTTAGAAGGCAATGGTACACTCCGAGGGTGATGCCGAGCCAGCGACAACCGGGCTGCTCCGCCAGATCCCGGCTGTGAACGAGTTGCTGGGCCGAACGGCCCTGAAAGATCTCCAGGCGCACGCGGGCCGCCGTCTGGTGGTGGAGTGCACGCGCCGGGTCCTCCGGCGTCTCCGCGATCGGATCGTTGAGGGCAGTCTTTCAAGCGTTTCCCTCGAGGCGCTGGAACAGGAGATTGTCATCGAGGCCGAAGCTGCCACCCGCTTCTCTCTGAGAGCCGTCATCAATGCCTCAGGAGTGGTCTTGCACACCAATCTGGGCCGCGCCCCTCTGGCGCGCGAAGCGCTGGAGCATCTTGCGGAAGTTTCCACCTGCTATTCCAACCTGGAATACGACCTGGACCGCGGGGCGCGGGGCAAGCGGGACACGCACACGGACCGGCTCTTTTGCCAGCTTCTCGGTGCGGAAAAGACGCTGCTGGTGAACAACAACGCCGCCGCCGTGCTCCTGGCTTTGAACACCCTGGCCGAGGGGGCGGAGGTTGTTGTCTCGCGGGGTGAGCTCATTGAGATAGGCGGGTCCTTTCGCATCCCCGACGTGTGCGCCAAGAGCGGCGCCATCCTTCGCGAGGTGGGAACCACAAACCGCACCCGCATCGGCGATTACGCGGCGGCAATTAGTGAACGAACCCGCGTGCTTCTGCGCGTCCACCCCAGCAATTTTCGCATTTTGGGCTTTACGGAGCGTCCTTCTCTGCTAGAGTTCGTGGAGCTCGCGCAACGCCATAACCTGATCTCCATGGAGGATCTTGGCAGCGGATGCCTGGTTGACCTTTCGCCTCATGGCATCCGGGATGAGCCGACCGCAAGCGCCAGCCTGAGTGCTGGTGTGGACGTGATCACGTTCAGCGGGGACAAGCTGCTCGGTGGCCCACAGGCCGGAATCCTGGCCGGTAGGCGCGAGCCACTGGAACGAATCCGCAAGAACCCGCTCTTCCGCGCCCTGCGCGTTGACAAACTCACCATTGCGGCCCTGGAAGCCACCATTTCTCTTTACCTCCAGGGAAAAACCCAGGCTATCCCGGCTCTGCGGATGATCCAGCTTTCCAGGCAAGCAATCCACCAGCGTGCCGCGTGCCTTGCGGAAAGGATTTCGGCCCACCCGCAATTCTCGGCTCGAGTCCAGGATGGCGATTCGCTGATTGGCGGAGGCTCAACTCCCGCGCAGGCGCTTCCCACAGCCTTGCTGGCGGTGACGCATTCACGCCATAGTGCCCAGGAGCTCGAAAGATTCTTGCGGCAGAATTCGCCCCCTGTTATCGCCCGAGTTGAACAGGATGCCCTGCTCCTTGACCTGCGAACCGTGTTTGAAGAACAGGACGAAGAGCTTATCCGAGCCTTGGAGGCGATTGAGTAGACAGTCTTTGGAGTGCGGCGGCTTGCCGCCGCTCTTTTCGCCGCGAGCTTGCTCGCGCGCCTCTCAGGAGCAGAATGGGCAAGTCCGGCGGCCAGCATGCTGGTCCCGCCGTGCGGGAAAAGCGGCAGCAAGCTGCCGCACTCCAAAGCCAAATGATATTGTTATGCGAGCCCTCGTCTTTGATGGAAAACTGGCCCTGCGTGATATCGACAAGCCTATCCCCAAATCTGGCGAGGCGCTAATTCGGGTCACGCTGGCGGGAATCTGCGGGACGGATAGAGAAATCCTGAAAGGCTACTCCGCCTTCCGGGGTGTAATGGGTCATGAGTTCGTCGGGCGAGTGGTGGAATGCGCTGACTCAGCGTGGATCGGCGAGCGCGTGGTGGGCGAAATCAACATCGCATGTGGTGAATGCTCGTGGTGTTTCCGCGGCTTGACCCGCCACTGCCCTCACCGCACAGTTATGGGAATCGTGAGCCGTGCCGGCTGCTTTGCCGAGTACGTGGGGCTGCCGTTGCGGAATCTCCACAGAGTTCCCGCCACCATTCCGGATGAGGCGGCAGTCTTTGTCGAGCCTCTGGCCGCCGCCGCCGAGGTTCTTGAGCAGATGCGCCTCGAGCCCGGCACGAGCGTGGTGGTTCTTGGGGACGGCCGGTTGGGTCTCCTGGTAGCCCAAGTCTTGAAAAGCGCTGGAGCCCAGGTCATCCTCGTGGGCAAGCATGGTTGGAAACTCGACTTGGCGCGGCCTTGGGGCGTCAGGGTGATGACCGACAGCAAGAGTGAGTTGCAGGCGGCCAGCGTTCCAGTGGTTGTGGAAGCCACCGGCTCGCCACGCGGCCTCGCAGAAGCTTTCCGCCTGGTTGAGCCGCGAGGTACAGTGGTGATGAAATCAACCTTCCATGACCCCGCGCCCTTTGATGCCACCAAGCTCGTGGTGGACGAGATCACGCTCCTCGGCTCGCGCTGCGGGAACTTTTCTGCCGCCCTGGACTTGCTTCAGCGGGGGCAGGTCAGGGTGCAACCTCTGCTCTCGAAAGTGTTTCCATTGGAGGAGAGTCTTGAGGCGTTTGAATATCTGGAGCGAACCGCTTGCTTGAAGGTCTGCCTGGCCAATCCTCTTGGCTAGCAGATTCGCATTAAGGCGGGGTTAGTTCCGGATTCCCTAGGCCTCACAGGCTTCAGACGTGAACCGTGGCTCTCGGATAGGACGGCGGAGGTGTTTCGCTTGAACCAGAAACGATTAGGATTCAAACCACTTTCAAGGTGGGCAGGGTACGCCTTATTGCTTTTTGCCGTGGCGCTCAGCATTCTTGTGAGTGTTGCGGCTGAAGGCAAGAAAAAGACGCCTCCCCCGCCCCCAGCAGATCTGCCGGGCCACGTGAACTACTTAGCTCAACAACTCTACGGCGTGATGCTCGATGACTCCGCGCCCATCACGGACGAAATCCAGAAGCTGGTGCTCGATCATCTCCAGGAGTGGATGGCCGATCGCACGCCTTCCGATGTGGAGGTGCGACGCCAACTGGAAATGGCCTTCTCCGAGCTCCATTACCCCCTCTTTGGAGAGCCTGCGGCCTTCGCCCAACCGTGGAAGGGCCAGGTGGTGATTGGCGCAGGATATACTCTGGGCTGGAGTGACTATGACCGCTTGAACGTGGTCGCAATCTTTTCCAGCCGGCTGGGCCACAGCCGCCTCGTTACGGTCACGAACTTTGTGCCGCGCACCGACCTCCATTATGCGTTCCTACAGGAGCCGGAGGGAGACGCGCTGCGGTTCTTTATTTATGGTTTCCGACCGGGCAAGAGCCAACCCCGGTTGACCGCCATCTTTTATTCCTTCGATGGTCAGAACCTGAAGTCCTTGTGGGAAGCCCACGACGTGTACGATGGCAAGATCGAGTTCGAGAAGGATCGAGTGGTGATCCGCTACCTAAGAGAAGAGGAATATACTCGCGAAGAGGCCCACCGGCGAAAGCCCCCACGCCACCAAACGATCTACGCCATCACGCCCGGGGGGTTGGAAGTCCAGAGCGAGCAAGAAATTCCCTTTTGAGGCGGGAAAGTGGAAACTGGAAAATGGAAACTCGAAAACAGAAGCGAGTTCAAATTGCAGGCCCAGAGGACCGATCCCGCCCTGCGCGGCCCAGGGCGTGAACCCGTCCTGGCGGGACAACTGACCACCCACAGCTTACCACTGACAACTGACCACTGACCACTGACTACTGACTAACCCAGCCATTGTGGATTGTGGGCTGTCCCATCGAAGTGGGTTGTCGTCTTAAACGGCTCGAACTCACCCTGTGCCGCAACTGGCGCAGTCTTGGCCAAAATTGCGGCGACCTGTTTTTCCCCGAGAGGCCTGAAGGTTCGTGCTGCTTCCAGCGCCTGATCGAGGATTTGCAGGCTGTCGCAGCCCGTGATGACAACCGAGGTGGGCAAATTCATGGCGTAGTGCAGGCACTCCACCGGCGTCACCGTGTTGCTCCGCAGGATGAATCCGTCGCCCATGGGCTTCATTCCCAGCACGCCGATCCCGTGCTTGGACAGAACGGGAAGCACCTTCTTGCCAAAGCTCTTGAAGTGGGCATCCATAACGTTCAAAGGCATCTGTACGGCATCGAAGGTAAACCCGCGCTTTGAAGGCGGCATCCAACATCTTCAAATGAATGTCCGGGTCCTTATGCCCCGTGAAGCCGATGTAGCGGAGCTTGCCAGCTTTTTTCGCTTCCAAAGCCGCTTCGAAGGACCCGTTGGGACCGAAAATGCGGTCGGGGTCAGCGGGGCGAATGACTTCATGGAACTGGAGGAGGTCGATCGCGTCCGTTTGCAGTCGGCGGAGCGATTCGTCAATTTGCCTTGCAGCCACATCCTTCACCTGGCCGTCAACCTTGGTCATCAGGAAAACTCTCTTCCGGTAACCATCCCGCAAGGCCTTACCCATGCGCACTTCGCTTTCGCCGTGGTTATAGTCCCAACAATTATCAAGAAAATTGATACCCTTATCGACGGCGGTTCGAATGATGCGAATGCTCTCCGCTTCGTCTTTTTGGGCGCCAATATGGTAACCGCCCAGGCCCACAAGCGACACCTTCTCGCCACTGCGTCCCAGCGTGCGGTAAGGCATCTCGCCTGCCCCAGCGGCGGGCAGCGGAGCTGACACCGCTTGCTCCAGCAGTGGAACGCCTACAGTTGTTGCGGCAATTCCCAGCGTCGCTTTGCCCAAAAACTCCCGACGATTAGGCTTTTGCGGATTCATAGCACCACCTCCATTTCTGATGTCGGCACCCGTCTAAGATTTGTGTCCTGAATCCTGACTCCTGAGTCCTGGTTGAGCCCCTGACACCTGAAACCCGGCGCCTGACACCTGCTCTAGTGAAGTTCGAGGCTTTGCAGCATGGCGTCGAAGGTCGGCTTGTAGGCGTCAAATAGCGACTCGGGGGCAATAAAAATGAGCGAAAACAGGGAGTTACTCTGGCGCGTTGTGACCAGCAGGTCTCGCTCTTTCTGACCTTGAAGCGGCGAGTCGGTTTCAAGCAAGGTAGAAAGGGCCGCACGCCCCTCGAGTTTCATGCCACCTTGCTTAATCACCCGCAGGTTGGGGTTCGACAGGCGCATCGTATCCAGCAATTCCTGCGTAGCATCGATCAATCCCCAATTACCCTGCCGGGAACTTTGGGGTTGGAATCGACTAATAGAAGTGCCATAAGCCTGGGCCGAACCGGATTCTGCGACCTCCACGATTCCCCCGGGCGGGATGAGAGCGACGGCATCTTCGTTCTGCTGCATCTGCCAGTTGTCAGGGTAATCAATTGAAAATCCCTTGCCCTCAAACTTGATTAACCGGCTCGAAGGCACAGGAGGAGGACCAGAGGAACCGGCAGAAGCGGGTGGCGCAGGTGTTGCCTTGGGTGGGGCCGGGAGACTCAGGAGGCGCTCCTTCGTGGCCTCAAATTCCGGGCTGTCGGTCTTCCATTCCTTGGCAGGCCCGAGCAGGGGGATTTCGCTGTCCACGGCCTTGATGCGGTTTTCGGGAACAGGATGATCGGCGAAGAACTGAATTGTTTTCTGCGGGTACTTCTTCGCGACGATCTCAAAGAACTGGGCCATGGCGTGAGGATCGTAACCTGCCTGGTAGAGGATGTACGCCCCCACTTCGTCAGCCTCTGATTCGGCGCTGCGTGAGTTCTTCAGCAGAATCGAGTTCAAGCCTAAGCTCAGGCCCATCTCCGTCAACTGGGCAGTTAAACTCCCCGTCTGGCCAAGAATTCCTTCCAGGATCACCAGCGGTACCTGGGCCAGCAACGCCTGTGAGACCTCATGCGTCCCGTGGCGCATCACCACGTGCCCGCTCTCGTGTGCCATCACCCCCGCAATCTGCGCCTCATTCTCGGCCGCCACGATGGCGCCGCGGTTCACGTAAATGTACCCGCCCGGCAAGGCAAAGGCATTGATGTCAGAACTATTTATGACTTTAAATGTCCAGGCGTATTCTGAATTGTTATGGGGTGCCAATGAAGCCAGCCGCCGTCCCAGATCGTTGATATAGCGTAGCACCTGTGGGTCCGTTACAAGGGGAAGCTCCTTATCAATCTGCTCAGCACTCTCCTCCCCCAACTGGACGTCCTGCTGCATCTTAAAAAGGTTGAAGCCCGGCTTGGACTTCAGGCTCTCGACACCCCAAGCCATGCCCGGCGCCAGGAAAAGAAGCGCCAAGATCATTGACGCCCCGAGTCTCTTGCCTGACCGTCGCCACTTGCCGCCGTTCATTTCTTTCCTTTCAATTAGCCCGTTCCGTATGCGCTGGACTTGCCACCTCTCTTATCCTCGCAATCCTAATTCTACATGAGTTAATTGCAGCGCACACAGAATTGCCGTCGGCGCTGCACACGTAGGTGAACCATTATCTTTCCTCGCCCTTCATCGGAGAAACGTAATCCGGCTCGCGCGAACTAGAAACCGGAGAATAGAAACTCGAAACTGGAAACGTGTATCGCGGCCCATTTTCGATCTTCCAGTTTCCAATTTCTGCCTTCTAATTTCTGCTTTCCTTGTTTCTCGCTGTGTCTTTGCGGGTGTCTGTTCCATCTAAAGGGAAAGGACATGGAACGCAGGACTTTCATCATTGGCGCGGTAGCGGGCGGCGTCGGCCTGCTGGAGTACGGTTTCGTCTCCCGCTACATGAACAGCCTTCGCGCTCCCAGGGGTGCTTCCGTCAAGGCATACAAGCGTTTCGGCGAGCAGGCTGCGCTGGTGGCCATCACTCCGAACGATGACTTTTATGTGACCTCCAAAGGCACGACGCCGTATCTCGACGTCTCCAAGTGGCGGCTAAAAGTCGACGGCCTCGTCGCCAACTCTTTCACCTTGACTTACGATGAGCTGTTGAAGCTCCCAAGAATCGAAAAGACGCTGACGCTGGAATGCATTTCGAACCCCATCGGCGGGAACTACCTCGGTAACGCGAAATGGACGGGTACTGCCCTCAAGCCGTTGCTCGAGCGCGCGCAACCCACCCAGCAAGCCGCGAACGTGGTCATTTACGCGGCTGACGGGTTTTCCACCGGTCATCCCACCGCCCGGATTTGGAACCCTGAGAATTTCCTCGCCTATCAGATGAACGATTCCGACTTGCCACCCGACCACGGCTACCCGGTTCGCATCTTCATCCCCGGCAAGTTCGGAATGAAGCAGCCAAAGTGGATCACCCGCATCCAGTTCGTTGATAAAACCTACCTCGGTTACTGGGAGTCCAAAGGCTGGTCGGACGAGTGCGAACGCCGGGCGCACGCGCGATTCACGGACCTGAGGGACGGCGCCAAAATCTCGGGAAAAAGCTTCGAGCTGACCGGCTACGCGATTGGCAATCTGGATGGCGTCAAGGCGGTGGAAATCAGCTTCGACGATGAGAAGACCTGGGAGAAAACCAACCTCTTCAGCAATCCCTCTCCAATTACCTGGAGTTTTTGGAAGTATCTCTGGGTCAACCCTCAGCCTGCCGCCTACAAGGTTCGGGTCCGCGCCATCGATGGCAGAGGCAAGGTGGAAGATTGGGAACCACGAGACATTTTCCCCGATGGTGCCACCGGGCAGCAAACGCTGAAGGTGGTTGTCACTTAACGTCAAAGACAGAAGGCAGTAAGCAGGAGGCAGGAAAAAAACAGCGGCTAGTGAGTCATTGCAGCGGCGCTCGGCACTCGCACCCGCCTGGCAGGCGCGCTGCGGATGACCCACAGCTCATTCCGCCCGACTACCTCCGTTATTTAAGGCGATCGAAGCTCACAGCACAAAGTTTGCCCTGTAGACGGTCAAAAGCCGAATGGCGGCCCGGGTTGGCGTAGTTCTCGCCACGCTAGCAACAGACTTATGCACAGCATTACCAAGCTCACCCACATCAGGATCTTGACGAGCCTGTCCGGTCCGTTCCCCGTGAGGCTTCCCGTATAAGTCCGCCGCACGAGCAACCACACAAGCACAAGCAAAACCCCAAACGCCGCTGGCCCGGCCAACACTAGGGCTTGCCCGCGGTCAAGAGCCAACTGCTCGGCGGGTGAAAGGATCTTATGCGATGGCTTGACATGTAAGACCGTTGGTTGTCCCTCAACCGTGCCGTCAACCGTTACGTCGGTTTCAGTCGAGCCCGCGAAGATCAACTGAATGATCGCACCATCATTGTGTTCAAGAATCTTCCAGGTAACCGGAACAACACCGTCCGCGAGGCGCGAGGCGTCGACCGCTGCACCAATTACTCCCCTGCTCACTTTGCGGACCTTCGCCTCCAAAATGGTTACGGATGGGTGCAGGAGTATGCAAACGGGACTTAGAACGTTCTCAGGCCGGATAGACTCTGTGCCGTCGTTCCAGATAGCAACCTGGGCCGCCGTGACATCCCCTTTTATATCTTGGTCCCCATGCAGCACCCGCAAGGTCGAGGCCTCCCCGCCCTTTACGACAATAGTCTTCACCGGACTCACAAAGTACGTGAGCCTGCGAGTCCTGGCGCCTGCGAAATACAAATATACTGCCAAGGGCACGGCCACTACACTGGATATCGCGGTCAATAGGCCTACCCAAGGGTTTGAGAAGCGACGAAGGAGGTCGCGGCGTTGACCAGGCTCATTAGTGAGTTCGAGGTTTCGACTCATGGACGAACCTACCTCCTCTTAGCTACCGTAGTACCCTGCCGACTATACTCCATTTGCAATCTGCCGACAACGGAGGCGAAAAGCTGGTGCCACCGCTACCTGCCCCCCCGACAAAACGCATCATAATCCTTATGCCAAAGGAGGCAGGCTGTGGAACTGAGGCTGGGGGCGGTGGGGACGTCCACAGGGATTATCGTGCCCAAGGAGACGCTGGTCCGACCGAGAGTCAAGGAGGACCATGCGCTCTTCGCTACGGAAACGTCGGACGGGTATTTGCTCGCGCCTTACGATCCTCAGGTTGAAAACCAATTGAAGCTCGGCCGGGAATTCACGGCAAAATATTGCGACACATTCCGGGGCTCGGCAAAGTGAAAGAACCCAAGGAAGTTATTTCCCAAGGTACTTCTCCGGTTCCTGATCGAACTTCGCCTTGCAGCCCTTGGCGCAGAAATATAGGGTCTGCCCTTTATGTTCGCTGGTGGCAGCAGCCTTCTCGGAATCAATCGTCATCTTGCATACCGGGTCGACAACCTTCATGACTTCACCTCGAGGTTTGGAATCTTCAACCAGCAGGTGGTAGGTGGCAGGCGGTAGATGGGGAAAGACCCCAGCCTCTAGCGCCATTTCTTAACTGACTACGGACGACGGCCCACTGACGATGCACAACCTTGGCGGCGCGAAATAGAAGGCACGCCGGGGCAAACTACACGTGGCACGCGACGGCGGTCGGTTCTTTAGCAGGATGCTGAAAAACCCGCCTCGCCTGTCATTCCGAGGAGTCCCGCCCTGCGGGACGACGAGGAATCTCGCCCCGATCAGATCGGGGTTTCCAGAGCGAGATTCCTCTCCCGCAGGGCGGGATCGGAATGACAACGTTCACAGAGGCTTTTCAGCATCCTGCTAGACGGAGGGCGGGGCGCCGCCGAGTTCCAAGTTGATTTCGCCGACACCGCCCTCGACTTTCACCTCAACCGTGATAGGCGACTTTCCGTAGACCTCGTTGACATAGGCGTCACCAACTTTTATCATGCCGCCGAGGACCTTGATTGCGCCGATGCCGCCGTGTGCGGTGGCACGCACGCCAACGTCGCTGGGAAGCCGGACGGTAGCTCTGCCTACCCCGCCATCGATGTTGGCGGTGAGGTCATTCTTCCAATCGCCGGTCAAATCCACGATGGTTTCCCCCGCCCCAAGGTCGACGTCCAGCCTGCTGAGTGAGAGGCCTCCCAGAGTGAGCCTGGCGCGGCCTGCACCCTGGTCCACTTTCAGTTCCAAGGGCACCTTATTGCTGAGGTGCAAATCCCAATTGTTGTGACCACTTCCGCGACCGTGAACTGAGCCTCGCTGCCGGATGGTGAGCCGGCCCTGACCTCCGCTCACGTTGTATTCCACCTCAGGTCTTGATGAAGGGCTGCCGTATGAGAAGTCAGCCTCGAGCAGCTCCTTTGCGCCAGAGCCGACGCTCAACTCACCTGCGGACATGTCGATCTCGACTCGGGCCGACTTGGCATCACCCAGCTTGACTGTCTGCGATTCCGTTTGCGGTGGGCCGGCATCCCAATTCTCCGTATTGCAGCCGGCGATCACCAACAGCGGGAGAACCACGAGCAAAAGGGAAAGCCGTGCCATGGGTTTATCCATCTTACCTCCAGTGCAGCGTGTACATCATAGGCCGTGACCAGATTTCAGTCAACGCAGAGCGGGGTGCCCAGCCAAAGTCGGGTCAAAGTCCCCGAAAGGTAACATCCCAAAGCGGCTCTGCCGCCTGCTGTGCGGAATGGCTTCGCCTTTCCGAGAGCTTCCGCCCTGAGTAACCCCCTCGGCTCGGCTGGAAGGCTGAGCCTTCCAGCCGAGCCGAGGTGAAGAAGGGAGGCTGTCTGCGCCGGAAAGCCAGAGGCTTTCCGCACAGCAGGCGGCAGAGCCGCTTTTTCCGCGACTTTGACGCGACCCTGGGGTGCCAGCGCAGTGCCCCGCATCCGCTCCAAGAAAGAATTACGAAGCATGATTGGGGGACGTTCCGTGCGAAATTCGGCAGGCCATGGCGAGTCCTACTCCCCCATCACCCGCCGTGGCAGGCCCCGCCTCGGCTGGCCTTAGCAAGGGGTTCTCCTACGAGCGGACCAATTCGTAAACGGTGATTTCGGGGGGGGCGCCGAATCGGATAGGGACACCGATGGTTCCGATGCCCCGATTGACGTAGAGCTGGCTGCTCGCTTTCTCAAACCATCCTCTGACGTAGGGAGTAATGAGGCGGCTGGGGGAGAGGTCCGGATGGACAAACTCGAGCGTCACCTGACCACCGTGGGTGTGTCCGGCAAGGCTGAGGTCAATCCCCAGCTCGGCCGCGCGGTCGAAAGTGTTGGGGTTGTGGCTGAGCAGAATGTTAGCCCTGCCGGGCGCCATCAGGCGGTCCACACCCTGAAGGTACTCTCGCACCAAGCGCTGGCCCCGTGGTCCCATTGGGGAGCGCGTCTGGTAGTCCACTCCGAGCAAGTTGATGACATCACCCCCGGACCTTATCAGAGCCCGCTCGCCCCGCAGGATGCGAATGCCTCGGCTCGCGAAAAGGCGAGTGATGGAATCCTCCACCTTCGCCCACATCTCGTGATTGCCGAGGCAGCCATAAACCCCGAAGGGGGCCTTGACCCCCGCCAGCGCTTCGACCACAGCGGATTGAGTGGAGGGATCCCAGGTAACAAAGTCGCCCGTGAGCGCGACCAGTTCTGGCTTGAGCGCGTTGGCGATGCCGACGTAGCGTCGAATCTCTTCGGCGGTCATGAACGGACCGATGTGGATATCCGAAAGCTGGGCGATCCGGAAACCCTCGAAGACACTGGGGAGCCGAGGTATCTTGATTCGCCGATGAGAGACTTCGAGGTTGAGACGCTCATAGAACATCCCGTAAGCGCCCGCAACGAACGGGGCCGTGGTCATCGCCAGGGCCGTTTTCTCAAGGAAACGACGGCGCGCAAGTGACACAGGACTTGGCAGCGGGATGGCGCGGCCGGCTTGGACGACCTTCTGGTAAACCCAACGGGCGGCGCTGGCCATCCGGTCCGCCAGCCCTAAAGGGATCGCGATAAGGAAACCCGCTAGGGAGCAAATAATCCACCAACCGAACGGCGCTTGGAGCAGAGCGGCGCGTAAAGTGAGATGTGTGGCTTCGGCGCTTCGTTGGCCACCAAGGAAGTTATAGGCGAACAACAGAAGGTAACACACCAAGCCCGCGATGCTAAGGCGACGGCGCCAGGTGGCGCTTGGGATTAGGGATGTTCCCCACCTTCGCATTTGCCGAACCCAGAAAATCTGGCTGGCAATTAAAATCAACACCACGGCGCTACCGACTAGAAACCTCTGCAACATATGGAATCAGCCCTGGAAACCTCCACCCTTAGTATACAATGCTTTCCACTTCGCATCTTGATGTTGGCGTGCGGCGGAAGCCGCATCTCCTGTGCGAGCGGTAGTGTCGTAATATGCGCCGTAGGGGCGGGGCTTGCCCCGGCCTAGGCCGTCCCGTCCCGCCTTGCGGGAGAGGCGGCCCTACATTGTAGTTGGGACGCCACCCGTGCGAGCTCCCGTGCGAGGAGGCTGTAACATTTCGTGCTGAAAATGGGTTGAAAAGAGAAAAGGGTATCTCCAGGTCGAAAAAACCTGCTGTTGAGGCAGCAGAAAGGAGATACCCGATGAACATAGAAAAGGTAGCACTCTCCGGCTTGGTCGCGCAAGCTTGGGAGCAGTTGCGAGGAACGGTGTTAGAGGAGGTGAAGCGGAGGATTGAGGAATTGGCACGGGCGGAGCAAACTAGCCGTTTGGGGCGGGCTCCGCATGCCCGAGGAGGGAATAGCCTGCGACGTTGGGGGTACCGGATGCGCAAGCTGGTGCTGACCCCCTGGGGGATGATCCAGGGCTTGCGGCTGCCGCGCATCCGGGATGTGGTGGGCAAGCAGGAGGTGCCCTTCCTGCGTTCGGAGCGAGGGGAGTACCGCCTGGCGGAGATGCTTTTGGCCTCCACCTTAGGTGGGATGTCGTATCGCAAGGTGGTGAGTTGGGCGCGCCATCATCTGGGCTTGGTGATCTCCACCGCCTGGGTGGGACGGGTGGTAGAAGCAGCGGCGGAGCGGATCGAGAGACGCCGCCAACAGCGCTTTACGGTGCGGCAATTTGAGGCTCTGGTGGTAGACGCGGTGTGGGTGCACTATCGGCGCAGTCCGCGACGACGCACCCGCTCGGGAGCCCTGCTGGTGGCCGTGGGGGTGGAGTTCGGAGGAAGCTTTCGGGTGCTGGACTGGCAGGTGGCGGAGCAGGAAGATCGGGAGGCCTACCAGGCACTGTTGCAACGGCTCTACCAGCGAGGCCTGGAGGAGGTGCCGCTGATCGTGGCCGATGGGTGTGGTAGCGTACGAGCAGCGGCGGAGATCGTCTACCCCCAGGCCCAACTCCAGCCTTGCCTGCGCCACTGGCTGAAGGCCCTGGAGGGGCTGCTGCAGAAGCACAACTGGCTGCACAAGCGGCACCTGCGCCGCGACTTCTGGTGGATCTATGAAGCGGATAGCCTCGAGCAGGCTGAGCGTTGGGCCCTCCACTTCTGTCGCCGCTGGGCTCGCTCCGAACCCAACTTCGTGCACGCTTTCTGGCAAGGCTTCCATGCCTCCGTCACCTTCCTGAAAGCGGGCCTGCAGACCTGGAGTTATCGGCTCAAGACCACTAACTTGGCGGAAGGCTTCTTCCGTAACCTGCGACGCTTCTTGGGTCGCTTCCCCGGCTTCCTGAGTCCCGATCATTGCGACCGGGCCTTGGGACTTTACCTGTTAGGCGCGGAGATGAATTGACCGGAGATGCCCAAACATTCTTCAACACGACCCGTTGACAGCGCCCCGTGCGAGCCCCCATTGACTTTCAACCGCGGCAGAGTTAGTCTAAGGAGTTGGATTCATTCACCCTTATCATCACCGAGGAAACTTATGCCGTTTCAGATAGGGGATAAGGTTGTCTATCCCAATCAAGGTGTGGGTATCGTCGAACAGATTTCCACTCGAAATTTAACTGGTCAGCCCGAAATGTTTTATCTGCTTCGGCTCACCTCGGGCACTATGCGGGTGATCGTTCCTATCAGCAGCGTGGTCAACGTAGGTCTGCGCCGGGTGACCAGGACCAGCGAGATAAGCACCATCGTCGACTACTTGCAGAAGGGGCAGAGTAAGTCTCCGCAGGATTGGAAGGGGCGGTTCAAGGAGAATTCCGAGAAGATGCGGAGCGGGTCGCTTCAACAGGTCGCGGAAGTCTTGAAGACTCTCATCATCCTGAACCAGGCCAAGCCTCTTTCGTTCCGCGAGAAAAAGATGATGGATCGCGCCTGGCAACTCCTGGTTGATGAGATTGCCGTTGCGCGCGGGAGTTCGAAAGAGGCAGTCGAAGGCCAACTCGTCCGAGCCCTCAACAAATCCAATCTGAAGGCGCCTCTCCCGAGCTAAATCTGTCTTTCAACCACGCTGCCTTTCGCAGCACCCAGTTCCCGACAATCCTGGGTACCCCCAAGATGGGGGTGGGTGTATCCGCCCGCTTTTCAGGGTCATGGCAAGAACTGTTTTCACACCGGCCCTGGAAGCCCTTCGGCCCGGCTTACCGGGAGATCAATCCCCCTTGCGGGCGCTAAGCGTTTTCCACAACATTTTGAATGTGCTTAAGAGAGAACCACCATATGTTGTGTTTTTCGGCTTGACAAACCGAACGGGTTGGATTAGATTCCTGCAAGTCGAGTGCGGGGGCTGGTTGCGCTCGGAGAGGGGCGCGGCCAGAGGAGCGGGGCGATCCCGATGCTCATCGGGATCACGACTCACCGCAATTCAGAGACTAACCGCCAGTTCCTACAGGAGGAGGCCAACATGACAGAGAGGGATGCCGTTTCGATGGCAACAAAAGCCGCGACTCCGACGAAGGAGGGCGCAAGCCAAGCGGGCATTAATGTGAAGCGCTTTTTCACCAAGCCCGGCATTCATCCTTTGGATGAGATCGAGTGGGAGTCGCGGACGGCGTCCATTCAGAACGAGAAGGGGCTGGTGATCTTCGAGCAGCGCAATGTGGAAGTGCCGAGCGACTGGTCGCAGACCGCCACCAACATCGTGGCTTCGAAGTACTTCCACGGAAAGCTGGGCACGCCGGAGCGCGAATCGAGTGTGCGGCAGCTCATCAGCCGCGTGGCTGACACCATCGCTCAGTGGGGGGTGGAGGGCAGTTACTTCCGCACCGAGGAGGACGCCAAGAACTTCCACGACGAACTGGTTCACCTCCTGGTTCGTCAGAAAGCTTCATTCAATTCACCCGTATGGTTTAACTGCGGCCTGTGGCACAAGTACCATCGGAATTCGCAAGGCAGCGGCTGGTACTGGGATGCGGCCACGGGCGGCGTCAAGAAGGAGACCGAGGCCTATCGTCACCCGCAGTGCTCTGCCTGCTTTATTAACTCCGTCCAGGATAACCTCGATAGCATCCTGACTCTGGCCAAGACTGAAGGGATGCTCTTCAAATGGGGTTCGGGCACGGGCACGAACCTCTCGCCACTCAGGTCCTCAGTGGAGCCACTGTCGGGCGGCGGTGTGGCCTCCGGTCCCCTATCGTTTATGAAGGGCTATGACGCGTTTGCGGGGGTCATCAAATCGGGCGGCAAGACGCGCCGCGCGGCCAAGATGGTAATCCTGAATATTGACCACCCGGATATTGTCGAATTCATTGGGTGTAAAGCCAAGGAAGAGCGCAAGGCCTGGACGCTGGTGGACGCCGGTTACGACAGCGCCATCGACGGCGAAGCCTACAGCTCCATCTTTTTCCAGAACGCCAACAACAGCGTGCGAGTGACCGATGAGTTCATGAAGGCGGTGGTGGAGGACAAGGAATGGACCACGCGCCAGATCTCCACGGGCGAGCCGGCGAAGACCTACCGCGCGCGCGACCTGATGACGAAGATTGCGGAAGCGGCCTGGCAATGTGGCGACCCGGGGGTGCAGTTCCACACCACCATCAACAAGTGGCACACCTCGAAGGCCACGGCCCCCATCAACGCCTCCAATCCTTGTAGCGAGTACATGTTTTTGGACGACTCCGCCTGCAACCTCTCCTCGCTGAACCTGATGAAGTTCCTCGCGCCTGATGGCAAGTTCGACCCTGAGGCCTTCCGTCAGGCCGTGGACGTGATGATTACCGCGCAGGATATCATCGTGGACAACGCCAGCTATCCCAGGGAGAAGATTGCCATCAATTCTCATGACTTCCGCCCCCTGGGACTGGGTTTCGCCAACCTGGGCGCGCTGCTCATGGCCAGCGGCCTCCCTTATGACTCGGACGCTGGCCGCGACTTCGCCGCTGCTATCACGGCCTTGATGCACGGCGAGGCGTACCTCCAATCCTCCCGCATGGCGGCTGAGCTCGGTCCCTGCGCCGGCTACCCGCTGAACCGAGATCCCTTCCTGGGCGTGATCGCGATGCACCGCCAGGCACTGGGGAAGATCAACCCTCACAAGGTTCCCGAGAACTTGTTGGAGAGCGCGAAGAAGCTCTGGGACGATTGCCTGGCGAGCGGCATGAAGTACGGTTACCGCAACGCCCAGGTGACGGTGCTGGCGCCCACGGGGACCATCGGATTCATGATGGATTGCGACACCACCGGCATCGAGCCCGACTTGGCGCTGGTCAAGTACAAGAAGCTGGTGGGCGGCGGGCTGATCAAGATAGTGAACAACATGGTTCCCACAGCGCTGTTGAAACTCGGCTACACGCCCCCGCAGGCCGCCGACATCGTGAATTACATCGACCAGCACGGCACCATCGAGGGCGCTCCAGGCCTCAAGCCGGAGCACCTGGCGGTTTTCGATTGCTCCCTGAAGCCCGCCAACGGCAAGCGTTCCATTCACTACATGGGGCACGTGCGCATGATGGCGGTCGTGCAGCCGTTCCTCTCCGGCGCTATTTCAAAAACAGTTAATATGCCGGAGGAAGCGACGCCGGAAGAAATCGCCAATGTTTACACCGAGGGCTGGCGCCTGGGCCTGAAGTCCATCGCCATCTATCGCGACGGGTCGAAGCGCTCCCAGCCGCTCAACACCTCGGATGCGAAGCCCCAAGTCCAGGATCCAGTCCCGCATGCGGGAAGGATTCAGGATTCAGGAGACAGAAGACACGAAGCAGAAGGAGCTCAGGAAAAGACCGCCAGCCCCGAGCCCCCAGCCCCCGGTCCCGCCCCTGTGGCGTCCACGCCCAAACCCTACCGCCACAAGCTGCCTGACGAACGCCGCGCCATCACCCACAAATTCTCCGTGGGCGCGCATGAGGGTTACCTGACCGTGGGCCTCTACGAGGGCGGCCAGCCGGGCGAGATCTTCATCACCATGGCCAAGGAGGGCTCCACCGTCTCCGGCCTGATGGATTCTTTCGCCACCGCCGTCTCCCTGGCCCTGCAATACGGCGTGCCGCTCAAGGTGCTCTGCGACAAGTTCAGCCACATGCGCTTCGAGCCCAGCGGCTGGACCAATAACCCCAAGATCCACTATGCGAAGTCCATCATGGATTACATCTTCCGCTGGATGGCCTGCAAGTTCCTGCCCAAGGATGCGCAGCCTCAGGAGGATGCCAGCGTCGCTTCGCTGAACGGCACGGAAGTCGAGAAAGCCGCCGGCTTGGCCACGCAGTTCACCCAGGCGGCGGGCGGGATTGCAGGCGCGGAAATGGGCCAGCCGGGACTGGCGGGCGTCGCCCACAGCGACGACGCGCCAAGCTGCTCCGATTGCGGCGCCATCATGGTCCGCAACGGCTCGTGCTACCGCTGCATGAATTGCGGCTCAACCAGCGGGTGCTCGTAGGAGGAAAGTGGCCAGTAGGCAGTAAGCAGTAGGCAGTGAGACCTCCAACGGGTGCTCGTAGAGGAAGAGAGATGGGAAGTCCGATTGCGCAAAATATCGTCATGCTCGGCGGCTTGGTCGTCCAGATCGTGACTCTTTGCTACCTCATAAAGTACGTCAGGGCCACGGTCGGCATGCAGAAAGCTGCGGGGGCGCAAACACAAGCGAGCCAAGACTTGGTGAAGGTCGGCAACGAGCAAGCACAAGCGAGCCGGGAGTTGGTAAAGGCCGCTAATGAGCAAAGCGAGGGGCTTTCGAAGCCCGTAATCTTCGCTCGCTCCACCGCACGCCAGGATAGCTTCCTGAATATTCAACTCGTCAACATCGGCACCGGACCTGCGATCGAGATTGGGGGCTCCGTCGTTGAAGACCCTGGGTCTTCACAAGGAAAAAGGCTTTGCTTTCAACGGCCGATACCGTATTTGGAGGCGCACCAGGAATATTGGACCAGGGTGATGGGGGCTGCACCAGGTCAACCCAAGAGGACTGTAGAATGTAGTTACCGAAGCATTAGCGGTCTCAAGTACGTTTCAATGACGCAGCTTGACGACCGAAACATGGTGTCCGATTTCAGAGTCCAGGCAGACGACGCAAGCGCGGCGTAGTTCACAATGTTTCAGTTGACGCTCACGTCGCGCCTGTTGCGATGTCTGCGAATCCCCGAAGGGGATTCATAAAGTAGCCGGGGGCAACGCCCCCGGAAAGCAGGCACCCCGGTGGCTTGACCCTGAAAGGGTCACATCGGCAGAAGGGAAGGGCATGGCGCAGACGCTGGTATGCTTGAGGGTGCACGTTGTCTTCTCGACGAAGGACCGGCGCCCGATGATTACCCCAGAAGTGGAACCCGAACTCTACGCCTACATGGCCGGAACGGCGAAGAACCTGGACTCAGTTTGTCTTGCCGCCGGAGGAACTAGCAATCACGTCCACCTGTTGATCTCGCAGTCGAAAAACATGGCTCTGAGCCGCCTGATGGAGGAGATTAAGAAGAGTTCCTCGAAATGGATCAAAACCAAGGGGACGGCCCTGCGGACGTTTGGCTGGCAAGACGGGTATGGAGCGTTCACGATCGGGCAGTCACAGGTGGAAGCCTTGCAGCACTACATTGCCAGCCAAAAGGAAAGGCATAAGAAGCTGACCTTCGAGCAAGAGCTCGTCACGCTGCTGAACAAATACCGGGTTCAATATGACGAGCGCTACCTGTGGTCGTGAGGTGTTATGCGACCCTTTCAGGGTCGGGGGTGGTTGGGCCCCGTTTTCCGGGGGCGTTGCCCCCGGCTACTATATTGTGCCCCTGCGGGGCGAAACTTCGGGCCGGGTGAGACCTTATGAGGAGCGCTACCTGTGGTCGTGAGGTTTCATGCGACCCTTTCAGGGTCGGAGGGCGTTGGCCCCGTTTTCCGGGGGTGTTGCCCCCGGCTACTATATTGTGCCCCTGCGGGGCAGTGCTTCACAGCAGGAGGTGAGCTTGAGGCTGGTCAAAGCAAGTAAATCGTCCTACCTTGACGTCCATGCGGCTCTGCACGCGATCTGTTCGACGGGCAAAGGCCGCTGCTGGCATTGCGACCGAAAGCTACCTGCTGCGGAAGAAGCCATCGACGTAGGGTGGCATGTGCAACGAATGGAAGGCGAGCGCGTGGCCAGCATCATCCTGGTTTGCCCGAAGTGTCGGCGCAAGCGCCCGGAGCTGGGCGAAAGAGAGTTCCTGCCTAACCCCCTTCCCCGCGTCTGCAACCCCGCCCAGTGATCCCTGCCAGTACTTCCCCCCCCCGGCGCATGGTGCGCTGGCGTCTGAAGCTGTTAAATAATTCAGAAAGGTCATATGTCTCTGACGATTATTCAATGACTTGCGCTGTGCAAAGCCGGCCCTAAGGCAATTATTTCACAGCTTCTCAGCATGACAGTGAGGGGGCGATCTCCAACACGTCGGCGCGTAAATCCTTTGCTTTGGACGGATCGGTTGCGCTGCTCAGCGTGACATCCGCGCACTCGTCACCCATGCTGTCATTCTGAGCATGCATAGCCGAGGACGGCCATCCGTGATGTCAGAAACGGGGTGCCGCGGGGTAAGACCCAAGGGCAGGTTTTTCGTGCCCTGCAAGGGCACAGGATAGTAGCCGGGGGCAACGCCCCCGGAAAGCGCCACGCTCGTTCCCCGACCCTGGAGGGGTCGTATCACCCTGAGCCGCGGGACGCAAGACCAGTGTGACGTCACCCGAATTCGACCCTTTCAGGGTCGGGCTTGGTTGGGGGTGCGTTTTCCGGGGGCGTTGCCCCCGGCTACTGTATGGATCCCCTGCGGGGATCAAGGATGGACTTTTCCGGCGAGAAAGAGCAGGGCGATCCCGCTGTAGCGGGACCGCAAGGCGGGATCAGCATGACAGTGTGGGGGCGATCTCCAGGACGTCGGCGCGTAAATCCTATGCTTTGGACGGATCGGTTGCGCTGCTCAGCGTGACATCGGTGCACTCGTCTCCCATGCTGTCATTCCGAGCGCAGCGGAGCGGAGCGAAGAATCTCGCTTTTGCTTGCGGTCGAGGACCCCGCCACCCCTGGTGACAAGACCCGATTCGTGGCCGGCAACCCTGCACGCTGTGCACGCTCAATGGCAACGGGAATTGAGCGGTTGCGCAAGATAACCTCTGAGTGGGCGGCTATACGCCCACAAGAATTCCCTCACGTGATGAAGCTTTGGCCAGTGAGTCTTGGTGGACACTTGTACGGGTAGGCCGCAATAGGTCCGAGTGGATTGTTTCCGAGTAAGGGGCTGAGAGAATCGGCGGGCCGGGCCGGGCAAGGTAGCGCAAACGCCGCTTTCGCCTCTGCGCCTTGCCCGGCCCGCAAGACTTTCTCGAATGGCATGGAAAAACAGCGGACCCGAAGGCGGGGTCCGCGGTACTTTGCTACTCGTTGCTGGTTGCGAGACTCAACCGATTTGTATCACTTCGCCAGGCTTGAGGGAGCGCAGGGCCGCTAAGATGCCGGGCACGTGAGGCAGCAGGTCAGGCAGACGGTTCGATTTGGCTCGGATGATGGCCAGAGAGATGCTTCGGCCCGCGAGGTTTTGTTGATAAGGCATGCCTTGGTCCATGGTTAACAGCACCTGCCAGCCGGATCGTTCCGCCAGCGCCAACAGTTCGCCATTAGCTACGCCGGCCAAACCGGCCTGGGGTACCGTCTGGCATTCATGCCCAACAAGATGGTTCTGGAGGTCCCTCGGCAAGCATTCGTCCAGCAGGATCTTCACCCAATCCTCGTCAAGAGTGAATCCTTGGCGGTCTCAAGCGCCTCAATGGCCATTTCACGGGTAACGGTCGGGAATTGCTCGAGGAACTGGTCGAGGGTGTCACCAGCTTCAAGGTAATCCAGCAGATTTTGAAAGGGAACACGCGTGCCGCGAAAGCAGGGGATTCCTCCCAGAATCTCCGGATCGCGCACGATGACGGTCGTGGCCATGTTTCACTCCTAGGCCTCCATTGTAGCGCAACTCGCCCCTGTTAGGAGGCGGAGAAGCGGGAAGTAGCGCAGACCCGGTTTTTGAGATGCGGCTTTTGGGGGGACCTTTCGACGAACCGCGGACCTTTAAGTCAGGTCCGCGTTACTTGCTTGCGCGTGCGCGCGCACATGATTCCGACCCTCTCCCGTGGGGAGAGGGTGTCCGTCAGCCGACGCACGGGTGAGGGCTTACTTCCGCCGCCTGCCAGCACGTAGCGAGGAGCCTTGCGCACCACGCACCACTGCGCGGTTCTAAACATTACAAGCGTCCAAAAGTTAATCAATATGCAGGACGAGATGCGGCGAAGGGCAAAAAGCCGCAGAGTTTCTGAGAAGCGAAACTCTGCGCTCCGCGCTTAATCTCACCAAACTGATTGAGGCGCCCTTTTTCTGCTACAATCTAAAACCGCCATGGCAGAAACGAAACCAGAAGACCCGAAGGCTGTCAGCGAACCACCATTCACATATTGGTTGTGCAAAAGACGACTCAGCATTCTTCGTAAATATCAGGATCTCATCAGGCATGGAGCGAGACTGATGCCCGACTTACAATATGCCCAGCCACTGGAGAAGTTAATTGGCCCCTCTATTGACCTCTGCATAAAGAATGCAATGATTTGTCACAAAAAAGAAGGGAGTTCAGACTGCACGATGCAACCGCGCAATTTCTCAGACGAGGCGCGAATGCCTTCGATGGAGCGGAGGATGTCACCC